>Ga0182024_10002015_pt1 | contig 51231 bp, 48 predicted proteins | sample P32metaG_FD_120480 | JGI IMG/M metagenome (GOLD analysis project Ga0182024, IMG submission 120480) | Permafrost microbial communities from Stordalen Mire, Sweden - P3-2 metaG (Illumina Assembly) | ecosystem: Environmental > Terrestrial > Soil > Wetlands > Permafrost | place: Sweden: Stordalen... | reverse complement strand
TTTGGTGCGCATGGCCAACCTGGCCTTAGCCCAGTGAGCCGAATACCCCCGCCCGGAGGACTTTGGCCAAAGAAGCTGCCAGCTCTGAGCACTTTCAGAGTCCGATCTATTTGGCTCATCACTCCGAAAAAACAACTCTATAACCCGACTCTAAGAAAACACCCCGTTTTTCAAAAGCCTGCTAAATGAATATAGGGGGGGAGGGGGTAATTTGACGCAAAATCGGTTCAGCTCTGCATCCTTTGGATCAATGCGCTGGTGGATTTCCCCGGCACCTCTGGCAGAATCACGATCCGGGTCCCTAATTGTTCGAGCAACCGGCGTTCGTCCTGGTTGATCGTTTCCAACGTATAATCGCCCCCTTTGACATACACGTCCGGGCGCACCGTTTGCAAGAACGTGCGCGCGTCAACTTCGTGAAAGACGCAGACGGCATCGACCGATTCCAATGCTGCCAGAACAGAGGCGCGGTCGTGTTCGGTATTGAGCGGACGACCGGGGCCTTTGAGAGCGCGCACTCCGTCGTCGCTTGTCACCCCGACCAGCAAAGCGTCGCCTTGATGGCGCGCCTGCTGGAGATAGGAGACATGCCCCAAATGAAGGACATCGAAGCACCCGTTGGTCACAACTAACTTTCTGCCCGCGCGCCGCAACGGTTCGCGCCACGGACCGAGGGTGGAAGCTGTCAGAATCTTTTCGGCGAAGTCCATCCAGGAATGGTAACGCCTGCGCATTAAAGGCTAAAGGCCAAAGTTGCTGCTCTTGAAAAAAGTTTATTCTGTTGATTTCATTGCCAAGGATGCTTGAGTTTTTTACATGAACGTTTAATATGATGATATGAAGAACGACGTCATGCCTGTGGAGATTCGAGGGATTCTGCCAGCCAATACCGGTTGCGCGATCTTCGTTGGCAACACCAGCAAAGTTTTTGTCATTCAGGTCGAGCACAACATGGGCGCCGTCATCGGTATGTTCCTGCGCGACCAACCCAAGGAACGTCCCCTCACGCATGATTTGGTCAATAATATTTTCAAGGGCCTCAATGTCACCATTGAACGCGTCGTGATCACGGAATTGAAAAATTCCACCTACTACGCCCGCCTCATTTTGAAACAGGAGAACGAACTGGGCTGCAAGATCATTGAAATCGACGCCCGCCCCAGCGATTGCCTGGCCTTGGCCACCGCCCAAAAACGCCCCATTTACGTCGCTTCGTCTCTCTTCGAGCAAGTCGAAGACATGAGCGAATATCTCGAACGCATCAGCGAGAACACCGGCGGCGAGTCCGAGGAATCGGAGTAAAAAAGTCCGCGATGCCCCCCGCTGCCGCCAAATCTTCCGTCCTGCTTGTCTGCGGCGAGGACGATTTCGGAGTCAAAGAACGCGCCCGGCAAGTCTTCCGCCAATGGTCCGGGGAAATCGGCGGCTCTGATCACGAGACCATTGACGCTTCCGTCAACAATAGCGGTGAGGCTTTGGCAGTTCTGGGCAAGCTGCGCGCCGCTTTGCAAACGCTTCCATTCTTTGGCAGTGGCAAGGTCATCTGGCTCCAAAGTTGCAATTTCCTGGGCGAAGAGCGGACCGCCGAAGCGCAGGCCGTGACCGAAAATCTTTCGGATCTGGCCCGCGAACTGAAGGATTTTTCATGGCAGAGTGTCCGGCTGCTCGTCAGCGCGGGCAAGGTTGATAAGCGCAAGGTCTTTTACAAGACGCTGGAAAAAATAGGCACGGTCGAGATTTTGGCCGGCTGGTCGGCCGAAGATCGGGACTGGGCCGAGCAGGCTGAAAACTTTGCGTTGCGATCTTTAAAAGAAATGGGCAAGGAAATCTCGCGAGAGGCCTTGGCGCGCTTGGTCATCAATACCGGCCCTAATCCTCGAAGCCTCCGCAGCGAGATCGAAAAGCTTTTTCTATATTGCGGCTCCCGGCCCGGCATCGAAATGGACGATGTCGAATCCATCGTCACCCGCAACAAACAGGCGCGCGCTTTTGCCTTGGCCGACGCTTTGGGCGACCGGAATTTGCCTCGATTGCTACGCTGCCTGGACGAGGAGCTTTGGGAAGTGCGGCGCGATTCGCAACACAGCGAAATCGGGTTGCTTTACGGCCTGATCAGCAAAGTGCGTGTCCTGATCCTGGTCAGGGAAATGCTGGCGCAGAAGTGGCTGCGGCCGGACAGCGACTTCAACCGGTTTAAAGGACAATTGGCGCGGATTCCTGCCGAAGCGCTGCCGGAGGATAAGAAATTCAATCCGTTGGCAATCAATCCTTACGTATTGTTCAAGGCGTTGGCCCAAACGGCCAATTATACAAGAGAGGAACTTGTCTCAGCCATGGAAGTGCTTCTGCAATCTAACCTGCAACTGATTTCGCGAAGCCTGGACCCGGCCTTGGTCCTGCAACAGGCTTTGGTGCGGATTGTCAGCCGTCCCGGTGGACAGATTTTGTCCAAGGCCGCTTGACTATCGATTCGCGCGGCAGGATATTGAACATCTGTCTCATGAATGAGTCATCGCCGAGATTAATGGTGGCGGTCTTGGACCAAATGGTCTGCATCAAGATCAAAGGGCGGGCGGATTTTACCTTAAGCCAGGACTCCGAGAAAGTGATCCGTGAACTTTGGGAACGCGGCTACCGCCGGTTTGTCCTTGAACTCCGGGACTGTATCATGATGGACAGCACCTACCTGGGAATGCTGGCAGGCATGGGTCTCAAGTTTCGCAACAGCAATGGTCATTCGGCGGATTCCGCGTTGGAACTGATGAATCCCAACGTAAGGATTTTAGAATCTCTGGAAAGTCTCTGCGTGGCCCATCTTTTCAAAATTACGCACTGCCCGGATGAACAGGCGCTCGATTATGAACCCAAGGCGCCAACCGCTGGCACAAACAAGGCTGACGTGACCCGCACCTGCCTGGAAGCGCATAAGATTCTAATGGCGCTTAACCCCGAGAACGCCAGGAAATTCAAGGACGTCGCCCAATTTTTGGCCGAAGATCTCAAGCGTCTGGAATCGGCCGAAAAGAAGTAAACCCGCCTGGCCGTTGAGCCGGAATAAATTTCCCCTGCCTAGGTTATGGGCACGGCAAAATGTGCCCGCTGTTCCATAACGGCGGAACCGCTTCAAACCTTAATCGTCATAAATGCCCCGGAAATAAAGGGTTGGCGACGCACCCTAGTGGTTTCCCCGAAGATGGCAACAGTCTTGCTCACGGAGGTTTGACCGTAAATTCTTATGAAATCATTACTGCTGGTCGGCGGTTTGCTCGGATGGGTAATAGGCATGGGTTTCAGCTTGATTAAAGGCAATTCCTTGCCGGCCTCTCTCTGGCATGGATGTCTGGCGGCCTACGTCGCCGCCCTGCTGATGCGTTGGTGGGGGCACACCTGGCGCAAGAGTCTGGCCCAATCTCTCCACGAACGGGAAGAAGCCGAAAGTGCCGTCATGCCCGCAATAACCAACCCTAAAGTTTCTAGAACATGAGCGCAACTTTGTGTGATCTTGAATCTCCCCCTTCCACCGCCGAACAACGCCGGTCAAAGCAAAAGGAATTGTGGCAGCGTTACTCCCGTAGCGGGCCCGGCAGCGCGATGGAAAACAATCTGGTCGAGGAATACATCCCGTTAGTCAAAACCATCGTGGGACGCCTCGCCATGACCTTGCCATCGCACGTCAATTCCGATGATCTTTACAGCGCCGGACTGGTCGGCTTGCTCAATGCGATGCGCCGTTTCAATCCTCAGAACGGCACATCCTTCGAGACTTACGCGCGCGTGCGCATCCGCGGCGCGATTTTCGATGAATTGCGGCGGCTGGATTGGGTGCCGCGCTCCATTCATGAAAAAGCCAAGAAGATTGAGAAGACCATGCAGGAGATGATGCAGCGCCATGGCTCCGTTCCAACCAACTCCCAGATGGCTAAAGCCATGAAATTGCCGTTGGATCAATACGAGGAATTGCTGGAGCAAATCCGCCCAACCACTTATGTCTGCCTGGATTCTGTCCAAGGCAACGATGGCGAAGGCGGCTCGGTCTATGACGTCATCGCCGACGACTCCCAGACCAATCCAGAACAATGGGCCTCCGTGCGTGAATTGGCCGAGCTTATTGAGCAACGATTGCAGGAATTGCCCGAAATGCAACGCAAGGTCCTGGCGCTTTATTATTTTGAAGATTTGCGTTTGCGGGAAATCGCCGAGGCCTTCGGCGTGACTGAGTCCCGCATCTGCCAGATTCACTCCCAGGCAATTTTAGCGATCAAGGCTCTTTTGCGCAAAGAAGACCCGGAAGTTTTTAACCATCCATTGTGAGCCACGCATGATTGTTATTATCGGAGCTCTCATCGTGATGGGGTCGGTTATTGGGGGGTTCATACTGGCGGGCGGCAATACGATGGCCCTGTTGCATCTATCGGAGCTGATCATCATCGGTGGAGCCGCGCTGGGCGCGCTGGTGCTGATGTCTCCTAGAAAAGTTCTGATCGATCTCTTCAAACGGGCCTTCGGTGTCTTAAAAGGTTCACCTTACACCCGCAGCGCCTACGACGAATTGTTCAAGGCACTCTATGAATTGTTCATGCTGGGCCGCCGGGGAGGCATGGTCGCCCTGGAGGAACACGTCATGGCGCCGGAGACCAGTTCAATCTTCACTAAGTACCCGAGCTTTCAGAAAAATAAGCACGCCTTGGAATTCCTTTGCAACGGATTGCGCCCCATCATCGATGGCAAAATCAAACCGGACCATCTCAAGCTTTTGCTTGAAATTGAATTGCACGCGATGGAAGAGGAACACGGGCGGCCCATTGAGGTGCTCACCAAGGCGGCCGATGCCATGCCTGGTTTTGGAATCGTGGCGGCCGTGCTGGGAATTGTCATCACCATGGCTTCCATTGCCGGCCCCATCGAGAAAATCGGCGAAAAAGTGGCCGCGGCGCTGGTTGGAACATTTCTAGGGATTTTCCTTTCATACGGATTCATGAATCCGCTGGCCGTCAATATGGAATTCGTCAGCATGGCGGAGTTGGCTTACGTCCGCTGCATCGCTGCCTCGGTCATCAGTTTTGCCAGCGGCATGTCCCCCATCATGGCGGTCGAAGTTGCCCGCCGCGGCTTGTCCAGCGAACTCAAACCGACCGCCGACGGAATGGAAAGCATGCTCAAAGGATTGAACCAGGCAGTTGTGAAATAATCGCACGATGAGCAACAAAAAAAACCATCACGGCGGCGCTTGGAAAGTCGCCTATGCCGACTTCACCACGGCGATGATGGCCCTATTTATCGTGCTTTGGTTGACTTCCCAGGACCAGCGCATCAAGGACGCCGTTGAGCGCGCTTTCCGCAACCCCTTTTCGTCCATCACCAAAGAGGCTACCGGCGTCATTCCGGACAGGGACACAAGAGCTATGGCGGAGGACAAAGGCAACGCCACCATGTCTTCCATTGTCGAATTGAAGATGTTGCGCCGCATGAACCAGGACCTTACCAAATCGCTGCAAGGGGAGACGGAAGATCAAGGCTCGATTAAATTGGATCTCACTCCTGAGGGGCTTCTTATCAACGTATTTGACCGCTCGCACAAACCCATCTTCGAACCGCAAAGCACCCGGTTCACTCCCTATGGCGATTGGGTTTTCTCGACTCTTGCATGGGAGATTTCCCGCTATTCCACTTTCAGCATCGAATTGTCGGGCCATACTGAAAAAGGAAATCCATCGATCAGCCCCGATTATGGCGATTGGGAAATTTCGGCTGACCGTGCCAACGCCGTTCGCCGGAAATTATTGGAACATGGCGTTAATCCCACTCAAATCACTAAAGTGGCCGGCTTCGGCGACACTGTTCCCATGAGGGACTATGACGCGACCAATGAAGTCAATCGGCGGGTCTCGGTATTGCTCAATGTGCAGTCAAACAAGAAAACTTGACCACTGTCATGTCTGATACGTTTACTCCTCTTGTGATCGCTCCCGTTTCCAACGCAGAATCGCCCATGGTCCCGTTAAAAGTGCTGTCGCAGGCCGAAGTCAAAGCCGCCTTCGAGCCTTTGACAGGGAGAAAAACCTCAGAGCAACAGGCCAAAGCGTGTGCCCCACCCTCCGTTACTCTGCAACGGCAAGGCGAAACGGTCTCTGGCATTCGCATCGAATGCGGATGCGGCCAGGTAATCGAATTGGCGTGCGCCTATTGATGTCGGTTTGGCTCGGACTGTTCCAATTCCCGCCGGCGCTCCTCATATTTTCGCTCTGCGCTTGAACCGGCGCCCGTTTTTTAATGGACATTTCTGTCGCTGCTGTCAGGCAGCAATGAGAAAATAAGGCCTTAAACCCGCTGCTTGACGACCTCAATTCACCTCCTACCATGACCGCCTGTGATCGCGAGCCAAAGCCGCTTTGTTCAAGGCCTTATCGTGCTGTTGGGCGCCTTCGCGTTCGCCGTCATTCTTGCCTTCCACAATATCGCCGATGGCGATCTTTGGGCCAAACTGGCCATCGGCTCGTGGCTGTGGAACACCGGGCATCTGCTTCGGCACGACGTCTTCGCCTTCACGCCCACGCTGCCCAAATACATCGATCACGAGTGGGGCGCGGGATTCGTTTTCTACACCCTGCTCCGATGGTTCGGGCCATCATCCCTGATCGTGCTCAGGATGGTCCTGGCCTTGGGATTGCTGGCGCTCGGCTTTCGGACAGGACAACGGCAAGGTTGCGATGCGAACATTCTTTTGCTCCTGGCGATTCCAGCCGCTGCTTGCATCTTGACGGGATATATCCCGGTCGCTCGTTCGCATGTGTTCACGTTTTTCCTGTTCGCGGCCACAATTTTTTGCCTGGAGGAATGGCGTCACGGTGCCCGTTGGCCCGTCGCCATCCTGCCGGTGCTGATACTTCTTTGGGCCAATCTTCATGGCGGCTTTGTAGTTGGATTGGCCGCCATTTTTCTTTACGCCGCGGCGAGCGTCATTTCAAAGGACAGGGCCGTGCCGATGGTTCTTACGGCCGCGGCTTGCGCAGTCGTGACGCTCGTCAATCCTTATGGAATGGACTTCTGGCGTTACCTGATACCAGCCCTGCTCCATCCACGCCTGCGCATCCAGGAATGGCGTCCGTTGCCGCCGCTGGCGTGGGATGATTTTTGGGGCTTTCGGCTTTTATTCGTCTTGACGGTTTTTGCACTGGTCGCCGGATGGAAACGCGTCGAGCGTAAGAACTGGCCCGGGCTGGCCGTGCTGGCCTTGACGGCTTTCATGGGTTGGCGCAGCCGGCGGCACGGTCCTTTTCTGGGGGCGGCAGCGCTGGCCTACGCCGGGCCATATTTTCAGGCGGTTTGGGGGCGGCGATTCAATCTTCTCCCTGCAACGGGTCTTCTTTACACAGCGATTGCCTTTTGGGTGGCGATTCGCCTGCTGCCGGAGGCGTCACTTTATCCGCTGTCACCGATTGGCGATTATCCGGTGCGGGAAGCGGATATTCTGGCACTGGCCGGCGCAAAAGGCAACGCCGCCACGCCGTTCGCCTGGGGCAGCTATGCGAGCTGGCGACTTTATCCCAATATCAAAATCTCGATGGATGGCCGCTACGAAACGACTTACCCCGAATCCACCTTCGATTTGAACAATGCCTTTTACGATCATCAAGGCGATTGGCTTCAGTTATGCCGCGAATTCAAAGTGGATTACGTCATACTCGATCTGCAAACGGAGCTGTTGCGCCCAGAGGCACTGCAGGCGGCCGGATACGTTCTGATCACTAATGTGGAAAATGTCTCGGCGCTATTGTGTCTGCCGGAACATGCGCCGCTCTTGCAGAAAACCGCCGCTTCGTTGTCGCCTGACAATACAATCGACCCTTTTGACCTGACCAAAAGGACAAGTCGATGATGGCCGGCGGCAAAGCCCCCTCGCGCCGCGATGCGCTTTTTGCCGGAGCAGTCCTTGGAGCGGTCTTTCTCACGTTGACCATCAAGAGCTGGCGCAAATGGCCGGACCTGGTGACCGATTTCGGCGCGCAGTTGTACATCCCGTGGCAGATTTCCACCGGCGCAGTCCTCTACCGCGACGTCCACTATCTGGTGGGCGGGCCGTTGTCGCAATACTACCACGCTTTGCTGTTCAAGATTTGTGGCGTCTCATTCTTGACGATCATCCTATCAAACCTCGCTGTGCTGGCCCTGATGATAGCCATTATTTACCGCTATATTTTCCGATGTTCCGATCAACTTACTGCCATTACAGCATGTGTTGCCGTGCTGGTGGCGTTCGCCTTCGCCCATTATACAACACTTGGCATATTCAACTACATCACTCCCTATTCCGCCGAAGTCGTGCATGGGTTGGCATTGTCCGTTCTGACGGTCGCGCTGCTGGCCCGATGGTTTGAAACCGAAAATCCAGAACCAGCCGCCGCTTCCGGTTTCTGTGCCGGTTTGGTCTTCCTCACCAAACCAGACATGTTCCTTGCGCTCGCCGTGACGATTTTCGCGGGCGCGGCCATGTATCTATGGGCCAAAAGAAAGACAAGGCCGTTGGGCCGATCACTCCTTTTTATGGGGCTTGCCGGGCTGATTCCTGCCATCGCATTTTTCCTCTATTTCCTTTGTGTCGAGAATTTTTCGCAAAGTGTCCAATCCATTTTCGCGGCGTGGGTTCCATTATTGACAACATCCGTCGCGCACAATCAATTCTACCGATGGTGTATGGGATTGGACGCGCCGTGGGATCATCTGCGACAAACCATGCTCCAATTCTTGTCGCTGACCGCTATCGCTACCGTGTGTGCTTTGGTGTCTTTGCGGAAAATCCCCCTGCTTTTCACTGTTTTGCTTTTCGTGCCATGCGCGTTCGAGCTGCTTCATCTCTCCTGGAACTTCAACTGGTTCAATTGCGGCCAATGTCTTCCGCTCCTCTGCCTGACCCTGCTGGCCTTGCTCGTGGGGCGCGGCGTCAAGAACGGATTGGAACCGCCGACAACCTTCGCGTCCTTGTGGGCCGTCTGGAGCCTCATGCTGCTGGCGAAACTGGGATTCTTCTGCCGGATTTGGCATTACGGTTTCGCGCTGGCCATGCCGGCTTTTGTGAGCGGAATTTATCTGCTGCTTTGGGCGCTGCCTCGGCAACTGGAACGTTGCGGTGTCCGCCCCATCTTCTTCCGGGTCTTGCTGTGGTTTATGTTGCTTCCAGGTCTGACCCGCCTGACTCAAGCTTCCCTCAAACTTTATTCGGACAAAATGCTCTCCATCGGTTCCGGAGCCGACACCATCGTGGCCTTTAACCCCCATTTTAATCCGGTCGATTTCCAAGTGGCCACCGCCTTGCATTGGGTTGAGACCAACGTCCCGCCCGGCGCCACCTTGGCAGTCCTGCCCCAGGGCGCGTTGCTGAACTATCTCTCGCGCCACATCAATCCGTGTGGATACGTGGCTTGGAACCCGCCCGAAATGGCCGCCTTCGGCCAGGAAAAAATGACCGCCGCGCTCATCGCACACAGTCCGGATTATGTAATCGAAATATTCGTCAACTATGGCGAATACGGCGAAAACTATTTTGGTCAGGAAAAACGCTTTGGGCTGGACGCGCAACAATGGATCGATGCGCACTATCAATTAGTTGATCAGATCGGCCACGATTGGTTAAAAGACGGGCAATTCGGCATCAAGATTCTCAAGAAGAACCGCTTTTGACCGCCAGGCCGCTCGACCGTTTGGCCAATTTACGGCTAGTCTTGATCTTGCTCACAGTTCCGATTCGCAAATAAATGGACCGGATTTTCTCGTAGAGTTCCTCGCGCCGATCATAAAGCCGTTTCAATTTTCTGGGCCGATGTCGATCGAGCGCATACGCGGTCAACAAGGGCAGCGCAATGGTCGAATCTACATAAGCCACCACGCAATCCGGCAAAGAGTTGGGATCCACTTTGCCCCAACTGACTGCCTCGGCAGGCGTGGCCCCGCTTAACCCACCCGTATCGGGCCGGGCATCGGTGCATTGGAGAAAATAATCGTGGCCTTTTTCCGCGATGCCCATGACCTCCTGGATTTGCGGCTCGGTCTGGAGCATGAAATTTTTGGGCGAGCCGCCGCCCAGTATAAAGACCGACGATTTTTTTCCGCTGGATTTGGCATCATAGACGATGGCGGCCGTTTGATTGACATCGCGGTTGACATCAAAAACCAGTTTGGAATCGCGCATGGCCATGGCGGCCACGTTCATGCCGATGGAACTGTCCCCGGGGCTGCTGGTAAAAACCGGCACGCCGCATTCATAGGCGGCGGCCAGCATAGAGCTGTCTTTGAGTCGGAGTTTTCTACCGCGTTCGGAGACATATCGACCGAGCTGGTAATGAAATTCGTCCGTGCCCATGGCGTGCTGAAATTCGGGGCCTTGAATCACCTCGCGCACAAAAGTGTCAGTATCCAAAAGGACATTGAAGTCAAAAAGAATATCGTAAATGCGGATGACCCCGTCACGGTGCAACACCACATCGTCCAAAAAAGGCGACCCTTGGTGCAGGGCCATGCCCAAGCCGTAATGCAGATCATGATACAGATTCGCCCCCGTCGAAACGATCCAATCCACAAACCCGGCGCGCATCAGCGGTATCAGGCATGATTTACCCAGGCCGGCGGGCGTAAGCGCGCCCGTCAAGCTCAAGCCGATGACGCCATCCCGCGGCAGCATTTTTTCTGTCAATAATTTTGCCGCCTCCCGCAAACGGCCGCCGTTATAGGCCAGAAATGTTTTGTCCACCAAATCGGCGGCAGAAATGTTTTTGCCGATGCCCGCCGGATTGAGGCGCGGGTAGCGGGCAAACTTGGACATTTTACTCATGGGCCGAATCTTTGCGTAATCGTCGGCAAAGGCAACAGGAAAAGGTGCGCACTCTTGGGCCAGCGCCCCGACGGGCCGTCGAATGCCTCAGAGCTTTTCGATGACCTTGGACGCCGGCGTGGGCGCCAACGGCGTCCCGCATTGGCTGCAATAATTGGATGCGGGCGGGCAAATGAAACCGCAAGCGCCGCAGGGCTGTTGCGCTTTTTCGTGTCGATGGTGAATGATGAGGTTGCGAATGTAGGGAATCCAATTGAAGGCGTAGGCGAAGATGAAAACGGAATCGTGCTCATAGAATAAGGCGTAGAAGAACAAAATGAGCGATCCGGCTATGCTCAACCACCAGAACAACAGAGGCACTACGACTTGTTTGCGCTTCTCGGTGGCATACCATTGCACGAAAAAGCGGGAGAAGAAAACGGCGTTGCCAATCCAGCCCACGACTTTCCAGGCCGTCCAGGCGACGCCAAGGAACTTCCCGTTGATCCAGGGAAAATGATCCGGTGGAGGCATGGCCGCGAAAATTATTCGGCCAGCAACTTTTCTACTTTGCCATTCAGGTCAGCGCCGGCGCTGATGTCGCGCAAGTTGCCCTTCTTATCTACCAGCCACATGGCTGGAATGGCGTCCACGTGGAATTGAGTGGCGAGCTTGGTCTGCCATTCCTGGCCGTCAAAATATTGCGGCCATTGGAGCTGATGACTTGAAACAAACTCCGTCAGGCTCTCTTTCTCGCGATCCAGGTCGATGCCAACAATCTCCAAACCCTTGGCGTGAAACTTGTCGTAAGCTTCCTTCACATGAGGCATTTCGCCGATGCAAGGCATGCACCATGTTGCCCAAAAATCAATCAGCACAACCTTGCCGTTCATTTTCGCCAGGTCCACCGCGCGCCCGTCCGTGGAGGTAAATTGGATGTCAACAGGTTTGCCGACGGCGTCCAGTTTCCATAACTGGCCAAGGGCGGACTGCTTGGTTTCATCGCTGGCGGCCGTGCTGTTGGTGATCTCTTGAATAAGGTTGCGGGCTTTGCCGCCCTCGGAGTTGTAGGCCACTTCCATGAGCATCCCAAAAATTTCCGGACGCTTGGGGAACTCCTTCTGCAAGAGTCGGATGCCTTTTTCAAGCTCGGCCAGGGAGGCGGCGTCACCCTGAGATTCCTTGGTCTGCGCCGCGCGTTCGATGTCATTTTGCCGGATGGTAAAGCGATCATCCTCCGAGAGCGTGGGATCGGCCAGAATCACTTTCTCCTCGCTCTCGAAGCGGGATTGTTGGTTGGTGGCGCCCATGCTCAGGGCCAATCCAGTCATGTCAAATTCCTGCTTGCGGGCCTCGCTGGCATGATTGTTTGTGGCAAACCGGGTGTAAAAATCCTTCGCCTTGTCCATCAACGCCAGGATATACGGCATCAAAAAATCGGTCTGCTCTTTTTCGCTGGGTGGAGTCTTCTCCCACTCGGCCGGCGGAGGCGGTCGTTGCGAGGAGGCGTTCAGTTCCTTCCAGGCCTCGTCAGAATTCGTGGCGATCAACGTGTGCGCCAGTAAATTGGTCGATGGCGGCACGAGGGCATCCGGCACTTGAGCGGTTGGCGGCGGCAGCAGGGCCTCAGGCACTTGCGCCAACGTGGGGATGGCCAAACTCAGCAAAACCAACGCCGTTAGTGAACTTGTGACTCTCATAATGAAGCTTGATCCATTTACGGTTTAATCGCCCGGCCCTGCTTTTCCAAGTTAAATCGCACACGCCTCGGATTGTTGGGCGCATCGAAGTTGCTCTCCTGGACTTCTGCCACCGGCTCCTCCAACAACGGCGCCACATTTTGTTCCAGCCGCGCCACTTTTCGGGCAAACTCCAACATGATGGCGCATGGTTCAAGGCACGGGATGATGCTTTTTTGTCCCGGCGGGTCCGAACCCAAATCAGCCACCGTCCACAGCCGCCGCTTGAGGCAAAAATCGGCCGGACAGCAGGCGCGGATGGCCGCTCCGGCGATTTGGTCCGAAAGCATCGTCGTGATGCGATACATCCCCGTTTGCCGGGCCGTGAATTCGCGATAGGAAGTCACGGGCGGTTGCGGCGACCGCGCAGCAAACCAATCCGCCACCGCGCCTGGATAAACGTAATGGAGAACAAGGCCCAAAGCGCCGCCGTCCGCCGCCACCACACGCCAGCCCGGCCGCAAATTCGGCGCGGACTTGAGGGGCCGAAAAGCGCCGCCCTCCGCGGTTTGCGCCCAGGTGCGCAGTTCGGTTCCTGTCAAAGTAGCCAAAGATTCAGGCGCAGCATCGCGATCAGATTGTTGGCGCAGTTCAAAACCGTTCCCCACGCGCCGAATGAGGACTTGCCCGAACACGATCTCCGCATCGAACGCCGCCAGAAATGCGCGCAGGTCTGGGTTCATCCGCCGGCGACGATTTTGACGATTTCCAGGCGGTCGCCCTCAGCCAATGGCCGCTGGGCAAATTCGGAAGGGGCCACAGCCTGACCGTTGTGTTCGACGACGACGCTGCGCGGAAGGAGTTTCTGCGCCTTAAGAAAATGCTCAATCGAGCAAGGAAGCTCGGCGGAAATCCTTTCGCCATTAGCGATGACGAAGCTATTGGTCATCAGGCAGTCAGCGCGGCATCCCAGTCCTTCCAGACCGGCTCATAGCCCAATCGACGTAAAACGTCGGCCACTTCGCTCGGCGAGCGTTGATCGGCGATGTCGAATTGGCCCGTCGCGCCTGTGGCCCATTCGCTCGCGCCTTCGGCCAAATCAACGACACGCCCGCGTTCGGTATGGTGCAACTTCTCCCGGCCCGCTCCGGTGTAGCCCCCCGGTTCGGTGTGGCTTCCGGCGCTGATCATCGTGATGCCCAGCGGAATCAAGCCGTCACGGAGGCTGGCCGACTCGCGAGTTGAAAGGACCAATCCGGCATCTGGCAATAACAGGCGCAATGCACAGACCAGTTGCACCAGATCGCGTTCTGACATGGGGACCGGCGGTTGAAATTCGCCCGCGCATGGGCGCAGGCGGGGCAGAGAGACCGTTAATTGGGCCTTCCAACAATGACGCAACAGATATTCAGCGTGCGACGCAAGACTGATCGCTTCGCGCCGCCAATCGCCCAAGCCGAACAGAGCGCCGATACCCAGGCGGCGAAAACCGGCCTCGTATGCGCGTTCGGGAGTTTCCAACCGCCAATCAAAATTGCGCTTCGGGCCAGCCGTGTGCATGGCAGCGTACACAGTGCGATCATAAGTTTCCTGATAAACGACCAATCCTTCAGCGCCGGCCCGAACCAGGGGCACATAATCCTCCGTCTCCATCGGCCCAAGTTCCAGCGAAATGCCCGGCACTTCGGCATGCAAGGCGCTAATGCAATCGGCCAGGTAACGGCCAGAGACAAACTTGGGATGTTCGCCCGCCACCAGCAGCAGGCTGCGGAAGCCCTGTTCGCTCAAGGCCCGCGCCTCGCGCAGGACTTCTTCGACGCTCAGCGTCACCCTCACGATGGGATTATCGCGCGAGAAGCCGCAGTATTTGCAATTATTGATGCATTCGTTGGAAAGATAGAGCGGCGCAAAGAGACGAATAACCTGGCCAAAACGCCGGCGAGTGACTGCCTGCGAACGACGGGCCATCTGCTCAAGGCAGCAGCCGGCGGCGGGTGAGATCAGCCGCGCGAAATCAATCAAGGCCACGCGCGGCTTTGCCAGCGCCTCTGTTACCTGGGGCGGCGTCGTTTCCACCGAGCATGACAGCAAGTCCGAGAGTGGAAGCCGATTGAACTGACCAACAAAACTCACATTTGCCAGCATAACAAACATTCCATGAAAGTCGAGAACCTGAAAATAGCAGACTGCCGCCTAATGCTGCACAAAATAGCTCAAATTTTCCAATTCAATGGCGAGGTTGACGTTGTTGACGACAACCGTTTCCGGCACATCCAAAACCAACGGCGCAAAATTCAAAATGCCCGTAATGCCGCTCTGCACCAGGATATTGGTGACTTCCTGGGCCGCTGAGGCCGGCACGGTGAGGATGGCCATTTTCACACCCCGGTCCCGCACCAGCGGCACAAGTTGGTCCATGGGATGGACATTGATTGAGCTGCTTTTTCCGCGTTGACGGGCGGCATCGATGTCAAACGCCGCGATAATTTCAAAACCCTCCTTTTCAAAACCTCGATAAGAGAGCAGTGCCAGCCCCAGATTTCCCACTCCAACGAGGACAACAGGTTGGAGGCTGGTCGTGCCCAGCACTTCGGAGATCATTTCAGCCAATTGTTCAACATCATAGCCCAGGCCGCGCGTGCCAAATTGGCCGAAATAGGTGAGGTCCTTACGCAACTGGGTGGGTTTGACGCCCGCGGCCTTGGCGAGAGCCTCGCTCGATACCGTGCGTATGCCGTTCGCCTTGAGGCGTTGCAGCCCGCGAAAATACACCGAAAGCCGGTAAACGGCTTTGCGCGGAATATCGGCGCGGAAAATTTTCTTCAAGTCCGCGAAGGTAGTGGAAAGCGGCCCGCAACGCAACCCGCCGGCCAAAAATCAATTGTTCTTGAACTTTACAGAAAACGAGACGAATCCATTTCCAGATTTACATTCGCGGTGCTTTTTAAGGTAAATTCAAAACCCAACGCGCGAGAGAGTCGGATTACAATTTTGACGTCCATGGAAATCCCCTTGGCAGCGTCTATGGCTTCTGCTTACCTGAACAGCCTTAATGAGACATCGCTGGCTCCTGACACTGGGCCTTCTGTTGCTGACAGGCTCCCTTGCCTGTCAAGCGCAACAGTGGGGGCCGTGGTCAGTCCATGGGCTCAACGGCCAGAGTGACTTCGACTACTGGAACGGAACCAATCACGCCAACAATGGCGGCGTGGCCAGCAATCAATCCGCCATCGTCACATTTGACAGGGCGACGGAAGTGGAAGCGAGCGGTCTCGTTACGTTTGAGGGTGATGTGACGATCCTGGATCACGGCCATATCTGGCGCGGGACTAATTTTATTTACAATGACAAAACCGGGGAAGTCCGGGCGGGGCTGTTCAAAACCAAATTGCCTCCGTTCTCGATCCTGGGCCAGAATTTGGGCGGTCTCAGCAACAAGGTCCAAACAGCCACCAATGCGATCATCTCGACGGATGATTATGCGAAGCCGTTTTTTACCATCCACGCTCGAACGATTACCATCGCTCCCGGCGATTACATCGAGGCGCACCAGGCGACTGTCTACGTCGGGAAGACGCCGATGTTTTATTATCCATATTACCGGAGGAACTTCAAACAGCATCCGAACAACTGGGAGTTTGTGCCCGGTTATCGCGGCACTTTCGGGCCCTACTTGTATAGCGCCTACAATTGGTACGGCAACGGATTGTTGGATGGCACCATTCATCTTGACGAGCGGGAAAGGCGTGGACTGGCGGGCGGACCGGACTTTGCAGTGCACTTGGGGACATGGGGCGAGGCGGCATTCCGCTATTATTATGCGCACGACCAGGACCCGCAGGCCGACGGCATTACTGCGCCGCACCTCGGCGAAAACCGTCAACGCAGCCAGTTCTTCTATGACGCTTATCCAACAACCAACCTCACCGCCAGAATAGTGGCCAATTATCAGAGCGATCCGCTGGTCATTCGCGATTTCTACCTCAGCGAGTACAACAAGAACGTCGAGCCAGCCTCCTTCGGCGAAGTGAACGAAATTTGGCCCAACTGGGTTCTGGACAGCATGGTTCAACCCCGGTTGGTCAATTTCTTTGAGACAGTCGAGCGCCTGCCCGATGTGAAATTGTCCGGCCTGCGACAGCAACTGGGCGACACTCCCATTTATTACGAAAGCGAATCCTCCGTCGGCTATTTTGAGCGTGCTTTCTCCGAAACCAATGTGCCGATCCCGTTCACAAATTATTTTCCGCTGGCAAACGGTCTTGGGTATGACGTCATGACGGGCCGGACCGGCGGATATGCCAACTATGCGGCGGCGCGCGCAGATACCTTCCATCAGTTGACCATGCCGGAAACTTTTTTCGGCTGGCTTACTGTAGAGCCTCGTATTGGCGGACGGGCGACTTACTACAGTGACGTTTCCGGCGCGCAAGTTCACACGAATCAGCAAGGCCGGGGAATTTTCAATACCGGGGTGGATGTTTCCTTCAAGGCGTCGCGGGTTTTCCGGGACGCCGAAAACGACTTTCTAGACGTGCATGAGTTGCGCCATATCATTCAACCAGAATTCAATTATTCCTACATTCCGACAGCCTCGTCGCATGTGCCGCTTTTCGATTACCAATCGCCCAATTTGCGCCTGCTGCCAATTGATTTTCCAGACTACAACTCAATCGATTCCATCCAGCGCGAAAATGTATTGCGGCTGATTTTGCGCAATAAATTGCAAACCAAACGGCGGGACGGCATCGAGGACTTGATAGATTTCGCGGTCTATACAGACTGGTATCTTGATCGCGGCACAAATTGGAACTTGAACGGCACTACCAATTCCACTTTTTCCGACGTCTATTCCGACTTGGACTTCCGCCCTCGCTCCTGGATCACATTTACTTCCGCGACCCGTTACGACCTGGCCGATCACCGGTGGCGTGAGGCCATTGAACGAATTTTTATCCAGCCGACCACGGCACTCAGTCTCACCGCGAGCTACTATTACTTGATGAATAACGATCCGGAATTTCAAACTTTTCCCGGTCAATCCCTGCCGGGTCACAGCCTGATCGATTTTAGTTTGTACTACCGAATCAATGAAAACTGGGGACTTCGCGTCGGCGAACGGTTTGAAGCGCAAGACGGGGTCATGCAGCAGCAGCTTTATTCCCTTTACCGCGATCTGCGAAGCTGGACGGCCGCGCTCACTTTTCGCGTTAATCAAGGAATAGGCCAGCCCACCGATTTTGCCGTCGGCGTAACGTTTTCCCTAAAAGCGTTTCCGCGCTACAAGTTGAACGGAGATGCGGACCGGCCCCAGCAACTCCTTGAAAGTGCTTCAACAGTCAGCCTGTTGGACGACTACTGACGCGTCTGGATCAAAACCAGGAATTTTTGTCCGAGATGTTCCGGGTGCGTCAAAGTTTGGAATTGCCTCGTCTGTTTTTCGTCCCAAGGCTCAAATATACCCGGGGTTAACCGCGCCCCAGCGAAAACTTCGGTCAAGAATTTAGACTGGCGCGCCAGGCTTGCTGTTTGCAATCCAGCGGATTCTCCGGCGCACGTCAAAGCCGTAAAGTTTACGTGGGCCGTTAAGTCTTGTTCGCCTGGATTATTTAGAACGTCGATTCCGACGTGATGGCGGGTAAAGCTCCGCAAAGTCCCTTGCACCCGTGCCGGCTGAAACTGTTCCTGTGCGACGAATCCATAATCAATGGTCATCAACTTGCCCTGCTTCAATTTTGCTGCCGCGCCACGCCACCAGTGGGCGGCCGTGGGGCATACCTCAATTCTGAATCCGTCAGGAATCACCTCCGCCAAGGCCCCAGGCACCTTGGGCTGTTGATCAGCCGATTCCACGGACGGACTTTGCCATACCCACCCAAAGCAACCGTCGCGTACCGTCACGAAACCTTCTTCCCATTCTTGGCGAGAAGCGCTCCAGGCCAGAACGTGGACCGGCAGCGCGTCCAAAAATTCGTTTGAAAAAATGACTCCGGTCACTTTTTCGGCCAGCGATTCAATGCCACGACACCATCTTGCTTTGGACAGCCACGGACGAAGAGTCTCTTCCTGCCAGGCTCGCCGTGCCGGCGACGCCTCTAAGAGACAATACTCCAACCGTTCCAAAACATCGGGCCTGTGGCGGCTGGTCCATTCCAAGATATCCGCTGCCAGAGTGCCGTCGTGAGGACCGGCCTCAATGAATTGAATCGGGACATTCGGGACAGCGCTGTCCATCCATTGGACAAATTGCGACGCCAGCAATTGCCCAAACAGCGGGCCAACGCTCACACTTGTAAAAAAATCGCCACTACGACCGATCTCCCGCCTGCGCTCGTAATATCCCAAGCCTGGGGCGTAAAGCGCCAACTCCATGAAACGCGCGAAGGAAATCGGGCCGCCCCGCCGTATTTCCTCCTCTATTTGACAACTTAATTCATTCATTAGCTTGCAGTTTCGGTCAGTTGGGGTAAGAGTTTTATGTCAGGCAGCACATTGTATGGCCAGAATCGACGCCCTTTTCAATTTAATGTTCGAGCAGAAGGCCTCGGACTTGCATCTCTCATCCGGCAATCCCCCCATTTTGCGAATCAACGGCGAGTTGACCCGCGTGGATTACCCGCCGCTGGAGGATGATCAACTGAAGATCATGCTCTACGAAATCGCTCCCGAGTACAAAATCAAGACTTTTGAAGAAACGGGTGACGTGGACTTCGGATATGAAATCACCGGTGTTTCAAGGTTTCGGGCAAACTTTTTCACGCAAAAATACGGTATCGCCGCCGTCTTTCGACAAATCCCCAGCAAAGTTCTATCGTTCGAAGACTTCGAAAAATTTGATGCGCCGCTGCCGGGAGTGCTGAAAAAATTTGCCATGCTCCACAAGGGGCTGGTGGTGGTCACAGGCCCGACCGGCTCCGGCAAATCCACCACGCTGGCGGCCATTATCGATTACGCCAACAAAAACCGCCGCGACCACATTATTACCGTCGAGGATCCGATCGAGTTCGTGCATGAAAGCAAAAGCTGCTTGATAAACCATCGCGAAGTCGGCCTGCACACCAAGTCCTTCGCCGCCGCCCTGCGCGGGGCTTTGCGCGAGGACCCGGACATCATCCTCGTGGGCGAATTGCGCGACCTGGAAACAATCGAGCTGGCCCTGACCGCTGCCAGCACCGGGCACTTGGTCTTTGGCACGTTGCACACGCAAAGCGCGGCCAAGACAGTGGACCGAATCATCGACGTCTTTCCGGGTGATCAACAGAATAAAATCCGCGCCACCCTCTCCGAGGCGCTCAAGGGTGTTGTCGCGCAAAACCTCTTCAAGCGGGTCGATCGAAAGGGCCGAGTCGCGGCGCTGGAAATTCTGATTTTCAACACAGCCGTGGCCAACCTTGTCCGCGAAGGCAAAACGCATCAGATTCCGGGCATGATCCAAATCGGCAAGAAATATGGCAATACGCCATTGGACGATTCGATCATGGACCACCTTAAAATGAAGCGCATTTCGCCAGAGGAGGCCTACGATAAGTGCATCGAGAAGAAAAAATTCCGCACTTTTCTGTCTCATCCACCTGAAGAAGACGAGGTGTAATACCGATACCTATATATGCGTCGCAGCGAACTCGATTACATCTTGTCCACTATGTTGGGCCTGGACCGGCAAACCGACACCGTTGTCCGCCGGCGGACTGAGGTTTCAGACTTAAACTTCACCGTGGACCGCCCGCTGCAAGTGGAACAAAACGGAGAACTGGTGCCTGTGGCCTGCAATCCGGCCATCGATCATTTGACTCCCTACCAGACCGAGATGATTGCGCTCAACCTCATCAGCGGCAATCTGCGTTTGACGGAGGATTTGATTCGCACTGGCTCCTGCGACTCTTCCTACAGTGTCGCCGACAAACTGCGTTTTCGTGTCAATGTCTTCAGCCAGCGCGGCAAATACTCCATCGTGATGCGCAAGCTCAACACGGAAATTCCCACGCTGGCGCAGCTCAAGATGCCGGACATCTTTGTCGATGTAACCAAGGAAAAGACGGGGCTGGTGCTCGTTACAGGCGCGACCGGGTCGGGCAAATCGACCACATTGGCGGCCATGCTCCATGAAATCAACACCAACAAATCGGTGCATATCATCACGCTGGAGGACCCGGTCGAATTTGTTCATTCGCATAAGAAATCGACCTTCAATCAGCGCGAAATGGGCAGTGACTTCAGTAATTTCGCCACAGGTCTTCGCGCGGCTTTGCGTCAAGCTCCCAAAGTCGTGCTGGTCGGCGAAATGCGAGACCGGGAAACCGTGGAAATTGGCCTTAGCGCCGCCGAGACCGGCCACTTGGTGTTGAGCACTTTGCACACGATCGATTCCGGACAAACCATCAACCGTATTTTGGGCATGTTTGAGATGGAGGAGCAGGAACAAATTCGGACCCGCCTTTCGGACACCTTGCGTTGGATTATCAGCCAGCGATTGGCCCCGCGGGTGGGTGGTGGCCGTCATGCGTTGTTGGAAATCATGGGCGCCAATCTTCGCACAAAGGAAACGATCATTCACGGGGAGGCTGAGGGAAAGAGCTTTTACGAAATCATCGAGGCCAACCATTCGTTTGGATGGAGAACTTTTGATGCCACTTGTCTGGAGGCCTACGAGCAAAATCTCATTACGGAGGAATCGGCCCTGCTTTATAGCAGCAAACGCGGCGTGGTCGCCCGGAATATCGATAAGGTCAAGAAGGCTCGCGGCGAACTGGTCACCAGCACTGATTTAAAAATGAAAGAACCGGCCAAAGCGCACTCCCCGGCTTTTCCCAGTCATTTTAAGCTGAAATAAAGCCATGGAAGAATTCGAATTCATCGGTCCTGGTGATCAAGCTGCATTGCTGGCCATCAGCACGCCGGAAATAACGGGGGCCATCAAAACGGCCCTGACTGAATTGGGCTACAAAGTCCACGTCGTCGAGAATTACGAGCAATTCGATTTCCGTTACAATCAAACCAATTATCAGATTGTCGTCATTGAAGAGACTTTTGCAGGCTCGGACTCCCTGGAAAATCCTACATTGCGGATGATGCAGAATTTGTCGATGTCCCAGAGGCGTCATGCGACTGTCTTTCTCATCGGGCCGACCATGGAAACGTTGAACACCATGCAGGCCTTCACCCAGAGCGTCCATTGTGTCATCAACCTGGCGGAGTTGCCCATGTTCGCGGAATTGGTGCAAAAGATCATCGCGGAAAATGACATGTTCCTCGCTGCTTACCGCGATATTCAGCGGCGCGTTTATCAAAAAACCGCCTGAACAGGGCTGCCATGACGCGACTGCGCCTGGATCAGGCCCTCGTCGATCGCGGCCTCTGCCCCAGCCGTGAAAAAGCCAAACGCGCCATCCTCGCCGGGGAGGTGCGCGTGGCCGGGCAGGTTGCCGGCAAACCCGGCCACGTCATCAAGCCGGACGATCTTGTGACGCTTGAGGCCCCGGAACGTTTCGTCAGCCGCGGCGGTCACAAACTGGAGCATGGCCTCTTGCACTTTCAACTGGACGTGAAGGGAATGACAGCCATCGATCTCGGCGCTTCCACCGGCGGCTTTACCGATTGCCTACTTCAACACGGCGCGGCCCGCGTCTTTGCGGTGGACGTGGGACGGGGACAATTGGCCTGGAAACTTCGGCGCGACGACCGCGTCACGGTCATGGAGCAGACGAACGCGCGCTGGCTGACACGCCAGGATTTCCCGCCGGACTTCGAAGGGGCCGGTTTGATCGTGGCGGATTGCTCGTTCATCTCCTTGAAAAAAATAATCCCGCCCGCCGTTGCATTGCTGGAAGATTGCGGTAATATCCTCGCTCTGGTGAAGCCCCAATTCGAGGCTGGCAAAGCCGAAGCCGGCCGAGGCAGGGGCGTCATCCGCGATCCGGCCATTCATGCGCGCGTTTTGAACGAACTGAAAACATTCGCCTCGGAAACTGCCGGCCTGCGCTGGAAAGGCGAGACGCCTTCACCTTTGCTGGGCCCGGCTGGCAACAAGGAATTCCTGGTGCTGCTTGAAAAAAAACGTTAAAAAACTTCGGCGCATTGGTTTGCTGGCCAACTTCGACAAGCCCTCCAGCCGAGCTGTCGTCCGCGAAGCAGCACGACATATCATCGATGCCGGACGCGTGGTTGCGGCCGAAACTCAAACAGCGCGGGAGGCTGATTTGCAGTGCGAAACTTTTGCTGATCCAGCCGCCCTGGCCCGGCAAAGCGACCTGCTCCTGGTCTTTGGAGGCGATGGCACCATGCTGCGCGTGGTCCGCGAAACCAACGGCTCGGCCACGCCCATTCTCGGCATCAACATGGGCCGCCTGGGCTTCCTGACTGCCGTTTCCTCGAAGGACATCGCTGACTGTCTGGAAAAACTTTGGCGCAATGAGTTTGTCATTGAACCCCGGCCGCTGATGGAAGCCACCGGCCAGTGCGAAGGCCGACCGATCCACATGTCCGCTTTCAATGACATTGTCATCAGCCGCGGCGCTGTGTCGCGGTTGATTGAATTGCAAGTCACCGTCAATGACCAATCGCTGACCTGCTTCCGCGGCGACGGCCTTATCGTCTGTTCGCCCACAGGGTCCACGGCCTATTCGCTTTCAGCGGGCGGCCCGATTATCAGTCCAGGCGCGGAAGTCTTTGCCATCACCCCGATATGCGCGCATGCTCTTTCCAATCGCTCGGTTATCATCAGCCTAAACTCCATCGTCCGGGTCAAGCTCTTGAGCAGGGAGATGGAAACCATTATCGCGGCGGATGGTCAGATTCAGGCCAACCTGGCGGCGGGCGACACCGTCATTATTCGACGCAGCCGGCGTATGGCGCGCCTTTTACTGCCGGGGGAAACTTCGTTTTTTGAGACCGTCAGGCAAAAGCTGCATTGGCGAGGTTCATCCGTTTGAGCAGAACCAAAGACATCGTCCGGTTAAAGGACATCGCGGCCCGGGCCGGCGTTTCTTTGATGACCGCCTCCAAAGCAATCCGCGGCGCTTCCGACGTCTCGGCTCAGACAAGGGCGCGTATCAGGCTTTTGGCCCAGCAAATGGGCTATTTCCCGAATTCGATGGCCCAAGGTTTGCGCGGCGGCACCACTCGCCTGCTCGGCCTGGTGCTGTCCACCGTGGCCAATCCCATCTTCGCCCGCACCGTTTCGTCCATCGAAGAAGGCGCACATGAATGGGGTTGCGACTTGATCCTCGCCCACACGCTTAGCAATCCTGAACGCGAGGAAGCCTGTATCCGCCGGCTGCTGGCCCGGCGCGTGGATGGATTGTTTATATTTCCCATTTACCGCCTCGCCCCGACGGCCGCCGTCTATGACGTTTTGCTGCAACGGCAGATCCCCACTGTCATCCTCGGCCAGCGCGCTCCGTTTTGCGCCCGCTTCTTCAACGTCGAAAGTGACGACCTGGGCGGCAGTTACCAAATGACCCGGCACCTGCTGGAATTGGGCCACAAAAGAATTGCCTTTTTGACCGGCCCGCCCGGCGCTCCCTGGGCCCAGGAACGGTTGGAAGGTTATCGCCGCGCCCTGCGCGAAAACGAAATCGAGCTCGATGACCGTCTCGTCTTTAACGCCGGCGCCAGCCTGGAAGACGGCGAGAAGGCGGCCTTGCAGATGCTCAACGAATCCGCTTCCATGACCGCCATTCAAGCCGCCAACGACCTCGTCGCGATCGGTGCGGCCAATGTTTTCCTGAATCAGGGAATCAAGATTCCGCAGGAGCTTTCCATCGGTGGCTTTGGCAATCTTTTAATGAGCGAACATTTTCGCGTGCCTTTGACCACCGTGCGACAACCCAAGTTGCGCCTGGGCGCCGCCGCCCTGGAAGTCATGCAGAAACTGCTTCGAGGCGAGCAACCGGAATCCAAACGCCTGAGCTCCGAGCTGATCGTCCGCGCCAGCACCGCCGCCCCCAAAACAACTGGCTCTTAATAAGCGGCGCTTTTCATAGATCCACGTCCAGCCGCCGATTGGTTGAAAGAATTGACAAAGGGCGGACTTCGCGAGATTATAGGCTCGCCAAGGTTTCCATTTTGCCAATAATTTAACGCTGTTTAGAAAACTCAATTCCATGAAAAGAGCGCAACGTTGGTCCTTCAATACTTCTCGAAATAAAAAACTCGCCTGCACAGTGTCAGCGGCTGCCCTCATGTTGGGTGTCAGTCAGGCCGCCGTGGTGGGAATCAATTTCCAGGTGAACTGGGCGGATGTCGGCAGCCCCGGTTACACCGGCTTTCCGGTCACGGCGACGGCTTTTGGCATTCCTGCTGCCAACTGGGAAAATGTGACCCCCATGGATACTGGCTATTCGGCTGCCGGTCCTTTTTCTCTGAGCGAAACCATTGACTCCACCAACCACACCGGAGGGTTGAATCCATTGCCCAACGGGACGCTGAATTTGTCGTGGCAAGCCAATGCGGCCAATAACAGCGCCTTCGGGATTAACGACCCGGTTTCATACGGGCCGAACAACACTGCCAATCAACCTCACCGCGGAGAACAAGAGGTGTATTATGCCTTTTTGCGAGATAACCTATTCGTCTATACAGGGCTGTCTTCGCCTCCGATTGATTACAGCGTGACCATTTCCGGGCTGAAAAGTCTTTTCACCAATTCGCAATATGCGGTGCGATTGGCCGCCTCGACCGATTCCGGCAAAGTCTTTACCAATGCCATTATTTCCAGCCTGACGACCACAACCCTGGTCTCCTATTCAGCCGTTTTTACCAATTACTACGACCCAAGCGTCACCGCTCCGAATAACCCCAGCCGCGTCGCCGGCGTGATGGGCGGCCTTAGCAGCACCAGCACCGCGTTGAACGATGACTCAATCACAATCACCGGCTCCCCGGCCTACGACGGACCCGGCGGGATAGAATATACCCCAGGCACGGGCACAGATCCCGGCCCCGGAGTCGCCAGCACGATTTCCGCTGTGATGATTACAGATAAACCTGTTATTGCCTATTCTCCTCCGACTCCCACCGAGCTGTGCGCAGGGGGCAATGCCGCCCTGACGGTGGATGCTTTTGGCGTGCCGCCGCTGTCTTACCAATGGCGCAGGAATGGCCTGCCCATTGCCGGGGCCAACGCCTCCAACTACACTGTTACTGCCGTCAGCGCGGCCAATGCCGGTCTTTACGACGTGGTTGTGACCAACGCTTACGGCTCAGCCATCAGTGCCGCCGCCGCCATCGCCGGGCCTGATTTGCTGATAGCCCCGCAGGCCAGCGTCGTGCATGACACCAAACCACTTGGGACCGGGCAGAACGCTGTCAACAAAGGGGCCACATGGCAGGCCTCCAATTCTGATGGAACCATCACGCGCAACGGAGTAATGCTCTTCTCAGGCGCCAAGGATAACCAAATCACCCTTCAGGGCGCGACAAACTTCCAGTCTTCCACCGGCACGTTTACGTTTTGGATGCGATCCCAGGGGACCTTGACAGCCTCACCCGCAGCCAGTCCGGGGGCGATGATCTTCACCGGCGGCGATCTATTCGACACCGATCAATATGGAATTTCCATCGTGCAGGATGACTCGGGGACAATTCATGCTGGGACCTTGGCCCTGCAGACCCATACGAGCACGTACGTCACTTCTCTTTCATCCGGCGTGGTCCTGCAATCGTCAGGCATGGTCTCCGACGACAACTGGCATCTGATCGCTCTGACTTTCGACCAAACAACCAACGGCGGCTTGGGCCTTTACATCGATGGCAGTCTGGACACAACGAACCAGAACACATTTCCGCCGAGCACGACCAATAATACAGCCTGGTCATGGCCGAGTGGCCCGGCGCAACAAATCACTTTGGGTTTGTCTCATAAGACCAATTGGAGACCGTACGACGGCGCGTTGAGCGATTTCCGCATCTACAACCGCATCTTGAAACCGTCGGAAATTGGCCAGGTCTTTACCAATAGCCTGGTGGATTCCAATGCTCTGCAAGTGCAGTTGAGCTTCACCAATCCTCCTGTGACCGGCTATTCGCTCAATTGGACTTGCGGCACTACATTACAATCGGCCCCCAGCCTGCCCGGTCCTTTCACGGACATCGAGTTGGCTAGGTCGCCTTGGATTATCACTGCCAGCCAGATCGAGGAATATTTCCGCACCCGATGATGGCTCGCCTAGATGCCTTTTGAGAGCATGTACTTGACGAGGTCGGCCACACGGCAACTGTAGCCCCATTCGTTGTCGTACCAACTGACGAGTTTGAAAAAGCGCTTGTTCAACTCGATGCCCGATCCTTGATCAAAGATCGAGGAAAAGGACGAGTGAATGAAGTCGGTGCTGACCACTTCGTCCTGGGTATAATCCAGAATGCCCTTCAAATAGGTTTGGCTGGCCTTTTTCATGGCCGCCGAGATTTCGGCATAACTCGTATCCTTGGCCGTGCGCACCGTCAGATCAACACAGGACGAAGTCGCCACAGGCACGCGGAACGACATGCCGGTCAATTTGCCTTTGACTTCGGGGCAAACCAAGCCGACGGCTCTGGCCGCGCCGGTGGTGGAGGGAATCACGTTGATAGCCGCGCTGCGCCCGCCTTTCCAATCCTTCTTGCTCGGGCCATCGACAGTTTTTTGGGTGGCGGTATAGGCATGGATGGTGGTCATCAAACCTTCTTCGATGCCAAACCCTTCCTTGAGCAACACATGCACCAGCGGCGCCAGGCAATTGGTTGTGCAGGAGGCGTTGGAGATAATGTTGTGTTTGGCCGGGTCATATTTTTCATGGTTGACACCCATGACCACCGTCACGTCCTCGTTCTTGGCCGGGGCCGAAATGATGACCTTCTTTGCGCCTGCGGCCAGATGGCCCTTGGCCTTCTCGCCATCGGTGAAAAGTCCGGTGGATTCAATGATCAATTGCGCGCCAAGTTGTTTCCAAGGCAAGCCCGACGGCTCTTTGGCGCTGACCACAAGAATGTCGTGCCCGTTGACAACGAGAACGTCGTCCTCAGGCTTGTCTGCCGCGGATTTGCGGGAGGAAACCTCACCGCGAAAACGTCCCTGGGTGGAATCGTATTTCAAAAGATAAGCCAGATTGTCGGCCGGGACGATATCGCCGACGGCCACGACTTCCACGTCTTTCCCGATCATGCCCTGCTCAGCGATGGCCCTGAAAACCAGACGGCCAATGCGCCCAAACCCATTAATTGCAATTTTCACTGCCATAATTTCGATGTCTTTCTAAACTTCCCGGTAGTCATTACCGAAGTTGAGCGGATGTTAATGGCGCACTGGCGGCAGTCAATGCAATTTAAGAAAAGAGCTTGTTGCCCTGCGCCCAAGCGAGGGTCCTTCGCGTTTCGGCAAGGTTTTCCTGTGAGCCAACGCCCATTGCTTGGCCCCAAGAATATCGAATACCTATCCACGCATGGATAGGTAGTCTCCTACGGGTCGAGGGAACTGATGGCGAGGCCCCAAGCTAAGGGCTTGCGCTGACTATCGAGGCGTAATTGGTGCGTCCGATGGGCGTAATGGCCCAAAGATTGTAGGTCGGTCCGAGGTCCATGTAGGCCTTGACGATGCGCGCGCTGCTGTCAGCGAAACAATAATCTGAACCGTGGGTGTGTGTCACTTGGTTCAATTCCGTCCAGTCATTCCCCTCCGAGCCGCTTAGCTCCAGCAAGTCCATGAAATACTGGGATGAGGTCGGCTTCTTTTCTCCAAAAATAATCGTGTCCGATGGGAATTGAATCCTGCCGTCAGGCAAACCTTGCGGCCAGGCTCCGTTCATGAAGGTCTGAAAAGACGTCGGATCAAGGACTTGAAAAAAGTAATCATTGTTGCCGTTGATCATATACGTGCGCTGCGCGCTGTCAGCGATGTTGTTGGTATCGGGATCAATTCCGGATAGCGGATGAAAAATGGCGTCGGTTGGACAAAGCAGGACCGCGACGTTTTTGTAATACGGGTAAAGTATTTGCGGCCAGCGATTGGTGCCGCAGCGCGGTGGGAAAAATCCACTGTTGTCCGAAGCGTACATCGTCCACGAGTAGCCCAGTTGCTTTTGATTATCGAGGCAGGACATCCGCTGACCCGCCTGTTTGGCCATGCTCAAGGAAGGCAGAAGCATGCTGGCTAGAATAGCAATGATGGCAATGACCACCAACAATTCAATCAAAGTGAAGCCCGAATCTTCCTTTGTTCCGTTATTTTTCGATCCAATTGCGCTGTGTTTCATAAATTCTTGCCGGCCAAAGGCCAAAGTATATCGAATAATCCGCTGCTCGATGATGTCATCTTTAATGGTGATGAACAAAAGAACAGTTTTGCTGATCTGCGTGGCCCTGGTGCTGGCCGGCGCTCGCTTCTTTATGGACTCGCATAAGCGGCCAAATATTCAAATTTTTATGGAGAAATCCCGGCGATCAATCATGAAAGGCAGCGATACGCCAGCCATTGTCTTCCATTTCCCGACCAATTACCCGGTGACTTCAATCGAAGTTGTCGATGCCGAGGACGCCCGCACCAACAAATATCCCCATGCGCTTTGGCATCTCGTGGCCTCCGACAAACCGGTACCGACGAAGTCTTTCGCGTATGGCGCGAATATTAAAGGCATGAACCCCGAAATAGCTACCGCCGAGCCGGAGCCTCTGGAACTTGACACGCAGTATGTGCTGCTGGTCGAAGCCGGCAAAAATCTGAAAGGCAAGCTGCCCTTTCAATTGCCCTATTAGTGGTTCGTTCCCGCCGCTGGCGCGGGAGTCGGATTCGACGCCGACGGAGGAGCGACGTTTGACAACTGCAGCAATCCACCCCCGGACGGCGTGGACGCCGGAGCGGTGCCAGAGGGAGTGGAGGACGCCGCTGGAGCGCTCGGGCCCGCCGGCGCGCCGCGTGATTGCAGAAGTTGATTTTGCAGGGCTGCGCCGCTACTGGGAGGTTTTTGCGACGCCAGCAAGGCCATGATAATGGCCAGCCCAAAAAATATTCCGGCCACGTACTTGGTAATCTTGGTTAGAACGTTGCCCGAACCGGCGCCGAAAAGGGCGTCCGTGGCAGCGCCGCCAAAAGCCATGCCCGCGCCTGCTTCCTTCTTAGGCAACTGTAAGAGCACGAGGAGCACCAGAATGATGCAGTCCAGAAACATTAAAATAGTCAGAAAGATGTATATCGCGTTAATCATAGCAAATCGTTAAATCGAGTTTTTAATTATATCAGAAAAACTGCGCGCGTCCAGTGAAGCTCCGCCGACCAGCGCCCCATCCACGTCCTGCTGCTCCATCAATTCCCGGGCGTTGGATGGCTTCACGCTGCCGCCGTACTGGATTCGCACGTGCCGGGCCGTCGGCTCGCCGAACATTTCCACTAGCAGACCGCGGATGAAAGCGTGCGCTTCTTGCGCCTGGGCGCTGGTGGCGTTGCGGCCCGTGCCGATGGCCCAGACCGGCTCATAGGCTACGATGGTTTCATCCATTTGTTCCGGTTTCAAACCAGCCAGGCTGCCACGAATTTGCGTCGCCAAAACCTTTTGCATGAGGCCGCCTTCCCGCTCGGCCAACGTTTCGCCGACGCAGACAATGGGCCGCAGCGATGCGGCGTGGGCGGCGTGGGCTTTCTTTGAAATCAATTCGTCATTTTCCTTCTGATATTGACGGCGTTCGGAATGGCCAAGGATGACGTAACGAACGAAAAATTCCTTGAGCATGCCCGCGGCGATTTCTCCTGTGTGAGCTCCGTAGTTGTGCTCGCTCATGTTTTGCGCTCCCAATCGGATGTTGCTTTCCAGCACGGCCCTGGAAACATCGGCCAGGGCAGTGAAGGGCGGGCAAATGACAACGTCCACTTCTTTCACGTTGGCCAATTCAATTTTCAGGCCTTTGACCAAAGCCAAAGACTCAGCCGCCGTTTTGTTCATCTTCCAATTACCGGCGATGATCAGTTTTCGTTCTTTATTCATCAGGATTTATTAGAAAGCGCCGCGACTCCTGGCAAAACACGGCCCTCCAAGAATTCGAGACTGGCTCCGCCGCCGGTGCTCATAAATGTGACTTTGTCGCCCAAGCCGGCTTGGTTCAGGGCTTTGACGCTATCGCCTCCGCCGATGATGCTCTTGGCGCCATTCTTGGCCGTGGCTTGCGCGACGGCGCGGGCGACAGCATTGGTGCCTTCGGCAAAGCGCGCATCTTCGAACATACCCATCGGGCCATTCCAAATAATCGTTTTGGCCTGCAGGATCACTTCGCAATAACGCTTCGCCGTCTCCGGTCCAATGTCCAATCCTTCGGCTTCGGCTGGAATGTCCGGGTCACGGTTGGTCTGAGGATTCTGAATCTCAATGATCGGCTTGCCCTTCTTATTGAGTTTGCCGGTGTTGACAGGCGTGCCGATGATATTGTCTGAAGGCAAAAGAAATTGGACGCCGCGCGCCTTGGCCTTTTCCATGGCGGCTCTGGCCACGTCTTGTTTGTCCGGTTCAGCCAAAGATTTGCCGACCTTTCGGCCCTGGGCCAACTTAAACGTGTAAGCCATCGCGCCGCCGATCAAAATCGTGTCCGCCTTGTCCAATAGCCGGTCGATGACTTTGATTTTATCCGAAACTTTCGCGCCACCTAGAATGACCACGAATGGGCGCGCCGGTTTCTCCAATTCCTGTCCCAGGTATTTCAACTCCCGCTCCATGAGCAGGCCGGCAGCGCATTTACCTCTGCGGCCAGCGACAACACGTGCCATTCCTTCCGTTGAAGCATGGGCGCGATGCGCCGCTCCGAAGGCGTCGTTGACATAAACATCAGCCAGACGCGCCAGTTTCTCCGCAAAGGCCGGATCGTTGGCCTCTTCCTCGTTGTAAAAGCGGACGTTCTCCAACAGCAAAATATCCCCTGGTTTGAGCGCGGCCACAGCCTTTTCCGCCTTTTCGCCAATGCAATCTTCAGCAAATTCCACCGGTCGCCCGATCATTTGGGAAAGTTTCTCGGCCACGGGCCGCAGGGACATCGACGGCTCATGCTTGCCTTTGGGACGTCCGAGGTGAGCAGCCAGTATAATCTTGGCGCCCTTCTCGATCAACAGCCGCAAGGTAGGCAAAGTCTCTTTGATGCGCGTATCGTCGTTGATGACCATTTTTCCCTCTTTTTCCTCCATCGGGACGTTATAATCGACGCGCACCAGCACGCGCTGGTTTTTGACATCTAGTTCATTGACACTCAATTTGTCCATACTCAAGGTCAAGGCTAACCAAGGCGGGGTATGGAATTCAACTGCGAAACGGCCCAGCGCGACACACCACATCCTGGCGAGCCTCTAATAATAATAACTCAGTCCCTGATTATTACCGCCTGCGCGGGGAATAAACTGGCGAAAGGGACGCCATTCAACGTGTCCGTCAATCATTCCCTCATTGCCTCCGGCTGGAAGCCGGGCATTAAGCATGTGAGCGCTGGTGAACGGTTTGGTGCCGGGGACATCGGGGTCATCCGAATGCGGCAGGCCGGTCCAGAGGAATCGCACCATCGTGCTGTAATTGGCAGATAGGCTGGTGGCGGTCGAGATGGTGGCGCAAGCCAGCAGCACCCGGGACGAAGCCTTCACCGGCAACAGCTCGCCGTCGATCGTGAGTGGCTCGGTGGATAGCTTCTTGTTGACGTTGGTGCTGAATTGCCATCCGGCTGTATCAGTGTAAATGTTGATGCCAGGAAACGTCTCGGTATATCCGATAATTCGCAGCGCTGGATCCCGGTCATACTCAAATCCAGTATTGTTCCAGAACAGAAGAATATCGGCGTCGGTAAACGACATGAACATGCCAGGGTCATACCAAACCTTAAAAGTCGCGCCCCCTGCGGACAAGGCAGTTCCTTCAGCCTGATCCATGTCCCAAGGCTGGTGCGCGCCCGTATCCAGGGGCAAAAAATCCTTGTTTTCCTGGGCGTACATGGCGAGGGCCAGAATTTGCTGCCTTTCATTGCTTTTGCATTGCACGCGGATGGCCTGATCTTTGGCCTTGGCTAGCGACGGTAGAAGCAGCGCTGCAAGAATGCCGATGATCGCAATGACTACAAGCAATTCAATCAATGTGAAAGCGCTGGCCCGCTGACTCCCGGCACCGCCTTCGCAACGGACAGAATCCGCCCTTGACCGCCATGGCTGATGATTGGGCATTTATGTCATAATCGTCGCTGCATATCCCCGGCGCTGCGAAGAGTGACAACCGAAAAACTATATCTTTCTCGAAAATAAAACAATCTTTATTCGGTGGCCGCACCGCTTTGGTCTTTCAATCCATTCGATTTCAGCTATTTAACAGCCATACTTAGATTTTCGTGTATGAATAAATTTGCTGCGGTTTGCCGGCAGGCGGTTTTGGCTTGTGGTCTGCTTCTTTTCGGGACGACGGCGCGATGCCAGTCCGGCGAAAACTATTACATTTACGTTTCCAACGAGCGTTCAGACAACGTTTCGGTGCTCGATGCCACCACGGGAGAGACCGTGGCCACGATCCCGGCGGGCAAACGGCCGCGCGGCATTCACCTTAGTCCGGACGGCAAGACAGTCTATGTCGCCGTCAGTGGCACGCCGCCTGAACCACCGCCCAAGCTCGATGCCAATGGCAATCCGATTTTTCAAAAAGGCCACGACGATGACGATGAGGAGAAAAACGCCGACAAATCCGCCGATGGCATCGCCATTATTGATGTCGCGCAACGGAAAGTCATCGCGAAATTGCCGGCCGGCTCCGATCCGGAACAGTTCGCCGTCAGCCCGGACGGCGCCCGGTTGTTTATTTCAAATGAGGACGTCGGCACCGCCAGCGTGCTCAACATCGCCAGCGGCAAAGTGGAAAAAATCATCCCGGTCCACAAGGAGCCGGAAGGGGTGGGAATTCGGCCCGACGGCAAAGTCTTTTACGTGACTTGCGAAACGGATGGAGAAATTTTCGCGGTCGATGCTTCCACTTTCAAGGTCATCACCCATTTCAATGTAGGCGGCAGACCGCGCTCGGTTGATTTTCTGCCGGACGGCTCCCGCGCCTTTATTCCGTCAGAATCTGCGGGCCGACTGCATATCATTGATTCGGTGAACCACCAGCCGCTGGAAACGATCGTTTTGCAAAAAGGTTCGCGGCCCATGTGCGTGAAAGTCTCGCCTGACGGCAAAAAGGTTTATGCCGGCACGGGCCGCGCCGGCTCGGTTGTTGTCATGGACGCCGATTCCCACAAAATTCTGAATTACATCAAAGCCGGCACGCGCCCTTGGGGCATCATCATTTCGCCGGACGGGAAATATCTTTATTCCGCCAACGGCCCGTCCAACGACATTTCGATCATTGACCTGGAGACGGAAAAAGAAGTGCAACGCATCAAGGCCGGCATCAGCCCTTGGGGCATTCTGCTGGTGACAAAGAGTCCCTAGTTTTCGCCGACAATGAATGTCTCCTGCGCGGTGATGCTGCGCGTGTAACCGTTCTTGAAAGCTTTGGCCCGGACGGTCGTTGAAGTGGCCAGATGGATGGGTCTCTGGTAAACCGGGTCGGTTGTTCCGGGAATGCTTCCATCCAAAGTGTAGCGAACCTCCGCGCCAGGCTCTGGCTGTGCTAAAGTCACATCAACCGGTTTGGGGTAATTGCCGGCGGCCAATGAAAATTCCGGTGGCGCGAGCGTGGGCCGTCCGCTCAGGCTTTCGATCCATTGCCGCAACAGCGTCATGCCAGCCTGGTCCACGGTTTGTCGTGCCAGGGGCGGCATCTTGTAACCTTCAAGGCTGTTGGCGCGCATGTAGAGAATCGAACGCCATCGGTCGTTGGGCGCGACCATCCGGGCGTGGTCGATGCCTTCGTCAATGAGCACCGGGCCGTCGATCAATCCCTGTTTCTCCAGCGGCGTGTCAAAGCGGGCATCGAAGTAAGCAACAGTGCCGCCGGGCCGATGGCAATTGGCGCAATTCACGTCCAAATAGGAACGAGCGCGGTCTTCCAAAGTGCGATTCGTATCGTCCAGCGGCGCGAGAAATTGGCAGGAGGCGAGAACCGCACCCGACGGCGCAGAGTCAAAAAAGCCAAGATGGCTCCACTCGCTAATGATCTGAGGGCTGAATTGCCTTGTCTTGACGCCCAACACTCCTCCCGCGCGGTCCGTGTGACAGGTCTTGCAATCCTCCCGGCTTGGATAATACCAGTTCTGCATGCGCATGCCGGTGGCGGTGCGAATGAGGATATTTTCCGTCAAATTTGTAGGAAGCAAATCCGCATCGCTGTTGTCAGGCCGCCATTTATAGGTGGCGCCATACACCGAGCCGTTCGTCGAACGCACCAACAGCCGCGTTTCCAAACGCCGCCATTGCCGAGGGTCAGCGTCGTTCGTGGCCAATTCAAAATGTTTGACAAAGACCGTCCCATTCGGAAAAGTCCATTCACCACCCGCCACAAAGCCAATTTTCCCTTCCGGCAACGCCATCCAGCGCCGCTTATGCGCGCCATCCGACCAGAACGAAACGTTAAGCTCGTATGGCATCAAGCCGTCGCTGGGAACCAGATTGCGGGTGTCCGCAAATGCGCCGGTTTGGGAAAGCAGCGGAGGCAATGGGCCATCGGCGCGGTCGGGCATCATCAGGTAAGCGTGCGGGCGGTTGGTGGTTTGCCGCTCTGCCTGGAGATTCAACCGAACGGCTGTTTCAAGACCGCCGGAAAACTTGCGAAGCGTTTTATGAACGCCAGCCATCGGCACATATTCATATTGACCCGCAGGATAACCATTCAGGGCCACATAATCATACTGATGCACAGCCAGACGCTTCGGAAGATCAATCAGAAACACCAGACCGACAGCCATTGTATCGGGCATGGCTGCTTCGACCAAGTTGGGCGGGCGCACCGGCGCGGCGCTGGCGCGTGTCAACCAGGAATGATTGAGCGGCGGCTGCAACAAGGTCGGGTAACCGCTATCGACAACCAAGCCTGCTTTGCTGACTTCGAGCACGCGCCCGCAAATTTTGCGCCGGCCTTGAATGCAGGCGTCGCGGACTTGTTCCGTGCGGACGGCGAGATTGGTCGGATTGGACAAATCGATCGGCGGGAAATTGGTTTGCGCCAAGACGGACCACGCCGCCAGGCCAGAGCACAATAACATCAGCCGAACCATTCTCACCGCCTCATGTTAAATACAACGGACCAAAGTTCAAGCCGTGCTAACCAATTCCAATGGGATTGAAAAACAGGCTTCGCGGCGCAGGCCCGCACAAGCGGGGTTTATTCCACAGAAAACAGCGAGGAACCCTGATTCCAAAAAACTACTTGCACTCCCACTTAAACGTGGTAGTATGAATCTTGTAAAAGTGCTTAAGGCACTGTGTTCTTTGACATAAGGGAAAGAAAATTGGGGAAGCACAAAACGACCGGAAGAAGGTCGAGGGCGAGGGAAGGCTGCACGCTGGATCCCTGGCGGGGAATCGTAGATAGTCTTAGATAGTTGCATATAAAAAATATTGGCGTGACTGGCGCACGTGGTCAAAAAGAGCCAAATCCGGTTGACTCCCAGGAAGCCGAGGCACTTAGTCCTTTGAAATGCTTTTTCTCATTCCCCTGACGATTATTCCCCTGCCAACGACTTGGAATTTGCACAACTCGTTGATTTCCATGATAATCTGGGATAATTCCGCAGCTTTTTTGGGCCGCATCGGTCCGATCTGGTCGCACCGAGTCCAAGTTAGTCAAACCATTCAGCCTCGATTCGGCCGACCAAGCGGATTTTACGTAAGTTGTTGATTTCCATGATAATTTCGGATAGTTCCATAGTGTTTTGCAGGTCGAAATGACGCCATCCGCGCGATTTCAACATGCTCGGATGGTCCGAACCAAACTTACACCGCCATGCCAGCCCATTCGAAACTCGCCCTTGGGGTCGTCATCCTTGGTGCAGGCGCGTCGAGGCGCATGGGGCGGCCTAAATTGCTGCTTCCCTGGGGTGAAACTTCCGTGATTGGCCATCTGCTGGCACAGTGGCGGACGCTCGGCGCGGGGCAGACGTGCCTCGTCTGCCGTCCGGACGACAAACCGCTGGCGGCGGAATTGCGGCGCCTCAAATTTCCATCGCGCCAATGCATCGTCAATTCCGAGCCGGAGCGCGGCATGTTTAGTTCCATTGTTTGCGCAGCCAGATGGAAGGGTTGGAAGCCCTGGCTGACGGCGTGGGCCATTGCGCTGGGAGATCAACCGCATCTCTCCATGGCAACGTTGCGGGCGCTGGTGGCGTGCCACAGAAAACATCCGCAGGCCATCTGCCAGCCCGTCTTTGAAGGTCATCGGCGTCATCCTGTTATCTTGCCGCGGGATGTCTTTTTTGGGCTGCAACACTCAAACGCAAGGACGCTGAAAGAATTTCTGCAACAAACTGCCGCGCCGCTCGTTGAATGCCCCATCATGGACGCTGGCCTGTCCTGCGATTTGGACTCCCCGAGTGACTACGAAAGGCTACTAACCAAGGCGCGACAACGGCAGATTTGAAGCGAGCTAATTCGCCACTTGAACGTTGACAGGAGCGGCATTTTTTGGCTCATTGAACCATTCTTTATGGCGAGAACAACATTCTCTTTCTTGTTGACTACTGCGTTGGCGGTCGCGCTTTTTGGTCAGGCCTCTGCCGAGGATTGGCCACAGTTCCGAGGTCCGAACCATGACGGATCCTCAACCGAAAAAATTCTTACGGCTTGGCCCGCCGCCGGCTTGCGGGAAATTTGGAAGCAACCGATGACGGACGGCTTCAGCGCCATCAGCGTTGGCGGCGGAAGGGCCTTCACGCTGGAAGCGCGCGAAGTGGACGGCGCGACCCAGGAAGTTTGTGTGGCCTTGGAAGCGAAGTCCGGCAAGGAACTCTGGGCCGTGCCGTTGGGCGTTGCCAAGTATGAAGGCGGCGGTGACAGCGGAACGCCGGACAACAGCGGCGGCGACGGGCCTCGCTCGACTCCGACCTGCGACGATGGGAAAGTCTATACCTATTCCTCACGGATGATTTTGAAATGCATGGATGCCGCCACGGGCAATCAGATCTGGGCTGCCGACATCCAAAAACAATACGCCGGCCATAACATTAGATGGGAAAGCGCGGCCTCGCCAATGATCGACGGCAATTTGGTTTTTCTCGCGGGAGGCGGGCAGGGCCAGGCGCTCCTGGCTTTGGATAAAAACGACGGGCATTTGGTTTGGAAGAGTCAAGACGATAAAATGACCCAGTCCACTCCCGTAGCCGCGACCATTCTGGGAACCAGGCAGGTGATTTTCTTTACGCAGACAGGACTGGTATCTGTTGCGCCAGATACCGGCGACGTGTTATGGCGCTTCCCCTTCAAGTATTCGGTTGCGACCGGGATGTCGCCAGTAGTCTGTGGAGATATCGTCTATTGTTCGGCAGGTTACGGAATTGGAAGCAGCGCGTGCAAAATTACCAAAACGGCAGATGGATTTAAAGCGGAGCAAGTTTGGCATCAACCGGCCAACGTGCTGGCGAACCATTGGAGCACGCCGGTTTACAGCAAGGGATATATTTATGGAATTTCTGGGCACGGGAAATTTGGCAAAGCGCCCCTGGTATGCGTGGAAGCCGCCAGCGGGAAAGTCATGTGGTCGCATGCGGGCTTCGGCCCAGGAGGATGCACCCTGGTGGATGATTGCGTGCTGGTATTGAGCGACGCGGGCGACCTTGTTCTGGTCAAAGCAACGCCGTCGGACTATCAGGAAGTGGCCCGCAGCCATGTGTTGGCAGGCAAATGCTGGAATGCCGCCAGCGTAAGCAATGGGCGGATTTATGCCCGCAGCACGCGAGAGGGCGCCAGCCTCGATGTGTCTCTGCGATAGGTCTCTGTCAGCAACAGGCTCATTGGGCGGCAGTGCGAATGGCATGAAAGCTGCAACAAGACTATTGGATTTTCAATTGTTGGAAGTAGAAAAACCGAAATACCGATTATGCGTTTGTGGACTTTAACTTGGATGGCCTTCCTGGCGTGCCTGATGGAGCCGTTCGCTGTGCGAGGTAGCGCGCCATACACTACGACGAATTACACTACGAATATCTGGTTTTCCTGGAACCCTTCGCCCAGTTCCGGCGTGGGGGGCTATAACTTTTGCTATGGCACCAACAGCGGAATCTATCCTGTCACAAATAATTTTCCCAAAACCACCACCAACGTCACGATCTTAAACCTGCCGACCGACGTGACCTTTTACTTCGCCGTCCAAACCGTGGAGACCAACGGGTCAGTCAGCAGTTTTTCCGGCGAGTGCATCAATGCAGCGTCTTATTCCAGTGACGGATCTACCAACGCTGCGGGTGCCCCTCCCCCGGTGCCCATTCAAATCCTTTCCGGAATGGAAATAGTCACAAACCCTATAGTAAGCACCAACCCTGTAACCTCCACCAACATCGTCATCACACCACCCTCGTACGCCATGGTCACCAACACCCCTTTTCCAGGGATTCCGCCCTACTTGGGACTGGCTTTTAGCAACGGCCAGGTTAGTTTGAACATTGCTGGCACGGTGGGCAGTTTGATCAACATCATGGGCACGACCAATGACATATCATTGAATGAGTGGAGCGCCGTGACCAATCTGACTTTGACCAACATCGCCTCCACCACTGACACCAATGCAGCGCCCCAGGATTTGCTTAACGTGGCCTTTGTGCCCGCAATCCAATCGGTAACGCTGGAGATCACCAATAACGCTCCGTTCCAGTTTTATCAGGTCGTCATGCCTTATGATTATGCCATCCTGGCCGATCAGGTGCTTTTGGTTAATACCAACTACACGCCTCGACTGATAGTCGTCAATATGCCCGGACTGGTCGATGATGCCTGTTATGTCAATCAGGTCAACAGCTTCATCCATTACGCCCGGACCAACTACTCCCTGCAATTATTCTCCTCTGGCACAACCATCCGGCAGATTGCCAGCAGCCTGTCCGGTTACCTCAATTTGGACTGGACATCCGCCTCTGAATTTACCTATTCTAACGGCATGGGCCAGATACTGGCCACTGTCATTGAAACCGAACCGCCATCTTCTGACCCTGTGGCCGGGGCAAATCCGCCCAGCGCTCCAATCGTCATTAATTTTTAAATTTCATCGGTCCGCGCGCCATGAAGGAAAATATTGAGCAGCGTGTCGTCGGCCTCTTTGTACTAATGCTGGTCGTCCTGGCCTACGTGGCCTGGTCCTCCTTGCATACCATCAAAGAGAGCATTAAGAGCAACGAATGGGTGGACCACACCCATGCTGTCATCATTGACGCCAATCAAATCCTTTCCTATCTCAACGCGGGCGACGCCGCCCTGCGCACTTTTTTGATCACGGGTGACGAACGGGACAAGCAGGGTTATCGGGTCGCCTACAACACCATGGTCGAGCATTGGACGGACGCCGAACGCTTGACTGGCAGGAACGAGGAAGAGAAAGCGTTGCACCAAAGGTTCGTGGACCTTTCGCTTCTTATCAGCAATCGCATAGACGTAGCGAGGTCCATGGTCCAGGCGCGCGACCAAGGCGGACTGGATGCCGTGCGAAAGCAGTTTAACGCCCATCCTGACGTCGAATCGATCAACAAGATCGAACGGTCTGTCCGCAATATCACCAAGACCGAAAACGAATTATTGACTGAACGTGACAAACAGCAGGTTTTGCAGGCCCAAGCAACCAAGACGACGGTTTACACCGGCTTGGGGGTCAATTTCGTGCTTCTCGCGCTGGTCGTGTGGTTGATGCGGGACGATTTGGCCGCCCGCCGCAAAGCCGCCGAGGCCTTGCAGGAGGCCAATGAGCAATTGGAGGCCAAAGTGCAGGAACGCACCGCCGACCTGGTCAAGTCCAACCAGTCCCTCAAACAGGAGAATTTGGAGCGGCGCTGGTCTTATCAGGCGCTGGACCACCAATTGCGTTACAACCAACTCATCATCAATTCCATCGAGGAAATGGTCTTTGTCATCAGCCGGGCGCTGAACATCAGCCGCGTCAACCCAGCCGTTGTCCAGCAAACAAATTGGGAACCGCAGGAGTTGATCTCCCAATCGATTGAGCGTGTTCTGCAATTTCCTCCTGACCCTGCCGGCGGGGGGGTGCAGAATCCATTATCAACGGCACTGAGAGATGGCCGCCAGCTTCAGGATCGTCCGGCCAACTTGCTGGATAAGTCTGGCAGAGTTATTCCTGTCCAATACACACTCATTCCGTTGCATGACCAGGACAAGATCGTAGGCGGGGTCGTCACCGTGCGCGTGAGAGCCACCGCCCAGCAGCCACGTCCAACCTAATCCGCTTATGCCCACCAAGAAACATATACTGTCTATCGATGATGAGGCGGACATCCGTGAATTGTTGCAGGAAGCCCTTAGCATCAGAGGATATCGCGTTTCCACTGCAGCCGATCCTGACCAGGCCAAAAAAATTATCAAAGAAGATCCGCCCCAACTTATCATCATGGATTTTCAAATCGAGGAGGGCGACGGTTTCGTGCTCATGGAAGACATTAAACGCCTGGCCCCCGGTGTGCCCGTCATGCTCTTGACGGGGGCCGTTTTCGACCGCGGCACGGTGCGCGACACGATTGAGAAAAAAGTTTCCCGCTACCTGGACAAAACCGCTTCGTTGAGCACTATTATTTCGGAGGTCGAAACTCTGCTGGGGGACGGTCCGAGTCCGGCGAAACCCTGAGCAGGCGTCGCTTCCCTTGGCAGGTTTTTCACCAACTTGCTAGGCTAAAGCTCTTGTTGACGTTTCGATGATCAGGCCGTAGCGATGGCGGGTTTCGGATATGCTCTGCTCCCGCAGCCACCGGTGCAATTCATAGCGGCCATCAGCTAAGAGCGGCGCATCAATCCATTTTAAACCCGCAGCGCAGGCTGCGCGGAGCAAGGAATCCGACGGCGGTTTGACCGTGCGCAAAAACTCCGCCTGCGACACCAAGCTCGGCAGTCGAGCGGCCAGCGCCTCTTCCGATTCCTCACCGGACAGGCTGATGTGCAAGGGCGTAGCGCAAGTTTGCGCTGCTCGGCGGGCCAATTCCAAACTCCGGTCATCGCCCGTTTCGACGCGCAGAACCACGCCACGGCATGGGACATAGCGGAAAACATTGGTTTCGCAGCGCAAGTTCGACGGATCGTGCTCGCGGGAAAAGTAGTCTCGCCAACAGCGGTCGTACGTATCAGCCGCCGCGCTGATATCCTCAAAGCGGGCGAATTGCGCGACGTAATTCGGCCCGCCCGCTTTGGCGCCGGGCCCAAAACTGGAATTTTTCCAACCGCCAAAGGGCTGGCGTTGGACAATTGCGCCCGTAATCGCGCGGTTGACGTAAGCGTTGCCGGCGGCCACGCGCTCGCGCCAATGGGCAATTTCTCCTTCGTCGAGCGAATGCAGTCCTGCTGTCAAACCGAATTCGCTGTCGTTTTGAATCGCAACGGCGTGATCCAAATCCTTTGCGGGCATCAAGCCCAGCACCGGCCCGAAGCATTCTGTGCGATGATACCACGAGCCGCGTTGGACACCCAACTTGATGCCCGGCGACCAGAGGCAGGGATCGGCGCCGATCTGGCGCGGCTGGAGCAACCATTCCTCGCCTGGATCAAGCGTTGTCAGCGCTCGCCGCAACGCTTCGCCGGGTGGACGAATCACGGGCGTCACGACGCTGGAGGGATTGGTCGCCGCGCCGACCGGCAAACCGCTGGCGGCGTCCAGCAACTGCGCGCGAAATGACGGATCGTCGTACACTTCCGCCTCCAGGATGGCCAAACTGGCTGCGCTGCATTTCTGGCCCGCGTGACCAAACGCGGACTTAACGAGATCCTTGACAGCCAAATCGCGGTCAGCCTGCGAAGTAACGATGATGCTGTTCTTGCCGCTGGTTTCGGCAAAGAGCCGCAGCGAGGGCCGCCAATCCAGGAAGAGGCGCGCTGTTTGGCAAGCACCCGTCAAAACCACCGCCGCTACTCTCGAGTCCGTAATCAGCGCACGGCCCGCTGCTGATTCGTCGCACGGAAGGAACGAAAATATTTCGCGCGGAATGCCGGCTTGCCAGAGTTGCTGCGCCAAACGCCAGGCAGTGCCCGCCGTCTCCGGCGCGGGCTTGAGCACAACGGCATTTCCAGCCATGAGCGCCGCCAAAACGCCACCGCAAGGAATCGCATAAGGAAAATTCCAGGGCGGCGTGACCACCACCACTCCCAAAGCCGACATGCGCAAAGTCGAAGGCGGACGGAATTCCGCATAATATCGCGCAAAATCAATCGCCTCGGAAACTTCAACATCAGCTTCGCTGGCAGCTTTCTTGCCGTCGTTTACCATGCAGGCGATGGTGTCGAAGCGCCCTTGTTCCATTACGATTGCGCATTGCCGCAACAGCCTGGCGCGATGCTCAAGGCCGCTGGATTCCCAAGCCGGTTGAGCCAAACGCAATTGCTCCAGCGAGGTGTTCACGGCTTCCGGGCCAGATGCGGCAAATGGGTCCACACGCCAGCGTGCCAAAGCCGCCGCCAATGCGGCACGATTGGTTTCCTGCGTCCAATCCGTATCAGGGATATTTTTGAACCCTTCGGACAGTCGCGGCAGCGGCTTTGACCGTCGCGGTTCCGTTGGCGTGATGCCGCGATTTTTCCAACTGGTTGTAAAATGGGCGCGCTGCCGTTGCCAGGATTCGCTTTCCGGCGTAAGACTGAAAAGGTCGCGCAGGAAATTTTCGGGAGAAGTATTCTCGTCCAGCCGGCGCAGAAGATAAGTAAGAGCGCTGTTGAAATTCTCGCGATGGACCACTGGCGCGTAAAGAACAAGTCCGCCCGCCGCTTGCTGCACGGCCCGGGATTGGTGAGGTGCCATCCCTTCGAGCATTTCAAATTCAATCAAATCGCCCAGGTTGCGATCCTGGCGCAACACCAGCCCCAATGCTATGTCAAATAGATTATGGCTGCCCACCGCCAGATGGACGGCTCGCGCCCGCTGCGGGTCGCAGGCGAAATCAAGCATGCGGCAGAAATTCGCGTCTGTCTCCGCTTTGGTCGCGTAAGGCGCGCGCTGCCAGCCATGCCATTCGGCTTCGACAGTTTCCATGGCCAGATTCGCCCCTTTGACCAGGCGCACTTTGATGGGTGCCCCGCCACTGTCAGCGCGGGCCACGGCCCAATCGGTCAGGCGCTGTAAAGCCATCCAACTATCCGGCAGATACGCCTGCAAGACAATGCCTGCACGCAATTCTCGGAACTCGGGCTCGCCCAGCACGCGTTGGAAGGCAGCCAGCGTCAACTGCAAATCGCGATATTCCTCCATGTCCAGATTTACGAACTTTTTGCCGGGCAGCGTGGCGCGATAAAGACGGCGAATCCGCTCGCAAACAGAGGCCAATGTTCCTTCCCAGTCCAACAGGTTAATTTGACTATGAATGGACGAAAGTTTGACGGAGATGGCCGAGACGTTTGGATCATTGAGCAAGCCGAGAATGGCCTCCAGACGACAAGCCGCTTCCTGCTCGCCTAGAACAGCCTCCCCCAATTGGTTGACAATGACGCCCGTCCGGCTGGCGCGGCGCATGGCCAAATAACGTTGCAGCGGCGCTGATTCGGCAGGAAGAATGACTTGCGCGGTGTCCTTTCGCAGGCGGGAAGCGACCGCCCGCATCGCTGGAAACGGCGCTAATTGCGAAGCCCATGCGCCACATTGCATCAACGCCCTTTGTCCGCTTGAAAGATAGCCGGGCGTGCCGAATTCCTTGAGCAACGCCCGAAAACGCCTCGCCTGGCGCGCTGGACGGCGGCTGCGAAAAATCTGATCCACCATCTGGACGGTGAAGGCACGGCCGGCCGGATCATTCATCATCCGCGCCAATCGGGCGCCGTCGGCTCGTTCTTGTGGGGACTGGGCCGCTAAAGCGGCGTTGAGCAAATCCGTCGCGACAGCCGAGGTCCGTTCCATTACATGGTCACCCAGGTCGTTAATATACGGCCACGTTAGGCGCGCGCCAAAATCTGATCAATGCTTTACATGAAAAGGCTTATGGTCGCGGTAGAGGGCGACCAATTGGGAATTAGTTTGTGCCAGCTCTTTCAGACCTCGCTTCAACGCCAGGTCATGCGCTTCCTGCCCGACTCGCACTGCTGTATCGAATTCCCCGGCTTCGGCATAAGCGGCTGCCAGTGTGCCCAAGATGACCGGCTCCTGGCCGCGCGTGAGCGAGGCGGCCTGATCAGCGAATTTGACGGCTTCCTTGCCGTGACGAACTTCTGGATGAGAATCTGTCGCCAGCAACCAGGCCAAATCATTTAATACGATGGGCTGATTTTGCCGGCAGGCGAGTGACTGTTTATAGGCCGCGATTGCCTGGGACGATTTGCCTTCGATGAGAAAAGTCTGGCCAAGCCAGTAGTACACCATGTAGTTCTTCGGATCGTGCTGAATCATTGCTCTAAATTCCGCCTCCGCATCCTTCACATCGCCCTTGCTCAGGTAGGCTTGGCCGAGTTCCAGTCGGGCCACATCCATCGTGTGATCAAGACGAAGAGCTGATTGGAAGTTTTGAATGGCCTGGTCAGCTTTGCGGTCGGCTAGAAAAATTTCACCCAGCAACACCGCGTAGGCCGGCCGGTCGGGGGCGATAGCGATGGCTTTCTCGACCTCAGCCTGCGCCTCGGTCAATTGATTGTGATGAAAAAGGTAATTCGCGTGGTCGGCATGCCCAACGGCATTGACCTTGGCGTCTGGAATACGCGCCAGAAGGGTGCCTTCGTTTCGCCAGCAACCAAGTTGCAACTCGCTGCCAACGCAACAGGCCCCCAGAAGTATGGCACACAGGCCGGACAAAATCATGCGTCCCGAAGGCCAGGTGGCCAACAGATCATAAGCTTCCCAGCAGAAGAGCATCCACAATCCGATGGACGGGATGTACATGTAGCGGTCAGCCATGGGCTGTGCGTCTGATTGGACAATATTCAGCATCGGAAACAGCGCGATCAAAAACCAAAACCAGCCAGTCAGCCAGAAGGGACGCGTCTTTCTTATCCAGACAGCGACGATGGTCATGCCAACCAACACCACTGCGGCGCCGATCAATTGCCATTTCTCCCAATGCAGCATAAATGGATAGTTTAGTCCCAGATCGCTCGGCCAAAACGACTTGGCCAAATACCGAAAACACGTCATGCCCGCAGTGGCGAAACGAATCCTAAAAGGAAGTTGCTCAATTAACTCTACGGGATGAACACTGGCGGTGGCCTTCATCGTGACAACAATTGCCGCGCTGGCCAGAATGAACAGCGGCACTTTTTCGGCCCATAAAAACAAAGTTTGTTTGCCGGCGGACCGTTCCTCCGTCGCGCCATAACGCCCCAATGGCCACCGGTCCAACAGGAGCAAAATAAAGGGAAACGCCACGGCCGAGATATTCGCCATAACGGCACATGCGAACAAAACCGCCGCCGCGATATAATAGAATTTGGCGCTGGGAAGACGGGCCTTGGCTTTTTCGGCATAACCAGCGTAGGCCCACAAAGCCAGCAGCCAAAAGAAGGCGCACAGAAGGCTTTTCCGCTCCGCCACCCATGCAAAAACCTCCACGTGCAAAGGATGCCATGCGAAGAAGGCTGCCACCGCCGCGCTCCTCCAAAAAGCGCCCGTCAATCGGCGCAACACCAGGAACACCAGCACCGAATTCAGCGCATGAAGAATCAAGTTGGTCGCGTGATGGCCGCCCGGCTTCAACCCGTAAATCTGGCAATCCACCGCATGGGAAATCCAGGTCACAGGCTGCCAGACACCACCATAACCAGATCCGAAAGCCCATCCAAAAACCCCGGACAACCCATTATTAACGTGTGGATTTCCGAGGACGTAAAGTTCGTCGCTGAGATTGACAAAATTGAAGCCAAATGCGGGGTAGTAAAGCGCGATTGTGCCCAGTCCGAGCACCAGGCAAACGATTAGCGCGCGGCAACGGTCTTTTTGTGTCATGGCGGCAGTTTAGCACAGAACATCCTGAGAGAAAGTCAATTCAAGAAGGAGTTGTTTTGGTGATTCGGATGTTTGTATTTTCGCCCGGCGGTTGCAAAACTCCCGTGGTCGGCTGCCAGATGACCTCGTAAATGCGGACAGCCGTGCGGAAGCCCTTAACCGTCCGCGGCGCCCATTCCAGGCACATGCCCGCCAATTGTGGATCATCGCGCTTCAACGCATTAAAAGTAGCTTCCCCAATGATAATGCGTCCATGCCCCGAGACGCCCTCCAGCCGGCTGGCCAGATTGACCTCGCGTCCGAACGCCGTGTAGTTGAGCAGGTGACTTTCCGAACCCATGAAACCGACCGTCGCCGGGCCGGTATTGATTCCCGTGCCCATCGACAGCAGGGGCAGGAGTGGAAGCAATGGCAGGCCCTTGAGCGCGAGTTGGACATTCTCTTCTTCCCTCTGTTTGTTTTGCTTCTCGCGATCCTGGTTTAAGTCGGCTATGGCGCGTTGCGCCTGGATGGCGGCCCGCACGGCGTCCAGGGCGTGTTGCGGATTGGGCAATGGCGCGCCCCAAAAAGCCATGACGCAATCCCCAATATATTTGTCCAGCAATCCTTTGTGGCTCTTGACCACGTCGGATATAATGCCCAGGTAGGTATTGACGGTGTCCAACACTTCCTTGGCTTTGGCGTCGAAATAGGCCTCCGCCTGACCGCCGCCAAGGTTATGTTCTTTGACATATTCTTCGGCCTGCGCCTGCGTCACGTCGGTCAATTCGGTGAACCCACGCACATCGGCAAAGTAGATGGTGATCTCTCGGCGCTGGCCGTTGACCTGAATCGTTTCCTCCTTCAGAACTTCGTTGACCACGTCCGACGACAGCACGCGAGTGAAGAGCTGCTTGATCATTTTCTTTTGAGACTGCTCAAAGCGCACGCGCTGGATCAAAGCTCCAACGTGCGTGACAAATCCGGCACAGAAATACGGAAGAAATATCGGCACCCAAATACGAAAACCCACGTAGAGCCATGCTGCCAAAGCGATATAAACAGCGGCCACAACAAGCATCAGCAATGTGCCGTAGTAAGCCCGGTCCACTACCCAGGTGATCCACGCTGCGACAAAGCCCATAAGAACGATGAGCGCCAGATTCAGCAGCAGGGGCGTGCGCCGAATAAATCGCCCCGTGATGATGGAGTTGGCCACGTTCAAGTGTTTATTGACAAGAAATGTATGGTTTTCCAGAGGCGTGGCCCCGACGTCCTGTAAATCATTGCCGGTCGCGGTCGAACCAATCACGACAAGTTTGTCTTTCCACGGGTCGGCCACCGGATGTCCATTTTTCCGTTCTTTTTGGAACGCCAGCAGCAACTCGAACGCCCCTTGACGAACTTGCCGGTCATTTTGTATCAGCGACCAGTCAATGTAAAAGTAACCCTCATCATCCACCGGAATGGAGCGCGTCATCTGTGTCGTCCCATTCGTTCCCTCAAGAATAATCATGCCCGGCTCGAAGCGCGGATGATCCAGGTCGAGATTCAACTCGCGGGCCGCGAGAATGATACCCATGCTCCAGGCTCTGAAGTTGCGGTAGGGCACTATTTTGTCCGGGTAGCCGGGCGGCACGGTGTTGAGAAAATTAGTAGTGGCGATCCTTCCCGCATCATCCGTCGGATATTCATAAGGCTCATTGGTGACCTGGCTGAAAAAGGTGATTTTATGGTTTTTCCGGTCAACTTTGGTTTCCCGGAGATTCCATTGAACGTCGGCGGCCGCCTGTAAGATGGCGGGGTCCCAGTCGGGGTAGTCTTCGTAGGCGCGGTCCCTCCGCAAAACCCCGTCGGAATCGCGATCCGCCTTGATGTTGGCCACCCGCCATGCATTGGTGCGAAACATCAAATTTGGCATGACATCGGAGTTGGCCGCCAGAATAACGTTGCCTGATGCTTTCAATTGCTCGGCAAATAGGGTGTCCGGCATCACCGCACGATCTGGCAAGAGGATCGTCGGTTGATCGGGCCGTAATTCGGCGAAAAGAACGTCGAAAGCCACGGCCTTGGCCCCTTCCGTGGTAAGTTCCTTCAAGCCGGCCGCGTACACGTCTCTCGGCCAGTAAAGCCCGTAGTCGAACCCCAAATTCCCGTACCTGACCTCATAAATGGTATTGTCGCTGATCTCCACCAAGCCGAGATTTGTCGAATCCGTCGAAGTCAAACCCTTGAAACGATGGGCCAGCTTGACGCGCCCATCAAAGGTCATCAGCTCGAACTGCTGCAATCTCGGCAGATGATCAATTTCCAACTGAAGCCCGCAAACGAAAAGGATGACAAGGGTGGCAATGAAAAACGTCTGCGATTTAAAGAAACTCAGGCGCATGGCCTGCATGTAAACAAAAAACCCGGAGTAACACAAGTCACTCCGGGTGTAAAATCAAAGCTGTACCGCCTCAATCCTCACCGCCGCCGCCGCCATCTGTGGTGCTGTTAGGCGATGGAGGTGTCTGGCCCGGAGGACTGCCAGTGGGAAAAGTCGGGCGAATCGGGATTGGCGTCGGGCCTACCGGATTTTCTGTAGGGAATCCATTGATCCAACCCTCGTATTGGTCAATGACATTCTGCGGCAGCGGGTGCGGTTCACCTTCTCCTGGGGTCCAGGAGTCGCCGGTCTTCAATGTTCTCGTCTGAATCTCGCCGGAGACTACAGCCGAAACAATCACGGTGCCTTGCACGCTGGTGAACGTGGACTGAAATTTGCCATCGGGCATCGGACGAACTTCGACTTCAAAGTCCGTTCCGCGAATGCCTGCCACGCCATGAGGCGTTTTGATCGTATAACTCGAATTGCCTGAAACTTTTTTGACTTGGCCGAGAATCGAACCAGTCTTGAGGTCGAGCATCGTGACGGAGTCGCCTTCGCGCGCCGCACCGATACGATCCATTTGCGGAATGGCCACCGTGGTGTCGCCTTGGATGCGAACCGAAGAGGACAAGCCGTTAACATTCAAATAAACGATGGAATCCGGACCTGTGGTAATCGTTGCGCCGGGATCCAACTCCATGTTTGCGTGCAGTGCCATCTGCCCTCCGCCAGCGTTGTAACTGGCCTGCCCGATCACGGTTCGGACAATGGCTCTACCGCGAATGGTGCCGGGTTGGTCGGACTTAACAGCGAAAGCTCCCGTCAGCGCAAGGGCGACCACATAAACTGCGATGGTTTGAAGTCTTTTCATAAAATTAGATGCGTTCTCATTTGCTATGGGTCAGATTACAATTCTGCAAGTAATTGTCAACTCCTTAATATGCAAAAAAATGCAAATATTTTGGAGCCTAAATCACGCCCTTTTCATGAGAAAATCGGCCGGCCTTTCGGCATCGTAAGGCGCAGATAATCAATAACATGCGAAACATAGAGGCTGCGCTCTGGCTGCCCAAGCCGTCCTTAAACGGGTATTGCGCCGGCCAAACCGCACTTTGCACCCGTCAGGCATAACCCCAAAAATTGCCTGTTTTGCAGTTGAGTGTCGCTGTTCCCTGGTTGCGGGACAATGAGTCCGTTTCGATAACATTGGCCACGCCAACGTCTATGTTCTGGCCTCCCGTAGTTTGACGGCCATGAACGGCGAGCGTCACCGTCGCGTCAGGCTTCAGCAGCGCGCGGCCAGCAGGCGAAATGGCCAGCGTTCCGTAACCGGTCGTAAAGCCTGATAACTGTTTTCAAACGGCCACGGGAAGAAATCATTCCGATTCTTTGACCATATTTGAGTTTGCAGGGGACGAGGCGAATGATTAAATTAGCTTGCGCGTGTCCGATGGTGTAACGGTAGCACAAGGCCCTTTGGAGGCCTTTGTCATGGTTCGAATCCATGTCGGACAGCCAACCTTACGAGGGAATGCTGGTCAAATTACGCGCCAATCCCTCCAGGATGGCGGTTGACGCTATCACTATTCGCCGACACCGTGAACGAAGCGATGACTTATGAGTTGGACTCCATCTAATCTTACCGTCCGGGTTGGCTGCAAACTTGCCTACGAGACCTCCGTGCCAACACCAGTTCTCTTCGTGCTCAAACCGCGGCTGGAAGCCGGGGTGCTGGTGTTGCAGGAAGAACTTTCGTTCGGCATCGGCCTGCCGTCGTATGAGTTTCAGGACAGCCACGGCAACATCACCTATCGCTCGATGTTCATGCCGGGCCGCAATGAAATTCGTCACGATGCGCTCGTGGCCGTATCTTCTTTGCCGGACAGCCGGGATGTATTTGGCCCACTTCTGCCTGTGGGACAACTTCCGTTCGAGTTCTTGCGCTACACGCTGCCGAGCCGTTATTGCGATTCCGACAAGCTGCTGAATTTCGCCTGGAATCAATTCGGTCAGGTCACCCACGGCCTGCCCCGTGTGCAAGCCATCTGCGATTGGATTCACAACAACATTGAGTACCGTTTCATGTCCGGCCGCTCCGATCTTTCCGCCTCCGAAGTCATCGAACGCCGCTACGGCGTCTGCCGCGACTTTGCCCACGCGGCCATCGCGCTGTGCCGCGCTTTCAACCTGCCCGCCCGCTACGTGACCGGACATTTGCCCGACATCGGCTACGTCGATCCCGGCTCACCGATGGATTTTCACGCCTATTGCGAAGTCTATCTTGGGCAGACATGGTTCACCTTTGATCCGCGCTACAATATTCCGCGCATTGGCCGCGTCAAGGTAGCCCACGGTATGGACGCCGTGGACGGCGCTTTTGCGACCATTTACGGCCAGGCCAGCCTGACCCATTTTGAAGTCTGGGCCTATCAAGTGAATCCGCAG
>Ga0182024_10002014_pt1 | contig 51239 bp, 50 predicted proteins | sample P32metaG_FD_120480 | JGI IMG/M metagenome (GOLD analysis project Ga0182024, IMG submission 120480) | Permafrost microbial communities from Stordalen Mire, Sweden - P3-2 metaG (Illumina Assembly) | ecosystem: Environmental > Terrestrial > Soil > Wetlands > Permafrost | place: Sweden: Stordalen... | reverse complement strand
GACCACCGTTCGGGCTGCCCGATGCGCTGGTGGCCGTCCTCGCCTCGCGGCTGTCTTGCAGAAAGGCCGGAAAAGCGCGAATATTCACGCCAGATCGGGAGTCATCTGGGGAATCCCGGTTCAATCGGTTTTGCAGGGCGCGTTCATCTTCGCCAAGGCAAAGCAAGGCCCAGAGGTTGTGCGCGAGAGTCTCGCGCATTTGCGGCTCGGCATCGGCACAATACCCATCTTCTGGTCGATCGTCGGAACCGGCGACTTCAACGGCGACGGCTACAGCGATATTCTTTGGCGCAACAGCAACGCTGGCGACGTCGCGATTTGGTTTATGGCCGGCTCGCATCTCGCATCATCTGCCGGCCTCGGGGCGATACCTGCCAATTGGTCGACCGTTGGAATCGGCGATTTTAGCGGCGACACCTACAGCGACATTCTCTGGCGAAACATAAATGGTGGCGAGGTGGCGATCTGGTTCATGAATGGCTCGCAGTACAACTCCGCGCCCCTGGCTACCCTACCCTCCAACTGGTCGATCGCCCAAACCGGCGATTACAATGGCGACGAGCGAGCCGACATTCTCTTCCGCGACACCGGAACGGGCGAGGTGGCGGTCTGGTTCTTGTCCGGTACGCAATTTCTGTTTACCACATCGATCGCAACGGTACCCTCTAACTGGGTCCTTCAAGATGCCAACTCGGATTAGCAGGCTCGTTGGATCGGCCGGACTTGCGAGCTTGATTGTAGGCGGCGCCGAAGTTTGTTTTGAAGCCTCTAAAGCATAATGGGCCGACGACAGAAGAACTCAAGTGAATCGGCCTTGTACGCCCTACAACATACAAGTGAACCTTCTCCTCTCACGCTTGCGCGACGGCGCCGGGGTTAGCACGGTCGACAAGTTTCAGGGCCAGTAGGCAGAGGTAGTGATCGTCTCGATGACCACTTTTGGCGCTGATGACCTCCCACGAGAAAGCGTTGCTCTATTCGGGAGGTGTAGGACCCGATCGGTAGCTGGCTGCAATGGCCGCATAAGCGTCGCCTGCCTCGAGGCTGGTGGCACGATTATAGGCTTCCTCGGTGACGCGCGGGTCGCGGTGGCCGAGAAGCGCGCTGGCGAGGTACGGGTATTTGTCGCCGTAGACCGCTGCCGTTGATGCGCCGGCGGTTCGGAACAGATGGGGCGAGACATCGGTCCCGATTGTCTTGAGCGTGAGCTTGGAGATCAAGGTGCCGAGGTTCTTTGCAGTCAATTGCTGGCCGGTCGTCGACGACACCCAGAGCGCGGGCTGTTCGGCATTTCCTTGATTGAGGACCATGCGGTGCGTGTTGACGTATTTATCTACCGCGTCGGTGATGAACTCCGGCACCTGGCGCTGGTCGACGCGATGAGACTTCGTCTTGTCGGCGGGCACGTGCAGCCACCAGCGGCCGTCGATGTTGATGAACGTGTCACCGATCCCAAGTGCCGCGAAGTTCTTTATGCGCCGGCCGGCACGCCTGCTCCCAGCCGAGGCGATCGGATGCCGGCCACTCCGCGATCGGCAGCGATCGCGGCTTGCCTGGTGGGATGCGGCGTCGGCCGCGGCTACGGCTGCCACTGATGAGAGGCGCTGGGTGAGGTTGGATGGCCATGTCACGTCGACTCCGGCTCGGTAACGAGCTGGCGAATGATGTCGGTATAGAGCTCGCTGGCCTGGGTGGTCTCCAGGCTGCAGTAGAACTGGGTCGTGGTCTGGATGCTCTTGTGGCCGAGAATGCGCCGTACCAGCTCGTATTCGCCGGGGCGGTGCTTGAGGATCAGGGCGGCTGCCGCATGGCGGAACTGGTGCACCGTGATGCGCAACCCGGTCCACTTCTGGATGCACTCGACGATCTGGGTGCTGAACGAGATCTTTTCCTTGGCCCTGCCGGCCTTGCCGGGGAACAGCCAATCCGCGTTGCTGCCGTGCATCAAGGCGGGGCGGAAGTCGTGAACGTACTCGTCGATGATCGCCGTGACCGTCGGGTCGAGCTTGAACTCCAGTCGCGTCCTGTTCTTGACGTCGTACTCCGGGAACGTGAGCCAGTAGGTGGAGGACGGCCCGCCCGGCTTGCTGAGGTTCTCGCCAAGGCGAATGCTGGCTAGATTGCCGAGCCGGACCGGTGCCACCGTCAGGATTGCCACCGCGGCGGCAATCTGGGCCAGCACCGCGGCCCGCACCGGCGCCAGCCGGCGCGCTTGCCGCATCAGCTGTTCCGGCAGGCCGACGACCCGCGACCAGACCCCCCCGGTCAGCACAAGGCGGATCTCCTCCGATTATTCCGAGATCAAGATCAAGATCAAATTCGATCCGGCCGCACCGGCGCCTAACTACGCGCCCGACTGGAACAAGCCGCCGACCGAGCCCATGCTGGTCGCGATCCTTTCGCGGGACGGCAAGCGCGTGCCGCGCATGATGCGCTGGGGCCTGCTGCCGCATTGGGCCAAGGACGAGAAGCTTTCCTATTCGACGTTCAACGCGCGCGCCGAGGAATTCACGACGAAGCCCGCGTTCAAGGACGCCTGGAAATGGGGCCAGCGCTGCCTCGTGGTCACGGACGGCTTCTATGAATGGAAAAAGCTCGACGCCAAGGGCAAGCAGAAACAGCCCTAGGCGTCACGCCCAAGCGGCAATCGCGAAAGCCACAACCGTCATCCTGAGGCGCGAGCGCAGCGAGCCTCGAAGGATGCGGCCGCAGCGCCCGGGCCGGCGCCCTTCGAGGCTCGGCGCTGCGCGCCGAGCGCCTCAGGGTGACGGGATACGGCATACTGCGCTCGCGCCTCAGGAAACAAGAGCGAACGGATGGGTACGTACGTTTACATGCTGCAATGTGCGGACGGCTCGTATTACATCGGAAGCGCGACCGGCGATGATCTGTGGAGGCGTGTGGCGGAACACGAAACGGGCGCCTACCGGGGATACACCTATACGCGCCGTCCCGTGCGACTGGTTTGGTCCGAGCATTTTGATCAGATCACGGATGCGATTGCGGTTGAGCGCAAAATCAAGGGATGGAGCCGCGCGAAAAAGGAAGGCCTCATAAGGGGTGACTGGAGCGAGATCACGCGCCGTGCAAAGCGGCGATCAGGAACACCCAAACCGTCATCCTGAGGCGGCCGCGAAGCGGCCCTCGAAGGATGCGGCCGAGGCGCCCGGGCCGTCGCCCTTCGAGGCTCGGCGCTGAGCGCCTCAGGGTGACGGGTCGACAGCGGAAGCTAATCGGACCGGTATCCCGGCCGTCATCACGCTTGCGACGGCGCTCTGAGAAACACCTTCGTCACGATGCCGCGGCCGATGCTTCCACCGGCGTGTGGCTGTAGTCGACGCTGTCATAGATCGAGACCTGAACGATCGGGTAGCCCGTTTTGATCGCTCGCCCTGCAGATTGTGCGGCTTCCGCCGTCGGGTAGGAGCCCTTGGTTTGCCGGTCGACCTGGAGCAGATAGCGGCCGCTCTCCGGCCGCTTGCGCTGTGACGGCGCTTCGTCGACGTCTTTGTCGGACTCGTCCTTTACGGGCATCTTGATTTGGCGCGAGGCCATTCGCTGCTCCTTTGTGGGGGGAAGCCTTCATATAGGCCTTTCCAGCGTCAGCCGCCAGAGACCATAGGGTTCCGTGCCGGATTTCCGCTTTGCGCGTGCCGCGACGGTCGCGCATCACCACGCGCCCGATGAGGTAAGGCTCTCAAAGCGGTTGACAAGAACGGTGTCTTTTTGTGAGGCGTAATCTACAGGCCGGCGAAAAAGTCGAGGCAGAGCTTGGTAAAAGTGTATCACCTCGTCTATGCCGGGGCGCCGTTATGGAGATAGCTGGGTGGTGGAGTTCAAGATGGGAAGGACATTCGTTGCCGTTGGCCTGTGGCTGGCCATGGCGGGCAATGGAGTCAGCGCAGAAAGCGCGAAAGATGCTCTCGAAGTGTTTGGGCTCGTCGGGACGTGGTCAGCGGACTGCAGCAAAGATCTCACAAAGGAAGCCGGAAGTCGGAAGATTTATGACGTTCCGGCTGTTGGCGCACCTGGCTTCAGCGAGATTATTAGACTGAACACGGGGGTTACATCGAAATTCAAGGGAGAGATACAAGAAGCGACCCGAATAACCGAGGACAAGATAAGATTGATCTATAAAGGGAGCGAGATTACATTTTCAAATGGAGCAAAGCCTGGTGCGTCCGAGTTTGACCCGGTGCAAACAATTTTAGAGAAGGTGGGGCAGAAGGTTCGAGTTCTCGATTGGCGACATGCCGATGGCTCGCAGACGCTGATTGAAAATGGAATGATTTCTGCGAAATATCCAGTTTTGCTCATCGAAAAATGCCTCGACTAAACCCTATCTAGATGTAACGCACCTATGTAACGCACCCTTGCCTCCTCGATCCCGTCGCCAATGATGCCGAGGATGAGATAAGCCGACGCATCCACCGCATCGTCATGCTCAAGGGTAAGCCGGAGCCACGCTGCCTAGATCGCCCGCAGCGGCTCCCTCGTTCAGAACACGATGCATGCGCGTCTCGTCGAGCGCGCCTTCCCACTTGGCCATAACGATGGTTGCGACCGCGTTGCCGAGAAGATTGGTGGGCGTAAGCCCCTGCGACATCAGGCGGTGGATGCCGAGCACCAGCGCAACGCTTGCGACCGGGATGCTGCTTTCGGCGCCGAGCGTCGCCGCAAGAACCACGAAGGCCGCTCCGGCAACGCCGGCCGCCCCCTTCGACGTGACCAGCAATATGAGAAGCAGGCCGATTTGATGCCAGACATCAAGGGGCGTGTTCGTGGCTTGAGCCAAAAACACGGCAGCAGTCGCGAGGTAAAGGCACGTGCCGTCGAGATTGAACGAATAGCCCGTCGGCACCACGAGCCCGACCACGCTCTGCTCGCAGCCAAGCTGCTCGAGTTTGGCAATGATGCGCGGCAGCACCGTCTCCGACGACGTGGTCGCGATGCAGATGAGGAGCTCTTCCTTGATGTAGCGGATCAATTTCAGGAGGCTGAAGCCGCACAAACGGGCGATGGGTGCAAATGCGATGACGATGAACACCACGCAGGTCAAATAGAAAGCGCCAAGGAGCTTACCAAGCGAAGCAAGCGAGCCGAGCCCGAACTTGCCGACGGTGAACGCGATGGCGCCGAAAGCGCCGAGCGGCGCGGTCCACATCACGAAGCCCACGATGACGAAGACCATCTTCTGGGCGACTTCGATGATGTCGACGAGCGGCTTGCCGCGTTCGCCGAGCCAAACCAGCGCGAAGCCCGACAGGACGGCGACGAACAGGACCTGAAGGATATTGCCATCCGTAAAGGCGCCGACAAACGTGGTGGGAATGATGTTCATCAGGAAGGGAACGAAGCCCACTTCGTGCGTCAGCTTGACGTACGGCTCCACCACGCTGGGGTTGAGCTTGCTGACGTCGACGTTCATGCCGACGCCGGGTTGCAAGATATTCACGGCCAAGAGTCCGATGATGAGCGCAACGGTCGTCATAACCTCGAAATAGATGATCGCCTTGATCGCCACCCGGCCAACGCGGGCCATGTCCGCCATGTGTGCGATGCCGGTCACGACAGTGCAGAAGATGATTGGTGCGATCAGCACGCGGATCACCTTGATAAAGGCATCTCCGAGCGGGCCCATGCGGCCGGCGAGATCAGGCGCCGCAATGCCGAGCACTATTCCCACCACCATGGCGAGCAACACCCAGACCCAAAGTTGTGTCCACCACGGATTTCTCTGGCGCGTTCGCGTCGGTGTTGCAGTTGTCGAGGTCAAGATCGATTCCCCCTGATTCCGCCGAGCGTTCGCTATTTATAGCCTTAAAGCTGAGATCAGTCGCCACGCTTGGCGGCGACTGCAATGCCGTGCTGCGTACTTTGTCGGCAGGCTGACGTGACGCCACGCATTGATGCGGCTCGAGCTCCGATAGGGTGAACGTTGTCAACGAATCACATCGGGGAGCTGTCCCCATGCAATTCGGCGCGGCCAAAATGCTGGCGTTCCGACTTGCGGCTCGCCGAAATTCGCCTCATACAATTCGGCTCATATGGGGTAGTTGCCAGCCGGACGAGCCGCCGTCAGATAAAAGCTCGGGTGCCATTGGCGGGCGATTGTTCTCATCATATTAATCGATGAATTGGCGGTCACCCGGCCGCTGATGGCCTCGGGGGGATTGCCATGACAATCCGTAAGCTTGTCTGCGGCGTACGCACGGCCTGCCTGTTCGCAATCGCGCTGGTCGGCTTGACGGCCGCCAGTGGACAAAACGCATTCGCACTATCTCCCGGATGTACATTCTTGCAAAAGTTTGGAGGCGGCACGGGGAATGGCTTCTTCTCGATACATTTTGGATATACGGAAAAATTCCATCTTTCTTTCAATGCCGGGGAGGCCGTGTCACTCTCTCTATCGGACGTCGGACCAAATTTATTGGGTACTTTTTACTCGTTCGATATGTCTCCTGCCGTTAATGGATTTTACAGCGACATCTACTTCTTTTCAAACAATGCCATAAACGTCACCTGGCCCATACTTACGAACAGTGCTCTCTTGTCGATCGAAGTTACAACTTTCGATCCGAACACAGTCGTGACTGTTCTTGGCAACTGTGCATCCAGGAATCCCCCATCGGCGGTCAACACAATTGCCCCCACGTCCGGAGCGGCCTCGGGCGGCACCGCCGTCGGCATCACCGGGGCGGGGTTCACTGGCGCGACGGGCGTCGCCTTTGGCGGCTCCAGCGCAGCCTCATTCACGGTCAACAACGATAACTCAATCACGGCGACCGCACCGGCTGGCAGCGGCATCGTGGACGTGACGGTGGCCACCGCCGCGGGCGCGAGCGTGCTCAGCGTGGCCGACCAGTTCACCTATATTGGAACGCTTACGCCCGCCCCGACCGTCACCTCTGTCACACCTGACTTCGGCGCGCTCTCCGGAGCCGAGGTCACAATAACCGGAACCAATTTCCTCACCGGGATAACCAAAGTCAATTTCGGCTCGGTCGGTTCGAACTATTTCGTCGTCAACAGCGCGACCTCGATCACCGTTCAGGCACCGGACGGCACCGGCTCCGTGGATCTGACCGTGACCAATGCCGGGGGCACCAGTCCGACCAGTGTGGCGGACCGCTTCACCTATACGGCGGCCAACACCCACGACTTCAATGGCGACGGCAAGAGCGACTTGTTCTGGCGCGACACTGCCGGCGACCTGGCGGTGTGGGTGATGAACGGCAGTGGGATCGCGAGCTCCGCCAATCTCGGCAATGTATCGCCGTCCATCTGGTCGATCATCGGCCTCCGCGACTTCAGCGGAACCGGCAACGCCGACGTGCTTTGGCGCAACGCCAGCGGCGATGTCTCAATCTGGTTCATGAACGGCGCGTCGGTTTCTTCGACGGCAAGCCTTGGCAACGTCCCGATCAACTGGGCGGTCTACGGCACCGGCGATCTTGACGGCAACGGCACTGGTGACTTGCTGTGGGAGGACACCAGCGGAGAGGTCGCGGTCTGGTTCATGAGAGGTTCGTCGACTATCTCGACGGCCAGTCTCGGCAGTGTGCCCTCCAACTGGTCGATCGCCGGCGATGACAGCAATGGCAACATTTACTGGCGCGACACCGCCGGCGATCTCGCGATCTGGCAGGTTCGCGGATCGGCCATCGCGGCAAGCGCCAGTCTCGGCAATATACCGCCCAATTGGAGGATCGCGGGCTTCGGCGATTTCAACGGCGACGGCGTCACCGATATTCTGTGGCGCGATTCCACCAGCAATACGGTTGCAATCTGGTTCATGACCAGTGCGATGACGATCAGCTCGTCCACAAGTCTTGGCGTCGCGCCGAGCACGTGGAGCATCGTGCAGACCGGCGACTACAACGGCGACGGTTACAGCGACATTTTTTGGATCGACAACACCGGCAATACCGCGGTTTGGTTCATGAACGGCGGGACGATCTCTTCGTCCGCTGGCTACGGAAACGTCGGTACGACGTGGAGCGTGCAATCGATGAGCGCGGAGTAATGTCAGCTGGAGGCGCTATCGGGCCGATCCCGCCACCTCGAAAATGACTTCCAGCTCGACCGGAGTGCCGAGGGGAAGGCTGGCGACGCCATACACCAGGCGGCACGGGCTTTTGTCCGTTCCGAAAACATCTCTCAGCAACTCGGAAGCGGCGTCGGCTATTTTCGGCTGATCGCGGATATCTCCGGAGGTGGCCACCGACACGCCGAGCCTGACAATCCGTGTTACCTTGTCGAGCGATCCCAGATACTGCCTCGCGACAGCCAGCGCATTGAGCGCCGCGAGGTAGGCGGCCTTTCGGCCCGCTTCCACATCGAGCTCCGCGCCAATCCGCCCGATTATTTTCGCCGCGTGGCGCTCCGTGGGAAGCATGCCGCTGAGAAAAAGCAGATTTCCGGTCTGCACCGCTTCCACATATGTGCCGAACGGCTCAGGCGGCGGCGGCAGCTTGATGCCGAGATCTTTCAACCGCTGCTCGGCGCCGGCCGGGCGGGAATCTGCGGGGGTTACCATTTGCCGACGTGCGCTCCGCCGTCGACGTGCAGCACCTCCCCGGTGACGTGACGGGCCTCGGTCAGATAAACGACAGCCTCGGCGATATCCTTGGCGTCGGAGATCGTGCCCATCGGCGACAGGGTCTTCAGAAGCTCCTTCGGATTGTTCTTGTGGAGAGGCGTGTCAACTTGGCCGGGCGCCACCGCGTTGAAACGGATGTTGCTCTTCGCGTATTCGATGGCGAGGCTGCGTGTCACCGCATCGAGCCCGCCCTTGGTGATCATCGGAATTGATGCGGGAACGCGCGCATTGGGATTATCCACGAACGACGTCGTGATGCTGGTCACGCTGCCGCCCGTACCCTGCGACAGCATTTGCTTGACGGCGAGTTGGGTTATGAAGATGAACCCTTCCAAATTGGTGGAGACGAAACGGCGAAACTCGTCGATGCCGTAGTCTGTAAAAGGCCTGGCTGCGAAGATGCCCGCGTTGTTGACGACATGATCGATCGACCCGAACTTGCCGATCGCGGTTTGTGCGACATTTTCGGCAGTCGAGGCCTGACCGATGTCGCCGTCGACGAGCGGGAGCTGCGGCGACGGCGCCAAGTTGGCCTTGGAAATACTGCGAGAGGTTGCGACGACGTCGTAACCGCGATCCAGCAATGCCTGGACCACGGCTGCTCCGATGCCTTGCGAGGCGCCCGTTACGATCGCGGTTCTGTTGCCGGCCATGTTCAACCTCTTTTTTTTCCTGCGATAATGGGGAATGCCTCAGATCAACTTGGCATCCAGTGTGATCGCGGCGTTGAGAACCTTTGAGACTGGGCAGTTCTTCTCGGCCGCTTTCGCCATTTCGGCGAATTTGGTTTCGTCGAGGTTCGGCACCTTGGCGCGCAGCGTCAGAGCGGAGCTACTGATGCGAAACCCTTGGCCTTCAGGTTCGAGCGTGACCGCCGCTTCGGTGTTGAGCTCGGTGGGCGTGAAGCCCGCGCCCTGCAGCCCAAATGCCAGCGCCATGGTGAAGCAGCCGGCATGCGCGGCGGCGATCAGTTCTTCGGGGTTGGTGCCCTTCTCGTTTTCGAACCTGGTCTTGAACGAATAGGGGGTCGCGGCGAGCACGCCGGAATCCGTGGAAAGTTCGCCGCTGCCGGCGCGGCCGGTGCCGCGCCAAACCGCTTTCGCCTTGCGGATCATGTTACAAGTCCTTGCGTTGATGAGTTCTTGGATCTCTCAAACTTCATCTCGATGATGAGCGTTCGCGTCCGATGAAGATTTATGTGCTCACGAGCCGGAGAACCAGTTGTACCCTTGATCCTCCCAAAAGCCACCCGGATAGGCATTGGTCACCTCGATCGCCTGCAGGTTCTTCGCACTCTTGAAGCCGAGCTTGGTCGGAATGCGCAGTCGCACCGGCGCACCCCATTCCGGCGTCAACGGCGCCTCTTCGAAATCGACTGCCAGGATAGTTTGCGAGTGCAGCGCGCTTGGCATGTCAATGCTCGTCGCGTAGCCGTCGAAGCAATTGAAGGCGACATAGCGCGCCCGCAAATCCGCGCCGATGCGGCGGAGAAAGACATGCAGCGGCACGCCGCGCCACTGACCGATTTGACTCCAGCCTTCGATGCAGATGTGCCGCGTGATCTGGCTTTCCTGCGGCAGCGCCAGCAGAGTCTCGAGGTTCCAAGGCGTCTTGTCGGAGACCAGGCCGGACACTTCGAGACGCCACTGCGGTGGCACGGTGCGAACCTGCCACTCCGGATAGAACGCGTTGAAGCGGAAGGGCTTGGTGATCGCGCTGGCCGGGTAGGTTTCGGCCAGACGCTTCGGATTGAACAGCGCCTGCTGCACGCGGTCGTTGAACTTCAACATCGCCCACAGCGCCGCGTCCACTCCGGAATGAGTGGAAAGATCGCAGCCAGTGAGTAGAGCAAGCGCCCCCACGGAAACGCCGCCTGTCAGAAAGCGCCGGCGGCCGAGCTGAGCCAGTTCCGGGGCGATATCGTTCGCCTGCACGATGGCGCGCTTGCGGCTCATCGCGTGCCCCCTCGTGGAGCGCCATCCGGGTCCGACCGCAGCGGAGCGAGCATGGAAACGAGCGTGCGCGGGACAATCGCCACCAGCGTCAGATGGATAATGAGAAAGCCGAGGATCAAAAACATCATGCTCAAGTGGATTATGCGCGCCACCGGATAGCCGCCAAACAGGTCGGTAAGCCAGCCGAGTTGAACCGGCTTCCAGATCGAGAAGCCGGTGACGACCGACAGGCAGATCACGATGATCACTCCCATGTAGAGCAGGCGCTGCACGCCGTTGTAGTAGCCGAGCTGGTGAGGGAGCCTGAAGTGGAGCGCATCGTTGAGATCGCGGAGTATGACCTTCGGCCAAGGGGGTAGAATGTCGCGACGGAAGTGGCCGGAGACGATGCCGTAGCCGAGATAGGCGAGGCCATCGGCAAAAAGCACCCACACGGCGCTCAGGTGCCAGGCAATGCCTGCGCCAAGCCAACCGCCGAGAGTCATCCACCGCGGGAAAGTCAACAGCGGCAGCGGGGAGGCATTGTAGATCGCCCAGCCACTCAGAATGAGGCAGATGACCGCGACAGCGCCGATCCAATGCATGATCCGAACGGGCAGCGGATGAGCAGGGTAGTTTTGCCTGCGGGCCATCTCTGTTGCTCCACTGCCTCGTTAGGGACGGTATCTGCAGAACTTGATTCACTGCGCGTGCAGGCACTGTGTTCAAATCGGAGGCTTTGCGCCGTCGACGCCGACGAAGATCGCTTCGGCGGTCAGCGCACCATCCTGCCGGGCGGCGTTGATGAAAACGGCTTTGCCCGCCGTCACATCCGACTTCGCGCCAGGACTTACGGTCACGACAGATGTCGTTGGCGGCACCAGAACAGTCTGCTTGCCGCCCTTATAGGTCACGGTTAGCTGTTTTGCGCCGCCGGACGTGCCCGCGCTTGAAACGGTGCCGTTCGTCATTGTGCTGTTCGAAGCGTCGGTTACCGGTTGCGTCACCGTGACCGTGCCGTTCGTCATCGCACTATTGCTGACGGCGCCGCCGGAAAGCGTCGTGTCCGGGATCGAGTCCCAGTTGAAATGCCCCTCGGATGCGCCCTTCAACGATGGAGGAAAGATCAGCACGCCGAGTGCCACCAGCTTGTCGCCGATCGATTTGGTAGCGACTCCGATGTAGCTGTCTTTCTCGATGCGATTGAGGTTCGAGTTCGTCACTTCGAGGTAACCTGTTGTGCCCGTCAAATTGACCGTCTCATCCGATCCGCTCGTTGTGTGAACGACCAGCACGGTATCGCTGACGGATTTGACGGTGCCGCGCACACGCTCCGGTGTTGGCGCGGCGAGAGCCGCTGTGGAAGCTGCGACGATGCCGACAGCGAAGGCGAGTGGGAGAAGGCGGGACATGGATGACTCCGTTGCTTTTGACGCATTGGCATTGGCAAGGTTCGGCACTTCGCTCCAACGCGGACGTGATCTGGCCGCTGCGCGGCCTTGGCCTGATGCTTGTCAGCTATAGCGCCGTCGGCGCAGCGGAAAATGCCGGTTGGTTAGAGATTCTATACTTTGCCGTTATGGTCGCGGCCGCGACTCTTTGTGCGGGGTCCCCTTATCGCGGGGTGCACGGTCAAAAAAACGGTCCGGCCTGGTGACGAGAAGGAGAGCTCAAACACGAACGCTTGCGGTCGCCGTCAGGACGATGCAATCGGCGCCGGAACTAGGTCGCGGACCGCAGCGCGGCAAGCAGGTCCTCGATGCCCATGCGCATTCGGTAGTCGGGCTCAATAAACCGTGCGCGAATGATTCCATCAGTGCCAATGATGAAGGTGGCGGGAATCGGTAGCATCCAATTGTCAGTACCCTGTGACGCTGACGGATCCAATCCCGCGCTGACAATCATGCGCTTTAACTCGTCCCCGATGTAAAACGCGAGGTCAAGAGTCATCGCATAGCCGTTGTCTATGTCCGAGAGCACTGGAAACGGCGCCTTGGCATCGGATTTGAGCCACATCGCGAACTTTTGTCGATCGGGCACGATCGCGGCAACGTGGCGGTGCTCAGCGGCGATCTCGTTCTCAGCGCGAGCCAACGCGTCGACGTTGATACGACAGAAGTGGCACCAGTGCCCCCAGTTAAAAGCCAGCGCGATCGGCCCCTTGCCAAGCAGATCCTCAAGACGGACCAGCCGTCCCTGGTCGTCCGGCAACAGGAACGCAGGCATCGGCTCGCCCACCCTGGGCGCCACCCCTCCGGCATGACTCTCCGCGAGGCGGCCGACCAGCGCGTCGATGGCCGCGGCGAAACGCGGGTCCAGGCGCCGCAGCTCGTTGGCGAAGGCCTGCAGACGATCAGCCAGCGGCGCATCCAAGTCGCGACAGCGGACGAAAGATTCCTCGAGTATTTCGCCGAAATCAGTTTCCGTCATCAACAAGCCATCCTCGATTGCTTGGTCGGCGTGTTGAAGCCCCAGTCAGCGGCGCGGAGCAAATTGAACAGAGCGGCACAAGCGATCGCACGGTGCCGGCCCGCGACAGTGTACACCGACACCTTGCGCACCAGGTTGAGCTGTTTCAGCGCCATTCGGCAGATCCCATCCGTTTCCACCGCTCCAACGGGTATGATCGCCACTCCCAGGTCCGCCTTAAGCAATTCCAGCAAGTCTTCTTGCGTCGCCACCTGATGGCTGGCCGTATCGAGGATGCCGTTCGCCTCGCGAAAGGCCGCGAGTTCTTCGATCATCTCAAATGCGCTGTTGATCAGGAGGGTCTCGGAAGCAAGGTCGCTGAACTCGGCATTATCCCTGCCCGCCAGCCTGTGGGTCCCGCTGACGACGAGACCAAACGGTTCGTCAAACAGCGCAAATGTATCGAGGCGCGACCAGCTCTCACCAAGTGGACCGGCGATCGCCAATTCGACAGTGCCCGATCTCAGGTATTCGGCGACCTCGCGGCCCGTGCCGCGACACAACTTCAGTTGCAGGCCCGGGAAGGCCCGCGCCAACTGCCGCAGCATTGGTGCGAAGGGTCCAAGCGCCACGGTGTGCGTGATCGCAACCGAGAGTGGCGCGGTCTCACCCTTCCTGATAGAGGCGGCCACCATCTTGGCCGCGAGGGCGGTTTCGTAACTCTGGCGCAGCATAGGGAGCATGCGCTGGCCAAGCTCCGTCAGGTGCGACAGTGTGCGTTCGCGCCGAAGCAACTCGCCACCGAGTTCGGTTTCGAGGGCCTTGATGGCTCGGCTCAGAGCCGGCTGTGAAACGTTGCACTGCTCGGCCGCCTTGGTCAGATTCAGCGTTTCGCTGACCGCCAAGAAGTACCGGATATGGTGCATTTCCAAGGTATGGCCCTCGCTACGCATTCACGTATGAACGCGGCCTGTCAGGTAGCCCTGGGTTTGGTTAGTCGGATATGCCAAAGGTCCATTACAGCATCGGCGCTGCCGCTGCAAAACTCAGGACCTCGGCACGCCCCGCGGGCAGCTTGGTAAAATGCTATACGTCTTCGCGAGAAGGCGGAAGGGGACCCTCTTCGACACTTGCCGCAATGCAACGATTTCGCCGCTATCGAGGGACAAGCGGTGTAGTCGTGAACAACGTGGAAATGAGCTTCAGTCGCGCTTGATGCCTGCGGCCTTGAGTGGCGCTCCAAAAATCGCGCGCTGGTATTCGGCCAGCAGCTCGGGCTCGTCGATAGATCCATGGTGATGGAGCTGCCGCCACGCGCCACGCACCTTGACAAACCATCGGGTTGTACGAATCCGAAGCTCAAGCCGAACAGCGGGAGTTTCGCAGAAGCCTTTTTCACGTCCCACGAAGAGGTGGTAGTCGTCGGTGCCTTGCGCCGAGAAATCATGGAACGCCACGCGGACAGTCGCCGGCCCGCCAAACAGCTTCGCATAGCCCTCCCTGATGGCAGGCCATCCGCGCCGGATACCCCCGATCGGATTGTCCATGCTCGGAGCCTCGCCGTCCGCCCAATTGGCAGCGAGCGCCGTTAGATCGGAGGCGTTGAAAGCGCGGTAAAAACCGATCAGCGCGTCGAGCGCGCTGCCATCACCTGCGGGCGGTTCTGTTCCCGTTATTTCGGCTGGAAGGGTCATCGGATTCTCCGGGGTTAGGCCGACCGCTTCAACGCGGCAGTATCGACCGGCAGCTTCCGCAAGCGCTTGCCGGTTGCGGCGAAGACGGCGTTGGTGACCGCAGGGACGATCGCCGAGGTCCCGCATTCGCCCATACCGCCTGGCGGCTCGGTACTTGCGACGTTCCCGCTAGGACAGGAACTTCACGAGTTCGGCGTTGATCTCCTCGGCGTGCGTCCACGGCAGGCCGTGCGAGCCGCCTTTGATCTCGATGAGCTTCACGTCCTTGATCATCTTCGCCTGCCGTCTCGCCGTTACGTCGATCGGCAGGATGCGGTCGTCATCGCCGTGGATGATCGTGGTCGGCAAATCGTTGCGGGCGATGTCCTTGCGAAAATCTTCTATCCAGGCGTCGACGCAGGCCACCGTACCGACGGGCGAGGCGCCGACTGCCACGGTCCAGTTGGCTTGAATGACGCGTTCGCTCACCAGCTTTCCGTCGGCGCCGTCGACGCTGTAGAAGTTCTTCAAGAACTCCATCATCGCGACCGGTCGATCCGCCCTGATCCCGGCTTTGATGCCGCTGAACACGCTCGCGTCGATGCCCTCAGGATTGTCGGGCGCCTTGACCAGATAGGGCCCAAGCGTGCCGATCAGCACGGCTTTGCGGAGCCGCTTGGTGCCGTATTTGCCGATGTATCTCGTGATCTCGCCGGTGCCCATGGAGTGTCCGACCAGCGACACGTCGGTCAGATTCAGGGCGCTCAGCAGCGCATCGAGATCGGCCGCGAAAGTATCGTAGTTGTAGCCGACGGCCGGTTTGCTCGATCGGCCGAACCCGCGGCGATCGTACGTGATCACGCGATGGCCGGCGGCCAACAGCGCGGCGGTCTGCTTTTCCCAGGCGTCACCGTTGAGCGGCCAACCATGGATCAGCACGACCGGCGAACCTGAGCCGTGGTCCTCGTAATAGTTCTCGATGGGCGTGGAGTTTTCTTGTCCGACCTTGAGGACACTCATGGGGTAATTCTCCTTCGTGGTTTGGGCCAATGAAATTGTCGGCAGCAGCGGCGCGGTCAGCCCGGCGACGGCGAGCGCGAGGCCGTCGCGCCGGGAAATGCCGGTCCCCGATGCCGATGATGGGCCGGAGCCGGCGGTCCCGGACGCAGTTTGATCGCGGTTCATAATCGGCTCCTTGTCTGGTTCACTGAGCAGCCCTGCTTGATCGCTTCACGGATGCGCAGATAGGTCCCGCAGCGGCAGATGTTGCCCGACATGGCGGCATCGATGTCGGCGTCGGTTGACTTTGATAGCAAAGGGCATGGTCAAACTTCGCCGACGTCGACGACAGCTTGGGCAAACGCCTGCGGGGCTTCTTGCGGCAGATTGTGCCCGACGCCGCCCTTTATGGTCCGGTGCGAATACTTGCCGGAGAATTTCTTGGCATAAGCACCAGGCTCCGGGTGCGGTGCACCGTTGGCGTCGCCCTCGAGGGTAATGGTGGGCACGGTGATGGCGGGACCTTCGGCAAGCCGCTTTTCCAGATCGTCATACTTCGGTTCGCCTTGAACCAGGTCGAGTTTCCACCGGTAATTATTGATCACAATGGCGACATGATCCGGGTTATCGAAGGACGCCGCGCTACGATCGAATGTGGCATCGTCGAAATTCCACTTCGGCGAAGCCAGCTGCCAAATGAGTTTTGTGTAGTCGTGCCGGTATTTCTCGTAACCGAGCCGGCCACGGTCCGTGGCGAGGTAATACTGGTACCACCATTGCAGCTCAGCCTTCGGCGGCAGCGGTACCTTGCCGGCTTCCTGGTTGCCGATCAGATAGCCGCTCACTCCGACGAGAGCCTTGCAACGCTCCGGCCACAGCGCCGCGACGATGTCGGCCGATCGCGCTCCCCAATCGAAACCGGCGAGCGTCGCCTTCTCGATCTTGAGCGCATCCATCAAGGCGACGACATCGAGAGCGACCGCCGACTGCTGGCCGTTGCGGACCGTGTCGTTTGAAAGAAAGCGCGTCGTGCCATAGCCGCGCACGTAGGGGACGATCACCCTGTAACCCGCCGACGCCAGCGTCGGGGCAACATCGACGAAGCTGTAAATGTCGTAGGGCCAGGCCGTGCAGAAGAAGCACGGGCGGACCGTTGGCTGGTCCAGCTTCCGCGTAACCGACGTTCAGGACGCCGGCGTCGATCTGCTTCAGCGGGCCGAACGACGTGTGCGCCCCGGGCTTGATTGCCAGCGGCGCTGCCGGTTTGGTTTGCGCATGCGCCGAACCCATCATGCCAAACTGGGCGGCCGCGATGGTCATGGCCGCGGTGCCGAAAAAGCGGCGGCGCTGCTGGTCGATGTCTTCGGATGTCTTGATCGCATCCATGGCGAGTCTCCGTGTTTCGATAGCGCGCCCTGTGCGGTGGAAAAGCGGACCGCAGGTGGCGCCGACGACAAAGCGGCGCCCTTTTGCGCCGAATTGCCGAATGAAAGCCGGATCAGGGAAGCCGCTGCGCGGCCATGGCCTGATGCCTGCAGGCTTTGTATGGCGCTCTCTGCGCGGAGCGGAAAATGCCGGTTGGTTAGAGATTCCATACTTTGCCGTTATGGCCTCGGCCGGAACTCCTCATGCGTGTTCCGACCCTTTGCGGGTGATTACGCACTCGGCTCGCGCAGTCTAAACTTGCCGGTTCGTGCCTTTCCCGGCGTCGATGATCAGGCTGAGGACGGAGGCAAGATGACAGACGTGCTCGAACGATCTGCGAGCAAAGTTCCCGAAGTCACGCTGGTGTTCTGGATCATCAAGATCGCGGCAACGACGCTTGGCGAAACCGGCGGCGATACCGTGACGATGACGTTGAATTGGGGATACCTGGTGGGAACAGCGTTGTTCCTCTCGCTCCTGCTTGTGCTCGTCATTCTGCAGATCGCGGCGAAGAGGTTCTATCCGTGGCTGTACTGGGCGACGATCGTTGCCTCCACCACCGCCGGCACCACCATGGCCGACTTCGCCGATCGCTCCCTGGGCATCGGCTATGCCGGCGGATCGTCGGTTCTGCTCGTCTGCCTCATGGCCACCCTTGGCGCGTGGTATTGGTCGCAGGGCTCGATCTCGGTCGCCACCGTCAACACCCCGAAGGTGGAACTGTTCTACTGGGTTGCGATTACTTTCTCGCAAACCTTGGGAACGGCCTTGGGCGACTGGACCGCCGACGATACCGGCCTTGGCTATGACGGCGGTGCGCTCCTTTTCGCCGCCGGTTTGGCGGTCCTGGCCGCGGTCTACTTTTTTACCAACACGTCGCGGGTCATCCTATTCTGGGCCGCCTTTATCCTGACGCGGCCGCTCGGCGCGACGGTGGGCGATTTCCTCGACAAGCCCACCAGCGAGTGCGGTCTGGCCTTGAGCCGGCCGATCGCTTCCGCTGTCATCGGCGTCTTCATCATTGTCTGCATTCTTGTTCTGCCGCAGCGGGCGGGACAACATCCAGGCAGATCCGTAGCCGCGCCGTGAGAAGCGTGTTCCACACTGGGCTGGAAGGTGAGTAGCGCTATTTACCAGCGATGCTCAGGATGTTTTGAAGATTTCTGTCCAACAGACACGCGGTCGATCTGAACCCTTGCAGCTTGGCTGCAACGAGGCGCTCGAGGTCGACGGCGGCATCAGGGCCTAATGTCCGTTCCAGGCTGGCCTTGTACTCCGGGATGCTGGTCCACTCCGGTACCGTCGCGGCGGTGATTTCCACATGATACTGGAAGCCGTAAGCGTGCCTGCCCCAGCACATGGCTTGAGCAGGACTAGCGGAATTGGTCGCCAGAATGCGGGCGCCCTCTGGAAGAGTTGAAACCTCCGCGCCGTGCCACTGCAGCGCTTCCGATCGACCAGGCATGCCGGCGAGCAAGGGATCGGACCGGCCCGCGGCAGTGAGCTCAATCTCCATCACACCAACTTCAGGCACTGCCATTGCTGTCACCCGGCCACCCAGAGCGTCGGCCAGAAGCTGATGGCCTAGACATATGCCGAGGAACGGCCGTTCCAGATCCTTGACCCACCGCCGGATTGCAGCTTTCTCAGCGAGCATCCAGGGATGCTTGCTTTCCTGCCAAACGTCCATCGGACCACCCATCACGACCATCAGGTCGAAGCCATCCAAGGCTGGAATGGGCTCTCCCGCATCGAGCTCTACCGTTCGCAACGCATAGCCGTGCTCGGCCCATAAATCCCGAAAGACGCCGGGGTGCTCGATGTCGACGTGTTGAAAGACCAGAACGCGCATGCTTTCACCTGTAGTCGAACACGTTCTTTGGCTTAACCGTCATCCTGAGGCGGCCGCCTTAAGCGCGTTTACGCGCGTCTTCGACGCGCTATGGCGGCCCTCGAAGGATGCGGCCGAGGCGCCCGGGCCGCGCCCTTCGAGGCTCGGCGCTACGCGCCGAGCACCTCAGGGTGACGGAATAATATACCCACGTGGCCTAATTCCTCGATGTTCGCGTCCCCTAACGCCCATCATCTTCTCGATGAGCGGCTGCAGCTCGCCGACGATGCCGCGGCGAAATGTCATGACAATCGTCGCGAAGATCACGCCTTCGACTATCGTGACGATGCCGCCGAGCGTGGCGAGGTAATTCTGGATCGACAGAACAAGAAACGCTCCGACGATCGGTCCAAAGAACGTCCCCAGCCCGCCCAGCAAAGTCATCAGGATGACCTCGCCGTTGACGTGCCACTGCACGTCCGCGAGGCTCGCAAGGCCCAGCGCGAGCGCTTTCAGGCTTCCGGCAAGTCCGGCCAGAGCGCCCGACATCACGAACGCCATGACCTTCAGGCGCTCCACGTCATAGCCAAGCGACACCGTCCTGAGCTCGTTGCCCTTCATGGCGCGGATCACGTGGCCAAACGGGGAATCGAGAATTCGCGCGATCAGCAGCAGCGTCAGAATGAAAACACCGAGCTCGAAGTAATACATATTGAGAGAATTGCCGAGGTCCACGAGTCCCAGGAAGTATCCCCGCGGAACGCCTTGCAGCCCATCTTCGCCGCCGGTGAATGGCGCCTGGACGGCGATGAAATAAATCATTTGCGACAGCGCAAAGGTGATCATCGCCAGGTAGATGCCGCGTTGGCGAATGGCGAGGATGCCGTACACGAATCCAAGCAATCCAGAGGCGCCTACGCCGCACAGGATTGCAAGCTCGGTTGGCAGGTGCCAGCTCCTCGCCGCATAGCCGCAAACGTATGCGGCGCTGCCAAACAGCGCTGCATGCCCGAACGACAGAATGCCGGTATATCCGAGCAGCAGGTTGAACGCGCAGGCGAAAATCGCGAGCGCCATCGCCTGCATCAGAAAAACCGGATAGACAAAAAACGGTAGCACGATCGCGATGGCGAGCGCGCAAGTCCACAGGATGAATTTGCCGGCGGTCATCTGTCAGTAGTTCCGCCTGCCGAACAGTCCCTGCGGCCGCAGCAGGAGAATGACGACCATTGCGGCGAACACCGCCATATTGGTTGCCGGCGGATAGACCAGCTTGGTGACGCCCTCCAGCAGGCCGACCATGAAGCCGGTCACGACCGCGCCGAAAATCGATCCAAGCCCACCGATCACAACCACGGCGAACACGACCGGGATGATGTTCGAGCCCATGATCGAACTGACCTGGTAGATCGGTGCGGCCAGAACGCCCGCAAACGCCGCGAGCATGACACCTCCGACATAGGTCATCGTTATCAGATTGGGCACGCGGATGCCCAAGGCGCGGACCAGCATGGGATTTTCGGTCGCGGCACGCAGATACGACCCCAACCGCGTCCATTCAACGACCAGCCAGGTGATGAGGCAGATACCGATCGAGGCCAGCAGGACCCAGGCGCGGTATTTCGGCAGGAACATGAAGCCGAGGTCGAAGCCGCCGCGCAGGCTCTCCGGAATTTCGTAGGGCTGGCCGGAGACGCCGTAGTACTCCCGGAACAGGCCCTCGATGACGAGCGAAAGGGCGAATGTCAGGAGCAGTCCATAGAGATGATCGAGATTATAGAGGTGACGCAACAGCAGCCGCTCGATCACCAGCCCGCTCAACCCGACGATGATGGGCGCCAGCACCAGCGCGGACCAGTAGCCGATGCCGCAGTACTGGAGCAACATCCATGCAACAAACCCACCCATCATGTATTGCGCGCCGTGGGTGAAGTTGATGATGTTGAGAACCCCGAAGATGAGCGCGAGGCCGAGGCTCATCGTGGCGTAAAACGCGCCGTTGATGACTCCCAGCATTAGCTGGCCAAAGAGAACCTGAGCGGGGATGCCAAACATCGGAACGCTCGGGTTCTCTCAGGCTTGTTTCGCACTCAGTTCGCGATGAGGGGGCAGCCACCCTCCTTCAGGGGACGAAAAGCGTCGTCGGCGGGAATCGTGCGCAGCACCTTGTAGTAATCCCAGGGGTATTTCGACTCTTCGGGCGTCTTGACCTGCACGAGATACATGTCGTGCACCATGCGGCCGTCCGGCCGCAGCTTGCCGTCCTTGGCGAAGAAATCGTTCACCGGCGTGTCCTGCATCTTCTTCATGACCGCCAGGGGGTCCTTGGTCCCGGCGGCCTGCACCGCCTTGAGGTAATGTGTCACCGCGGAGTAGACGCCGGCTTGCGTCATCGTCGGCATGGCGTGGCGCCGCTCGAAGAATCTCTTGGACCAGGCGCGGGTCGCGTCGTTGAGATCCCAGTAGAAGCCGGTGGTCAGCACAGTGCCCTGCGCCGTATTCAGGCCGAGGCTGTGGACGTCGGAAATGAACATCAGCAGTGCGGCCAGGCGCTTACCCTTTTGGAAGAGGTTGAACTCGCGCGCCTGCTTGATGGAATTGATCGTGTCACCACCGGCGTTGGCGAGCGCAACGACGTCCGCGCTCGAACCGGCGGCGCTCAGCAGGAATGACGAGAAATCCTGGGTTGGAAACGGCGCCAGCGACGAGCCGACAACCTCGCCACCAGCCGCCGTTATGAATTTTGTCGTATCGGCTTGGAGCGCGTGGCCGAACGCGTAGTCCGCCGTGATGAAGTACCACTTGAGCGCTTTTTCCTGAATCAGCGCGCGCGCCGTGCCGGCTGCGAGCGAATAGGTATCATAGGTCCACTGCGCGCCATACGCCGAGCATTTGGGGCCGGTCAGGTCCGACGTGGCGCCCGTGGAAATCAACACCAGCTTTTTCTTCTGGTTGGCGATCGCCTGTACGGCCAAGGCCGCCGCGGAATTCGGCACGTCGACAATGACATCCACGTGCTCGGCGTCATACCACCGGTTGGCGAGGTTGGCGGCGACGTCGGCTTTGTTCTGGTGGTCGGCACTCACCAATTGGATCGGCTGGCCGAGAACGCTGCCGCCGAAATCTTCGACCGCCATGCGGGCCGCTTCCACGCCGCCGAGCCCGGAAAGGTCGGCGTAAATGCTCGATTGGTCGTTCATGACGCCGATCTTGACCGGCTCCTGCTGCGCACAGACGGGACCGCACGTGATCAGCAAAGCCAACAGACCGAAGCACCACTTGAACAGTTTCATGGTAGATCCCCGTGTTTTGAACAAAACTATATTCCCAGGTACTTTTGCAGACTCGTCGGGTTTTTCAGCGCGTGATCGTTGGAGATACCGTCCACCACCCGCCCATTCTCGACCAGGTAGTGCCAATCGGAGATTGTCGAGGCGAAGCGAAAATTCTGCTCGATGAGCAAAATGGTGAAGCCGCGCTGCTTCAGGTTTCGCAGCGCTCGCCCGATCTGCTGGACAAGCCGCGGCGCCAAGCCCTCGGTGGGCTCGTCGAGCAGCAGCAGCCGCGCGCCGGTGCGCAGAATTCTCGCGATCGCCAGCATCTGCTGTTCGCCGCCCGACAGCTTGGTGCCCGACGCGCGCAGCCGCTCCTTGATGTTCGGAAACAGCTCATAGATCTCGGCGGTCGTCATCCCGCCCGGCCGCACCACCGGCGGCAGGACCAGGTTTTCCTCGACCGTGAGCGAAGCAAATATGCCCCGGTCGTCGGGGCAATAGCCTATCCCGCATCGCGCCGTATCCTCGGGCTGCCGATCGATCAACTCGACATCGTTGAACATTATCGAGCCCGCCCGATCGGCAATCAGTCCCATGATCGCCTTGATCGTCGTGGTCTTGCCGGCGCCGTTGCGCCCGAGCAGGCTGACCACCTCGCCCTCGTTCATGAAGAAGTCGACGCCGTGCAGGATGTGCGATTCGCCGTAGCGCGCATGAAGATTTGCCACCGTCAGGCAACGCGCGCCGGGGCGATCTCGATCAGACATCACCCGTACCCATGTAGGCCTCGATGACTTCCGGTTTTTGCGACACTTCCCGATAGCTGCCGGATGCGAGGATTTCGCCTCTTTGCAGCACCGTAATCTCGTCCGAAAGATTGGCCACCACGCCAAGATTGTGTTCGACCAGAACCACCGTGCGGCCCTTTGCCGCGTTTCGGATGAGGGCGGTGATGCGGCTGGTTTCCTCGAGGCCAAGCCCGGCCATCGGTTCGTCGAGCAAAAGCACTTTCGGTTTGAGCGCGAGCGTGGTCGCGAGCTCGAGCGCCCGTTTCCCGCCATAAGCAAGCTCGGCAGCCCGCCTGTCGGCGAAATTTTCCAGTCCGACATCGGCAAGGAGGCAACGAGCGGGAGCGTCCAGATCGCGGACGGCGTGCTGCGAACGCCAGAAGTTGTATGGCGAACGGTGGCCTCGCTGGAGCGCGATGCGAACATTTTCCAGCACGGTGAGATTCGGAAATATCGCCGAGATCTGAAAGGAACGGGCAATGCCGGCCCGAGCCAGCCGCGACGGGCGCATATGCGTGATGTCCTGCCCGTCGTACAGAATTTGACCGCGTGTCGGACGCAGGAACTTGGTCAGCAGATTGAAGAGTGTCGTCTTTCCGGCCCCGTTCGGTCCGATCAGAGCGTGGATGGCGCCCTCGCGGATCCGTAAGCTGACGTCCTTGACGGCAACGAATCCGGCAAACGATTTGGTGAGAGCGCGCGTTTCGAGGATGGGGATGCTCGTGGCGGTGCTCATGGCAGTGCTCATTGGGACGGTCAGGCCGATTTCGCGCCCAGGAGATCTTGCCGCGCTTCCATGAGATGCGCCGTGAGCAATTGCGCCGCCGCGTCCGCATCCCGTCCGCTGACCGCTTCGAAGATCGAGCGGTGCGAAACGTTGTATTCGGCGATGCGCGCCGGCAGCAGGATCTTGTCCTTCATATTGTTCCACTGGGCATGACCGCGAATATCGTTGATGCGTCGATAAATGGAGACGACGAGCGGATTGTGGGTCGCGATGGCGAGAGCGAGGTGAAAATGCTGGTCCGCCTGACTGAAACGATCGTGATCCTCGCCCGCGGCCTGAAGTTCGAGCAGCGCTTCCGCCAACGCCTTCATGTCGCGGGCCGTGCCGTGAAGGACTGCCAGCCGGACAATGTGCGGTTCGAGCGCAAGGCGCACTTCAATGAGCTCCAGCGGGCTCGTGACCTCGGCGATTTCCTCGTCGCCCCGCGTCCAAGCAACAAATGTGCCGCTGCCGATCTTTCGGCTTATGAGTTTCTGCTCCTCCAGCATGCGCAGCGCATTGCGGACCGTCGTGCGCGACGCGCCAAACTTGCGGGCAATCTCGCGCTCAGGCGGCAACTGGTCCCCGGACGCATAGGCGTCGCTCATGATCGCGCGCCGCAAGTGGCCGGCGATCGCGGCCGTGGTGCGCGGGTTTGGCCGCAGATCCGGAGGCTGCGGTTCCGCGCCAAGACGCGCAAGCGTGCCACCATTGGCGCTGGCTCGAGCGCGTAGGCGTGAACTACCCCGATCTGACTTCATGGGCCAACCAATGGTGGATCCTGAAGGTTGCCGCTATTTCATTTCGAATTCCCGTGGCAGATCGACGCCGTCCAAAGCAACCACCCGCGCAGGCGCGCCGTCCAGCCCTTCCAGCTTCAACGGCAGCGCGATGATGGCGCAACGCGGCCGCTCGATCTTGGTCAAGTTGATCACATACTCGATGTTGAAAATACTGTTGCCCAGGATCTTGTGGTGAACGACGCAATCTTCGCCGCGAAAACCCTCGTTGCGCACGACATATTCTTCCGAAAAGTCGTAGACGATGGCCCTGACGCCGCGTTCAACCAGCCAGTCCCCGGCATCGGGGCTGAGATACGGACCGTTCTTCCAGAACGTGTCGGTGCCCCAGTGCTTGTCGCTCCATCCGGTCCGCAGGATCGCAATGTCATCGGTCAGGACATGGCGGCCGCGATCCTCCAGAACGTCCCCGGTGATTTTTCCATCCTGATCGAAATCCGAGAGCTCGACGACCGCCGCGGGCCCCATGATTCTCGTGAGCGGCACCTGATCGATTGGTATTCCATCGCAGATAAAGTGATTCGGTGCGTCGACATGCGTGCCGTAGTGGCAGAACATGCAGAACGACGAGCCCTGCCAATTCACGTCCTTGTAGGTGTAAGGCGTCGTGAACTCGACCTGGAGGCCCAGGCGTCCATCGCCGTGTCGAACCGTGACGGACAGGTCATGCATTAACGGCTTCATTTCATCCTTTCGCGCGCCCGGTAAGGCGGCGGTTGCAGCTTTGCCGCGCCCGGATCAGCCCTTGTCATAGGCGTCCTTGAGCGCCACCAGCGGATTGCGCCGCGACATCTGGAATTTGATCAGGAGCTCGCGCGCGACCATGTCGCGATCCTGCTGGTTCTCGGGCAGGACGATGCTGTCCGGCACCGTGACCCAGCCGTTGAGATTGCGGTCGAACACCGCGGCCCGTCCCTCTTCGTAGCCAAGGTGAACGTCCTCGAGCCAGTTCAGATCGTCCCAGCCCATCAATTCCATGTATTTCTTCAGAAACGGCGTGAGCCGCGAATAGTCCGGCAGAAGGTTGACATCGTAGCGATAGCCGATGTGCTGGCCGGCCTCTTTTTCCTCTTTTTTCTCGGTCTTCGTCGCCATTTGTTTGCCCGCCCTCAATAGCGATTCATGTCGGGACGCCCGACGGTGTGCTGGGAGCCGGCGAGCGGAACCATGGCCAATGCCGACGCCTCCATGGTCAGCGCCGCGAGATCTTCAGGCTCGAGGCTGTGCACATTGGTCTTGCCGCAAGCCCGCGCTATCATCTGGCATTCCAGCGTCAGCGCGTGCAGAAAATTGTAGACGCGTTCGGCCGCGCGATCAGGGTCAAGCCGCTTGCGCAACTCAGGATCCTGCGTCGCAACCCCGACGGGGCAGCGTCCGGTGTGGCAATGGTAGCAGAGCCCGGCGGGCACCCCGATCGTCCCCTCGTAATCCGCTTCGGGAATATCCTTGTTGCAGTTGAGTGCAATGAGCGCCGCGGTGCCGATCGCCACCGCATCGGCGCCGAGCGCCAACGCCTTGGCGATGTCGGCGCCGTTGCGAATGCCGCCGGCGTAAACCAGGCTGATCTCGCCGGTCATGCCGACATCGTCGAGCGCCTTGCGCGCCTGCCTGATCGCGGCGATGCCGGGAATGCCGGTTTCTTCGGTCGCGATGTGCGGCCCCGCTCCGGTCGAGCCCTCCATGCCGTCGATGTAGATCGAATCCGGCCCGCATTTGGCAGCCATGCGTACGTCGTCATAAACGCGTGCCGCGCCAAGCTTGAGCTGGATCGGAATCTCGCCGTTGGTCGCTTCGCGCAGTTCATTGATCTTGAGCGCCAGGTCGTCGGGACCGAGCCAATCGGGATGCCGCGCCGGCGAGCGCTGGTCGATGCCGGCAGGAAGCGAGCGCATCTCCGCCACCTGATCGGTGACCTTCTGGCCCATCAGATGTCCGCCGAGGCCGACTTTGCAGCCCTGGCCGATGAAGATCTCGCAGGCGTCGGCGAGGCGCAGGTGATGCGGATTGAATCCGTAGCGCGACTGGATGCACTGGTAGAACCAGCGCTCCGAATAGCGCCGCTCGTCGGGAATCATGCCGCCTTCGCCGGAGCATGTCGCGCTGCCGGCCATCGTCGCGCCGCGCGCCAGGGCGACTTTCGCCTCGTAAGACAGCGCGCCAAAGCTCATGCCGGTGATGTAAACCGGAATGTCGAGCACCATCGGCCGTTTCGCCCGCGGACCGATGATGGTCTTGGTCTCGCACCTCTCGCGATATCCTTCGATCACGAAACGCGTCAGCGTGCCCGGCAGGAAGGTCAGCTCATCCCAGCTCGGAATTTTCTTGAACAGCGCCATCCCGCGCATGCGGTAACGGCCGAGCTCCGCCTTGATGTGGATGTCGTCGATGACGCTCGGCGTGAAAAGATAGTTCTGGCCAAGGATGCTCTTGTTGCGCGCACGCAACCGAACGTCGTGTAGGCCCTCGTCAGTAATGTCGTCCAAGTCGGTCTCCTACAGCACGATCTTCTTTTCCGCCGGCTCGAGATTGTCGTAGTTCCACAATTGTTTGCCCGACACGATCTTGCGCAGATTGGCAATGCCGCGCGGCGCCTCGAGGCCGTAATATCGGAGCTTCCGCGTCAACCAGGCGACGTCCTGGTCCGTCATCTCGGCATCGACGGCGTCGACGCCGAGCGATTCGATGTTGCCGCCGACATAGATGATGCCGTCGTACATCGAATCGCCGAGATTCTTGCCGGCGTCGCCGAGCACGATCATGCGGCCACGCTGCATCATGAAGGCGGAAAAAGCGCCGGTGCGGCCGCCGACAATGATGGTGCCGCCCTTTTGATCGATGCCGGTGCGGCCACCGACATCGCCCATGCAGACGAGGTCACCGCCGCGGATCGCGGCGCCGAAGCAGGAGCCGGCGTTCTTGTCGATCACCACCGTGCCGGAGAGCATGTTCTCACCACAGGACCAGCCGACCCGGCCCCTGATGCGCACGTTCGGTCCATCGATGAGGCCGCAGCCGAAATAGCCGAGGCTGCCCTCGAAATAGAGTTGCAGGCGGTTGAGGATGCCGACGCCGAGCGAGTGCTTGGCGAGCGGATTGCGAACCACCACCGTTCCGTTGCCCTCCCTCATCAGCTCGCGGATTTTCGCGTTTATTTCGCTGGTCGAGAGGTCGGCGGCGTCGAATTCCGCGCGCTTGTTAAAATCGACGGAGAAGGCGTGCGGATAAAGGAAATTCTCCTCCTCGGTCGCGGAGAAGAAATGCTCCATCGACCGCCCGGAGAGCGGTTCCGCGTTGCGCCCCAGAATGTGGGATTTGCTGGCCGACACTACGCCTGCCATACGCGAACCTCCCCCTCATACGGATCGGAGGTATCGATCTCCTGCGGGAAGATGCTGCGGATTGCGCCCTCCTCGGAAGCAAGCGCAATGAGATCGTCGCTCTCGTAGAGCACCATCGGCTTGGCCGCCATGGTGTCCTTGGCCATGCCGAGCTGATTGCCGGTCGCGACCAGATAAGTGAACACGCCGTCGAGTTCATGGACCGACCGCTGCATCGCTTCCTCGAGGCTCGATTTGCGATTGATCTGATCGGCGAGGTACACCGCGATGAATTCGGAATCGCAGTTCGAGACGAAGCGGTGACCGCGCTTTTCCAGACCGCGCCGCAGGCTCCAGTAGTTGGTCAACTGGCCGTTATGGACCACCGAAATGTCCTCGAAGGGGTAAGCCCAGTACGGATGAGCCGAGCGGATATCGACGTCCGACTCCGTCGCCATGCGGGTGTGACCGATCGCGTGCGTGCCGTTGAACGAACCAAGGCCGTAGAGGGATGCGACCTCGCTGGCGTCGCCAAGATCTTTGATCAGCTCAAGGCCCCGGCCGATCGAGAGGATCTCCACGCCTTCCACGTCCTCGATGAAATCGGAAAGCTTGCGCAGGTCGCCCGTGAACGAGAACAGGTAGCGGTGGGCGTAATCCGTCGCCGTTTCATCGCCGACGAGCTTGGCGCCGAGGCTGGTCAACCGGTATTCGACTTCTTTCTTGCGGTCCCGGATCCGCTCGCGCATGGAAAAGCCGGACTTGAGATCGTCGCGCTCCGCGAACTTGACGCGCATGACGATCTGATCGTCCTTGGGCTCGCCGTAGAGCGCGAAGCCGGTCGAATCCGGCCCGCGGTGCTTCATGGCCTGAAGCATCGAGATCATTTCGCTGCCGATCCCGCTCGTTTGGCCGCGATGGATAATTCCGGCGATGCCACACATGGTGATGACCTCCTACGGCAGGTAGTCGATGTAAGTGCGCAGATCCCACTCAGTGCAGGTCGCCATGAACCGCGCCCATTCGTCGTATTTGTAGTGATTGAAGACCCGGAGCATGTCGCCCGGCAGCGCCGACTTGATCACCTCGTCTTCATTCATCGCATCAAGCGCCTGGCCGAGGTTCATCGGCAGTTTCTTGACGAGTTTGCCCTCGTCGATGGCGTGATAGATGTTGCGCTGTTCCGGCTCGCCCGGATCGATGTTGCGGCTGATGCCGTCGTCGAATGCCTTCAGGATGGCGGACGCCATCAGATACGGATTGACCATCGAATCCGCAGCCCGATACTCGAAGCGGCCGGGCGCGGAAACGCGCAAGCCGCAGGTGCGATTCTGGTAGCCCCAATCGCGATAGACCGGCGCCCAAAATCCGGCCTCCCACATGCGGCGATAGGAATTGACCGTGGAACAGCCGATCGCCGTGAGGCCATCGAGGTGTTCGATAATGCCGCCGATCGATTGCAGCCCGATCTTGCCCGGCTTGGGCGAGCCGCTGCCCTTTTCCGGCATGAAAGTGTTCTCGCCGCCTTTGCGATAGTTGAACACCTCGGCCATGGCCGCGGGGTTGTCGTTACCCAGAGTCACTTGCTGATCCTTGCCGCCGTACCACAGCGACAGGTTCTGATGGCAGCCGGACGCCGACACGCCCATGAAAGGCTTCGACATGAAACAGGCGATCAGGTTGTGCTCGCGCGCGACCTGGGCGCAAATCTGCCGGTAGGTGCTCAACCGGTCGCAGGTCCGCAGCGCCTCGTCGAACGTGTAATTCAGCTCGAGCTGGCCGGGCGCATCCTCGTGATCGCCCTGGATCATGTCGAGGCCCATGGCGCGCGAATAGTCGATCACCTTGAGGAAAACCGGCCGCAACACCTCGAACTGATCGATATGATAGCAGTACGGCTTGGTGACGCCGCCCGCGGGTCCGCCCTGCGCGTCCTTGGTGAGCCACATCATCTCCGGCTCACAGCCGTGCCGCATGTGCAGACCGCCGTGCTTTTTGCTGAACTCGGCGTGGATGCGCCGCAGGTTGCCGCGGCAGTCTGACGTCAGGAAGCCCGCGGGATCCTCGGCCTCTTCGCGGTTGCGAAACAGCGTGCAGAACACGCGACCGATGCGCTTGTCCCACGGCAACTGGCAGAAGGTCTCCGGGTCGGGCATGCCGACCAGTTCCGAGGCCTCCGCGCCGTAGCCGATATATTCCCTGTTGCGATCCGTAAACAGATTGGCGGTCGCGCCGTAGACAAGCTGAAAACCACGCTCGGCAACCGATTCCCAATGATCGGCCGGCACACCCTTGCCGACGATGCGGCCGGTGACGGAAATGAACTGATAGTAGATGTAGCTGATACCCAGCTCATTGATCTTGTCGCGAACCTGGCGCACCAGTTCCTTGCGGCCGTCCTGATTGACGTAGTTTTCCAAATCGGTCATCGGCCCTTAACTCCAGGGGAACGGGCTGTTCGAGGTGGGATGCAGCTTGCCGGCGGGAAAGCGCGAAATACGGAAGGGTTCGAGCAGCCGGCTCGGCGTGCCGAGAATCTCCTGCGCGACCAGCTTGCCGACGCCGATCATCTTGTAGCCGTGATTGGAGTCGGCGATCACATAAACGGTCTCGCGGAACGCATCGAACACTGGGAAGCTGTCGGGCGTGAAAGCGCCAATCCCGCCTGACGGCTCATCCTTCCACTCGCCGATCTTTCCTTCGTAGCGCTTGTGACAGAACGCGAGCGCCGAACACCACATTTCCCGAAAGCTCGCGCCGCTGATGAACTCGTCCGATTCCGGGCCGTAAGGATCGACCGCGACCTGTTCGGCGGGCTGGTTGACCTGATAGGGCATCGAGCCGCCCTGGATGCCGTTGAAGTTGAAGTCGGGCTTGTAATAGATGCCCCACATCTTATCGGTTATCAGCTTGCCGGTGACGTCGGAATAAAGCGGCGCATCGGTATCGATATGGATGACCGGCGGCATCTTGCCGTCGTTGGTCAGGCCAAGCTTCGGATTGACACCCAGCGTTCCCTCTTCCAGGCACCAATAGGTCCACAGCGGCACGTCCCGATGCAGCTTGCCGTCGCGGCCGCGCACATCAATCGTCATCGGCAGATCCAGCATTTTCCACAGTTGCGCGACCCAGGGGCCGGCACCGACGACAATCCTGTCACAACTGATCGGCCCGTGCGTCGTGTCGACACCGGTGACCGCGCCCGAATTCGATCCGGTGCGGAAACCTGTCACCTTCACACCTTCGACAATGCGAACACCCAGCCCGCGCGCCTTGTCGGCGAGGCCCGCCATCGAGGCCCGGTTATTGGCGTAGCCGCCCTTCTTCTCGTGCAGAACCGACGTGATGCCTTTGGCCTGCCAGTCGTCGAAAAGCTCCTTCATGTATTTGTCGCTGGCGGCCGCGCCTTCGATGAAGACGGAATCGTAGCCGATAGCGCGTTGCTGCTGGGCGATGGTGGCGACATCGCCATGCATCGCCTCCGGGCTGACCTGCATGTAGCCGACGGGATGATAGTGATATGCGGCAGGGTCGCTTTCCCAGACCGACACGCATTCCGCCATCAATTCGCGCATCGCCGGCTGAAAATAGTTGTTGCGCACGACCCCGCAGGCGATGCCCGATGCGCCGGCGGCGACGCTCGTCTTGTCGATGACCAGGATATCCTGCCCGCCGCCCTTGCCTTTGGCCTCGAGATCAAGCGCGAGATGATACGCGGTGCTCAGCCCATGCACGCCCGCACCGACGATCAGAAATTTTACGTGAGCGGGAAGGCGAGGCGCGACCGACATGTTCAACACCGGGAATTCGACACCGGAATGAGCGAGCTCTTCGTCGCCGCCACTTTCAACCATACTAAGACCAATTGCAATCCTATTGTGGCCGGAGAGCGCCTCTCTGTGCGCAAACCACTGGAGCAAAGCCCAGTAATCTGCTACGAAAATCGCGAAGCTTCTCGCAGCCCCCGGTTTGCGATGACAATGGTATGGAATTGGTCTGGTCTATCCCGACCCATGCCCGCGACCAAAGTGGGCCGGTAAACGCAATGGTGTGGCGCAAATACTCGGCTCTGGCGCTGGCGCGCAATGCCCTGACCGGCAATCGCACCTGGACTCCGGTCTGGCGCGATGCCGGGCCGCGCGAGCGCTATGACGTGCTGGTCATTGGCGGCGGCGGCCACGGCCTTGCGACTGCCTACTACCTCGCCAAGAACCACGGCATCACCAACGTCGCCGTGCTTGAGAAAAGCTGGATCGGGTCCGGCAATGCCGGACGCAACACCACGATCATCCGCTCCAACTATCTCATGCCGGGCAATATCCCGTTCTACGAATGGTCGATGAAGCTTTGGGAAGGGCTGGAGCAGGACCTCAACTACAACACCATGGTCAGCCAGCGCGGCGTGCTCAATCTCTATCATTCCGACGCGCAGCGCGACGCCTTCGCGCGGCGCGGCAATGCCATGCGGCTGCATGGTGTCGACGCCGAGCTTCTGGACCGCGAACAAACCCGCGCGCTGGTGCCTTATCTCGCCTTTGACGATGCGCGCTTTCCCATCTACGGCGGACTGCTGCAGCGCCGCGGCGGCACCGCGCGGCACGATGCCGTGGTGTGGGGCTATGCGCGCGGCGCCGACCGGCGCGGTGTCGATATCGTGCAGAACTGCGAGGTCACGGGCATCCAGATCGCAGCGGGACGGGTGACCGGCGTCGCGACGACGCGGGGCATCATCCACGCCGACAAGGTGGCGCTGAGCGTCGCCGGCAGCACCTCGCGGGTTGCCGCCATGGCGGGACTGCGGCTGCCGATCGAGAGTCACGTGCTGCAGGCGTTCGTTTCGGAAAGCATCAAGCCGCTGGTCGACCACGTCATCACGTTCGGCGCCGGGCACTTCTACATCAGCCAGTCCGACAAAGGCGGCCTCGTCTTTGGTGGCGACATCGACGGCTACAATTCGTACGCGCAGCGCGGCAACCTGCCGACAATCGAAGACGTCTGCGAGGGCGGCATTGCGCTCATGCCGATGATCGGACGCGTGCGCATGCTGCGCTCGTGGGGCGGCCTGGTCGACATGTCGATGGATGGCTCGCCGATCATCGACCGCACGCCGGTCGAAAACCTCTATCTCAACACCGGCTGGTGCTACGGCGGTTTCAAGGCGACGCCGGCTGCCGGTTGGTGCTTTGCTCATCTGGTCGCGCGCGACGAGCCGCACCCGGTCGCGGCAGCCTACCGGCTCGACCGTTATGCCTCCGGGCGCCTTATCGACGAACGCGGCGCCGGCGCGCAGCCGAACCTTCATTGAGGGCTGCATGCGGCTCCCCTGCCCTTTCTGCGGCGCTCGCGACATCCGGGAATTCAGCTATCTGGGGGACGCAACAGTGGAGCGGCCCGATCCGGACGGCGCCGACGCGCTCGCGCGTTTCGTCGACTACGTTTATGTCCGCGATAATCCGGCCGGACCGCATCGCGAATTCTGGTATCACGGCGCCGGCTGCCAATCGTGGATCGTCGTTGCCCGCGATACGCGCACGCACGAAATTCTCGGCGCCGAAGCCGCATCGAAGGCGCCGGCAAAAACATGACATCGCCTTCGCATGCGCCATCACTTGCGCCATTCCGGCTGGCGACAGGCGGCATTGTCGACCGCAACACGCCGCTGACGTTCACACTGGACGGCCGGTCATTCCATGGTCTCGCCGGCGATACGCTGGCGTCCGCGCTGCTGGCGGCGGGTCAACGCGTGGTGGGGCGCAGCTTCAAGTATCACCGACCGCGCGGCGTGACGACGGCGGGCTCCGAAGAACCGAATGCGCTCGTCGAGCTTCGCTCGGGCGCGCGCCGCGAGCCAAACACCAAAGCGACCACGATCGAACTCTATGACGGACTCGATGCCTCGACGCAAAACGCCTGGCCATCCGTCAATTTCGATCTTGGCCGGGTCAACTCGCTGTTCGCACCGGTCATCGGCGCGGGCTTCTACTACAAGACCTTCATGTGGCCCGCGAGCTTTTGGGAGCTGCTTTACGAGCCGCTGATAAGACGCGCGGCGGGACTTGGCCGCGCCGCAGGTGTTGCCGATCCCGATCATTACGAGCACGCCAATGCCTTCTGCGATGTGCTCGTCATCGGCAGCGGCCCGGCGGGCCTGGTGGCGGCGCTTGCCGCCGCACGAGCGGGCGCTCGGGTGATCGTTTGCGATGAGGACTTTTTGCTCGGCGGACGCCTCCTCAGCGAGCGGCAGGAGATCGACACCATCTCGGGCGCCGCCTGGGCCCGGCGCACGCTTGCCGAGCTCGAGGGCATGCCGGACGTCGTGCTGATGCCGCGCACAACGGTGTTCGGCTGCTATGACGGCGGGGTCTATGGCGCGCTCGAGCGCGTATCCGATCATCGGCCGTTGCCGGCCGCCCATGCGCCGCGGCAGCGGCTGTGGCGGATCGCGGCGAAGCGCACCGTGCTCGCTTGCGGCGCGATCGAACGCAGCATCGTGTTCGGCGGCAACGATCGCCCCGGCGTCATGATGGCCGGCGCGGTACGCACTTACGTCAATCGCTTCGCCGTCACCGCCGGGCGCCGTGTCATCGTCTTTGGCAACAACAATGATTGCTGGTCCACCGCATACGACCTTCGCGCGCAGGGAATCGAAGTTGTCGCGGTGATCGATACACGCCCCTCGGTTCAAACGGCGCTCACGGCGCGCTTCGACGGCCGCATCATCACGGGGGGCGTGGTCGTGGGCACCAAAGGCGGCCGCGGCGTAAGCGCCGCTACGGTCGAAACGCCAAAGGGCCGCGAAACCATTTCCTGCGACGCCATCGCGGTGTCGGGCGGATGGAATCCGAATATCGGCCTCGCCTGTCACCACGGCCATCGTCCGAAGTGGAATGACGAGCTCGCCGCCTTTGTTCCGGACTTGACGCCGCAAGGCATGACGGCCGCGGGAGCAGCCAACGGCGCGATGACACTCGCGGCGGGCCTCGCCGAGGGACACCGGGCGGGCCGCGCCGCAATCGAGGCCATCGGACGCAAGGCCGCGGCGGATACGCCGCCGAAGGCCGGCGACGAAGCTTTCGAGGTGACGCCGCTGTGGCACGTCACGGCGTCGACGCAGAAAGCCTTCGTGGATCTTCAGAACGACGTCACCGCCGCCGATGTGGCGCTCGCGGCGCGCGAAGGATTTCGCTCGGTCGAGCATCTCAAGCGTTACACGACGCTCGGCATGGCCACCGATCAGGGCCGCACCGCAAACCTTCCCGGCCTGGCCATCATGGCGGCGCTGACCGACCGGTCGATTCCGCAGACCGGCACGACGGCTTATCGGCCGCCCTACACGCCGGTCGCGATCGGCGCCTTTGCCGGACATCATCGCGGCAAGGCGTTCCGTCCGATCCGCCGCACGCCGTCACATGCCTGGGCATCGGAGCAAGGCGCGGAATTCGTGGAAAGCGGCCCGTGGCTGCGCGCGCAGTATTTTCCACATCCCGGCGACCGCGACTGGCTCGACGCCATGAAGCGCGAAGTTCACGCGGTCCGCACCGCGGTCGGTTTCTGCGACGTCTCGACGCTCGGCAAGATCGAACTGCAAGGCGCCGACGTCGGCGCTTTTCTCGATCGGCTTTACATCAACACTTTCTCGACTTTGCCGGCCGGGCGCGCCCGCTACGGGCTGATGTTGCGCGAGGACGGCTTTGCGCTCGACGACGGCACGGTGTCGCGGCTCGCCGACGACCGCTACCTCATGACGACGACCACCGCCAATGCCGGGCGCGTCTTTCAGCACATGCAGTTCTGCCACCAGGTGCTGTGGCCGGAGCTTGACGTGCAATTTGTTTCGGCAACCGATCAATGGGCCCAGTTCTCGATCGCCGGGCCGAATGCGAGACAGGCGCTCCGCGCTGTCGTCGATCGGCAGTTCGATATCGGCAACGCGGCGTTTCCTTACATGGCGGCTGGCGAAGTCGCGGTCTGCGGCGGCGTGCCGGCGCGGCTCTACCGCATCTCATTTTCCGGAGAGCTCGCCTACGAGATCGGCGTTCCGGCACGCTATGGCGATGCATTCGCGCGTCTCCTCATACGAGCCGGTGCGCCGTTCGGCATGGCGCCCTATGGTACCGAGGCGCTCAGCACGATGCGGATCGAGAAAGGCCATGTCGCCGGCAATGAACTTGACGGCCGGACCACGGCGCGCGACCTGGGCCTCGGCCGCATGATGTCGACCAAGAAGGATTATATCGGCCGCGTGCTCGCTGGCCGGCCGGCACTGACGGCGGCGGATCGCATGAGTGTCATCGGCTTCAAGCCGGTCGATCCCGCACAGCGCTTGCGGGCGGGCGCGCATCTCGTTGCGCGCGATGCCGAACTTGATGCCGCGAACGATCAGGGCGTCATGACGTCGGTCGCTTTTTCGCCCTCGCTCGATCGCTGGATCGGGCTCGGCCTGATGCAACGTGGCCCGCAGCGTCTGGGCGAGCGGATGCTAGCGGCAGATCCGGTGCGCGGCGCTCCGGTGGAAGTGGAAGTCTGCGCGACCTGCTTTGTCGATCCGGCCGGGGAGAGATTGCGTGCCTGAATTGCCATTGACGCCGGCTTCGAGCCTCGGATTCCTGGCCTTGCCCAGCGCACACGCCGGCAATGGCGAGAACGGCGTCACCGTCGCCGAACGGACCGGCATGTCGCTCTGCAATGTCCTTGCCCGCAAGGGCGCGCAAGCGCGCCTGACCGATCGCGTGCGGCAGGCCCATGGAATCGAATTGCCGCGCGAGCCTCGCTACACCAGCGCCGGATCGGTCGGCTTCGTCTGGGCCGGACCGTCGCAATGGCTGGCTTTCGACCGCAGCGCCGTCCCGCACAGTTTTGAGCCGCGCTTGCGCGCGACGCTCGCCGGCATGGCATCAGTGATGGATCAGTCCGATGGGCGAACCGTGGTCCGCGTGCGCGGCCCGCGCGCGCGCGACGCGCTCGCCAAGGGTGTCCTCATCGATCTGCACCCGAGTGTGTTCCAGCCCGGCCACGCGGCGGTCACCACCGTCGCCCATATCGGCGTGCACATGTGGCAACTCGATGCGGCGCCAACCTACGAGTTGGCGATGTTCCGCAGCTTCGCGGTTTCATTCTGGGAATGGCTGGTCGATGCGGCTGCGGAATTCGGAGTTTCCGTGCAACAATCCTGAAGCGCCCGCCGGCGGGAGAAACGGGCGCGTTGATTGCGCATGCAGGGGGGACTGCATATGGCGACATCGGCATCGGCGGATCGCATGGTGCGAGACGTCGACTGGAAGCAGGTCGTATTCATCGTTGCCGGCGTTCCCGCCCTCGTGCTGTTTTCAATGGGCGGCATCTCGGCCACGGTCGGCGCTCCGGCGTGGCTGGTCTGGACGATCTCCGTCCTGTTCGGCTTCGCGCAGGCCTTCACCTACGCCGAGATCGCCGGACTGCATCCCTCGAAAACGGGAGGGGCCGCGGTTCATGGCGCGACCGCGTGGATACGCTACAGCCGTCTGCTGGCGCCGCTGTCGCTGTGGTCGAATTGGCTGGCCTGGACTCCCGTGCTCGCCATCGGCTCGGGGCTCGGCGCCGGCTATTTGCTGTCCATCTTCTTCCCCGCGCAATCGCCGGTCACCGCCTGGCAGGTCACGCTCATGGACCTCGGCTTCGTGTCGAAGGACCTCACGCTGCGGGTCAATGCGACGTTTCTGCTCGCTGCCGGCATCATGCTGGCGGTGTTCGCCATCCAGCATCGCGGCATCCTGCGCACCGCGCAGATCTCGACCATCCTGACCATTGCCTCGCTGCTGCCGCTGTTCATCGTCTGCGTCACCCCGCTGCTGGCGGGCGACGTGCAGGCCGGCAATTTCGTGCCGTTCACGCCGCTCGCGACCGACAACGGCCACGTCGTCCCCGGCGTCTGGGACAGGGCCGGCATCCGGCTTTTTCTCGGCGGCCTGTTCATCGCCGCGTGGTCGGCCTACGCTTTCGAGACCACCGTCTGCTACATGAGCGAGTTCAAGAATCCCGGCCGCGACATGCCGCGCGCGATCATTGCGTCCGGGCTGATCTGCATCGCCGCTTATGTGACCATCCCGGTCGTGTTCCAGGGCGTGCTTGGCACGCAAAGGATGCTGGACCCCGCCATCGGCGACGGCTCCGGCATGGGCCTCGCGCTCGCCAGCATGCTGGGCGCGGGTCCCGTTGTGACCAGGATCCTGGTGATCCTGCTGTTCTTCAGCCTGATGATGTCGATCATCACGGCGATGGCCGGTTCATCCCGCACGCTCAATCAGGGCGGCAGAGACGGCTGGCTGCCGAAATATCTCGGCTATCTCAATCCCCATGGCGCGCCGACACGCGCGATGTGGACCGATCTCGCCTTCAATCTGATTTTGCTGTCGATGTCGAACTATCTGTTCGTGCTCGCGGTCTCGAACTGCAATTACCTGATTTTCAATTTCCTCAACCTCAATGCCGCGTGGATCCACCGCATCGACAACCCGCGGGTCAAACGGCCGTGGCGCACCCCGGATTGGCTGCTGGCGCTCGGCACGGCGCTGGCCTACGTCAACGCATTTCTTCTCGGCGCCGGCGCAAACGTCTGGGGCAACGGCACCCTGGCATCGGGTTTTGTTTCAGCCGCCATGATCATTCCGGTGTTCGCTTTCCGGCACTACGTCATCGACAAGGGCATATTCCCGAAGCACATGTATGAGGACCTGCTGCTGCCGGGCGAAACGGAGCTGGGCCCGAAACGCGCCGGCGTTCTGCCGTATCTCGCGCTGCTCGGCGGCCTCGGCTCGTGCCTGCTTGGCTATTTCATATTCTGGTTTTGAGGCTGTCTTGACCTTGTGACCCGTCATCCTGAGGTGCGAGCGCAGCGAGCCTCGAAGGATGCGGCCGAGGCGCCGTGCGAAATCGGGTCTGCCCCGATTTCGCAACTTCAAGTGCCAAGTCGGCAACAGCCGACTTGGGTGCCGCGCCCTTCGAGGCTCGGCGCTACGCGCCGAGCGCCTCAGGGTGACGGGAATAGGCATTAGGATGACGGGAGAAAGGCGCCGTTACCGGCGCAAAACCCTACTGCACGGACTTGCCGGCGCGGTAGCTGTCGACGAGCAGCTTCATGTTGGCCACCGCGTAGGGATTACCGGGGTCCTTGGCCAGCGCCTCTTCGAATTTCCGGTGCGCGCGCTCGTAGTCGCCGCGCAGCATGTAGGAGAAGCCCTGGTTGTTGAGGATTTCCGGCACCGGGCCGACCAGCTTGATCGCCTCGTTGTAGGCGCGGTCGGCGAGATCAAAGCGATGCAACCGGTCGTAGGACGCCGCGAGGCCGACCCAGGCTTCGGCGGTCTGCGGGCTTTTTTGCACGGCCGCTCGGTAGCTGCGCTCGGCGAGACCGAAATTGTTGGTGCGGAAATAGCGCTTGGCGCGCTGCAGGTCGTCGTTGGGGTCGTCGCCGACCAGGCCCGGCTTCGACAGCGGCGCGACCGGCTCGCCGCTCGGTCCCGGCTCGGCCGGCTGCGTCACCACCGAGCCGGTAGTCTCGCTGCCGTCGGCCGCGGGCGATGCCGGGTCGGCGCTCTTCGAGGGATCCGTGCTCTTCGGTCCCCACAGATCGCTCAGCCTGGTCGAGGTCGAGGAGGAGGAGCAGCCGCACAGCCCCGTCAGGCATGCCGCCACGACGATCAGGACCCGGACTACTCGGATACTCATCAACGCGCTCCGGACCACGACGCGCCCCGCCAAGTCCCGCGCCGGCGCCGGATCGGGCCGTCGCCGGTAGGCTCGACAGCATCGGGCACGCAAAACTAGGCGACGGCGGTTAAGGAATTCCTCGTAGAGCCGCGCCAAAGCCCCGCCTGAGCGGCTGGGAAGACCGGCGCGCACCGGCACGCTTGCCGTGCCGGCCTGCGTGGACGGCGCAGATGTGGGTCAGTGGCCTACCAATTGCCGGTCATCATCCGCACGATCACGGGACAGAGGATGACGACGAACAGCACCGGGAAAATGCATATCATCATCGGCACGGCGAGCTTGGCCGGCAGGCTGTAGGCCTTCTCCTCGGCGCGCGACAGCCGCTTGTGGCGCATGTCGTCGCTGTAGACGCGCAGCGCGTCGCTGATGCTGGAGCCGAGCTCGTCCGACTGCTGGATCAGCGTGGCGAACGAGCGCGCCTCTTCGAGGCCGAGCCGGTCGCCGAGGTGCTCGAGCGCCTCGGTCATGGTGCGGCCGGCGCGGATTTCGAGGTTGGCCATGTGGATGTTGGCGGAGAGCGAAGGGTAGGAGTCGCCAAGCTCGCGCCCGACGCGGTCGAGCGAGGCCTCCATGCTGAGCCCGGCGTCGGCACAGACCACAAGAAGGTCCATGAAATCGGGAAAGCCGGCCTGGTGCTCCATCCGCCGCTTCTTGATGCGGCGGTCGACGTAGAGGCTCGGCGCCAGATAGCCGAGCAGCCCGCCGCACATGACGAACAGCCAGAGCGAGGCCTTGCCGGAGAACCCGAAGATCGGCAGCACGCTGATGGCGACAAACACCAGACCGACCGCCAGCACCAGCCGGGCGAAGAAGAAGTAGGCCGGACCGCGCGCACTGTAGATGCCGGCCAGCAGCAGACGCCGGCGCAGCATCTTCATGTCCTTGCTGTCGGCCGACGACGAATAATGCTTGGTGGTGTAGTCGACGAGCTTCTCCGCCGCCCGCACGCCGGAATTGCGCAACGAGCGCCGGCCGCCGGGCGAGTCGGCATCGATGCTGACGCGCGCCGCGCGGCGGCGCACCGCCTCGCGGGCGCGGATGCCGATCATCACCGCGAAGGCGAGCGTGCCGGTGGCGAGAAAGATCAGCAGGCTCAGCATCGTCGTCGCGCCGCTGCCGAACAGGTCGAAGGTGATGCTTGGGCTCATCGCTCAGATCTTGAAGTTGACCATCTTGAACATGATCAGGTTGCCGACGCTCATCCAGCCGCCGGCGCTCAGCAGCAGGGTCTTGGTTTGCTGTTCGTGCCACACCGAGCCGTAGAAGTCCGGCGCGATGACCTGGATGACGAGGAACATGCCGATCGGCAGCGCCGACAGGATCATCGCCGAGACGCGGCCCTCGGCGGCGAGCGCGCGGATCTTGCGCCGCATCTTGAAGCGCTGGCGGATGACGCCGGAGAGATTCTCCAGGATTTCGCCGAGATTGCCGCCGGTCGAGCCCTGGATGGCGACCGCGGTGACGAACAACGGCAGGTCGTCGGAGCCGATGCGGCAGTACAGGTTGCGCATCGCCGTCTCGAGATCGGCGCCGTAGGTGACCTCGTCGGACACGATGCCGAACTCGCTGCCGATCGGATCGGTCATTTCGCGCCCCACCATGGTGATGGCGATGGGCACCGGATGACCGGCCCGCAGGCTGCGCACGATGATGTCGAGCGCGTCCGGAAACTGGGCGCCGAATTTCTTCTGCCGCCGCGAGCGCAGTAGCCGCAGGATGAAATACGGCAGCGCCGTTGCGCAAAACAGCGTGGCGAGCCCGGCTTCCATGATGCTGCCGCGCAACAGCATGGTGAGGCCGAACGCCAGCACCGTGAGGACCGCGAAGATGATGATGAAACGACCGAACCCCATGGTCAGGCCGGATTGCAGGAACAGCCGGTTGAGCGCCACCAGGTAGGACTTGTAATCGCCGCCGCCGGTGAGCCCGCGCTCGCGCCGCAGCTCGATCAGGACGCTTTCGCGGTCGGTGCGGTCCTTCGAGATCATCAGCCGCCGGTTGATGCGGCTGCGGTACGACGACGCCGAGAAGCACATCAGATAGACGGCCTCGAACGCCAGTCCCGCCGAGATCGCGACGAACAGCCAGACCAGATAGATCGGGTTGAAATCGAACGCCATGGCCGGTCAGAGCGGCTGCGAGGGATCGAAATAGGCGCCCGGGATCTTGATCCCCATGGCGACCAGATCGGCGAGGAAGCGCGGGCGCACCCCGGTGGCCTGGAAATGGCCCTGCACGGCGCCGTCCGCCGCCGTGCCGGTGCGCACGAACTTGAAGACTTCCTGCATCTGGATGATGTCGCCTTCGAGCCCGGTGATTTCGGCGATGCTCATGACCCGGCGCTTGCCGTCGGACAGCCGCGACAGCTGCACGATCACCCGGATGGCGGAGGCGATCTGGCCGCGGATCGAGCCCACCGTCATCGGCAGGCCGGCCATGCCGATCATCTGCTCGAGACGCGAGATGGCGTCGCGCGGCGTGTTGGCGTGGACCGTCGCCATCGAGCCTTCGTGGCCGGTATTCATGGCTTGCAGCATGTCGAAGGCTTCCTCGCCGCGGCACTCGCCGAGGATGATGCGGTCCGGCCGCATGCGCAGCGCGTTCTTGACCAGCTCGCGCTGGCGGATTTCGCCCTTGCCTTCGATGCTCGGCGGCCGCGTCTCCATGCGCCCGACATGGGGCTGCTGCAGTTGCAGCTCGGCGGCGTCCTCAATGGTCAGCAGGCGCTCCTTCTCGGAGATGAAGGCGGAGAGCGCGTTGAGCATCGTGGTCTTGCCGGAGCCGGTGCCGCCGGAGATGATCAGCGTGACGCGCGCCTTCACCGCCGCCGCCAGCAGCTCGGCCATCTGCGGCCGCAGCGCGCCGACTTCGACGAGCTTGCCGAGGTTGTAGGGCTTTTTGGAAAACTTGCGGATCGACATCAGCGGCCCGTCGACCGCTACCGGGCGCACCGCCACGTTGACGCGCGAACCGTCGAGCAGGCGGGCGTCGCACATCGGGTGCGACTCGTCGACCCTGCGGCCGACCGCCGAGACGATCTTGTTGATGATGCGCAGCAGATGCGCCTCGTCCTTGAAGCGCACGCCGGTCGGCTCGAGGATGCCCTGGCGCTCGACGTAGACGCATTCGTGGCCGTTGATGAGGATGTCGTTGACGGCAGGATCCTTGAGCAGCGGCTCCAGCGGCCCGAGCCCCGTCATCTCGTCAAGGATTTCGGTGACGAAGTCGTTGAGCTCCTGCTGATTGAGGGCGAGCCGCTCCACCAGCACGTATTGCGAAACGAGCTGCTGGATATGCTGACGGATTTCGTCTTCGCCGAGCTTCTCCAGCGCCGACAGATTGACCTCCTCGATCAGCCGGCGATGCAGCCGCACCTTGGCGTCGAGCAGCTTGTCGGTGAGCAGCGGATTGGCGGCGGCGGCAGCGGCGTGGTCGGATTGGGCCTCCGGGAACACGGTCCAGGACAGCCCCTCCAGCACCGAATCCTCACCCGCCGGAACAAGTTCCGGGGCGGCCACGCGGCGCGTTGAGAATCGACCTGCCATACCGTTGTCCTACCTCGCCGAGGCGCAGCTCACCTCGGCGCCGCGCGCAATCACCCTACGATCGCGCCAACGAGAGCTTGAGCTTGCTGCCGGCGGCGGCCGGCTCCTTGCCGGCCTTGCCGGCGTCCTGTGCGAAAATGAGCTTCTTGAGCTCAAGCGTGATCTTGTTGCCCTTCTTGACGTCGTCGAGCGGCACGCCGCGGTCGATCGCCTCGCGCACCAGGCCGTAGTGGTTGGGGATGCTGGCCGTGAACGCTTCGCCGAGCGCCTGCTCGATGTCGGTGCGGCGCAGGCCGGTCGAGAACAGCTTCTGCTCGAAGCGGTTGATGACGACCTGCGGCTTGGGGCTGTCGCCGAGCCGCTCGCGGATCGCCTCAACGAGCTGCCTGGCGTGGCGCAGGCCCGGCACCGTCGCTTCGCTGACGATGAACAGCTTGTTGGAGCCGAGCAGCACGCTGTCGGTCCAGGAGAACCAGGTGCGCGGCATGTCGAACACCACGTAGTCGAAGTTCGACGACACCAGATCAAGGAGCCGCGTCACGACGTCGGGATCGAACGAGCGCATTTCCGCCGGCCGGTTCGGCGCCGCGATCACCGCGAGGCCGGAAGGATGCTGCGACAGCATGATCTCCAGCAACTGCCGATCGAGCCGCTCCGGTCGGGGCTCGATCTCGCCGAGATTGAGGCGCGGCTCGATGTCGAGATAATCCGCGCAGGCGCCGTGCTGGAAATCGAGATCGACCAGACAGGTCGCCGGCTTTTGGCGCGGGCTGCTGTTGAGGAGCAGCATCGCGGTCTGCACCGCCAGCGTCGTCACCCCGGCGCCGCCGACCGCCGGCAGGAAGGTGAAAATCTCCGCTTCGGTCTTGTCGGTGGCGGCGGGCGCCTTGGCGACGCGTGCGCAGGTGCGCACCAGCTCGACCGGCGCCACCGGCTTGACCAGAAAATCGGCCACCCGCATCTGCATGAGGCGGCGCGCCACCGCCTCATCGAAGCTCTGCGTGACGGCGACCAGCGGCGGCCAATTGCCGATCCGCGTCATGATGCGTTCGAGCGCCGCGAGCTCGGCGTCGTCGCCGGCATCGAGGTCGGCCACCACCACGGTGGCGCCGCCGAAATCGAAGGCGTCGTCGCGGCCGGCGAGCCGGCCCTTGATGACATCGAGACCGATCTGCGTGCTGGTGCCGAACGTGGCGCGGATAGCGGCTTCGAAGGCGTCGTCGTCGGTAAGGACGACCACCTTGGCCTGCACACCCGGGGCTATGGCTCGGCTACGCATGGTTCAATCAATCCCGCAACGAGGCCACCGTCATCGGGCGGCCGTGGCGCCGGCGGCGGCGACGCCGGACCCGCCGCTCGGCGCTTGCGCGCTGCCGCTGCCGGTCGGGGCCGGCGTGTTCTGGCAGGTCGGCGACGCGGTCGCCGGCGTGCCGGCTTCGGTCGAGGTCGACGGATTGAGATCGGACGGCGCCGTCACCCGGTTGGCGCGGTAGCACTCGACCGCCCGCTGGATGCGCGCACCGTTGAACGCGATGTTGCGGTTGTTGCTCATCGGCGGCCACGGATCGACCACCGACTCGGCCATGTTGGCGGCGACCGCGTCGTCGGCGCCGAGCGCGATCGTTTCGCGCCGGTCGTAGTAGATGTCGGAGCAGCCGGCCAGCAGCGCGCCGAGCAGCGCGGCCGTTGCGACGGCGCGCGCCATGGATTTAGTTCCTCGCGGAGACATAGGTCGCTCCCTTTTTCGGAAGGTCGAGAATGTGGCCGACGAACGGCCGGTTGAGCGCGCCGATGGCGAGCCGGGCCAGCGCCGGACTGACTTCCGCCTGACCCATCAGGAAGAAATCGATGTCGTTGCCGGGCAGCGTGTTGTCGAGCGGCGTATGGATAGGATCGGACGGCCGCTGCGGACGCACGATGTGCGGGGTCACCAGGATGACCAGATCGGTCTCGTTCTTCTGATACATGGAGCTGCGGAACAGCGCGCCGAGCACCGGAACGTCGCCGAGCCAAGGCATCTGCTCCTGCTGCGTCTGGCTCATGTTCTGCAACAGGCCGCCGAGCATGAAGCTCTGGCCGTCGCGCAGCTCGACCGTGGTCGAGGCCTCGCGCACGGTCAGCGCCGGCACCAGCACGCCGTTGGCGACCGACACCGAGTGGGTGGGATCGAGCTGGCTGACATGCGGCTTGATGACGAGGTTGATGACGCCGTTGTTGAGCACGGTCGGCGTGAACGCGAGCCCGACGCCGTACTTCTTGTATTCGATCGCCATCTGGCCGAGCGGGCCCGGGATCGGGATCGGGTACTCGCCGCCAGCGAGGAAGCTCGCGGTGTCGCCCGACAGCGCGACCAGGTTGGGCTGCGCCAGATTGCGGATCAGCCCCTTCTGCTCGAGCGCATTGAGCGCGATGTCGACCGGATACGAGCCGCCGAGCAGACGGCCGATGAGGAAGCCGAACGGCGCGGCGCCCGACAGCACGCCGCCGGCGACGATCGGTGAGATGGTGGTAGCGGTCGGCACCACGTTGGGGCCGCCCACATTGGTTCCCGGCTGCTGGAACGAGCCGCCCGGCGAGGTTATCGGCAGCTGCCCGGCGGGCGTCTGGTCGCCGATATTGGCAATCGCGTTCTTGCCGAACACGTTCCACTGCACGCCGAGCTCGCGGCCCGCCTGGCGCGAGGCCTCGACGAACCGCACCTCCAGCATGATCTGCTGCGGCTGCAGCACCTGGACCGTGTTGATGATGTCCGGCGCGAACTGGCGCGCCATCGAGACGGCCTTGTCGAGAGTGACGCCGTCCGCCGCCGTGCCGCTCAGCATGATGCGGCCGTCGACCGAGGACACCTTGATGCCGCCGCCGGTAACCCGCGTGATCTCCGTGCCGAGCCGGGTGACGTCGTAGGACACCTCGACATCGAAGATGCCGACCGGCTTCTTGCCTTCGCCGTAGGCGGTGACGCGTGTGGTGCCGATCTTCTTGCCGAGAATGGACAGCGAATGATCGGTCAACGGATTGACGTCGGCGATTTCCGGATCGCCGACCGAGATGTCGACGACGCCCTGATCGGTGCGGATGTCTTCGGTCTTGCCGATCGTCACCGCCACCATCGAGGTGTGCGTGATCTTGGCGAGCGCAATCTGCTGCTGCGCCCGCGCCTCATCCGGCGCGAGCGCCAGCGCCGCCACGACCATCATTGCCGGCGTCAGGCAGGTGCGGCCGCGCCGCAACAGTGCTCCGAGCCCAATGCTCCCGTCCGAACGTCGCCGGCTCGCGCCTGCGACGCAACTTGTTTTTTGGTACTGGCTTGTCACGTCGGCCTCCCCGCCGCTGCTTGTCGTCCCTAAGAACTCTTCCCCACTTCGCTCCGGCTTCTCGCCGGTCGCGATCTCTCTTCAATCGTGCGCCCGCTCCCGTCCTGGAAGCGCGGCCGAGCGCGGGTCCCTGCCGCTCTCGACCGGAACGCTGTATTCGAATCGTTTGGGCTGATCCTGGCTGGCCGGCCGGATCACGCCGATGGTGACGAAGCTGCCGTCCTGCTGCGGTGCCGCCGCGTGACCGAGATCGGTGAGCGTCACCCGCCGGGTGGCGTTGTCGCCGGTCTCGCCGGCCTTGCGCAGCAGCAGCGACAGCGTGCCGGCGGTGGCGGCGAGCGCGATCTTCTGGCCGTCGACGACGCTGACTTCGAGCGTGACGGCCTTGACGACCGACGGCTTCTCGGCGCGCTGATCGGCAACCTGATCGATGGCGAGGACGCGGGCGTCCTGGATCACAACGTCGTTCGACGCGGAGTTCTTCTCGCCCTGCCGCGACAGCAGCACGTCGACGCGATCGCCCGGCAGCACGAAGCCGGCGACGCCCTCGACGTCGTTGACGCGGATGGTGACCGCCTTCATGCCGTCCTGCAGCATCGCCGACAGCGTGGCGCGCTGGCCCGGGCCGGTGATCTTGGCGGCAAGGATCGCCTCGTTGACATCGATCGGCGTGAGCACGACGCGCTTGGCCGCCGTGAGCTCGGCGATCTTGGCGAACGCGCCGGCCGGCAAGGCGTCCTGCGGCCACGGCATCTCGCGCAGCGACATCCCGGTCAGCTCGTCGCCGAAGCGCAACGCCCGGCTGGCGACCACGATGGTGTGCGCCGGCGGCGCCGCCTTGTGCTGCGCTTCGAGGCTGCGCATGCGCTCATCGGCCTGGTTGTTAAGCCAGGCCTGCGCCAGGAATACCGCAAGCAGCCCGAACAGGACTGCAAAGCCGATCATGACTACGGTACTCGTGCGCACGCCGGTCCCCTGATGACGCCACGAAATTCTTGTTTGTTCGCTGAGATTAATGGGACCGCGGTGGTATGGAATTAGTGAAGTAAACCGGGCTTCTCCCGCTATGCTGAAGATTGGTTGAAGCGGTATTCTTTACGTCATGTGTATTGGTTCGCTCGAAGTGAATGGATATCCTTTACGGAAATTGAGCCGCCACCTGGCGCGTGCGGGCCGCACGCCGACAAGCGCGCCGCCAAGCGTGCAGCCATGGGCATTTCGCGCGCAATCGCGCTTTCCGGCGACGCGGCAATTCGCGCCTGTCGAACTTGAAGAAACGCGGTAGTACACTATTAAGGACGCGCCGAGAGGCCGCAGCCGTTTGGAGAAAAACCCGATGAGCAAGCCGCGCATCAGCTACGTCGATCCCGCACAGGTCAAGGACCAAGCCATGCTCGGCGAGTTCGAGCGCTGTGCGCGCGAAGGCACGCCGCGGCCGGAAAGCCAGGCGATCCGCGCCCACGTGCCGGCGGTGTTCTGGTCGTTCGCCAATTCCTGGCGCGACGTGTTCAAGAACGGCGTCGCCGACCACGACATCAAGGAACTGTGCCGGGTCTACGTCTCGCGCTCGGTGAAGTGCGAGTTTTGCGGCAACCAGCGCTCGCTCAAGGCGGCCTCGCAGGGTTTGATCGAGGACGACTACCGCGACCTGATCAACTTCGAATCCTCGACGCGCTACGACGAGCGGCAGAAGGCGGCGCTGTCCTATGCCGAGGCGATTACCTGGGACTTGCCGGTCGACGATGCATTCTGGGCGCGGCTGAAGCGGCACTTCGGCGAGCCGGAGCTGGTCGAGATCGGCTATTTCGTCGCGATCACCATGGGGCAGCAGCGCTGGCTGCGCACCCTCGGCATCGAACATCACCAGATCATGGCGGGCACCGACGCCTCGATGGCGCCGGGTTTTGAGACCGCGCAGGCCGCCACAGTCTCGAAGCAAAGCCCGGATTATTGGGCGCGCCACGACGTGGCGGCGCGCGGCGCCGCCGAGTAGAGCGTCGTTTCCCGGGCGCAGCGCAGCACGAAGTGATGCGCTGCAGACCCGGGATCGTCACAGGCTCAGAGCGCGCAAGCGCCGAACGTGCGAAGACCCCGGATCAGCGGTGCACCGCTGCGCGCTGCACCGCGTCCGGGGAACGAGGTCTATAGCTCACACCCGCACGAAGCCGCGCGGTATCGCGTGCATCGGCTCGATTCCGGTTTCGGTGATGAGCACCATTTCGCCGGTCTGCACGCCGGCATTGCCATCGGGCGTGACCACGTTGGGCTGGATCACCACGGTCTGACCGGCGCGAAACGGCTCGTCGGGAACCGCCGCCGTGGGCGTCTCCGGAGAATAAGGCGGCGGCAGGCTGCGTGACCCCACGATCGGCGGTAGATAACCGCCGCCATAGCCGTGCAGCAGATCGTCGATGATGGTGAAGCCGGCGGCTTCGATCACGGCGGCCGCGTCGACCACCTGCTGCGGCATGGCGCCGGCCTTGAGCACGGCGGCGACCGCATTGAACGCCGCCTCGGCGGCCGCATGCAGGTCGCGGTAGAGCTTTGGCGGGTCGTCGTCGACCGCGAAGCTGCGCAGCACCTGGCCCGGATGCTCCCAGAACGCGGCGCTGATCTCGGCGAACACGATGTCGCCGCGCGCGACCTTGCGGTTCGCGCAAAACTGCGTCGGCACGCCGAGGCGCGGCGCCGACATCGAGGTGACGCCGAAATAGTGGATCACATTGGTGCCGCCGAGCGAAACGTAGGCGCGCTCGACCAGATCGGCGAGTTCGCGCTCGCTGAGCCCCGCCCGCAACCCGTCGCGCAGCGCCGCCATGCCGCGGTCGGTCAGAGCGGCGCCGATCCGCATCCAGTCGAGCTCTTCGGCCGACTTGACTTGGCGCAGTCGCACATAGGGCCGGTTGAGGTTTGCGACGGTGCCGAAGCGCTCCGTGAGCATTGCGTGCTGCTCGAAGGTCATCGGCCCGATGACGCCGAGGCGGCCGGCGCGCGCGCCGCGCTTCTGCAGCGCCGCGATGGCGGCGCCGAGCGACGAGGCGCCGCCCCAGGCGACCTCGGCGGGCGCGGCGAGCCGTTGCGCCAGCGGCACGTGATTGACGTGCTGCACGAACATCGCGTCGGGTTGTCCGAGCGTGAGCACGCCAACGGCCTCTGCCGTCACCGGCCAGCCGGTCAGCCACTGCACCGCGGAGCCGAAGCGGTTGGCGCCGCAGTACACCAGGTGATCGAGCTCGGCCGCGGCGAGCAGATCGGCGATAGCGGCACGCCGGCGCGCCATCTCCGCGTCGCTGAAACGCGGATATTCGGCCTCAAGAATCGCCCGCAGAGGCGGCGGCAGCGCCAGACCGGTGGGCTTCGCAAGCTCGCTCGGCTGCACGCTCATGGCGCCACTCTAGCGCATGATGCCGAAAAGTGGACGCCGGTTTTCGAACCGATCGTTCGCAGCAGTAAGCGCGAACCGCATGCATCCCAGGGGGTGGGCTTCGCGTATCCATTTTGGTAATGCACGTTCGCTCTGACCGAAGTCTTTATCCTTGTTCCCGGGACGCGCGACGCGATGCGCCGCGCACCTGGGACCCTCACAAGCCACGCCCGTGGAGCTCAAAACCATGCCCGCGACGTTGATCGACTCCGCCATATTCCGTGACATCTTTTCGACCGAAGGGATGCGGCAGGTGTTTTCCGACGAAAGCCGCGTGCAGAAATACCTCGACTTCGAGGCCGCGCTGGCGCGCGCGCAGGCACGGCTCGGCATCATCCCGCAGGAGGCGGCCGAGGAAATCTGCCGCCATTGTCACGCCGCCGAGATGGATTTCGCCAAGCTCAAGACCCAGACCGAGCGCATCGGCTATCCGGTGCTGCCGGTGGTGCAGCAGCTGGTGGCGCTGTGCCGCGACGGTCTCGGCGAGTGGTGCCATTGGGGCGCCACCACGCAGGACATCACCGACAGCGCGACCGTGATGCAGATCCGCGAGGCGCTGATGATCGTCGGCGCCGACCTCGACGCCATCGCCGACGCACTGGCCACGCTGGCGCGCAAATACCGCGACACGCCAATGGCCGGCCGCAGCAACTTGCAGCAGGCGGTGCCGATCACCTTCGGCTACAAGATGGCGACGATGCTCGCCGCGTTCGAGCGGCACAAGCAGCGCCTCAACGAGCTGCGCAAGCGGGTGCTGGTCGGCGAGTTCGGCGGCGCCGCCGGCACGCTGTCTTCGCTCGGCGGCCGCGGCCTCGCAACCCAGGCCGAACTGATGAAGGAGCTCGGCCTCGGCGTGCCGGCGATCTCCTGGCACACGGTACGCGACAACATCGCCGAGGTCGGCTGCTTCCTCGGCCTCGTCACCGGCAGCTGCGGCAAGATCGCGCTCGACATCAAGCTGATGATGCAGACGGAGGTGGAGGAGGTCTACGAGCCGTTCCACGAAGGCCGCGGCTCGTCGTCGACCATGCCGCAAAAGCGCAACCCGATCTCCTCGGTCTACATCACCGCGCTCACCTCGGTGGTGCGGCAGCACGTCGCCGCGCTGCTCGACGCCATGGTCGAGGACCACGAGCGCGCCACCGGCCCCTGGGAGATCGAGTGGATCGTACTGCCGGAAATCTTCTGCCTTGCGGCCGGCGCGCTGGCGCAAACGAGGTTCGTGCTCACCGGCCTCCAGGTCGACGAAAAGAAGATGCGCGCCAATCTCGACATGACCAAGGGGCTCATCGTGTCCGAGGCGGTGATGATGGGGCTCGGCCCCTATCTGGGCCGCCAATACGCCCACGATCTCGTCTACGACATCTGCCGCAAGGTGGTCGCCACCGGCCG
>Ga0182024_10002013_pt1 | contig 51245 bp, 24 predicted proteins | sample P32metaG_FD_120480 | JGI IMG/M metagenome (GOLD analysis project Ga0182024, IMG submission 120480) | Permafrost microbial communities from Stordalen Mire, Sweden - P3-2 metaG (Illumina Assembly) | ecosystem: Environmental > Terrestrial > Soil > Wetlands > Permafrost | place: Sweden: Stordalen... | reverse complement strand
GTGGCGGAGATTGTTCCCGCCCCGCTGCTGGACGAATCAACCGTGAAGACGGCGGGATTGTTCGAGCCGCCGTTGGTTACGGTCAACAAGATTGTCTCGCCGGGCGAGAAGGTGGAAGTGGTTACGGTGGGCGCCGTAAAGGTGAGCGTCTGCGGCGTTGTCAAAGCGAAGCCGGTAACCGTTGCTGTTCCTTCGCCGCCGTTGGCTGTATCGGTGATGGTGAGGTTGGCGGTTTGTGAATTGGGCTTGGTTGCCGTGAAGGTGATGGTCGCCGGATAAGAAGAGGCGGAGACCGGAGTGGAGAAAGTAGAGGCCGAGATAGTCGAGCACGGGGTTCCGGGCGTTGCGCCAAACTCCGCGTTTGAGGATGCAAAGGCCAGTACCGCACCCGTTGTGCAGGGCAAGGCATTGTCCACGACGGTAGCCGGGGCATTGACCGGAGCGCCATCGTACTGGGCGTCAGGCGTCACCAAGTCGCCGATCAGCGCATAACCAAGGTTGTCGCCGCCGTTGTGATAAACCACGACCCACTCGTTGCCGTTGGCGTCAAGCTCCATACCCTTTGCGCCGAGGGCCGACACAACGTATTGGTGCGCCGTGTCTGGACCGCCGGTTTTGGTGTTGGGGATGGCAAACATTCCATCGTTCTGGTCCGCGTAGTAGACGGTGCCCGTGGAGGTAACGGCTACGCCATCCAACTGATTGTCGAAGTTGCCAGGAGAGGCGTCGGTGAGGGTCTGCAGAAGCGTGGGTGTGGCCGCAAAGCCCGTGCCCGCTGTAAACGGCAGTTCGTAGAGGTTGGAACTTGTTACCTTATCGTCGTTTTGGAAGCTTGCATCGTTGTAGATTCCATCAGTGAAGAACAAATTGCCCCAGGGATCGAAAGCAATCTGGCTGACGGCCCCGGTGGTATCCGAGTAGACCAGCGTTGCGGTGCCGCCAACCTGGCAGGCCGCGTTGCACTCATAGATCGCGTTGACGCCCGGCGCCGCTGGAACAGTGACCATATAGAGGTTGCCGGAGGCATCGAATGCGACTGCCTTCGTTCCACCACTGGGGAGATTTGCAACGGTGCAGATAGCAGTATCGGTGCCGGTGCAGTTTGGCGCCGTCGACAGGTCACTCAACGCCACATACGCGCCATTCACAAACGGAATCTTGAAGACCGCCGAGTTGTAAAGGTGGCCCATATAGAGGTTGTTCTTGCTGTCGATCGTGAATACGCCGCCGCCGCTCATCGATATCGACTGGAGCAGGGCGCCGGTGCTTTGGCTCACGATGTCTGCCTTGTTGCTGTAAGTCGTTCCGACATAGATCAGGCCATTCTGCGTTACGGCGAAGCTTCCACCTGCGGGATTCTGCCCGTCGGTGAAGGAGCCGCTTTGGTAGCTCCAGTAGATCTGGTTCATCAACAGCGCGGGCACGTCAGCCGCAACCACGGTGTTGGTGATGGCGATGGGCGCCTGAACTTGAGTAGCCGCGGCATATTGATTGCCGTTGGCGGCTCCGCCGGCCTGATTGGCGTCAACCTTCACGGCGCCCGCTGAAACTGCCGTCAGCTGATTGCCGGTGATGGTGGCGCATGTTGGACATGCCGAGGAGGCGTCGATCGAGAAGACGACCGGGTTGCCGGATGGGCCGCCGGTCGCCGACAGCGTGATCACTTGGCCTTCTTGCAGGGTCGCAGGCGGGTTGAAGCCGGTGATGGTCTGCGGCAGAATCGACGACACAGTGGCAGTGCCGCTGAGGCTCACGTTGATTGTGGCAGCCGGAGTGGCGATATTGATGGATGCCGTGCCCGCCTGCGGTCCGTTGGCGGTGGCGGGCGGCGGAGCGAAGGTGCCGGTGAACTGGCAAGACATTCCTGGAGGTCCGGAAGATCCGCTGGAGCAGCCGTTGCTCGCAGCCGGAACGAGAGTGAACATCGTGTTCGTCGGCTCAGTGACGTCGGGAGTGGCCAGACTTGCCGGCAAGTTACCGTCGCTCTCAAGGGTGACATTTGCGGAATTGGTGATGCCATCGGAGACCGTGCCCAGATTGAGGGCGGCTGCGGTGCGCTGAATGGCATACACCGACGCACCAGTAGCATCGGTCGTAAAGAGGTTGCCCGCAGAGTCAAGAGCAATGCCGAGCGCGGTGTCTGGATTCTTTTCAATCGTCACTGCGCTGGCAGGGGTGAGCACTCCGCTAATGCTCGGGACCCACGCGATATTGCCAGTTGCGTGGTCTGAGACGATCAAGCTGCCGGATGCGTCGACTCTGACTCCCCATGGAGCTGCGACACCGGGCACTGTCAATGTGGACTGAGCGCCGGCGGCATCAATGAGGACGTTGCCGTTGCCGGTGTCGGCGACGTAGAGGTTGCTGGAAGAATCGACACCAATTCCCCAGGGATTCTTAAGTCCGGTGATCGGAACCGCAGTTTCTCCGGTGACGAGGTTATAACTTACAACGCGGTTGTTGCCGAGGTCGGCGATGTACAGCCTGCCGTCCGGCCCAACTGACAATCCACTCGGTTCGCTCAGCGCCAATCCATTGAACAGCGCTGTGGTGGGGATCAACGTAGTTTGCGAACCGGGAGCCAAGGCACCGCTCACATAGGGAATCTCGACGACATTGTCGTTGGAGAAATCGGCGATGTAGAGGTTACCGCTGGCGTCAAATGCGGTAGCCGAAGGCTCGACGAATCCCGAGCCGATCGAAGTGGGCGCGGTTCCCGCGGCAGATCCCGCGGGGATCCAGAAAACCTTCCCCGCTCCGAAATCGGCCACGGCCAAGTCATCCACGGCATCCACAGAGACCGAGTAGGGTTTGGAGAATCCGGTTCCGTATGCTGTCGAGACGCCGGGGTCGGCGTTGGCTGCAGCGCCCTGACCAACGCCGATGAGCGCTGTGCTACCGCTGGCGTTGTTTGCCGAATCCGTAACAACCAGTGCCGCTTTACGCGTGCCGACTGCAGTAGGCGTGAAGGTAACGGTTGCCGAAAATGAAGCGGCCGTGGACGCAAACGCGGGGCTGAAGGTTCCACTGCCTGTCCCGACGAATGTTGAACAGGACGTTCCAGCCACGGTTGCGAACTCGGTCGACACAACACCGCCTTCGAGGCTGCTAAAGGCCAGAGTTGGTGGAGTGGTGCAGTTGCCGGCGTTGTCGTTCACCGTAACGGTAGCGGCCGTCGCAGCGGTCCCGACTGGCGAGGCACCGAAGGAGAAGTTATTCAGGATTGTCTTGGCGACTCCAGTGTGTCCCAGAGAATTGAGATACCCGACTGTATACAAGTTGCCGATGCTGTCGACTGCCAAGCCCTGCCCGCCCTGGCCGGACACCTTGTAAATTCCAGCGGGATTGGGGCCCGAAGAAGAGTTCGGAAGGGCAAAGACGCCATCGTTGGCGACCGAGAAAAATACCGTATTCAAGCTGTTGGCGGAGACGCCTGTAATCGCGTTGTATTGCGCACTCGTCGTGTAAGAAGTCATCACAGTCGGCGAGGCGGCGTAATGTCCACCCGACAGCGGCAATTCCTCGAGGTAGCTAACCTTGCCGGTATTCGCGCCGTTGTCAGCGCCGTCAGAGAAAAACAAATTGCCCCAGGGATCGATGGCCACCGAGCCCAATCCGCCCGACTTATCGGCGAAAACCACGACCGGTGGATTGGTGCCATTGCCGTCAGTTTCCGCCTGACACTGCGCGCTGCACTCGTAAATCGTATCCGGATTGTTTGCAGGATTGTTATCGGTAGAGAAGAAGAAGTTACCCTGAGCGTCGAAGAACAGGGATGAGAAGCCACCGTTTTCGCCGGCGAAAAGCGCCTGCGTGCCGGGAGCAAAAACGCAAGCAGCCGTGTCCTGCGTACCGCCGAGGCAATTGGCGGTGGGAAGAGTGGTAAAGCCGGTGTAGGTGCCAGTCGCGGCGTTGTACGGGAGCTTGATGATGCTCGGACCGTAGTCTCTGGCGATATATGCGTTGCCGTACTGGTCCATGCCCGCTGCATTGCTGTTGCCGAAATTAGCAAGAACGGATTGCACGCCGGCGGGAGTAATGAGAAAAACGCCGCAGGCTGCACAGCCGCCGTAACCGTCGCCGACAATCACGTCGCCGTTTGGACCCACGACGAAGGTGCCGCCCAACGGCGCCTGGCCGCCGGGCCAGCCACCGGTGGCGCCGCCGAAATTCAGGTCTCCGATAGTGACGGAGGGGCCAGTTACCACGATGGGCGGTGGCTGCGTGACAGCCATCGCATTTGATGCGCCAAGGCAAAGGGTCAGGGCTGCGAACAGGGCAACGCCTGTTCCTGCCGCGAGGGACCGAACTGGACTCGTCAATTTGCTCAAAGTAATTTGCATTCCTTCTCCTCCGATTTGTTCCCATCCCCGAAGCGGGGAATCGGTGACGGTCGGGTTTGTCCCGTAACGTCCTTGGCCAACATCAAACTTTCGAATTGAACCCCATCCTGGCTTGCCGTTCGAATAACTGCCCCAATCAGCCTCACGCACGATTCGGCGACGAAGGCCGAAATCTCCGTCTTTGAATCGACCCCAAAAAAAGCTAGGTGAGCACACGCAGGAAAAACGGTCCTCTAAAAACAGCCGGAAAACTCCGGCACCTATACCCACACAGAGCGGCAGCACGAGGTTCACTGGAACTGAGTGCAGATAATTGTACAAATTTGGTAACGGTACACCGTACTCGACAAAATTTGCGGTTGTCAAGTGAAAAACGATTAAGCGCGGGGAATGAGGCAGGCGAAAAAATCAGGTGAACGTGGGCCTGACGTCGGTTCGTGTGAAGGCAGGGAAACTATCTGTGACTATTGATGATGCGCGCCCCGGAGCGCTGATTGACAGTTTGGCTGACCTGATGGAAGCACGCCGTGATCGGCCCGGAATGGAAAATCATGATACCGTTATCTGTGCTGCGCCGGTACGGGGCAAACAGGACGGCTAAGAAGAGAGATAAATCCCCGTTCTTGCCCTCGATTTCGTCTGCTGGATTTGGTGCAGGGGCTGAGTCTTCAACCGGCCCGATAAGATTAGGACCGCAGCCGATAGAAGAAATAGAGGAAGAGGAAACAGAGCATAGAGGGTGGGTCATGACGAAATTTGGGCGTCAGGCGGCGATCTGGGTCGGTATCTTCGTGAGTTTGTGGGTAGTGGGGTGCGGTGGCAGCGCTAACACGGGTGGAGGCGGCGGTGGGACTACCAAGACCACGCCGACAGTGACGACATGGCCCGCGGCAAGCGCGCTCACTTACGGGCAGACGCTGGCTTCGTCGACATTGACCGGTGGGTCGGCCTCGGTATCCGGCTCCTTTTCGTGGACTTCATCTACGACGGCCCCCGGTGCAGGCACGCCCAGCGAGGGCGTAACCTTTACGCCTTCAGACACGGCCGACTACAACACAGTCGCGGGTTCTGTCGGAGTGGTGGTAAACAAGGCGACTCCGACGGTGACGGCGTGGCCCACGGCGGGCGCGATCACATTTGGCCAGACGCTGGCCTCATCAACATTGAGCGGGGGTACAGCGTCGGTAAGCGGCACGTTTACCTGGACGACGCCGGGAACGGCGCCAGCAACGGGGACAAGCAGCGAGGGCGTGACCTTTACCGCGACGGACGCGGCCGATTTCAACACGGTGGCGGGGTCAGCCAACGTGACTGTGAACAAGGCGACGCCGACGGTATCGGCGTGGCCGGCGGCAAGCGCGCTTGCTTACGGGCAGACACTGGCATCGTCGACTCTGAGCGGCGGCTCGGCGTCTGTGGGCGGCGCGTTTAGCTGGACGACGGCAACTATTGTGCCGAGTGGCGGGACTCCGAGCGAAAGCGTGACGTTCACGCCTACCGACACAACCGACTACAACACGATTGCAGGCTCGGTGGTCGTGACGGTGAACACGGCCGCTCCCACCGTGACGGTGACCCCGGGCTCTTCGAGCATCGCGGTCACAAGTCCGCTTTCCGTGATGGTCACGGTTAGCGGCGGAGTGGGGACAGCCGTACCAACGGGCTCCGTGGGACTGAGCGGCGGCGGCTATTTTCCGCCTGCACTAGTCCCGCTTACCAACGGAAGCGCGCAATTCACGATTCCAGCCGGCGCGCTGACAGTGGGAACCGATACGCTGACAGGGGTCTACATTCCGGACGCGAACAGTAACGCGTCCTACAAAACGTCCACCGGAACCGGGCAAGTGACGGTGAATGCCGCCGCGGCTTATACGCTGACGGTGGATTCCACGGCGCCAACGAGCGGCATCTCAATCGGGCCCGTTTCTCCAGCTGACAACAACGGGACAAGTTCGGGAACGACGCCCTTCACGCGCGTTTACAATTCCGGCACCCAGGTGACGCTGAGCGCGCCGCTCAGCGATAACACCTATTCCTTCGTGTCATGGAGCGGATGCACTTCGACGAGCGGAGCTGGCGGAATCAATTGCAACGTGACGATGAGCGGCAACGCGACTGTGACGGCGAACTACAACCAGGCGGGAATTACATCGATTACTGTGACGCCAAGTACGGCGACGATTGGCACACAACAGCAGTTCACGGCGACTGTGCATGGCAACGGCAGCTACAGCACTGGCGTGACCTGGTCGCTGAGCTGTTCTTCATGCGGGAGTTTGAGCGCCGGCACGATCAACGCGAATGGCCTCTACAACACGCCTTATCCTTCGCCGGCATCAGTGACCGTTACGGCAACCAGCACGATGACGGGGTTTACCAACGTGAGCGGAAGCGCGACGGTGACGTTGAGCGCGCCGGCGACGGCAACCGGGCCGGCATTGAGCGTAGACGTGAATACTCCGAGCACGCCGAGCGAGAATCCGCACACGATCAGCCCGTACGTTTATGGAATGAACGGCTACGTTCTGGATTCCGCGTCAGAGAAGATTGCCAACCCCGGCATTGTGCGCTGGGGCGGCGACGATACCTCGCGGTACAACTATCAACTCAACATGACCAACTCCGCCAGTGACTATTACTTTGAGAACTTCCTCGGCGGAGGAGGGCAATTTCCCAACGCGACCGGGAGCACAAATTTCACACAGTTTGTACAGTCAACAGATGCTGCAGGCTCAGCGGCCCTGGGCACGGTGCCGGTTCTCGGTTGGGTTTCCAACAATACGCAATACGCATGCAGCTTTACGCAATCGCAGTTTCCCAGCCAACAGTCGTTCGAGAGCGGCTGCGGTAACGGTGTTTTGACCAGCGGCGTCGATCTAAACGGGAGCAACGGCACCACGGCCACCCAAATTCCGAATATCACGAGCCTTTCCGAACCGCCGCCGAGCATTTTGACCGCGCCGGCACCCGGGTCTGTTACGGGAACGTGGGCGGATGGAACCTGGCCGGGGAGCTGGGTGAACTCGCTGGTGACGAATTCAAGCCTCGGCAATGGCGCGAGCGGGAAAGGCGTGGCCGTATGGGATCTGGACAATGAGCCGACGTGGTGGGACGCGGTGCATCGCGACGTGCATCCCGTTCCGTTTACTTACGATGAAGTGACCAATGGTGGCATTGGCACGGCGTTGGCGATCAAGACGGCCGATCCGACGGCCCTGGTGAGCGGACCGGTGATCGACTATTGGGAAGCTTATTTCTACTCGAAGAAGGACATTGAGAACGGGTGGGGCAGCGGCTCTCCGTGCTACCAACCGTGGAGTGCTCCCATCGACCGCGAAGCGCACGGCGGCATACCCATGATCGAGTACTACATGCAGCAGTTCAAAAGCTATTCGCAGCAGTATGGCGTGCGGCTGCTCGATTACGTCGACATTCACGGGTATTTTGCGCCGGACTACCCTGCCGGCAGCGGAAATTCAGTGGCCTTTACGACTGCGGGAGATACCCAGGAACAGGAAGCGCGCATGAACGCGACGCGTGTCTTCTGGGATCCGACCTACACCGACCCAAACGAACCGCAACCAAACTACATCACCGATGCGAACTACACATCTAATTGCAACCCGCCAGCGCAGGCACCGCAGCTGATCCCGATGCTGCTGAAATGGGTGTCGAACGATTACCCCGGCACGCAGACAGCGATCGATGAGTACAACTTCGGCGGCCTGGAGTCGATTAACGGCGCCCTGGCGCAGGCGGACATCCTGGGGATCTTCGGACGGCAGGGTCTGGGCATGGGGGCGTTCTGGCCGACGACGAACTACAACCAACAAGGCCCCGGTAACTACGCCTTCGCCATGTACCGCAACTATGACGGAAACGACTCCACGTTTGGCAGCACGTACCTGTATGCGACGAGCACGGGATCGAGCGGCGACGGGGAAGGACAGTTATCAGTTTACGGAGGGCAGAGAACTTCAGACAGCGCGATTACCGTGATGGTGATCAACAAGACCTATGGCCCACTAACTTCAACGATCAGCCTGGAGAACTTCTCAGCGGCGAGCGGAACGACGGCGCAGGTCTACCAGTACAGTAACGCCAATCTGAATGCGATCGTGCAGCAGGCGGGTGTGAGCGTGACGCCGCCTGTGGCCAGCGGGACGACAAGCACGATCAGCAGCTATACATTTCCGGCGCAATCCATCACGCTTTTCGTGGTGCCGGATTAGGAACGAGGCGGGGTTCCCGGCAAGCGAATCGTGCGCACGAGGGCGCGATGACCGACGCGGATTCGGCCTCTCTGGGCCATAACTACAGCGGCCATTGATCGACATTCGAGCAGGGTTCGAGCAGGGCATTTCATGATATCGAAATCACGGCTAACGAATCGTGGCGCAATGCGTCGGAAAAGCGCCGTGCCACGTAATAGGTGAGCGAGCGCGCTCACCGTGAATCCTGATGACGAACACGATTCTTCCCGCGAGAAGGCGTATATATCTTTCGGTGGGGCCGTCTTCGAGCATGCGCCGGGGGAAGATGCCGGATTGGAATCCTGAGACGCGGGCCGCGTGGCTTTCACGGATGAATGTTGGCCGGGAAAACTTGCACATGAAGTGAAGCGATTTTTCAGATGCTGGGCGAGTGATATCAGCGCTTTGGTAGGCTCGGTGACAATCCAGTTACATTGAGCGATGATTCGTGTGTGCAAGCGTAGCCCCATTAGAATCACAACCGCCGGAGTCCCTGCCAATGTGAAGATGCTTGCGCTTTTATTGGGCCGAGCCGTCCCGGCGCGACCGTCGAAAGCCGCCTTGCAAAAGACCGACGAGGCGCCGAGTCAGGCAAACCTTCGGTATCGATCCCATCATTGAAAAACCCGGAAAGAATTCACTTGACAGAGTCTAACCGCAAGCTTCAGAATTCCCTGTCATCAAAGTAGAACGATAATCTGCGTCCCAACACCCAGAGGCTTGAGTGGCGCTTGAACGCTTAGCTGGGGTGCGCAAAGACTCAGGCGTGGTGTGGGGACCGGGAACCAACTGTCAAAGACACAAAGGAATGTAGCCGACGGGGGGACTACTATGAAGTTCTTTTCAGGGAACAGGCCGACTGCCTCGTTGCTGGTGATGCTAACCGCAGTGCTGTTGCTGGCGCAAACGGCGCTCCATGCGCAAGCGACAGGAAATGTGACGGGCGTTGTAGCGGATACAACCGGCGCCGCGATTCCAAAAGCCAGCGTTTCGTTGACAGACCTCGCCAGCGGAATCAAACGAACTGAGATCAGCAGCAGCGATGGCACATTTGCCTTTGCCGGCGTTATTCCCGACTTGAGTTACCAGATCTCGGTATCGGCCGACAATTTCGAGTCCTGGCAGTCCCAGCCGTTCGCCGTGCATGCCGGAGACAAGTTGAGCTACGGCGATATCAAGATGAAGGTCGGCGCCACCGCGACGGCAGTCACCGTGGAAGCGCAGGTAGATTCTAATCTGGCCGCGCTCGATACGGGCGAGCGAAGCGACATTATCACCTCAAAGGATCTGAACACCCTCACCATCGTCGGTCGCGACGCCGGCGAGCTGGTGAAGATGCTGCCTGGATACGCGCTGTCGACGGGGACCCAGGGTCTCTTCAACCGCCCGGGATATAACAACGCTGTCGTGGGTCTCAGCGGCCCCTCATCGGCTTATGTGGCCAACGGTTCCGGGCCGGCAGGTATCGCCATCGTCAGCGACGGCGTTTCGCTTACTGACATCGCAACCAATTCGGGCTCGGTGCAGCAGATGAACATCGAGATGGTGCAGAACGTAAAGGCCTCCAGTTCTTCCTATGGACCCGAGTACGCGAAGGGGCCGGCCATGATCAGCTCCTCGACAAAGACGGGCGGGTCCACGTTTCACGGCTCGGCTTATTTAGTTGCTCGCAATGCGGTTTTGAACTCCAATGACTGGTACGACAATTACCTTCGCCAGTCCCGCCCGAACGAGCAGTACTTTTACCCCGGCGGCAACTTCGGCGGCCCGCTGCCGCTTCCATTCACAAGTTTCAATCACAACCGAGACAAGCTGTTCTTTTTTGCAGGGTACGAATACTACCACCAGACCTTCGAGGCTGATCAGCAGGCGATTTCTGCGTGGGTGCCGACAGCGGCGGAGCGCCAGGGAGACTTCAGCGCCGCCTCGCTCGATGCTGAGCTTTGCGGCGCGCGTCCCGACGGCAATCAGAATCCCAATGCCATTTTGCCAATGTGCTACGTGGACAGCTTCCTGCCGAATGGAACGGCTGTGGCAAACAACAATGCCAACCCGTACAAAAACGGCGCGGGTGCGGCGCTCGTGAACTGGTTCCCGGCGCCGAACGCCGATCCCTTCACCAACCCATTTGGCTACAACTACATTAAGCAGCTCCAGCAGAACCAGAACGGGAGCGTGTTCCGGTCGACGCTGCAATACAACATTAATCCCAACAACAACCTGTTCCTTGTTTATGGATTACAGAGGGAGATCGACGAGGATCCCGTCGATCTCGGCTCCTTCCCGACCGGCTCTGTACCTTATCCCGGCGCCATCACTACTGGTGACGTTTCGAATGTACTTTCCGCGCGCTACACGCGATTCTTTGGTTCGACGGTAACGAACGAGCTCTCGGCCGCAATGTCATTCGTAAGCTTGCCGGGAAAGATGGGAAATCCGACGGCGGTAGATCGGTTCGACATTCCGGGCAACGGCGGCTTGGGATTTGACTATCTGGGCGAATACAAAAACAACGATGACTACTCCGTGCCTGCCATTGGCAATGGGGGCGCGAACGGCTACCCGAATCTACTGATGCCCGGAGGGTTCTTTAACAACCGGATCCACACCAAAAAGGTCGATCCGATTATCCAGGACAACGTGAGCTGGGAGTTGAAAAAACACTTCCTGCAGCTTGGTTTCTACGGGGAGCAGGGCACCTACAACGGCATTGCGGATCCCGGCGCTTATCCCCAAGGGGGATACACTTTCAATCCTGCAAATTCGTACTTCGAGTATTCGTCGACGAATCAAGCGCCATATAACGGCTGCGTGAACCCGAACGGGGCGGGCAACCTGCGCGCATCCGGCGCCGCATATCTGGGAAGCTGCTATAACCCGACTGCGATGATCTACGAGGGTTATTCCGATTCGTTTACTCAGACCAACTTCACGCCCCTGGTCGACATGCGTTATACGACGATGGCCGGTTTCGCCATGGACACGCTGAAGGTTCACAGTCTCACCTTGATCTTCGGTGCGCGCTTCGAGCATCTCGGGCCATGGACGGATCGTTATAACAATGGCCTGGCGACATTCTCCGACGCTCTTTATTCGCAGCAATGCGGCGGCTATACGCGCAACTGCACCAGCGCGGGCTTCCCGGGCATTACGTGGGCTTCGCAAAAGACCGGTGTATCGAACTCCGTCAACTCTCCATCGTCAATTTATGTAACACCTCGCGTGGGAGTTTCTTGGGATCTCTTTGGCAAGGGCAAAACCGTGCTGCGCGGCGGCTGGGGTGTGTATCGCAATCAGGAGCAGTTCAATCCCTACGCTCTCGCGGCGGCCACAGCCCAGGGATACAAGACCTCGTTCCTGCAGGGAGGTTTGACCTTCAATCAGATCGACAGCCAATCGCCGGTCCTGCCTCCCGATTTCACCGCCTATGTGATTTCGCCGAACGATAAGGTTCGGCCGATCTACTACGAATTCAACGGCGGCATTGACGAAAGCCTGCCCTGGCACTCGCACTTGTCTGTCGCGTATGTGGGCAACGAGAGCGTGAACCTGGGATCGTACAGCGGCAGCAACAGTTACAACAGCGCATCCGACCTCAACGTCATCTGCGGCATTGAGACCGGTTGCCCCGCGAATAACAACCCTTATATGGCTGGCGCGAACGACAACCTATTCAACGTCAATTACTCGGTTATCCCCACCAATTTGCTTTCGCTTTACGGCAACCCCGTCATCGGCAGCATCGCGTCGTTCGGTACGCCGGAGTTCGATTTGTACAGCCCCTACCCGTTCTACGAGCACATCTACCAGCTCAAGCACAACTTCTACCCGAACTACAACAGCGCGCAGATCGAGTGGGATAAGGCCGCAGGCATGCTCACATGGGGCGCGAACTACACATTTGCCAAAAATCTGGCTGTGGCCTCCTCGTACAACAACCAGCTCGTCGATCCGGTCCACCTGCGGAACGATTACAACCCGGTGCCGTACGATCGAACGCAAACCTTCAACATTCACTACCTGCTCGACTTGGGCAAACGCTACAAGGGTGGCCATTGGGTGTTCTCCGAGCTTGCCAACGGATGGCGGATCTCCGGAATTTCTCAGTTGGCAAGCGGATTCCCGCTGGCGTCTGAGAACGGGAACAACTTTGGGTTCGGATTCGGCGGGTTCGCGAATGCCGTGCAGGTTCCAAATCCAAACCAGGCCAATCAGCAAGGTCAGACGCAGTGCGAGTCCGTCTATGGTATACAGCCCGACAAGAACGGCAATACGTTCTGCGTCAACAACCTGAATCCTGTGGTGTGGCTGGGCACGCCGGACATTCAACTGATGCCCACGCTGGTAAAGGGTGTGAGCCTCAAGGGCGGCCCGCATCAGCACCAGTTCATCAATCCACTGGGCTTTGGTATTCCGGAACCGGGTTCCAATGGAGCGTACCGCTTGCCTTACCTGCGCGGTCCGGCGTACATGGACCACGATTTGACGGTGCTAAAGGATTTCTCGGTGGGAGAGGGTAAGGTCCTGCAGTTGCGGGCGGCGGCTTTCAACTTCCTCAACCACCCGCTGGTTTCGTTCAACAACAACAACACTAACAACCTGAATCTTGGTTTCCAGGATGGGGTCGTTGGTGCGCCACTGACGCAAAGCATGCTCACCTACCAGGATTTCGGTGTTGCGAATATCAAGGTCGGAAACAGGCTGGCAGAGCTGGAAGCGAAGTTCACGTTCTAATGAATGGTCTCTGTCCGGGAAGCCGCAGCATGAACCTGATGCGGCGCCCGGAAAGGGAACAGGCGAGCGGTCGGAAAAGGCGGAACGGCCGGTTGGGCAGGATCAAGATCGGGCAGGATTAACAAGTGCGGTATCCGCCTTCTGCCGAATCCGCGAAGGCGGGCAGACAGGTAAGCCGCTCGTAACGAGATATCTGATTGAACTTGTGGGAGGGAATGTATGGCCATCGAATCGACAGTCATGTTTCGCAGGGTTGCACGGATCGCGAGCCTGGTTCTTCTTGCCGGCGTGTTGCCGGGAATTGCCGCCAAGGCCCAGTTGCCCATTACGGCACCGGCTCCGGTTTCGGTTGGCTCGGTCGTTCCCTTCAATCATGGAGGCACCGGCAATTGGATTCAGATCTATTCCATGAAGCAAGACCCTATATACGGTCATATTCTCTTCCTGGATCAAGCCGGCAGCGTGATCTACGATTTGGCGCCTGGCGCATCTTTACCGACGGAGATTGTTGGGCCTGAACCGTCTAACAAAGACGCCTCCGATTGTTCGCTGCTGGAGTACAAGGGCTCGTACTGGGACGGCGCCATCGCATTCGACAAGTGGGATAACCTTTATGTCACAGATCGCTTTGGCTCTGCTGTCCAATTCTGCCGGGTTCCATACAACGCCGCGTCAGGGACATGGACTTTCAGCAATGCGGACATCTGGAAAGGCCCTACCTACACCAACAGCAGCAATCAGACGCTATCGATTCCGCCCCAGGATCTCCAGGTAGGCGATGATGGCGTCACTTTCTATGTGTGCACCTCGGATACCAGTTCGATCTTCAAGTACCAGGTGGATGAGGCCGGCAACGTAGTCGCGAATTCGGTTGTCGCTTTGGCCACAGGCCTGGAGGCTGGGGCCACCCAACTTGCGGTGGATCACGCCGGGAATCTATTTTTCGTTGAGAACCAGGGTGCTTATCCGAACAATGTGCACGGTATCCGGGAAATCGTAGCGGGCTCTCCAACTGTCGTCGGCGACGGAACCGGAACAGCCGAATCAGCTCTGCCGCGGGTCGACCAGGGCGGCTGGAACGGTATCAACGGCATGTTTATTGACCCGCAGGGAAACATGTATTTCGGAAGCACGAATAACATTTCATACGGCGGGCAGGCAGACGGCGTTTTCGAGATTCCCAATGAGGGCACGCCGTCGAATCCAAAGTTGGTTTGGGCGGATGCACAGATGGTTTCGCCAGTCGATGGCGGATACCCGCCGATGGTTGATAAGAGGGGATTCCTTTGGGTCGCGACGAGCTATTACAACAACTGGGCACCGGCCGGCGTAAACGGTCCGCAGTGCGATACCACGACTCAACAGGCAGCGACGGCCACATGTTTGTATTCGTCCATGGTGATTTGGAAGCCCGGCGCTCTCAGCCTCGGGGCTTCTCCGGTGGGCGGCCCAAGTTCTGTACCTATCACAGGGTTCGTTGTAGCGGCGGGCGGCGGATCGGTGACGCTGACGGCGAAAAACTCCTTCGTTGAAAACAATGTAATCACGATCTCGGCAAAGTCCGGTGACCCGCTGTTTCCGTTGAACGGAATGAGTTTCTATGTGTCAGGAACCGGGCTCAGCAGTACGGCTTTCCAGATTTCAACGAGCTTGATCGCCGCAGGTGCGAGCGGCTCGACATCCGCCACAGGCGCGGTTAATCAGACGCAAGCCCTTTATTACATGTTCAACAAGCCCACAACGCCGGCAAGTATTGCTCTGGCGCAACCGAGTAATGCAAATTTCCTAACTGTAGCCAACAATCCTTTGTTGAGTAACCCGCCGCCGACAAATCCGGTGGAGCCCTGCACCGCGGGCACAACGTATCCGGCTTTCAGCGCCAATATGACGACAACGAGCGCATATAGCTGGTGCCCGTATTATGTGCAATTGAATACCACCAAGGCCGGCTCCGTGGAAGGCGAGGTGCAGTTGCTCGACTCCGGCAGCGACGTCATCGCCGGAAGTAATGCTTACCTGAGTGGCACCGGGCAGGGTGCGGCAGTTTCAGTGGTGGCTTCGGCTACGGTTCAATCCATTGCTGCGGGGCTGAACGACCCGAAGCAAGTGGCGGCCGATCTCTATGGCAACACTTATGTCGCCGATTCTGCCTTGAAGGCCATCGAGAAGTATCCGGCTGGCACCACGAGCCCAGCATCGGGCAAAGTCGTGGGCAGCGGCCTATCGGCGCCCACGGGCGTGGCTGTTGATGGTGTCGGCAATCTCTATATCGGAGACTCTGGCAATGTCTACTTGATTCCGTTTGTTAACGGCGCTTTGGCGACGGGGCAGCAAACGAAGATTGCCTCTGGTTTGGGCACTGGCAATCTGAATCTTGCCAGCGATAACGAAGGAGATGTTTTTGTAGCGGATGAGGCCAAGAAACAGGTCGTCGAGATACCGAATCCGCAGACACAGCTGCTCGCGCAAAGCTATCCGCCGATCGTGCTTGGATCCGGTTTCACAGGTCCGTCGGCGATTGCTACCGACAACTCGGGGAATGTGTGGTTGGCCGATGGATCGAACCTGTGGGAGATCACAATACCCTGGGGAAGCGCGACGAAGGTTGCAAGCGGACTCCAGGCGCCGGTGACCGGTTTGGCCGTGGACCCGTCGGGTTCGGTCTTTGCGGCGGAAGCCAACGGACTGGTGTGGATTCCCTACAGCACGACTACGGGCGCCCTGAATATCAACAGCCAGATTTTGTTGACTAGCGGATTGGGCAGCGGCCCGGCCATACCTTGGGGCGTTGCGCTCGATGGCACCCAGAATGCCTATGCATCCTATGGCTCTGGGTCAACAGCCGGCTTGTCGCAACTTGGCATAGGCGGCACGTACAATTTCAGCAACTATACGGAGATCAATCCCAACGTTCCCACCGAAGTGGATGCGCAGGTTCTGAATCTGGGCAACCAGCCACTGACGGTCTCCGACGACCCGACTATAGATCTCGTCTCCGGCACCGATTCCGCCGATTACACAGTGGCTCCAGCGACGCAAAACTCGCCGGGCTGCAGTTCAACCACCAGCACTCCGCCGGGCGGCTCCTGCTACCTGGGCATGGTGCTGCAAGCTCCGGCCGCGGGCCAGACGAGCGCGTCCATCGCAGTGATCACCAATGCGGTGAATGCAACGTCGGGCGTCAATATTGTTGTGTCGGGCAATGTAATCCAGGATCTCAGGCCAGCCGCCGCCGCTGCGATCGCGGTCACCCCTGTGACGAAGACGGGATGCGCGGGAGCGACTTATCCCGGATGCAATACGATCCAGGTAACCGTAACCGCCGGCCAGGGCTTCGGTACGCCAACGGGGACTGTGTCGCTTTCAGTTGGAAGCACCACAGGCAATCAACCCAAGCAGACCCAAACGCTGAACAGCGCGGGTGTGGCGACATTTACTTACACTGGGCTTCTCGGCGGGACCTACACAGTCAACGCGGACTATAGCGGCGCGGGCACAGCGGGCGCCACACAGAACACATGCGCCACGGCGACCCCGTGCTTCTCAGGCGCTGCCGCGAGGGGAACGTTCACAATCGCCCGGGCGATTCCGATAATTACGCTCGGTGTGCCGGTAACGAACAGCCAATGCCTGAATTACACGACATTGACCAGCGGAGCCGCATCAGGAACTTGCGCCGCTAATCCTGGACTCGTGACTGTGTGGGCTGGAAATACCTATGTGTACTGGACGAAACCTGTCTATGTTTCGGCGATCATAAGCTCGACGGTGGGAACGCCCTCGGGCACCGTAACCTTCGAGCAGAATGGACAACCTGCCGATCCAACTCAGGGTGTGGGCGGATCCATTGCACCGAATGGCAATGGCGTCGCGACCTTCTTGCTGCAGAATCTCGGGCTGGGTGTATACAATCTGTCGGCGGTGTACAGCGGTGACGTGAACTACGCCCCGGTAACCCTTTCGGTGGCGACCTTCTACGTCATCAATCCAAGCGTTCAGATCACTGTGTCGGGAGGGGCGACGACCGTCACGCCCGGGACGCCAGTTCAAGTGACTCTGACGCTGATGCCGCTGGTGGGCTTCAGCGAGAACGTGAGCCTGGAGTGCAACTCATCGGATGCGCCGATTCATCTGGCCATAACCAACCCGCCAACCACGTTGCCTCAGTACTCCGAGTGCACATTCAGTTACGCCAACCCGAGCACAGGCACAGAGGCTGTGGGCGCAAGCGGCGCGGTTCCGTCAACCATCGTAATGACCATCAGCACGAACGTTGCGGTCAACGGCGGCACTACGGCTTCGATCGCGCGGCAATCGCCCTGGGCGCTGGCCGGTATGTTCGGGCTCGGCTTGGTCGGGTTAATCGCTGGACGCAAGAAACTTTACCGTTCAATGGCTGTTATCTGCGTCGTAATGATGCTTTCCGGCTTGTTTATGGGCCTAACGGCTTGCACCAACGCCGGATACTCAACGCCGCCGCCGGCGCCGAAGGTGACGACGCCTCAGGGAACTTATAACGTGCAAGTCATCACCTACGATCCAGAAGCGCTCATTCAGAACTCTCTGACGAACCCGGTGTTTACGTTGCCGATCAGCGTTCAGTAGAGGTTGCGGAAGCTGGCTGGAATCAACAATGCTTTCCGGGAGTTGGAGGCGACTCCCGGAGAACTGAAAGAAAAGGCAAGCCTCGATTCGCGAACGGAGTTGAACCGACGCGGAAGGTTGCTACGAGTTCTTTTTGGGAGGAATGCAATGGCCACCACATCGTTCACCACACTGCGCCGGATTGCCGGCTATGCGTTTACGTTGATGCTGATTAGCTTGTGCCTGACTGGACTCGCCACTGGCCAAGGCTCGCCGGTGGTGACGGCGAGTTCCGCCGCCGGCTTGAGTCACCCTACTGGATGGGGGACTATCGAGGACTCGGCGATCGACCAGGCCGGTGACTGGTTTGTGGTGGATTATGCCAATGGAGGGCTCTACGAGTTTCCTGCGAGCGGAGGAGCGGCGATTGTGCTCGGCTCGGTTTCGCCCTCGGCAAGCCTCGGTGGCGGCTACCAAAACCCCGTGATCACCATCGACCCGGGCAACAACCTCTATTTGGGGGCCAACTGGAACAACTGCTTGTTGCTGTTTCCGTGGAATGCGACAACGAAAACCTGGACCGGCCTCAACGATGGCGGGCCAAACGACCTGTCGCCAAGTAATCCGACGACGACGATGTGCACCAACTCCGGATCGAACAACGAGCCCGAAGCTTTCGCGCAATACGGCATTACTGATCTGTCGGGCAATGGCATCGGCTACTTTCAGCCGTGGGCCGTTGCCATCGGCAACAACAGCGACTTGATCGTCGGCGAGCAAGGCGGCTCCCTCGGCGCAGCTGTTATGGATATGTCCGTCACCGGCGCATGGTCTGCTCCTTTACACGGCAGCTGGACTGCTGTGCCTGCCCAGGGATTGTCCGCGCGCGCGATTGCCGTGGCGGTGGACCCGGAGAATAATATTTTCTTTGTCGAGGATTCGGGAGGGCTTCCCGGCGTACTTGAAATCCCGGCGAGCGCAACCACTCCGTTTACATCGGACGCAACTCTTCCGCGCGTGGATCCAAATCTGCCTGCTGTGAAGGGCGTCATCACCGATGCCGTCGGCAACCTGTACATCAGCGATTTGCAGACCGGCGTAGTCGAGGTGCCGAATCCATCCGGCACACCGCAAACCGCTTCGGCGATCGTCCTCTCGGGCGTGCCTGCCGGAGGCCAGGTGGCCATCGACTGGGCGCGCAACGTCATGTATGTCCCGACCAATCAGACGCAGACCAACAGCCAGGCGGATGTGGCCAAGGTCGGATTCGGATATGCCGAGTTCGGCTCCTCCGCCGTCGGCACGACTGCGGCAGTCGGCTCGAATGTTGTCTTCGGTTTTAACGGCGCGGTGACGCCCGCAAGCTTCGCCATCGTCGAAGATGGCGTGCACAATCAGGACTTCGCCATCACCGGAGGGACCTGCACCACCGGAGTTGCGTATGCGAGCGGCAAGAGCTGCCTGCAGAACTTATCCTTTACTCCGACATCCGTGGGGAATATCTCCGCGAAGCTGCTGATGCTCGACGCGAAGAGCAACATTTTGGCGTCCATGGTGCTGCACGGCATCGGGACGGGCGCAAATATCCAGACGAGTCCCGGACTGCAGTCGGCTTTCGGCTCGGGATTGAAGACGCCTTCCCAGGTAGCGATCGATGCGTTGGGCAATGTCTATATTGCCGATCCGGGACAGGGCAAAGTTCTCGAATATGCGCCCGGTTCCACAAGCACCTCCACATCTGCTTCCATTGGTACGGGATTGACAACGCCAACCGGGGTCGCAGTGGATGGCGCGGGCGATGTCTTTATCGCCGACAGCAGCACGGGCAGCGTCTACGAAGTTCCCTTCGGGACCACCGGCCTTAATGCAGCCGGTCAGGTCACTCTGGTGAGTGGCCTAGGCACCACGGGGCTGCAACTGGCCTCGGATGGATTGGATCATTTGTATATCAGCGATCCGAGCAATGGGCGGGTCGTCAAGCTAAGCGATATCAGTGCCTCGACCGCCTCCAACCTGGGACAGGCGCAAGCCTTGCTGACAACCGGCTTTACCGCGCCCTCAGCTGTGGCTACGGATGCTGCCGGAAATGTCTACGTGATTGACGGCGTGAACCTTTTCGAGCTTGTTGGTGGCCTGGGGACTCCAGTCACATTGCTGAACAATCTGAGCGGTGCAACCGGTTTGGCTGTCGACCCCTCCGGAGCGATCTATATTTCGTCGGCGAGCGGAACCACGCGCGTTCCATGGGTGGGCGGCGCCTTGAATGCGGCTGGGGAAACCGCAGTTGCCTCCACGGTAAGCGGTACTTCGTCCGTCGCTCTTGATCGCGCAAACAACGTTTATCTGGTTCAGGCGGCTGGCGGCGCCGTCACCCTCGTGAGCACCGCCGGCACGCTCACTTTGAATACTCCTGCGACGCTAACGGGCTCCACAAATGCGGTCGCGACCATCACCAACACCGGAAATTCGACGCTGACAATCAAAGCCTATACCAGCAGCAATTCGGTGGACTACTCAGCTGCGGATACGGCGACTGGCGGCTGCGAGGCCGGCAGCCCAGTGGCCGCGGGCGCCACCTGCACTGTGAACGTGACCTTCGATCCGGGAGCTGGAGACCAAGGGACTCTTACCAGCCAAATCGGAATCACGAGTAATGCAGTGAACATTCCCATCGTGATAAACGCTACCGGCGTGGGACAAACATTGACCAACTCTGCAACCAACGTTGCTGGAGGAGCCAGTGCGGCGCAGGTGATCAATACCCCGCTCACAATTACAGTGGCGCCGAAGACCGGCACAGGCATTGCCCCTACGGGGACGGTCACGGTGAGCTACACCACCTGGATAGTGATCATTCCGAGTTCGGGAGCGAATGCGGGCATTCCGACAATTACTCCTCAAACAGCGACCGCAACATCGGGTCTGGTCGGAGGCAGCGCCAGTTTCACTCTGTCGCCGGTGTTGGCGGGGACGCAGACGATGAGCGTTGCTTACAGCGGCGATCGAGTCTATGGCCGTTCGACGGGAACGCTGTCAGTTAACGTGGCGAAGTCTGCGATCACAGGGATTAAAACACCCACCTTCCCTGATCCGACAGATATCAACCTGCCGTTCGTTCCAGCGGGTACCGGCAGCGGGACTGTTCCATACGACGGCTCGGAGACGCCGTTCCAGTACAGCTACATCATGAAAGTGGGAACCGCAGCGGGCGTTCCAACAGGGTCGATTACAGTGATGGACAACTCGACTACATGCCCTGCGGGAACCTCCGCAGCGGGAATCGGCGCGGCAAGCTGCATTCTGGCCGGATACGCGACCCCGGGCGGATACTCGGGCGTGGCATGCCCGACCTCGTCAGGCGCCGGTGTGTTAACCATTGAGAACGCGGGCACGGCAACGGGCGCACAGGCGTCGTTCCCAACCAGCTGCTTGTGGTATGTGCCACAGGGCATCAGTTATTCGCCGGTGCTGTTCACGCACTCCATCTATCCGGTTTATAGCGGGGACGCGAATTTCCTGGGCCTTACCGGGTCGACTCCACAGGTGCTGCAGTCCGTCCGTGGACCGATGCTGCAAATTACCCAAACCGGCAATGCGGCGTCACTGACTGTTGCTCCATCGCTGACGGTGCAGGCCGGGTCTTCGGCGACCATGAATCTGACGCTCACATCGATCCTCGGTTATGGGATTTCGGGACTGAACTCCCAGTTAAACGCCACAAACTTCCCGGTCTCGCTGACCTGCGACAATCTGCCGCCACACACACAGTGTTCGTTCAGTTACCCCAACCCGGATCCGGTTGTACCGAACGCCGTGGATATTCCGTGCCCCTCTGGCGCATCCACGACGCAGATTGCAAACGGCTCAGTTTCCTGCACGCCGGGACAAGTGACGGTGACTCTCTACACCGATGTAACCGCGGGCACCACAACCAGCCAAAATGCTCGCACTACCTCTATCACGCTGGCGGCAATCTTCGGCTTCGGAATGATGGGACTCTTCTTCCGGCGCAAGACCTTTGAAAAAGGCCGGCTGATGCTGATGGTGCTCCTGATGATTGTCGGAGGCGCGCTGGCAGTCAGTGTTACGGCGTGCAACACGACAACCTTGACCCCCGAAGCGGCGCTGACTACGCCTTCAGGAAGCTATCCGGTGACGATCACGGCGGATGAAGTGGGTGCGTTGTGCGTCTCCGAACCTGGCGGCGCGGGCGACAACTGCATCGTTCCAGGGAGCGGATCGGCATCCAATAACGGCATCAAGGTCTATGGCACCCAAAATCAGGTCTCGATACCGTTCTATATCAACGTGACAGTGAAATAACACAACACAAACCAGAAGCTACGATAACCAACATCGCGCCGCGTAAGCGGCGCGATGTTGTCTGCGACGGAATTTATACCGGCGTTGCGCGGCAAAGTAAATTGATTTAGTATGGGTGGGCTGCGGAAGACACTACCCGTTCTGCGCCTTGATATACGTGCCCCTCGAAGGGCTGTAGAGCGCCGACTGACGGTGCCGATTGACGGTTCGGGGCTCGCATCAGAAACCGATTCCACTCGCAAGCGTTTGACAGCAAGCCTGATTTTGCGTCAGATACGGCGGACTAACATCCGGGCGATTCAGCGTCTAGGTGATCCTAAGGAGAATTTGATTATGCGGATTCGTGCGGCTTGGTGGCTGGTGGCGGCGACTCTTGTGATTGCTGGATGCGGCGGTGGCAGCGGTGGTGGTGGAACTTGTACGAGTAATTGCCCAACGAACGCGATTTCGGTCGCCTCGGTCACGCCCGCCAACCTGGCTACGAACGTTCCTATTACTTCCGCTGTCACGGCCAACTTCAACATTGGAGCGAACCTGTCGACCATCACCAGCTCGACTTTCACGCTCACGGCGCAAGGCGGAGTCGCGGTTGCAGGGACCGTCGTTGCAGGCGGCGGAGGTCTTAGTGCGACGTTCACGCCGACCGCACCGCTCGCCTATAGCACGACGTACACTGCGACGCTCACAACGGGAGTGCAGAGCACCGCGGGAACCGCGCTGGCTTCAAATTACACCTGGTCATTTACTACGGCAGCAGTTCCCCCGCCGACCGTTACGGCGGTTACACCGGCGAATGCAAGCACTGGCATCGCCATCACATCGGCTGTGACGGCAACTTTCAGCGAGGCGATGAACTCCTCGACGATTACCAGCTCGAATTTCACGCTGGTCCCGCAAGGCGGTTCGGCTGTGGCAGCCACCGTGAGCTATAACGCCGGCAGTCTCACAGCTACGCTCACGCCGACTGCGCCGCTGGTCAACGGCACAATCTATACGGCAACAATCTCTACAGGCGTGACGTCTTCGGGTGGGAGCGCGCTGGCGTCCAGCTATTCCTGGATATTTACAACTGTTGCTCTTCCGGCGCCGACCGTGACCTCAGTGACTCCAGTGAACCTGACCAACGGCGTTGCGATCACCTCGACTGCGACTGCGACCTTCAGCGAGGCCATGAATCCCGCTACAATTACCGGCTCGACCTTCACGCTGACGCCGCAAGGCGGATCGGCTGTAGTATCCACCGTCAGCTACGACATCAGCAATATGACTGCGACACTGACTCCAACTTCGCCGCTGGCCTATAACACGACCTATACGGCGACAATTACAACGGGAGTTACGTCGTCCACAAACACAAACAACACTCCTTTAGCCGTTAATTACACGTGGACGTTCACCACTGCGACAGCGCCGGCTCCATCGGTCACGGCCGTTACGCCTTTGAATGCAAGTACCACCGCCGCAATTAATACAACAGTTACGGCAACATTCAACCAGGCGATGAATTCGTCGACGATCACTGCTTCGACCTTCACACTGACAGGGCCGGGAAATACTTCTGTGCAGGGTGCCGTCGGCTACAACGCAGGCACTTCGGTTGCGACATTCACTCCGGCGGCGAATCTGGCTTACAACACCGCATACACCGCAACGCTCAGCCCGAGCATTATGAGTTCCGGAGGAGTTGCGTTGTCGGCGCCTTACACGTGGAGCTTCACGACGGTGGCGGCGCCGGTTCCCACCGTTACAACAACCGCGCCGGCAAACGGCGCTGCGAGTGTGAATGCGGGAAACGCGATTACGGCGACGTTCAGCGTTCCCATGAATTCGTCGACGATTACAGCGTCGACGTTTACGTTGACTGGGCCGGGAAATGCCGCAGTCTCCGGCTTGGTGGGCTATAACACCGGCACTTCAACGGCGACGTTTACGCCGAATGCATCGCTGGCCTACAGCACGTCGTATACAGCGACCATCACGACCGGAGCGACGAGTTCTGCCGGCGCGGCGCTGGCCGCAAATTACGTGTGGACTTTCACCACGGGTGCGAGCCCGAACACCGTGACGGTGGACTTTGGAACTACATACCAAACGATCCGCGGATTCGGCGGCTCGACGGCGTGGCTGGGACAAATGCCTTCAGCCGTTGCCACGTCATTGTTCAGCCCGACGAGCGGACTCGGCCTAAGCATCCTGCGCGTGCGCATCGATCCTGAGGGCTCGTCGACCGGCGGCGGCTCCAAGGGCGATCCATATGAAACTGGCGAGTGGGACTATGAGGCTGCCAATGGCGCGGAAGCAGTCGCGGCCAATCCAAATGCCATCGTCTTCGCAACGCCCTGGACACCGCCAGCGACCTGGAAGCTCGGCGGCACGTCGACTACAGTGAGCGGCACTACTTTTAACGAGGCGTTCAACGGCACTTGCACTGAAGGAGCAGATTACTGCGGTGGCTATCTGAATCCAACGAACTATGCCGCATACGCGACCTATCTGGAGGATTTTGTCAGCTTCTTCAATACCACTGACAGTTTTCACCTGTACGCCATCTCAATGCAGAATGAGCCGGAGGAGAACGTCAGCTACGAATCTTGTGTCTGGACTCCGCAGCAGATGGATACGTGGATAGCAGGCAACGCTTCCACAATTACGTCGGACCCATACACGACGAAGCTCATCATGCCGGAGTCGGATAACTTCAACTCGGTCGATTCCGCAACGGCTCTCGGCGACACGAATGCGCAAGGGCTGATCAGCATTATCGGCGGCCACCTCTATGGAGTCCAGCCAGCTCCATTCTCTATTCCTTCGGGAGACAGCCCGAAAGAAATCTGGATGACCGAGTTTGGCCCACTGAGCTCAGCGACACTAACCTGGGCACAAGCCATGACGACGTATGGTGAATCGATCCATAACTCGATGGTCACTGGCCAATACAACGCGTATGTCTGGTGGGGACTCTTCGGCGCCTCCAGCGGCACTTGCGCAACCAACGCCGGCACCTGTGGTCTTGTTGACGACGCCGGGAATGTGCAGCCTATGGGCTATGTGATGGGCCAGTACTCGAAGTTCATTCAGCCGGGTTACGTCCGGGTGTCGGCAACGGCAACGCCGGTCTCGGGAGTGTACGTTTCGGCATACAGCAATAGCTCGCCGGCGCATTACGTGATTGTGGCGATCAACTCGAACACGACTTCGGCGAGCCTGTCATTCGTGCTGAATAACGGGAGCGGCGTGACATCGCTGACGCCTTATCAATCAACGTCAGCCGCAGGCTTGGCGGCGCAGACCGCCGTCACCGTAACCAGCGGCCAGTTCAGCTACACGCTTCCGGCGCAGAGCATCGTGACGTTTGTGCAGTAGAGCGGCGAGAAGAACCGCGAGAGTTAGACCGTAGCGCTGCGCACCGGCGTGGATTTGCCGGCGTCAGGCGGACCATCTTCGTTGCGGAAAGCGGCCACTCCACAGCCGACGAGCGCGGCTTTGTCCTTCAGCTCCGAGACGCGTAACTGAATCGGCGAATCGCCGATGTGGGCCTGCACTGCGGGCAGGAAAAGGTTGGCAGATCGGGAGATTCCGCCTCCCAGTACGATTACCTCAGCGCGAAATGCGACGAGAAGTGTGCAGATGACGATGCCAAGATGATCGCCGAATTCGATGAAGGCCTGTTTTGCAGCCGGATCGGATAAAGCGGCAGCCGCCAGGTCAACGACCTCGCACTTCTTGCCTGTGCGACGCTCATAGTTTCCGACGATGGCTCGCGAGGAAACAAAGTCCTCGACGATTTCGCCGCGGTAAGGAAGATTCCAGATCTCGCCGCCGCTGGGAACACCGGGCCCTTCAGTCACCAGCTCACCGTCGACAGCGAAGGCCGAACCGATTCCCGTACCCAACGTGAGACCGACCGCGCGCCGAAAGCCGCGTGCGGCCCCGGCACCGACTTCGCCGAGAAGATACGCGTCAGCGTCGTTGAGAAAGCGAACCTGCGCGGGCCGCAAGCCGAATCGCGCGGCGAGGGCCTGGCGCAAATCGACTCCATAAAGGTAGGGCAGCTTGTGACGCATCAGGCTCACGCCGGCCTGAAGGTCGAAAGGGCCGGGTACGGCAAGCATCGCTCCGCTGATCCCGTTATGGCCGTCGAGGCCAATTCGGGCTTTCGTTCCCAGTTCGTACAGGAGATTAACAAAGGCTTCGGAGGTATGCGTGGCCGAGTGAGGCGCGCTGGAAACGGGTCCGAGATGGAAATCCGAGCCCCAGCACACAGCTGAAGCGACGTGGCTGCCGCCAACATCGAACGCAAGCACACGGCTCTCCACAAGGTCAGCCATCACGAACACCGCAAACCCCATCCGACGAGAGCGATCCCACAGGCAATGAGATTGTTACCATTTGTACCATACCGAACGGCAGGAAGTCTGGAATCTTTCAGAAAAAATCAGGGTTTGCGCGCAGAAAACCAGCGACAGTTCTGGCCCGATGCCGCTATTATGGTTGCCGAATTCCGTAGTGCGATGTTGGCAGCCGAAAGGCTGAGTATTGCCGTCGATGATAGCGTTATCTTCTGGCCTTTGCGACAGTTTTTCGCGTCAGCACCGCCCCGGGGATTTCGAAACGGAGTCTCTGCGCAGCAATTCGCGGGTTCGATAGGATGGTTCGCCATGCCCAAACATTTCCAATTCATTCCTAAAGCCGGAGTCCGACTTTTTGTTCGCGCAAGGCGGCGAGTGGCGACTGCGGTGCTGGCACTTGGGCTAGCGGCGACGTTTGCGTTGCCGCTGGCCGCGCAATCTCCGACGACGCCCGCCGAAGCGTACGGTCCGTTTAATGGGGTTTTTCTTGCCGATGGGTCCGGCTTGAACAAGACGCTGACTCCATCGACTTCGCTTGACGGTGTTTGGGCTGTGGCAATGGACGGCCAGGGATCAGGCCAGCCTTCGATACAGGATCCGCTTCTGGCGGGACGAGCTGTATGGACGCTCTCTTTCTGGTTCGAATCCCAAGTTCCCGTTCAAGGCACGGCGTTGCTTGCAGGGTTTGGCGATCCCGCGGCGGAGGATGCGCGCTTCATCGGCATTGCGGACGATCGGCTGGGCCTGTGGCTGGGAAAGGCTCAAAGTTCCGCAGGATTTGTGGCTGGCGATCGGGCACTCGACGCGGCAAAGTGGCACCTGGCGGTCGCGGTCAGCGATGGCGATCGTGTGGTGCTCTACGCCGATGGCCGCGAAGTGACGACGAGCCAGCTGGCGCAGGGCAGCGTTGCGCCGATTCTGGAGATGGCGCCGCCGCCGCTGCTGAATGTTGCGGGAAGCCATTTCGGTGGCGAGATTGCCGGACTCAGGATTTATCGCACCGCGTTTACGGCGGAGCAAGTGAAGGCGGTCGCCGATGCGCCGCCGGACTTTAGCAAATCAGAATATGAGGAGGCGACGCAGCACTGGCCGGTGCAGACTCGTGCGCAGGCCGGATACAGCGCGCCGCAGGATCCGTCGACCTGGCCGCACGGAAAAGGCGAAATCCAAAAGCCAGCGGCGAAGGAGTTGAACGCGGCCGATCTTCATTGCCAGTTGACGGGCGATGATCCGTGGAAGCTCGCTGGAGGCTGGAGGCTGCAGGCGGCGCCTCAGGTGACGGCAAGCGGAGAGGAGATTTCAAAAGCTGGATTTGCGGACAAGGACTGGATGGTGGCCACGGTCCCGGGCACTGTGCTGACGACGATGATTGATCGCGGCATTTATCCCGATCCTGATTATGGGCTGAACAATCTTTCCATTCCCGAGAGCCTGGCACATCAGGACTATTGGTATCGCGTGGAGTTCAAGACGCCGGCCGCGGCGCGTGGAAGGCGGCTGACGCTCAACTTTGAAGGCGTGAACTACGCTGCCGAAGTTTGGATGAACGGGAAAAAGCTTGGAGGATTTACCGGAGCATTTCTGCGCGGGAATTTTGATGTGACAGATATTGCCGAGGGTGGCGAGAATGCGCTCGCCGTGCGAGTTTCTCCGCCGCCGCATCCGGGGATTCCGAATGAGCAGTCGCTTCGAGGCGGACCGGGCGAAAACGGTGGAATTGAAGTGTTGGACGGACCGACGTTTTCTGCCGCAGAGGGCTGGGATTGGATTCCCGGGATTCGTGACCGCGACACGGGCATCTGGCAAGACGTGACGCTGACCGCGACAGGTCCAGTGGATATCGGTGACCTGAACGTGATTACGACGTTGCCGAAGCCTGATCGAAGCGAGGCCGACATCGAGATCGAAGCGCCGCTGACAAACACAGGCGGCGCGGCAATTGACGGCGAGCTGACGGCCAGCTTCGACGATGTGACGGTGACGAAGCATGTGCATCTAGATCCGGGGGAGACGGTGGTTCGGCTGGAGCCGGCGGAGTTCGCGCAGCTCAAGGTTCAACAGCCGAGGCTGTGGTGGCCAAATGGCTACGGCGATCCAGCGCTGCACACACTTAAGCTTTCGCTGGCGACTGGGGGCAAGACGAGCGCAGCGAAAGAAATCGAATTCGGCATGAGAGAGGTGAGCTACGAGATTTCGCTCTTCGACGCGATGGGAAATTTACGACGCGTGGAGGTGCTGCCGAGCCGTACTCACGATGAGGCGCTGCCACTGATCGACGGGACGCACCAGGGAATCCGGCAGATTTTCGACTGGACGCCGAATCAAGTGCTGCCGGGGCAGACGCTGCCGGACTGGATGCTGCACGCGTGGGTGCAGACGCTCGAGCCGAGGGCTGCGGATTCGCCCTCAATTCGTCAAGTTGATAATGGATGGCCGGGAACGGACTTGGTGATCAAGGTGAACGGGGTGCGCATTGCCGCGCGTGGCGGCAACTGGGGCATGGACGACATGCTGAAGCGCGTGAGCAGGGAACATCTGGAGCCGTATTTCCGCTTGCATCGCGACGCGCATGTCAACATGATTCGCAATTGGATGGGCCAGAATACGGAGGAGAGTTTCTACGCGCTGGCGGACAAGTACGGGCTGATGGTGTGGAACGATTTTTGGGAATCGACGCAAACCTACAACCTGGAGGCCGAAGATCCGGCGATATTTTTGGCGAATGCGCGCGATACGATTCTGCGCTACCGTCATCATCCGTCGATTGTGGTGTGGTGCGGGCGCAATGAGGGCGTGCCGCAGCCCACGATCAACTGGGGGCTGGCGGAGTTGGTGCGCACGCTCGACCACACGCGCTATTACACGGGCAGCTCCAATCAGGTGAATCTGCGGAACTCGGGTCCGTATCAATTCCAGCCGCTCGATACCTACTACAGAATCAATCGCGGCTTCAGCGTGGAGCTGGGGATTCCCAGCGTGCCGACATTGGAGAGCATGAAATCGTTCATCCCCGAGCCGGATCGCTGGCCAATCAGCGATACGTGGGCTTATCACGATTGGCACCAGAGCGGGAACGGCGCGGTGCAACCGTACATGGCGCACATGGAAACGGAGTTTGGCGCGCCGACGAGCCTGGAGGACTTCGAGCGGAAGGCGCAGATGCTCGACTACGCGGGCCATCGCGCAATCTTTGAGGGTTTCGCCGCGCATCTTTGGCAGCCCAACTCCGCGCGCATGATCTGGATGACGCAACCCTCGTGGCCGAGCATGGAGTGGAATTTTCTGAGCTGGGACTACGACACGCAATCGAGCTTTTATGGAACGCAGAAGGCTTGCGAGCCGATCCACGCGCAGCTCAACCTGGCCGACGGCTCGGTGGATCTGATCAACTTGGGCGACGCTCGTTCTCTTAAGGTGCGCACTGTTGTTGAGGGCCTGGACGGCAAGACGCTGAGCGATCACACCGACCAGGTACAGGCCGCCGGCGACGATCGCACGCCGGTGGGCAAGCCCGATTTGGTAACTTTGGCCGCCGGTCATACGGTTCTGGTGAAGCTTGAAGTAAGCGATCCAACCGGCGCGCCGGTGAGCGATAACTTCTACTGGTGGTCGGTTGACGAAGCAAGCTTACGGGAACTGAACTCGCTTCCGCAGGCGCAGCTTTCGGCCTCAGCCACAGTCTTAAAGGAAAATGGCGAGCGCACGGTTATGGTGCGGATCAAGAATACGGGATCCGCAGCGGCGCTGATGGTCAAGCTCACGCTCGAGAATGCGGGGACGGGGCAACGCATTCTGCCCGCATACTACAGCGACAACTATGTTTCGCTTTTGCCGGGCGAGGAGCGCAGCGTGAGCGTAGCGTTCGCAGCCGGCGATGCCGCGCCAGCGATTGGCCTGCGAGGCTGGAATCTGACCGCGCAGACGGTTGCGGTGCAATAAGAAAAGCGCCCAGCGGAATCGTTTTCAATGAATGACGACAGGAGTGCGGTGTTTGCAGCCGCACGAGCGCCGCAGCACGATCTCTACGGGGAGAACGATACGGTTGCCGGTATGCGGAGTTTCACCGCGGGCAATGCGATCGAAGAGCAGGTTGGCGGCAACGCGGCCCATCTCCTGCGCGGGCTGGCGGACGACGGTAAGCGACGGAGAAGTGAACTCGGCCAGATCGAAGTCGTCGAATCCAGCGAAGGCGAGATCGTTGGGAATGCGCAAGGCGAGGCGCGAGATGGCTCCCAGAACGTAGCGCGTAACGAGGGTATTCGAGGTTACGACGGCGGTGGGAGGACTGTCGAGAGCCAATTTCTCCTTGATAGCCTGCTCGACGATCTCTTCAGAATTGCAATCGAAGATCGCGCACGACTCGAGCCCTGCATCCTGCATGGCGCGACGATAACCAAGAAAGCGGGTGTTGATGGTAAACAGGCTTCGGCTGAGGGCCAGGTAAATGATGTGCCGGTGTCCGTGCTCGATCAGGTGTTCCACAATGCGGCGCGATCCCAGGGTATTTTGCACCAGAACGGTGTCGATGGACGGGTCGGAGACGGGGCGGTCGAACGCCACAACCGGCGTTTTGCCGAAGAGCGCGCGAGTAAGGCGGGAATTCCGGGCATGGGCCGGAATCACCAGTACACCGTCGACGTGGCGTTGCAGCATCTCGTCGGCTGCGGCGTACTCCGTTTCAGAATCTTCATCGGAGGTGGTGATGATTACGGAATAACCGCGCTCCTTCGCCACGGTGGTGACCGCATGGGCGCAACTGGCAAAGAAGGGATCGTATAGGTAAGGAATGATCAGGCCGATGGAATGGCTGCGCTGGCCGCGAAATGCGCGCGCCAGCACATTCGGACGGTACTTGAGCTGCTCGATTGCAGTTTGAACTCGCTGAGTTGTATCGGCGGAGACGCGAACAGTACCACTCAACACGCGGGAGACGGTCATGGTGCCGACGCCCGCCAGCCGAGCCACGTCACTCATGGTGGGCTTGCGATGTACAACCGGCGCTAATACGCGTTGTTTCGTTTTGCTCGCAGACTGACCCGCGGGACGCTTCGCCAATTCACTTACTCCAGGAACAACTTGCTCTTTCGCGCCCTGGCCGAACTCCGAAGGGGAAGATTCAAGGGCCCCGCAGCTCTTCAGTCCGGCTGCATCTTTGTGTTATGGGCCGCATTAAGCAATGAACTGCGGCGCTAACCGCGTTTGCAACGGCCAATGCTGGACTATAACAGTCTCGACACGCCGGAAGCAACGAATTCCGCGAGTTCGTAGGGTCGATTTTCGGGGAGGATCTTATGGCAACGCCTGATGCGGCTCGGACTTCAAATGCGCGCGACGGGATTGGATTGAGCGGCTGGCTGGCCACGCACCGCAATATAACTTTTCGTCACACCGAATACGCGCTCTTTCAAGATGCAGCAGTCCAGGAATAATTGCTTCATCTCGCGAAGAGTCAGCAGTCGAACTTCGTCGACAATCTGATGGACGACTTTTGGTTGCAAGAGTCCGCGAGGGGTCCACCGCGCAATGCGGTGCTGGATGCTCTTTGGGAGATATTGAATGTATGGCGCGAGGAGATGCGCTTCTATTGGAAAGGAGCGCGCAGGCGTTTGAATCCAGAGGCCTCGTGCAACTCTCCGAACCTCTCGCGCAAACGCGCATTGCTGCTGCCACGCACCAACATGCTCAATGACCGAATTGGAAAATGCAATATCAAACGAACGATCGCCGAATGGCAGTTTGGATGCGTCGCCAATTACGGGCGTGAAGCGATTGTTCTGAACCGGACCGTAATCCAGGATATTCAGTAACGTGACGGGAAAGTGCGGACTGTCCGGACTTTCCTCGGACCATGTTTGTTCCGTCCCGCCTACATCCAATACTCGCGTCTCGGCGGACGGCGAGAATACTGCAAAAAAGCGATTCATGCGCCGCCGGCGGAAGCGGACAAAAACGTCATGATAGAGGGACTCAAAGGTAAGTTTCATCTGCCAATTCTGGGTGTGCCGATTCTGGATATGCTGATCCAGAAGGACAGCCGCGAGGCTGCGCGAAAAAATTGCGGAACAAGAAAAACCTTATCGCAGCGTGAGATCGAGCATTGTCACGAGTGTGTCATTTTATTGTTGGGAAATCCGCGCAGCGAAGGACACTTCCGACCGTCCACCGAGAAGCTCGCTCTTCTTCCCTATCCGGAGGTATCAGTCGCAATCATCGCGCCGCGCGGTGAAAAGTCCTCCGGATTGTCTACGGCCCGGCGCCCAAGTAGGTGCGAAGCCCAGCTGTGGTCGCTGTTGAGTTCTGAATCACGAAACTGGGATGTTGTTTTGGCCATCAGGTCGGGCAGAGTGTTCCTTGTACTGTATTCATTATAAATAACTTAATGTACAGTTCCGAACGGAGCGTGGGCGTCAATTTTTCGCGATTTGCGGCTGCGATGAGAAACCTATTTCCATAATCGCGAAAGATCAGTACTCGACTTCGGCTGGGAGAACGTGCGCTCGGAATGGCCAGAAACACTTTGGTAACCCTACTTTAGGGTTATCTAAGTTCCAAAATAGACCAAAAAGTGAGTACTATCGACCCACAGCGACTCGTTTACAGGCAGTCGTAAGTTGAGGCTCGCACAGGAAGTTCTCCCCGGGAGCGCACGATTTTTGCCGGTTGAGGGGGAGCAGACCAGCGAGTTTCTGATGACCTGTCGACATGAGATTTAAGAAGAAAGGCAGTTGGCGTCTCAATGAGCACGTCACCGCATAGGGCAACTAAAACCGTGAAAACGGCAGAAGTGTCAACGAATTTCGACACAAAACGCAAAGGTGCGCCTGAAGCCGAGCTGTTGTCGATTGCATTAATCGGCCCAGACGAGGGAAAGCGGTCGACAGTCGCGAGAGCGCTTGCCGAAACGCGAAGGGCCGATGTCCGCGAGTTCGATTCATACCCGCCGGAAGTTGGAAACCTGCACGGATTGCTCGCGGCCTTCGACCTTGTTGTCCTGGATCTGGACAGTGAGCCGGCGGTCGCACTGGAATTGGTGGAAAGAGCGACCGCCAATGACGCGGCTACGATCATGGTGTATTCGGAGAATACAGATCCGAAGCTTGCGATCCGCTCGATGCGGGCGGGCGCGCGTGAGTACCTGCTTCTACCTCTCGAGCACAACGCTGTGGGCGAGGCTTTGGCCCGGACAGAAGGTGCGATTCGCGAGAAGGCTCTGCCAGGAGCGCGGACTGTTGGAGGATTGCACGTATTTGCGGGCTCAAAAGGCGGATCGGGCGTGACGACAGTCGCTTGCAATATTGCTGTCGCGCTGGCCGAAAAATCCGACCAGAGCATTCTGCTCATCGATCTGGCTCTGCCTATAGGAGATGCGGCGCTGTGCCTGGGAATTTCCGCGGGCTACTCGACGGAGGACGCGCTGCGGAATATCGAGCGTCTGGATGCGAGTTTGCTCAGAAATCTTCTGGTGCAGCATCGGTCGGGAGTGATGGTGCTTGCGGCGCCGACGAAAGTTCCCGAGGTTGAGGTTTCAAAAGGCGCCATCGATAAGCTGATCTCAATTGCGCGACGCGAATTCGATCACGTGATCGTAGATGTGGGATCGAGGATCGATGTGGCGGCTAAGGTCCTGATCGAGGAAGCCTCGACTATCTATCTGGTGACGCAGACCGGCATCTCCGAGTTGCGCAATTCAAATCGCCTGATCTCGCAGTATTTCGCTGAAGGAAATCCAAATCTGGAGATTGTCATCAACCGGTTTGAATCCCGCTTTCTGGAAACGGTGAACGAAGATATAGTCGCCAAGGCTCTGGGCAAGCCGGTGCGGTGGAAGATTCCCGATGACCAGGACGCTGCTCGCGCTCTGCAGTATGGCGACACGGGACGACCTGAAACGCGCATTTCGCGCATAAGCCGCGAGATGGCCAGCTCGATCTCCGGACGCCCCATTCCGAAAGAGCGGAAGAAGGATTCCGAGCCCATAGGCTCCGCCAAAAATATCGCGCGGGTCGAGCCTGTGAACAATACACCGCCGAGCGCTGCGAATTCGAAATCGGCCGATGGGCGCATGACTCCGGTGGTTACATGGCCGACACCCGGCCCGATTACATACGGGGAAAGACTGACGTTCGCGCAGCTGAATGCCACGGCATCTGTTGAGGGAACTTTTGTTTACACGCCCGACCCCGGCTATGTGCTGCCAGTGGGTGCACACACGCTGTGGGTGACATTCACTCCCGTAGACACGAGTGTTTACTCACCGTTGCAGGCGGCAGTTTCAATTGTGGTGACCAAGGCGACACCGGCCATTTTCTGGCCAACGCCAGAAGGAATCACCTATGGCACCGCATTGGACGAGGCGCAACTGAATGCTGTGGCGCCGGTACCCGGAAGATTGAGCTACTCCCCCGCGGAGGGCGAGCTGCTGCCTCCGGGAATGCACACGCTCTCGGTAACCTTCACCCCCGCGGATACCGCGAACTACGCCACAGCACAATCGGCCGTGACGCTGGCCGTAGCCAAGGCAACGTCGGTCATCCAGTGGCCGACGCCCGACCCGATTACGTACGGCACGCAAATTGGCCCCATGCACTTGTGTGCTGCGACTTCCGTACCGGGCAAATTCGAATACACCCCTGGCCTGGGTGCGGTGCTTGCGGCCGGAGAGCACAGACTGTCAGTGGTTTTCACGCCGGAAGATACGGTGGGCTATTCGTCGTCGCAGGCCGCCGTATCACTAAGGGTTGCCAAAGCAACTCCCGCAATCAGCTGGCGGCAACCGGATCCGATTTCCTGCGGAGCGCCTATCGGTGCCGACCAGCTCAACGCCAGAGCAACAGTTCCCGGATCCTTTGCCTACACACCTGCCGCGGGCGAGATCATGGAGCCGGGAGCCCATGAACTCACAGCAGTCTTCACTCCGATCGACACGCTGAATTACAAAACGTCGCATGCGGCAGCGCCCATCACCGTCACCGAGAAATCGCCGACGATGATTACCTGGCCGACGCCCTCCGCGATCTCATATGGCACAGCGTTGAGCGATGCTCAGTTGAACGCCGCGGCATCTGTCGCCGGGACATTTGTCTACACTCCCTCTGCGGGCCACGTGCTCGCGCCGGGAAAGTACACGCTCACGGCGTCGTTCACTCCATCGGACCCGGAACAATTCGCTGCGGCGCGAGCCACAGTCGCGCTTGACGTGGAAGGGCTAGCTCACGTTGATTCGACGCCCATTGATTCGACGCCAAGCGAAACCACAGAGCCGCCGTCCGCGTGGACTTTTACGACAACCAACCTGGTCCACCCAGATTTAGCGCCAGCGGAAGCACCAGGTGAGCGCGCTGCCACCGAGACAAGCCAGCGCGAAACACGCACCTACAAAGGCGCTGTTTACGAGAAAGGTGAGGACGGCAAATGGCATCTCCAGAAGAATTAATTCCGTCGCTACCTGATACGCTTCCCGAAGATTTCGGCGAATGGGACAGCGAAGGCACCGCTACGGCTACAGCTGTGGATCCAGGTGAATGGGAAACCGCTCACCCTCTCAGCGAGGCTCCAACGGTTTTTGGCCAATCTGCGGACAGCGGTGCGGCGACAGCCGTTGCTGAACAAGAAGCAGATGTAAGCAATGGGAAGAGCGAAGCAGTTCCAACAGCTAAGACTCTCAGCTCTCGCGAGGAATGGGAAGCGTGGATAGAATCTCATTCCTTCAGCGAGACTCCTAAGCCTTTTGGGAAAACCGATCGGCGCGATGCAACGCTGGCATCACCCGTGGACAAGCCGCGTGGTTCGGGCTCATCCTCGTCCGCATCGGGGTCCGCGCCGGACATTGCCACGAAGCAGAAAGAATCCAGCAATGGGAATGGCAAGCCGACTCCTGCGGCCAAGCCCGCTCAGTCCGGTGAGTGGGAAAATTGGGTAGCCGCTCATTCCAACGGGAAGACTCCAAAGTCGAATGGGCGATCCGCTGAGCCCAAGGCAACCGCGTCGCCCGTGGCAGAGAAACCGCGCTTTTCGGGTTCGGCTTCGTCCGCAACAGTGTCTGCGGCAGTGCTTGTTGCAGAGCCTGAGTCGACGAGTGATCCGGCGGTCCGGAAATCGAGTCTCGTTTCACACGGACCCGCTTCGTCAAGTGTTATATCGCTTGGGCTGGGGGTTAGCCATGCCGCCAATGCGGTTCCTGTGGCTGCCGGTGTGGCAATCGTAGTTGACGACGATGAAATCGTTCACTCGACAGAACCCACAGCGACCTTGAGGCGCGAAGCCGACGAGGCTCTTTCCAAGCTGTATTCCCCGAAGGAAACAGAAGTCGAGGAAGCGCCGAAGACAACAAACAAGAAATGGATGATCGTTGGCGGCGCAAGCGCCGGCGCGATCCTGATTGCACTCGTTCTGATGATGACGGTGTTCCATCATGGAACGACACCCGCGGCGAAGCCACCTGTTCAGGCGGTCCCGGCGCCAAACGATACTCAAGTGGAGACTCCCGCGCCGGACGCATCGTCTAGCCAGCCGACGAGTCCGAGCACGCCGGCGACAACGACGGCAAAGCAACAGGCAGCCAACAGTCAGAACAATCAGCCGAGTGCGCCAGATAACTCAGTGAAGTCGCCAAGGACGCCGACGAAATCGCAGGCGAAAATGATGGGCGATCAACTCAACGCGCCAACACAAATCGAGAAGCAAGCGGCTGAAGTTGCGCCTCCCCCTGTGAGTTTTGACGCGGCCGGTGCGGATGGCCTGGGCGGCAGCGGCGCAAATGCAAGCGCTTTGAGTGGACATGCACAGCCAGTGGTGAAATTTGTGCCTCCCAAGCCGATTGCCGTTTCGTCCGGCGTAGCGACTGGTTTGCTGATTCGGAGTACGCCGCCGGTTTATCCTTCCATTGCTAAGGCCGCCCGCGTGGGTGGCACGGTGCAACTGCACGCCACGATTTCAAAGAACGGAACGATCAAAGACCTGCGCGTTGTGAGCGGACCAGCCATGTTACGGCAGGCGGCCCTGGATGCCGTCCGGGACTGGCGCTACAGGCCGTACATGCTCAATAACGAGCCGATCGAAGTTGAGACGTCCGTCAACGTAGTTTTCTCGCTGGATAGATGAAGTAGCGAATCGCTAATGTTGTTCGATTCCCGAGCGCTTCTGCGCGGTGTGGCTCGCCTATTTTCCAGATCGCATAACCAGTCGTATGACTCCTGAGCGTTTCTCTACCCGATTCCTCACGATCGGGTCGAGAATCGTGCGCGCCAACTTTACGCTGTCCGCAATGGCCGATACGAGCCGGGGGAACCGGCGCGATTCGCGGTACGTATCGTTAGAGGGCCTTGCGCGCAAGGGAGCAAAACACGATGCGGACGAAAATGCTGCTGGGAATGGTCTCGCTGGCTATCGCTTGCGGGGCGAGATCGGCTCCTGCTCAGACATTTGCCGTAGCATCAATCCGCCCGAGCGCTGAGGCGGTGAGGTTTGAGAGCGACGGTGAAACCACATTTACCCCCGACAGCGTGCGGATGCGCGACGTGACCATCGAGACCTGTATCAAGTGGGCCTATGGTGTGCAAAAGGCCCAGGTTTCAGGGCCCAGCCTCCTGACCTCGGAGCGTTACGACATCGTCGCCAAAGCCGACGATGCGGCCAACGACGAACAGAAGAGGCTGATGATGCGCGCCCTGCTGACAGAGCGATTCCAGCTGTCGTTCCATACGGAAAGGAAAGAGATGCACTCGTTTGCCTTGGGGCTAGCCAAAGGCGGCCCGAAACTGAAACAGGCGACGCCTGACGAGGTTCCCTTCAGGCAGAACTCGAGGATGGGAACGGTGGCCCGCGCGACGACGATGCAGGAGTTCGCTGACTTCCTGTCCGGCCCAGTTGAAAGGCCGGTGGTGGATAAGACCGGGCTGGCCGGTCGCTGGGACTTCGCCTTCGACTTTACGAATTACATGACCGATGAGCCGAAAGGGCTCGATGATTTTCTACAGGTGCTCAACATAACGTTGCAGGGCGAGGTGGGGTTGAAGCTGGAGCCAGAAAAGGATGTGGTGGATGTAATGGTGATCGACCATGTGAGCAAGGCAAGCGCGAATTAGGCTACGGACACGATAGACGCTTGTGGCGTCCCCGACGGGATTTGAACCCGTGTTATCGCCGTGAAAGGGCGGTGTCCTAGGCCGGGCTAGACGACGGGGACGGCTGGGAGAGCAATGCGCAGAGGTAAGATTGGCCGCGGGTGCCCTAGAAGAGAGGCTACCAACTCGGTGGAAAAGAGTCAAAAGCAGCAGCCAGTGTGAAGCAAAGCCGGAATGCAGCCGGAATGCAGCCGGAATGCAGCCGGAATCGAGTTCCCGTGGGTGGGACAGAGACCAGCAACACAGGTGGGGACCAGCAAGACCTGAACAGGCGCAGCAACATTGGCGCAACCGGTGAAATAGGTAGAGATCGGCGAGCCCCTGGGCCGGCAGGAACGGCACAAGCCGGAACCAGAAGCGTCACCGCCGCATGGCCAAGTTGTGCGCTATCCTCGATGAAGATTCGAGCATATACGGACGCCTGCTGCCGGTGCCTGAATCGTACGGTGCCGCGCTTTTTTTGTATCAATTGCCCTTATCCGCGTATCAGATAGGGCAGGCGAAGATCGCAACCGTCCGAATCCCGTAACAATGCGAATCCGGCAACCGGGTAAATCCGGCGACGGCAGGAATTCGGCGATGATCAGAATCCGGCAACTGTCAGAATCATGCAACGAACAGGGCAAAGGCGCTTGAGGGTCTCCCCACCCGCATTGGGCGTCCTGATTTGGGGATCTTGACCGGGGATTTTTGGGTGGGGCCTAGGGCGGGGCGCAGGGTTTCACTTTAGCCAGAGGACGAAAAAATTGACGCAGAGCAGATTGCAACGAATTTATTCGATGGGTTGCGTGATCCTGGCGGGATTGGCTACCATTGGCTGCCAAAAGAAGCCGGCAGCAGCAGCGCCTGGCGCAGGTGGGCCACAAGCTTTGCCGGTGCAGACGGCTACGGTTACGATGGCCCCGGTGGCGCAAAGCAGCGAGTACGTGGCCACCATCAAATCGCGGCGCTCGACCGAATTGTTGCCCCAGGTGAGCGGGCAACTAATAGACATTCGCGTGCACTCCGGTGACCATGTGAAATCCGGCCAGCTGCTGATGGAGATCGATGCGCAGCAGCAACGGGCCACGGTTGCCTCACTGCGCGCGACGGAGCAGCAGAAGAAAGCGCTGAACGACTACGACACAATTGAAGAGGACCGGCAACGCAAGCTGTTCGACGCGGGGGTGACCAGCCGCGACGCATACGAACAGGCGCAGCAGGCTTTTCAAAACGCCAAGGCGGATTATCAATCGGCTGTGGAGGCGCGCAAGGCGGGCGAGCAAGAGCTGGGCTACTACGCGATACGCGCGCCTTTCGATGGCGTGGTGGGCGACATTCCAGTCCACGTGGGCGACTTCGTCTCTCAGAATCAGTCACCGGCTACGATTCTGACGACGGTTGACGACAATAACAATCTTGAAGCGTATATCTACATTCCTACCGAGCGCGCGACTGAGGTGCACCAGGGTCTTGCGGTGGACCTGACGGACGGCAGCGGCAAGCTGTTGCAGAAGACGCGAATCGATTTCGTTTCGTCGGAAGTGGACAGCACGCTGCAAGGGATTCTGGCGAAGGCTCCCGTGCAGACGGGGCCGGAAGGACTTCGCAACGCGCAGATCGTGAAGGCGAGGGTGATCTGGAGCACCAAGCCAATGGCGGTGGTTCCGGTGCTGGCGGTGACGCGGCAGGGCGAAGAGAGTTTTGTGTATGTGGTGCTAAAGCAAAATGGAATGGCCATTGCGCACCGGACTTCTGTGGTGCTCGGCGACGCGGTGGGGAACAATTATTCCATTGCGTCAGGATTAAACACAGGCGACAGCGTAATCATTTCGGGAACGCAGTTCCTGGTGGACGGGATGCCGGTGATGCCCCTGCCGCCGGCTGCACCCGCGCAGGGACCCGCGGCAAGCGGACCGCAAAGCAAGCTGGAAGGGACGCAGCCGGTGAGTGGCGCGGCGCCGCGAGACGAGACGCGAAACGAGGCGCACAACGGGGCGCGCAATGTGGCCTACCATCCACGCCACAGAAGACATAGAAGAGCCCGGGCAAGAAAGAGTCACCACACACCGCCGGCGACGGTTTCGTAGGAAAGAGGGCTCATAAGTGTTTGTAGATTTCTTCATTCGCCGCCCGGTCTTCGCCACGGTTTGCGCCCTGCTGATTATTCTTGCGGGAGCCATTTGCATTCCTACACTCCCTGTCGAGATGTATCCCAATCTGGCTCCGCCGGTGGTTTCTGTGACGGCGAGTTATGTGGGAGCCGACGCGCAGACAGTCGAGAAGGCCGTGACCATTCCGCTCGAAGAGGCGATCAACGGCGTAGAGGGCATGCGCTACATCAGCTCATCGAGCACGAATAACGGCAGCTGCGAGATCGATATCACCTTCCAGACGGGATACAACCTGGATATTGCGGCGGTGGACGTGCAGAATCGCGTGGCCAGCGTGGAGGGCCGCCTGCCCGGAGAGGTTGTTTCGACGGGCCTCAACGTCACGAAATCGAACTTTAACTTTGTCTTCGGCGCGGGGTTTTATACGCTCGACGGACGTTATTCCAGCGAATTTATTTCGAACTACCTGGACGTCTATGTCGTCGACGCGCTCAAACGTGTGCCGGGCGTGGGCGACGTAGTGAACTTCAGCCCGCGCAAATATGCGATGCGCGTCTGGCTCGATCCGGAGAAGCTGGCCGCCCGCAACCTCACCGCGACTGACGTCATCGCCGCTCTGCAGGAGCAGAATGTCGAGGTTCCAGCCGGACAGCTGGGGCAGCCGCCGGCGGACCCGAAACAGGCTTACCAGATTCCCGTGCGCGTTGTGGGTCGCCTCACTGACCCACAGGAGTTCGACGACATCGTCGTCAAGAACACCGCAACCGGGCTGGTGCAACTCAAGGACGTTGGCCACGCGGAAATAGGCGCTGAAAGTTATGGCACTGCGCTCAAGTACGCGGGCCATGTCGCGATGGGTCTGGGCGTGGAACAACTTTCTGTCGCAAACTCCATCGACGTGGACCGCAAGGCGAAGGCCGCTCTTGCGGAGCTCTCAAAGAGCTTCCCGCCTGGGCTGCATTACGCGATTGCATTCGACTCCACAACCGCTGTGGGCGAATCGATTCACGAAGTGCTGGTGACACTCGCGGCGGCAATCGTGATCGTGATTGCGGTGATCTTTTTGTTTCTGCTCGACTGGCGCGCCACGATTATTCCGGCGGTCACCATTCCCGTTTCGTTGATCGGAACGTTTGCGTTTATCCGGATCTTCGATTTTTCAATCAACTCACTTACGCTGTTTGGCATCACGCTGGCCACGGGGCTGGTGGTCGACGACGCCATTGTGGTGATTGAAAACGTGCAGCGCCACATAGCCATTGAGCACTCCGATCCGCATGAGGCCACTTCGCATGCCATGAGCGAGGTGACCAGCGCCGTGATCGCCACATCGCTGGTGCTGATCGCTGTGTTTGTGCCGGTTTCATTTTTCCCCGGCGCTACGGGCATTCTCTATCGCCAGTTTTCGCTCACTATCGCATTCGCCATTGCTATTTCGGCCTTCAATGCGCTCACGCTTTCGCCGGCGTTGTCGGCGCTTTTCCTGCGCGGCGAAGAGGCTCGCCCGCGCCAGTTGGATTTTCTTCACATCCGGCCCGTATCGCGCGCCTTTGCGGCATTCGTTCATGGCGCCGACGCTTTTATCGGTTGGCTGGGCCGCACATATGCCCGCGTCATTCATGTTGCGCTGAAACTGCGTTATGTTCTCCTGCTGGTCTTTTTTGTCGGGCTGGCTGGGACGGTGTGGATCTACCAATCGGTGCCGACCGGCTTTATTCCGCAGGAAGATCAGGGCTATTTCTTTGTGATCGTGCAGGCGCCGCCCGGTTCTTCGGTGGCATACACGACGGCACTAGCCGATGAGGGCGCAGCGATTATTTCGCAGAATCCACATGTGGTCGGGTTGTTTCAGATTATCGGCTTCAGCTTCGCCGGCAGCGCATCCAATGCCGGAATGATGTTTGTAGACACCGCCGCGACGGACAAACAGGGTGGAAGACAGGGTGGAAAGCCTTACACGACAGCGGACGTCATCAAGGATCTGGGACCGAAACTGCAGATGCTGATGTTCTCTCCCAATGGCGGGATTGTGGAACCGGTAGAGCCGCCGGCAGTGTCAGGCGTGGGCAGTCTGGGCGGGTTCGAGTTCATGTTGCAGGACCAGGGCGGAAACACGCTTACCGATTTGGACCGAGTGGCGCATAAGATTACGAGCGCCGGCGCTTCGAATAAGGATCTGACTGATTTGTTCACAACTTTCTCAGCCAACGATCCGCAAGAGTTGGTGACGATTGACCGCGAGAAGGCCAAGGCGATGGGAGTTTCAATCACGCAGATCGCGACCACGCTGAACGTCTTCATGGGCTCGGAATACATCAACGACTTCGACTATAACGACCGCACATATCGCGTATATGTGCAGGCCGACCAGCAATTCCGCATGAACGCGGGCGAGCTGCACAGCTATTACGTGCGTTCCGATTCGGGGCAGATGATACCGCTCGACAACCTGGTTACGGTCGCCGCGAGCGCGGGTCCCCCGGTGATTACGCACTACGATCTCTTCCGCGCGGTGGAGATCGACGGCTCGGCTGCTCCCGGCGTGAGCTCTGGACAAGCGCTGAAGAGCATGGAGAAGCTAGCCAACGACAACCAGATGCACGGCATGACCCACGAGTGGACGGGCATTACTCTTGACGAGATTGAGTCGAGCGGAAAAGCGCTCCTGATCTTCGGACTGGGAATTCTGGTTGTCTACCTCACGCTGTCGGCGCAATATGAGAGCTTCGCGCTGCCTTTCATCATTTTGCTGGCCGTGCCCATGGCGGTCCTCGGCGCGCTTGGACTTGTTTCGCTGCGCGGCATGGCCAACGACGTTTATTGCCAGATCGGCCTGGTGATGCTGATCGGCCTGTCGGCGAAGAACTCGATTTTGATCGTCGAATTTGCTGAACAGATGAGACGCAAGGGCCGATCCATTGCCGAAGCGGCAATCGAGGCGGCTGAGTTGCGCCTCCGGCCGATTCTGATGACTTCATTTGCATTCATCATGGGCGTTCTGCCGCTGGTATTCGCGACGGGAGCGGGCGCGCAGGGACGCCGCTCAGTGGGAACAACGATTGTCGGCGGCATGCTGCTATCAACTGTGCTGAATCTCGTGTTTATCCCTGTGCTCTATGTGATTCTGAGCCGCTTACTCGGACGCGGGGATGCCGCGGAGGAAGCAGCGGAAGCCTAGCATGCCGGACGATATCTAAATCTAGGGTTGAGGCCAGGGCTCTACGGCTAGGGCTTCTTGACTACTTGAGCCGGTCCAACCTGCGCGGCGGTGGCTGTATAGAGATGGCAATTATCCGCGGTTTCCTTGAAGCGAAAATATGGGTGGAGGAATAGTGCGGCGCGCGCATCACCCGAGCCTTCAGCCAAATCAGTGAGCCAGACGCCGTCAGGACGAGGCTGATTGCGAATATGCAGCCACAGGCCCTTGTGCACATTGGCCACGAGGCCGCCGCCGATCTTCAAGTCCGCAACCGAAGTGACGTTGATATCGATGAGCTCGCCGGTTTGCTCCTCGATAGAAACTTTGCCCTGCATTACCTGGGCAAGGTGCTGGTTGATATTTTTCGCGTCGAATTTTGGGTTGGGTACGATGTCATAAAAGAGCACGCTGCGGCCGTCGACAATCTGCCGGCGCCCATTGGCCAGCATCATGGCTTGCATGAAGTCTTCAAGCTCCTGGTTGTCCTTGTCTTCTTCCTTCTGAGCGTTGGCCTGGTTGCTGTATTTCATCGTCTCCTTCATCACGCGATCGTCCTGCTTGCGCTGATCGTCGGCGGCGAGATCTTTGCCGTCCTTCTGGAGAGCGCGCTCGATGGGAATGCCGTTGACGTAAAAGAGATCCGAAACTGTCGACGTGTCTTTTTTGGTGTTGCCGTTGCCGTCGGTCTCGATGGTGTGGTCAGTGATGCGGCAATCGTATTTTTCACGCTCGGCAGCCAGCTTGTGCTCATTTGCGAGGGCGCGTTGCAGTATTTCGCTGGCATTGGGCAAGGGCGCGTTGGGTAGAGGCGCGTTGGTTGCGGGATTGGGATTTTGCGCGGCAACGAGGCTGCTGCCGGTGAAAAGAAAGGCGGCTGCGAGAAGACCTGCGGCGAGTTGAAAGATGGCGGCGGTACGATTCACTGGAATCGACGACATGCATTTGTGACGAGGGAAATCGCTTTGCGTCACGTGCTCAGCTGCGACGGGCCCACAGGCAAGGTAGGCATTTCACCGAGCGTTTTTACTTCGGCCACCACAGCGTCCAGGTGATCGAGCACCTCGGCCACAGTCATGGTGCAGATTTCGCGCCGGGAGTCATAGCCCTCTTCGACCATTTGCTTCAAATATCGCCCGGCTACCTGGGCGGCGAGTTGGTCGGTGATCACCTTGCCGGTGCGCTTCTTCTGCTCAACCCATGCGGTGCACGGCAACGCAATCCACATGGGGCGGCCGTTCACGTCGAATCGAATATCTACTGCGTCGGCGTGACGCGTGGCGATGGCCACAATCGTGCCTTTCCAGCGGCAGTGCAGGTCTTCGCCGCTCCAGCGGTCAGTGACGCGGAAGTCTTCGTACATGTATTTAAGCGTACCGTTCCGACCGTGCGGCGGCAAGCCGGCCGCCGTGCCGTCACTGCGGACGCTGCTCGCGATTGGGCGTCGGCGCTCGGTACTGGCTCTGTTAGACTTGCGGACAATTAAAGGCGCGGGCAGGCATAGCGAAGGCATGGGATCGGCATACAATCCGGCGGATTGGACGGGGTTTTTCTCGGCGGAGGTTGGCGCGTCGGCCGGGCTGGCGGGATTGATCTATGTCGCTGTGTCAATCAATCTTGCGCAGATCGTTAAGGAGACGCACCTGGTGTCGCGCTCGGCCAAGGCGCTGCTGAGCCTGATGGGAGTGTTGTTCGCGTCGTCTCTTTGCCTGATTCCGAATATGAACCGGGTGATTCTCGGGTGCGAATTGACGGCGCTGGGAGTTGTGATCTGGGCGGGAACAACGCTCTCGCAGTATGGAGCCGCACGCAGGAATCCATATGTCAGCACCACGACAAAGGTGTTCCATTTTGTGCTTACGGAGCTGTCCGCGATTCCGTTTGTGATCGGAGGGCTTTCGCTGGCGCGGGTTATGGTGGAGGCCTGTATTGGCTGGGGGCGGGGACGGTTTTTTCGCTGGCTAACGCACTTTTTGATGCGTGGGTTTTGCTGATCGAAATCCAGCGCTGAGATAGCCTAAGGGCGGCTGGCGCAGCCCCAGCGGCTCGGTGGACTGCGCTCAAACGGCGCTGATACACTAGCAGGGTTGCAATGGCGCCATTTTCCTCCGTTCGGACCCGCCTGCAAGGCTAACCATAGCCATCAAAGGACAAGAAAGACCAAGTGGACACTCGAACTCGTCAAGCCCTGAAAAAGGATAAATTTGCGCAGGCTGCCGCAAGCAGCGCCAGTTGGATCGGCGAACACCAGGCCTCCGCGGTGCGCTGGGTCATTGGCATTGGAATCCTTGTGATTCTGGCTATCGGCGGTCTGATTTTCTGGAACTTTCGCTCGTCGGCAGCAGATGCGGCGCTGGGCTCGGCCCTGGATCTATACACAACGCCGCTGGCCACTCCCGGAGTGCCAGCTGAAGCGGGCACATACACGACCGCTGCCGCCCGCGCCACTGAGGCGAATCGGGAGTTTGTGGCCATTGCCCACAATTACAGCTGGCTGCCCGAAGGCACCAAAGCCCGCTATTTTGCAGGCATTACTTACCAGGATCTGGGGCAGAACAGCAATGCAGAGAGCGAGTTGAAGGCCGCGGCTGGATCGTCAGACCGCGATGTGGCTAACCTGGCCAAGCTGGCCCTGGCCGCACTTTACCGGCAGACTTCACGCGATAATGACGCGATCTCGCTTTACAACGAGATTATTGCCAAGCCGTCAGCCACCGTGTCAGAAAGTGTGGCGCAGCTGGACCTCGCCGATCTTTACGCCTTCGAGGGCAAGCAGGACCAGGCGCGAGCCCTTTGGGCGAAGGTCAAGGATGCGGACAAGAACGGCGCGGCGGGGACTATCGCCTCACAGAAGCTGGCCGCCAAGTAGGTTGCTAGCGCTGACCGAACCGGGTCGGGCTGGGCCGAAAGTGGCTGAGCTGGCAGCGCCGGACTGGGCCGCGGTTCCTGGCCGGGTTGGCCGCAAGCCGCTAGCAGGTCAGGTCACAGGGCAGGCCTCGAGGACGACCTGAGCATTTTCTTATCTGGCTGCGTCTGGTGAGTGATGAGCACGAGCCAGGTCATTGTCGCAGGCATTGCCGCGGAGTGGATGGACAATCCCACGAGCGCCGTGAACGATGAAGCCCGCCAGTGCGCGGAAGACGCCGCGCTTGCGGCGCTGGTCGACCAGTATGCGGGCGCTCTCTATCGCGTAGCTTTTTCCGTCTTACGAAATCAAGCTGACGCCGAAGATGCGGTGCAGGAGGCGTTCGTCCGTGTCCTGCGGCATCGCGATACGCTGGGCGAAGTGCGGGATCATCGAGTTTGGCTGATTCGCATTGTGTGGAACATTGTGCTGGATCGGAAGCGCCGGGCGAAGACACGGCCCGAGACGGACGATGTGGCCGACCTGGCGCGCGTGCTGCCGATGAAAGGCCTTTCAGCCGAGGAGCTTGCCGCCGCGGCGCAACACCACGCGCATGTGCTGGCCTGCGTGGACCAACTGCCCGCCAAGGAGCGGCAGGTGATGATGCTTTCGGCTTTTGAAGAGCTGAGCAGCGTGGAGATCGCCGCGGTGCTGGAGATTTCCGAGTCAAGCGTTCGCTCGCGGCTGTTCCGCGCACGCAACCTGATGGCCGGCCTGCTCAATCATGAGAGAAATTTGCATGAGAGGAGTTTGCGATGAATTCGAACCCTCAAGATCCGATGGCTTCTGAATCCGCCCCCGAATATGTATTGACCCCGGCGGAAGAAACTTTGCGCCTGATCGCCAGCCTGCCTGCGCCTGATGGGCTTGAAGACCGTGTGCATGCTGCCCTGAATGCCGTGCCGCGCAGACACCGTGTTCTGGCGTGGCCGAGGGCTCTTCGTGCTGAGAATGGCTGGATGCGAGGCGCGGCGGCAGCGGCGATTGTTTTTGTGGTTGCCGGCGGAGGCTGGAGCGTTTACACGCGCGTCCAACTTAATCAGCCGGCCAAGGTGATCGTGATGCCGGCGCGGATGCCCAATGCCGGCGGCTTTTCCGGTGCCGGCGCGATGCGGCCGCCGTTAACGCTGCCCGGACCTGTGGCGCCCGAACCTGCGAAGACCAGCAAGGCGAAGGCCAAGGCGGAGAAGAAGCCGGTTGCGAAGCGCAACCCGACCTTTACATCCACTGGACACGGCCAATCTTCTGGTACGAGCGCTCCCCAGCATTAGTTGCCTGCTGACAAGCTAACTTGAACACCTCGGTCTAAGCTCGTAGACCCTATGCGTCTTTGACGATTGCGCGGATCAGCATGCCGAGCAGCGCAAGCACGATCGCGCCCCAGAAGGCTGGTCCAAGGCCGTTGACGTGGAATCCCGGGACAACGGCGGAGGCCAAAAGAATCATCACTCCGTTGATGACCAGCAGAAAGATTCCCAGCGTAAGAATGCTCAATGGAAAAGTGATGATCTTGAGCAAGAGGCCGAGAGTGGCGTTGAGCAGGCCGATGACGACCGCTGCGATGAGCGCCGGAATCAAGCCGGCGACGTGAAATCCAGGCACGAAGTGGGCAACGAGCAGCAACGCAAGTGCGCTCAGGATCCAATGCAAAAGGAGTCTCATTCGGTCTTCCTCCAGCGAATCGGCCGTTGCGTATAGGTGATAGAGCTCTCGCACTTACGACCGTCGCATCTACGGTATGATGCGCGACCTTCATGTGTCACTAAGTCGGAGATCACAGTTTTCCTCGGGCAACTTGTTTTGTTGCAGCTTCACTCGCAGTTCCGCTTATCTCGTCTCATTCGTTACCATTGAAGCCATGTTCGCGCGGCGCATGACCGTGAACCGAATCGACGCCACAGGCGAGCGCCACGCATGCCCGATCGGACAAATTGACAACTTTGCCATGCGAAATTTCACCAACGATGCGGTCTTCGATGACACTTTTCCGGTCGCAGACGGGATTTTGGAGGCGGGAAACCGCGTTCCGCTGGATCAATTGCAACCCGCGATGGAAGAGTGGTTTCGGCGCAAAGGCTACCTGAAACCTGATGAACGGCTTGAAGTTAGCGAGAATGCTCCATGACAAAATCGAGGAAACTGAAGAAAAAAAACGATCAAAAATGCAACTGTGAAACTGTGAGGCCAGCGCCCGGAAGTTCAATGGAATTAGCAGGTTCGGGGCACCTCACAGTCCCACAGTTTCTGTGTTTCTGTGAGGTTTTTTGCGGTGCTTACATCTGATTGATTTCGTTAAGGTTCCAGGCGCAGTCGAACAAGCTGTTTCACAGTCCATTTTTTTCGTTGAGGGGGGAGGGGGTGTGTCAGGCTGCGGCGGTTTGCGTTGGGCCGGTCCAGAGTTTCAGTTCGGCCTCGCGGCGCGCCTCGAGACCCGCAACTACCACCCCTCCAGCATGGTCCCAAACGAGCAACTGCCTGGCGGCCGTTTGGTAGTCACCGGCATTCAATTCGCGGAGCAGGGTTGAACCCGCCAGCCGGCCTGCGCCGAGGTTGAAGCAAAAGTCCACCAGGGCGTCGAACTGGCCCTGGGTGAGCGCAACCTTTACCAGACGCCCGACGGACTGTTCGGCTTCCTGAACGTCGCTCGAAAGGATCGCGGCGGCCTGCGGCTCGGAAATGCCGTTGGGAAAAGATTCGTGCGGCTTGATCAGGTGGCCATAGCCGATGGTCGGAAACCCGGCGACATCAAGATAAACACGATCGCGAAAACCCTCAGACTTCTTGATCAGATCCAAACCCGCAGCGCTTAATTGCATGGAATACTCCTTTTGACGGAAATGAGTTCTGCCAGAAATGGCAAAGGGCCTGCCTTGAAGCCCCCTCCGAAGGAGAGTTCAATGCAGACCCTTAAGACCACGCTAGCAAAACCGGCGAATTAATCGGCAAACTTCAAAAAAATAATTTGGCGGACAAATATTCGGCTGTAGTGGGTGAGTAGTGGTGGTGTTGGTTGGCCCCATTGGATCAACAAAACCTACCAAAAACGCGACGAATTGGGCCGCGCCCCTTGTTTTGCCAAAAGTCCGACCAATTTGCCAAGCACTCCCTTGCGGTGTTTCAATCGAATTACTGAAACAGGGGTGCTCCACGCGGTGTGGGGCTGAGAAATACCCTCGAACCCGATCCGGATAATACCGGCGTGGGAAGTTTTCTCCAACCGAGCGGCATTCTTCTTTAGCTCCTTTTGCGGCGCAAGCTCCTTTGTTTCATGTGAACGCTGAAACGAAGGTCCCCATGCAGGCAGCCCGTTACGTCCGCAATACATTCTCATCGGTCTCAACTCGGGTTCAAGTTGGGCGTCGTGTTCAAATTGGGCGCCGCGTCAAAGTTGCGCCGGCGCATCTTCTCTTTTTCGGCTTCCTCATTGCTTCGCCGATCACCTTGCCACTTTGGGCACAAACCACGCGGACCGCCGCGCAATCGCCACCGAGCTCCGCGTCGGCGACGCAAACGAATGCGCAAAATCCAAGCGCAGCACAGCAGAAACCGGCGCCCGTCACCACCACCGTTATCGTTCACGGCGAAGTTGAAGACAACTATCTTCCCGAGTCCGTTAAGGTGGGCACTCTCGACGGCGCTCAACTCAAGAGCGTGCCGATTTCCGCCTCAGTCGTCACACGCGACCTGCTTAACGACCAGGTCTCGCGATTGCTCTCTGACGTGATTCAAAACGACGCCTCCGTCGGCGACGACTACGTGCCTGTGGGCTACTACGGCGACTACCAGATTCGCGGCTTTCCACTTGATCTCGCGACCGGACTCGAGGTGAACGGAATGACCATCGCTGGCGAGCAGGATGTGCCGCTCGAGAACAAAGAGGCCGTCGAGTTCCTCAAGGGCATTGCAGCCGTGGAGAGTGGAGTGGCCTCGGCTGGAGGCCTGATCGACTACGTGACCAAGCGCCCGGCCAGCATTGAGGCCGTCGACTTTGCGACAGATCATCGCGGCACGGCTTATGGCGCCGTCGACTTTGGCCATCTTTTTGGCAGCCGCAAGCACGTGGGCGCGCGCGTGAATCTGGCCGGCGAACGCATTGTGCCCTACATGAATGACACCAACGGCTGGCGCGCAGTGGGCGCGGGCGCGGCCGACTGGAAGCTGAATGCGGCGACGATTCTCAAAGGCGACTTCGAATACCAGCACAAGACCGAGCGCGATGGCAGCGGCTATCAGGTTCTGGGTGGAACTGCACTGCCCGACATCAACCGCATCTACCGGTCGACGATGGTTGGCGATCAGCCGTGGGGTCTGCCGGACACTTACGACACGTTCAATACCAATGC
>Ga0182024_10002012_pt1 | contig 51268 bp, 39 predicted proteins | sample P32metaG_FD_120480 | JGI IMG/M metagenome (GOLD analysis project Ga0182024, IMG submission 120480) | Permafrost microbial communities from Stordalen Mire, Sweden - P3-2 metaG (Illumina Assembly) | ecosystem: Environmental > Terrestrial > Soil > Wetlands > Permafrost | place: Sweden: Stordalen... | reverse complement strand
AGGACCACTTCCTCCGCCGGATCAATCGGGTCCTCGACCTGTCATTTATCCGCGAGTTGACAACGGCCCGCTATTCCGACGGGCAACGCCGACCTTCGATCGATCCGGAAGTCTACTTCCGCAGGCAACTGGTGGCGTACTTCTATGGAATCGCGAAGGATCGCCGCCTGTGCGAGGAAGTCCGCTACAACCTTGCCTATCGCTGGTTCTGCCGGTTGTCGCTCGATGACGATGTGCCGGATCACTCGTCACTGACCCGCATTCGCGACCGCCTCGGCGAGGAGGTCTTCGAGGCGGTGTTCCGCCGAATCGTGGCGCAGTGCCAGCAGAAGGGGTTGATCAAAGACCCGTGTCGGGTGATGACCGACGCGACCTTGATCGCTGCCGATGCGTCGCTGGATTCGCTCATTCACAACGACCCCGAGCAAGCTCGGGTCGAGGCGGACTCACAGCGGCGTCGACAAGGCCTGCTCGATCCGTCGGCCAACCGCCGCGTGACGAACCGGACACACCGCAGTCGCACCGACCCCGAGGCCACATTAGCCCAAAAGCGGGGCACAGCCCAGCAACTCAAATACAAAGTGCATCAGACGATCGACGCCGACAGCCGTGTCATTCTCGATACCGAAGTCACCACGGGCGGGCGACACGACAACCAGCCGTATCTTGGGCAGCTCAGGCGCGTCGAGGAGCGATACCGCTGCACGATCCAAGAAGCGACCGCTGATCGCGGTTACGGTTCCGCCGAAATCCTCAAGGCGCTGAAGGCCAAAGGCGCCAAGACGTACATTCCACTGTGGCATGGACGAAGCGGTCGCAACTCGGGCGCCGCCGTCGGGATGAACTATGAGCCGGAGCATGATCGCATTCGCTGTCCGGCAGGAAAATACCTATATCCCAGTCCGGCCAACTACGAGAACCGCAGGCGATTCGTCTCTCCGCCGACCGCCTGCCGCGGCTGTCCCCTCGCTTCGTCATGTCCGGCCAAAGCCAGACCTCAATCTTCCCATACGCGATTCGTACTGCGCCCGTTGGACCAGGACCTCTTCGATGAAGTCCAAGCTCAAATGAATGAGCCGGACTTCGTTCAGAAGGTTGCCGAGCGGATGTGGAAGTGCGAAGGGCTGTTTGCCGAGGCGAAGCAACTCCACGGCTTGTCGCGCGCCAAATATCGCGGGCGGTCCAAAGTGCAAATCCAGGCCTACCTGTGCGCGATCGTGCAGAACCTCAAGCGCCTGCTCTTCCCACTGTATTGCTGGCTGGTCGCGGATTGCCTTCGTCCAACAGGTCGACCCGCGCGTCGGTGATCGAAACGCCCGACGCACCCAATTTCATCCGATCAAATGCCAGCAGAAATCGGACTTTTTCAACAGGCCCGGTGGTTTGTTGAGAGAATCGAGAACGATCGAGGGGATGGTACGGAGCCAAGGGGTTCGAGCTCGATTTGGACAGGAGCCCGCGACTGATTTTTGGATCTGATATTACAGGCCGCATTAAAGACGTCTTTCTAGGGCAGGCCGCCGCGGAATGAATCAAGGCATTATCCCAAAACCCCGCGCAACCGATCGGAGAATTCGCTGAGAAATCTAGCTTCGTCGACGTTGCCGAGTTGCAGCAGTGATCAGGGCAGAGAAAACCGCGATCGCAGAATGCCCCCCTCAGAATAATTCATATTTCGGGCATCCGTGAATAGTTCGATTTTGCCGCCAAGCGAAGCCCTGCACCGAGCAATTCGTAGGGGGTTTTCATTGGTGGGCCAAGCTTTACGCCGTGGAGTATTGGATTCTGTTGGATTATTTCGATCGACGGCTGCCGAGCATCGGCGCTGACCTTCTTCCGATTTTTATTCGATTTTCTCTACCATTTTGTTGATGTTTCAAATAGTTTAGCTCTTAGTGTCAGATCTCCTCTGATGACACAAGACAACTTTCGAAGAAGGTCTTTTCATTCCGCCCGGCTGATTTCACGCCCCCGCAACGGGGATTTCCTGCCTAGAGTTGTATCCTCCCAGCTTGCTTGCAACCTTGCCGTACACGAAAGGGTCTCATGTTATTCTCACGATGGAATTCGCACGGCATAGATCTTTCTTCATTCTCGACATCGCGACGAGGAGATTCGCGCCGGCGCGGCCGAAAGCCAGCACGCTCGCTGCTAAACTTCGAGCGACTGGAAGATAGAAGAGTGCTTTCCGGCATAATGTCGCAAGCCGCACTAATCGCGGGCATCAACGCCGCCAACGCTGCGGGTGGTTCCAACACGATCACGCTGGGCGCCAACATCACGCTCTTCGAAACCACCGTGGATAACACCAACGACGGGCCTAACGGGCTGCCGTTCATCACGTCCGGCGATAATCTCACCATCGTCGGCAACGGCCACACGATCCAGCGCAGCACAAGTTCAAGCGATGCTGATTTCCGCTTCTTCGACGTCGCTTCCAACGCAACATTGAACCTAAAAACCTTGACGCTGAAAAACGGGTTGGTGTCGGAGTCGACATCATCGATGCTCCAGGGCGGGGCCATCTTCGTGGAAAGTGGAGGCACGCTTAACCTCAAAGTGGTGATCGTGACGAACAACTCCGTGAACAACGAAGGCGATTCCTCGAACACTGAATTGGAGGGGGGCGGAATCTACAACGCGGGGACCACGAATATCGTCGCCAGCGTGGTAACGGGTAATTCTGCCGTTTTCATCATCAATTTCGCGCCCGGCCAGGGTAACGGCGACGGCAGCAGCGATACTAATAGCGGCGATGGGAACACCCGCGACAACGGGGACTTTGGCGGCGGATTCGCGGAGGGGGGTGGTATTTACAACTCGGGCAGCTTGACCGTTAGTTCCACCACTTTCTTGAAAAATTTCGCCACCAGCACGGTGACCAACGGCAGTTTGTCTCCGCCAGGCAACGTCGGGAACGGCAATGGGGATGGCGATGACGATGGCGGCGTCGATAACGGCAATAGCGACGGCGACGGTGTCCACGGCGACGTCACCGTCGAAGGGGGCGGCATCTACAACTCCGGCGATGCAACGCTCACGGCGGATGCCTTCGTCGGAAATGGGGCTCGCAGCACGGTGACCAACGGCAGCGATAACGGCAATGGCAACGGCGACAGCAGCTTCGACGAGAGTGGCACTGTCGACGGCAACGGGGTCGGCGGTGATGTCGCCGTCGAAGGGGGCGGATTGTCCAACGTCGGTAACGCCACTCTCAAAGCCGACTCCTTCGTCGGAAACTGGGCCACTAGCACCGTGATTAACGGCAGCAATAACGGCAATGACAATGGCGACAACGACACCAACGATGGCAATGGCGATTTCAATGGTAACGGGGTCGGCGGCGATGTCACTGTAGCAGGCGGCGGCATTTATAATGGCAACGCGCTGAGCGCCAACGCCATTACCGCGGTCGCCAATTACGCTTCCAGCACGGTGACCAACGGCAGCAACAATGGCAACGGCAACGGTGTCGCCACCGAATCCGACAACGGCAACGACAACGGCAACGGTGTCGATGGCAGTGTCGTCGTCTCCGGCGGCGGAATTGCGAACGACGCCAACTCCACAGCCACAATTAGCCACAGCACCATGTCGGCGAATTGGATCGGCAGCTCCATCACCAACGGCAGCAACAATGGCGACGGCAACGGCGAGAACAACGCAGGCCTTGGAAATATGGAGGGCAAGAACAACGGCAACGGCGTTGTCGGCTTCGACAGCATTTCGGGCGCCGGCATCAACAACGATCAACTGGCTACTCTGACGATTAGCTCCAGCGTTATATCCGCCAATACAGTGAAGAGCAGCATTTCCAACGGCAATAACAACGGTAATATGGATGGCAACAATGACGGCGATGGCGATGCTCTGGCCAACGACCTCACTCTGCACGGCGGCGGCATCCGCAATGCTGCTACACTGACGATTACTTCGACCGTGTTGTCTGGAAACTCCCTCACCAGCTCCATTCGCAACGGCAACGGCGATGGGAACAACAACGGCAATAATAACGCGGAAAACCAGGATGGTCGAGCCAATGGCAATGGCGTTTCTGGCGACGTGCTGGTGGCTGGGGGCGGCATCGCTAATTCCGACATGCTGACGGTTACGAAATGCATATTGACGGTGAACTCACTGAAGAGCACGATCGCCAACGGCAGCAACGACGGCGACAACAACGGCAATGACGACGGCAGCTTCAACGACTGCGGCATCAATTGCGGCGATGCCGTCTTCGGCGATATGGAATTAGATGGGGGAGGCATCGGCAATTCCGGGACCGCCACTGTCACATCGTCCTACATTATCGGCAATTCCGCAGCCAGTACCGTCACCAACGGTACACTCGACGGCAATAACAACGGCGACAACTCCACTGGAACCGACGGCCAGGGCGACGGCAACGGGGTTGATGGCAACGTCAAGGTGATCGGTGGCGGCACAGCCAATTTCGGCACGCTAACCTTCGATTCAACCACCGTCGCCGGTAACTCCATCCACAGCAGCCCCACCAACGGCAGCGGCGACACCACCCTCGACGCCCGGTTGATCAACGGCATAGTCATAGTAAGTGGCACAAATAGTTTCTAACCCGCAGAATAAAAGAAAAGAGAACCCAGCTCGTTGCAGCAGACCGACCACGCGAATGAGCATTATCTCGAACGGTGTAGGATATTGACTCCCTGAGCTGGCTCTTTTTGTATAGCTTTGCAATCTTTCATTCGAAGTCTGACCAAACCGGATCGGGGACTGCGTCCGTCGCTACGGAAGATGGGCATCTGAAGTTCTTTTTAAAGGGTGGTTTTATGGCACACTATGGAAATCGATTTATCACCACAACAGATACAGCGTGAGGCTTCACGCTGCCAAAGTCGTAATTCAGGCAACTGCGGTTGATCAGAGTGAGAAGTAATTCGAATGGCACCCCCGGCATTATGAGTTTAGAATAGATCTCCGCCAACAGTTTCTACGAGCCGAATCAGTTTCGATAACGTGGATGACTCTGATATGACATATTGCCTGGGGATCATTACGCGTGAAGGGTTGATCATGGCGTCCGACTCGCGCTCGAACGCCGGTTTCGACCAGGTCAACGTCTGCCGCAAGATGTACACCTTTGCCGTGCCGGGCGAGCGGGCCCTAGTCATTCTGGCTAGCGGCAGTCTTTCGTTGACCCAGTCTGTCATGACGCTTTTAGAGCGCGACTTCGAGCTAGGGCTCGGCTTGGCCGCCGCTCCTTCGCTGTACGACGCTTGTCGAGTGATCGGCCAGCAGATTAGTTGCGTGGCGGATATCGACCGCCCGGCGCTTGAGCGCGCTGACTTCTCGTTCAACGTGCATTTTTTGCTGGGTGGGCAGATTCGAGGCGAATCACCCGGTCTGTACTTGATCTATCCACAGGGCAACCCGCTATCGGCTAGCCAGGACTCTCCGTTTCTGCAAATTGGCGAGTGCAAGTATGGACGACCAATTCTTGATCGCGGCATCTGTTACCAAACGACGACGCTTGAAGAAGCTGCAAAGTACGCCTTGATTTCGATCGACTCGACGATGCGATCGAATGTCACTGTGGGACCGCCGATCGACATGATTCTTTATCGAACCGACGAGCTGACGATCTCGCGGCGCCGCCGATTGACGAGCGATGATTCCGACCTAATCGATGTCCACACCCGTTGGGAACAAGCTCTAAGAAAAGCGGTGCAGGAACTGCCCGTAATTCGTTTTGATGACGTGGAATCGAGTAAGCCCGGTACGATGAACACCGATTTCATCTTGCTGCCAGAGTCTGTGAGAAATGGCTGACGGCCTCATCGGTTTGGTTGGACGAGTCAAGAGTGCGTGAGCGTGTGGACACAGCTTAACTTTGCAATCTGCGCTCGCGGTTACGTTTCGAGACATTGTGGGAACGTCTCGCTTACATTCCCTCAAGTGGAATACCGAACGGCTTTGTTAACGGACATGCAGTGTTCTAGGTCAGGCTAGTTGCGTGCAGTTCCAAGCGTTCGTCTACAACTAAAAGCGAGTGATCTGGCACTTCGCGCCAGCTATCAGTATTAGTCGCCTCCGACGCGATGTACACTGCACGAGAATTATCAGCTGCATGAGGGGAGCGGTCGATCCCACCTGCACTACCCTCGATCTGTCGCTCTAGGTACGACAGCGAGTGCCCCCAACGACTGGCAACCAGCAGGCGCCCGTCCGTCACGACAAAATTGAATTTCGATTCCTCTCCTTTGTGGGTGGGAAACCAGCGATTGAGAAGTTTTATAGTCTGCTGCAATGTGGCCGCAACTGTGTCGATGCCAAGGCGTTCATTAAGACCGCCTGCCCCTGCTCGCAACTGGCTGAGCCAAAACAAAAAAACGTGTTCGCTATCGGTGTCACCGCGGATCATCTGCCGCAGATCATCCGGAATCGCGTCGCGCAGCAGCCCTTTGCGAGCGGCAAAATCTTGTAGCGTACCATTATGGACAAAAACCCAGCGGCCATGAACGAACGGGTGCGTGTTCACGAGGGCCGCGCGACCCACGCTCGCCTGCCGAACATGTGCCACGAGCGCCGTCGTGGTGAGCGATTTGGCCAACTCATCGAAGCGGAGGTCACTGAACGCCGCCTGTACTGACTTCGTGACGCGTGGCTCACCTTCTTCATCATATGAAGCCAGTCCCCAACCATCGATGTGCGATTCGCCGCCCGCGTCACAGCGGCTTTGAGTTGTCAACGAATTGGCCATCCCGCATAAGGACACCGACTCGCACACAGGCAAGGTCGATCGAAAAGCAAAAAAGCGACACATTGGTACAATAATATCAAAATACGGGGGTGGATCAGTCTCTCTGAGAAACTGTTTTAGCAACCGGTACGCAAGTCCGAAGGGAATGTCTTCCTCAGCGGCGCAAGAACTATCGACAGATTGGAACAAGGATCTTGTTCGTGATCGATGATCAGAAGTCGAGTCATTGGTGTTTCAATTGGATACGCTTACGTATTGTCCGAAACTTGGGAGCGCATCGGCAGTTACTTCGTCTGTCCAAACTTTGAACGATTGCAGCGTGTTGATACCAAAGCTGGTCGTGAGTGCAACATCGGCAGCGTCACGACCGCGAGCCATTAGAACGCGACCAATACGCGGTGTGTTGTTGCGGGCGTCAAAGGTGTACCACTGGCCACCTAAATAGGCTTCGAACCAAGCGCTGAAGTCCATCGGATAAGGCTGTAGCGGGACACCGATGTCGCCGAGATAGCCGGTGCAGTAGCGGGCTGGAATATTCATGCAGCGGCAAAATGTAATGGCCAAGTGCATGTAATCACGACAGACGCCGGCACGTTCATAATAAATATCTCGAGCAGTGCGATTGGCACGAGCCTGTTGATAATCGAAGCGAATATGCTGCTGCACGAAGCTACATATTGCCTGCACCCGCGGCCAGCCGAAGGGCGTGCAACTGAAAAGTCGCCAGGCAATTTCCTTCAGCTCGCTATCTACTTCACAGTAGCGGCTAGCCAGCAGAAACATTAATACCTCGGACGGCAGATCTTGCACATTATGCTGGGGAGCGTTCCACACTTGCAGATCAGGCAGCCCACTATCTTCGACAATGGCATCGTTGCTAAACACTACCCGGCCCGCAGGAACAAATACGCGACCGCAACGGTTGCCAAAGGAATCGATGTACGCGCTGGCCCCAACTTGTGGCTCAACTTTGAGGCACTCGGATTTGCGCACCGTAGGCGCGCGGGACGGGTGCAAGTACAGCGTGAGCAGCATCGCCGTCGGCTCGGGCGAGTTGAAAGCGACTTCAAACCCGACTCGAATCAGCATCATCGAGCTCCATCCCGCCTAGGACAGCATTGGGCATAACCCAATTCTATCTGCGCGCCGCGTAGCTGGGTACGGGTCAATTGCAAATGCTGCCCGTAATACGAGGAAGAATAGAAAGGATTCGCAACCGCAAATGGGTGATTTGTTGACGCACCCGAAAAACAGTTGAATTGTTGGCGAGATCCTAGATCACTTCCGCCGAAAGATTCAGAGCGAGTTGACAATGGTTGCAATTGAGCGAAAAGCCCCCTAGCGACGTGACATGGCAACATCCTCCCGACCGGGAATCATGGTCGATCAGGAAGGATGGGCAGATCAATTAAAACGCTTCGCTTAGGCCGTTTCTGGTTAGGCATGGCCAAGACTCGAGAATTCGTCGGCCGAAAACTCGACTCGTTGCGAAAGCGCTTGCATCAGCAGATCATGACAGTTCTCGATAGGAAATGTCCATCGCCGGTCGCCGCTACTCTGATGATCTGAGGGATCCATCCGTGCGAGCCGGGGTGGAGCAGAACGCTCGGAAAACAACGATTTCTATCCCTAATTTGCCAAATTCCTTGCAAAGATTGTAGTTGCACTGTAGATTCCATTCTTGGAACAAGTGGAGGTTGGGCCATACCTTCTTGAACGGCAACTAGCACGGACGAGCTTCCACTATGCTTACTCAGGGGTCCGCGAGGCGTCTTCTATTGGCGTCGTCGCTTTTCTTGTTTGTATTCGCCGCGCTGTTTTTGTTTAGCAGTGGCTATGCTTCAGCGGCCACGCTAACGATTGGGTGGCAAACGTCCACCAACAGTAACACCTACCAAGCGGTGTATCTCGATTCGTCCTCCGACGGGAATTATGTTGATGAGGAAGCGAACCCGGATCCTAAAACGTATGGACCCGATGCGACTATCGACGAGTGGTCGGGATCCTATTCTAACGCCTATTTGACGGTTAGTTATGACATTCACTTTGACGAAGATCCAACGGTAGTCTCATTCTTCTCGCTGCAGAATAATTCCGGGTTTACCAATACATTTACGATGACGGTAAATCAGCCGGTCAGTCCTACCATAATTTCATCGCTCGGAAGTGGTTCAACCGGATTTACTTTGACAGCCGTGAATCCGGGGGCCACATTAGATGCGCCCTTGGGAAGTGCACTATACAATGCGCAGATTAATGGCGGAACCGTGCAATCGTTATTTCCTGGCACAAGCCCATCGACGCCGCCGTTGCCGGTCTCTACCACGCCCACTAACTCGACCACGATTAACGCAAATTTCTCCGGCCAGCCCGAGGGGCCGGCCAGCATCATTGGCATCTTCAACAACTTCACACTTACCAACGGTGATTTAGCTTCAGCTACGAGTATTTTTAAGATTGATGCTGCGGTCGCTCCCGAACCCGCTTCAATTACGCTTTCGTTGCTCGGGCTCTTAGGCATTCCATTGGCCCTCCGTCTGCGTCGGCGATAAGTCGCAGACGCCTTCCTGTTGGTACTGAAGTCGCGACCTTCTTGTGCCGATTCTTTCGATCAGAGCGCTTGCGACAGGCAATAATGACTGTACCGCCCGCAGGATTTGCTTTCAGCGGCGGACGAGCTACTTTTAAGTGGTTCTTGTCTGTTGGGTCTGAGAGACTGTCTTTTCTAAATTTGCAGTCGACTGAGCTCAATCGAGATATAAGGTGCCCAAGTGGTTTCCTCGGTCTTACGATTTTTCCGGTCTGACGAAGGCGCAACTTCTGTTGAATATGCCGTGATGTTGGCGCTGATACTTTTGGCGTGCTTCGGTGCGGTAGTTTTAGTAGGACAAGCGACCTCAACAAGCTATACACATTCAGCGGCATCGCTTTCTACCGCGTTTAACGGCGGAAGCTAGAACGGGTTGGTCACGAATCAGAATCGATTGGTCGGTTCTTTCGGACTAGCCCGGTTTCTAGGCATTGCAGGCCTTACGATTTGCACAAGCTACTGGGAAAAAGCTAAGCGATGCGGATTGCAGCATCCGATACCAAGCTGGCAGGCACTGTGCTAGCACAGTGCTTTTGCGACAAGACCGCAGATAGGGTCTGACGCGAGAAAGCGGACGCGCGGTTTTTTTGGAGGCCTGAACCTCCAAGTATAAGAGATTCCGAAGCAGCATTTGTCATTAGCGGCTCTCCTTCGCACCAAAGGGATTACCTGCCCCAGTCCCTGCGAGGAGAGCCGTTTTTTTGTGTTTAGGTGTCTCAGGGGTTGATGTTAGAGATAGATAGTCAAACCGACCGCGGTGGATAAAAATCGGCGTTGCCATAATCGATGCAAGCGAGGATGATGTCGCTCCCGCGTGGCCGGTAGATTACTTCGTTATGAAGTGATGCCGCCGGCTATTCTGTTTACCAGCCAAGCAAGGAGGCTTTGGGTTGGCCATGCAATGCATTCATGCGTTTCGAATAAGGGGCGTACGCGTTTTGGCGGCCGCCGCTGTTTTGGCCGTTTCAGGCTGCTGGTCCAACGATACCACTGCCCCAACGGCCAGCATTAATAGCCCGTCGTATGGCGATGTATCGGCTGATAATGTCCCTCAAAGGCGAACGGTGAATTTGCATCCGAATGTGCAAGTGCATACTTCGGCAGGCGATTTTACGATACAGCTTGATGCGGAAAGTGCGCCGCTGACGGTCGACAACTTTCTAGATTATGTGAATGCCGGTCAATACAAGGGCACGATTTTCCATCAAGTATATGACGGCTTTATCGTACTCGGTGGCGGATACGATGCGAAGTTTAAAGAGCGCCCAACACAACCGCCGGTTCGCAATGAAGCGCATAATGGCGTAAAGAATACTCGCGGGACGATTGCAATGGCGCGCCAACTCGACGCGATCGACAGCGCCACATGCCAGTTCTTCATCAATTTAGACGACAACCCGTCGCTTGATTTTACAGGTTCCCAGGCCGATCAATACGGCTATTGCGTATTCGGCAAAGTGATCGCCGGTATGGACGTAATCGATCAGATCGGCAAAACCCCGGTGCACACCACGCCGCAATTTGAGAACGTGCCGGTGCAACCGGTGGTGATTGAATCAATGCGCTGTATTCCTTGAAGCAGTTCCAGCAAGCTTCTACCAGGAACCTCTGCTCTTTATTTGCCCGCGAGTGCGGCATCGTACGATTCCCTGAGTCGCGCCAGAAATGCATCGGCCGTATAAATGCGGCCTGTTGCCGCATTAAAATTCAGACTGCGCCAACCGGGAGCCAGCATCCAATTTTGGACTTCTTTGGGGCTGCTCTTGCCCAGGTTCAAAATATTCTTGTAGCCGCCGGGCGTAGCGATGAGCAAATCGATAGTCGATTGGCCCAACGTACCACCGCCCGGTAAGCGTTCTATTTGATCGACGCGGTCGTAACCAAGCGGCGAATTGTTAATTTGACGCATAAATCGCTTGCCGTTGCCACTGCGAAATTGACGGACCATGGGATCGTTGTCGGAGCAGATCAAATTCACGATGTCCGTGCGATCGCTTACCGTCCAGCCGGCACGTTGTAGTAAATCGAAGATCGGATCTACCTGTCGCTTGGAGATCAAATCGCCTGGCTGATAATCGGCCACGCTGTTCAATTGTTGATCGGCAATTTTCTTCACTTGGTCCCACGAAGGCAGCTTCGGGGGAACCGCCAGGGTTGTGGAAGCGGTCAAAAAAATTGTGCACAAAGTGGCGGCAATCGTCAGTTTTAAGTTTTGAATGTTCATAAGGGTCAACAGTTTTTTAGTGGGTTTGAAGGCACTTCAGGTAATATCGGGTGACCGGGTAGAGGCTGCTTAAATTGCCAGCGGTCTGCTACGGGTTGCACCTATAGAAGCTTAGTCTCTGATTGGGATCGGCAAATTTAAAACTGGGCACGGTTTGTGCATTAAACGAGGGCCTTACTGGTGAACCTGTCAAACCCAGGCGGTGTCTGGCAATTCATATCGTCTGTTTCATACAGAACATGCGCTCAAAAAATCGCTGGTTTACCGGGCTTATCGGATTTACATTTTTGTAATTTTTGCTTAGCTCCGTTTGCTTTGGGCCTTCAGAGATCGTAAAATACGACTCGGAAAAAAGGCACTCGGGCACTTACGGTAGTAGGAGATACCGCCATGTCAAAGCCCGTCTATTATGTTCAGGAATGCCCCACCTGCGGTCGCAGTCTACAGATTCGGGTAGCCCACTTAGGCAAGCAGGTCGTTTGCCAGCATTGCTTGGCCGAATTTTTAGCGAGCGATCCGGCGAACAAGTATTCTTGCTCGGATTCAAGTCAAGATTTGCTTGCGCGTGCGGAAGAATTGCTCGCCACAGTCGATCGGCAGCAGGAAGTGAAGGCGGAATGGGCGACGGAAGGTTTTTAGTTGCGCTCGTCGATTGCGCGTCACGCGGGTATTCCGAACTAAAGGCGTACTGATCCGACGAAACGTTATTCGCTGGTCCGTCTGGTACTTTTACTTTTTCGTTTGAAAAGTGATCTTGGGACAATTCATAGGTTGGAAAAATTAATATATAGCCTGACTGTCAGTCAGGTGGACCAACTAACCCATTCCTAATTGTTCCATTCTCCGAGATCTTTAGCGGCTACCAGATCTTCTCCAGCAATTCCGTCAGTTCTTCGTCGTTGATATCGTGCGGATTTCCGGCCAGGCTGTTGCCGTGCGATCCGGTTACGAGTGCCGGAATCTGCTCGCGGCGGACGCCCAAATCTCTCAGTCGCGATGGAATGCCGATTTCGGCCGCCAAAAATTTGATCCGATTCACGAATATGTCCGCCGCCGCACCGCGGTCGTTGTTCGAGGTTTCCCCGCAGGCTATTCGGCCAAGCGTTGCCAGTTCGGCTTCGCTGACGGCACGGTTTGCTTCGAGCGCCACGGGCAACATCACAGCGCACGCCAATCCATGAGCAGCGCGACACTCGGCGCCCAATGCGGCAGCCACACCGTGGGCCAAACCCAGTCCTGAATTGGCCAAGGCTATGCCGGAAACCAATGCCGCATGGGACATGGCTTCGCGGGCCCAGCGGCAACCGCCGTCACGCACTGCCTCGGGCAGCGCCGGAAGCGCCAGTTGCAGTCATTGCACGCAAATTGCCCGAGGAATTGGTTTGGCGCGCCGCGAGATGTAGCTTTCGATCAACTGTGTAATTGCGTCCATCCCGGAGTGAGCCGTGACGGTGGCGGGAACGGTTTTGGAAAGCTCCGGATCGATCAGCACGATCCGGGGCACCATTAAATTGGATCGCAAGCTTTTTTTGAACGGTGGGTTGTAGCTGCTGATCACGGCGTTCTTTGTTGCTTCGCTTCCCGTGCCGGCCGTTGTGGGCATGGCCAGGATGGGTAGCGGCGCGTTAGTGATTTTCAGTCCGCGGCCGACGCCTTCCAGATAATCGGTTACGGTATTGCTTTCTCGATTTGTCGCCATTGCCGCGGCGGCTTTCGCTAAATCGATGGCCGAGCCCCCGCCCAGGCCGATCACTAAATCGCCATCGCCGGGACTATGTTGTGCAATCATCGTGGTAAGGCGATCGACGTCGGCGACTTCCGGTTCGTGCGAAATACTATCGACATGCTGCGGTTCAACGCCGGCAGCTTTTAGATGCCCGAATAGTTCTGCGACCACCCCCGATTTTTCCAGTGTTCGCGAACCGGTCACGACAAAAGCACGGCGACCTAAACTTGCGGCCAGCGCGCCGATTTCGCAGCGGCGGCCCCAGCCGAATACGATTTTTTGCGGCGCGATGAATTCGTAATCCAGCGCCGGCTGGGGAAAATCAAACGATGTATGTCGATAGACCTTCATCATGTCGCCATTCTCGGTTCGTTGGCAGCAATCTACAATGGAGCGATGCCCGATTCTATTGAAATCACGCCAGCTGCAGGTCCGGTGCGTGGGAACATTCGACCGCCGGGATCGAAAAGCATCACCAATCGGGCGCTCATTTGCGCGGCGCTGGCCGATGGCGATTCCACGCTGATCGGCGCGCTGGATAGCGAAGATACCCGGGTGATGATCGATTCGTTGCAGCGGTTGGGCGTCGCGGTTGATGTGCAAGATGCGGGGAAAACGTTGCGGGTCACTGGCTGCGGCGGCAAAATTCCGGCGGCTTCGGCCGATCTGTATATCGCTAATAGCGGAACCAGCGTTCGATTTCTTACGGCACTGGCGGCGCTGGGGCACGGGCGCTTTCGACTGGAAGGATCGCCGCGGATGCACCAGCGCCCCATCGCCGATTTGCTGGAAGGCCTGGCTGATCTCGGTGTGCAGCTCAATAGCGAAGCGGGCAACGGTTGCCCGCCGGTCGTTGTGCATGGCGCGGGGATTCCGGGGGGCCGAGCGCTGGTTCGTGGCGATGTATCGAGTCAGTTTGTTAGTGGGTTGCTAATGGTTGCTCCGTATGCGGGACAGCCGGTGGAATTAATCGTGGATGGAGGACTGGTTTCGCAGCCGTATGTACGGATGACGCTGGCCGTGATGCGGGCCTTTGGCGTGGACGTGCCGGAGGGTAATTTGCGGCGGTTTAACATTCCTTTGGGCCACTTCCGAGGACGGAACCATTCGATCGAGCCGGACGCTAGTGCGGCGAGTTATTTTTTCGCAGTCGCCGCAATCACCGGCGGCGAAATGACCGTTGAAGGATTGTCGCAGCACAGTTTGCAGGGGGATGTGGGGTTTGTTGATTGTTTGGTGAGGATGGGATGTCGGGTCATTCATAAAGCCGCGACCGCCGGTCGCGCGATAGCCCCCGGCTCCGCCGGGGGGTCGGAAGCGCGATCGATCACCATCATCGGCCTGCCGCCCGGCCAAAAACTCCGCGGCATCACCGTCAATATGAATGCGATTAGCGATACGGTGCAAACGCTGGCGGCGGTGGCGCTGATTGCTGACGGGCCGACGACGATTACCGGGGTCGGGCATATCCGGCATAAGGAAACCGACCGGATTGGAAATTTGGCGATCGAGCTGCGGAAGTTTGGCGCCACGGTGGAGGAATTGGCGGATGGGTTGCGGATTGTGCCGCCTGCTAAACCGCAAGCGGCGCGGATTGCAACGTACAACGATCATCGGATGGCGATGAGTTTGGCGCTTGTCGGTCTGCGCGTGCCTGGCGTCGTCATCGAAGACCCTAAATGCACGGAAAAGACCTACCCGGCCTATTTTGCTGATTTGCAGCGACTAGTCGGGTAAGGTTTGCTGACCGAAAAATTCTTGCCGCGCAAGCAATCCAAACTCTTGCGGCCGGTGTAATCAATCTTAGAACGGCTGCTGAAGCGGCCGGCCCTGCCGTGAAGTGGGGACATTGTTAAACGTAACCCGGGTAGTAGGCGGGCAGGCACCGCATCCATTCCATCAAAACTTGAAGAGGTTCACTTCGATGAAGACTTTTTTTCAATGGCTATTGAAACCCCCGACTAACGGTCCGGCGGCAACCATTTGGCTACGCCTGATGTGCGGCGGAGTGTTTTTTTGGGAAGGGATCATGAAATTTGTATTTGCCAATCAAGGTGTCGGCAGGTTCACCAAGTTGGGCTTTCCCTTTCCGGCTTTTACGGCCGACAGCATCGCGTTTCTGGAGATCGTTGGCGGTGTGCTGTTGCTCCTGGGCTTGGGAACGCGACTGATTGCGATTCCATTCGTCATCGAAATGATCGTGGCGATTTTGGTCACAAAGATCCCGATGTATTTGGGCACTTCGCCATTGCCGCTGCCGCCCGTGCCCCCGCAAACCGGCTTTTGGGCAGTGTTGCACGAAGTTCGGTCCGAGTACGCGCAGATGCTGACTGTGCTATTCTTAGGAATTACCGGGCCCGGTTGCTGGTCGCTGGATGCGTGGCTTTCCCGTCCAAAAGTGCAGCGTGAACATGACCGCGTTGGCGCCGGGGCATTGAGTAGAAATGCCTTGTTAGGACGCTGACATTGACCCTTTCTGGCGAAGTTTCCCTTGGCTGAAAACCTTACCGCCAACGACGAACCGAGCGACGAAGCGCTGATGGCACAACTTGCAGCGGACAATCGAGAAGCGATTGTTCCGCTGCTGGTGCGATATGGTCCTCGGGTGTTGAACCTGGCAACAGCAGCGGTCGATCGGCCGGCGGCCGAGGAAATTGTGCAAGATGTTTTTGTGGCGGTTTGGCGGGGGGCTGCCACGTTTGATCCGCAACGTGGCAAGGTTTGCGATTGGCTGCTCCAGATCACACGTAACCGCATTGCCAACGAACTGCGGCGCCGTGGTCGGCGGCCTGACATGGGCACGACAGCCGATGAGGCAGCTTGGAGTGGAACCATGGACCGAGGCTTAGAACCGCCGGAATTAGTGTGGCGCGATTTTCGTCGCACCGCACTGCGCGACGCTGTGGATTCGCTGCCGCCGAAGCAGCGGCAGGCACTGAGCTTGGCATTTTTTGAGGAATTAACACACGAGCAAATTGCCTCCACGCTGAATGTTCCCCTGGGAACGGCGAAAACACGAGTTCGTTCGGCCTTATCTAGTTTGCGCACGCAGTTAACGCCGCTTCGGGCGTCGCTGCTGCTGTTGGTGCTGCTGGTGATGGGGCTGGTATATCGGCAAAACGAGCAAGCGAGACAGTTCGCACTGGAGCAACGCGCGTTGTGGTTAGTGACCTCGAGCGACATCGTGCCACTGCGGCTTGAGGCCTCCACCGGCATCGATCCGAAAACGCACGGCACCTATCGTGCTCGCGCCGGCGAACCACTGGCGGTGTTTACCTTCTCAAACTTCCCGCCTGCCGCCGCAGGACATGACTACCGTGTTTGGGCTCGCAACCAACAGGGTTGGCTGAATTTGGGCGTCGTTCCGCTGGATGCCGCCGGCAACGGCCGATTAGTGATCGAAAACTCGGGACTGTTGACCGCGCCTGAGCAATTGGAAGTGACGTCGGAGCCGATGGGTGGATTGGGCCGCGAGCCTTCGGGTGAGGCGGTAATTGCATGGCCGCCTGCGAAATAAATTTTTCCGCGCCGCTGGCGAAGTAACGAATCAATATTACTCAATAATCGCCAATCGCCGCGACCCGTTGATTCTTTTAAATAATGCTGGCCGACACTAGCCGTTGCATGCGGCTTTACAGCGATTCGCAAGGCTTCCCGCCCACAGCCCCAGTTTCTTGCCCCTTGTGCGAGTTTTTTGCTACAGTAAGTCGCTTGAAAACTCACAAGTATATCCATGCTCCGTCATGCTGTTGCTACTTTGGCGTACCGTGCGGCGAAGGTGTTGCGGGGTGCGCCGGCAGGGTTTGAAAACTTTCGCGCGGCGCCGACAACCCGCACTGCCGGGCAGATTTTGGCGCACATGGTTGATTTGTTGGAATGGGCTAAGACCGCGGCGGATGGAGAAGCTATATGGCGCGAGTCGGAGCCGGGAGCTTGGGATCAGGATGTGGCGCGATTTTTTGCGGCGCTCGAGAATTTGGACGAGCAGTTGGCAGCGGAGACGCCGCCCGCCACTTCGCCCGAAAAGATTTTTCAAGGGCCGATTGCGGATGCGCTGACGCACGTGGGTCAATTGGCAACGCTGCGCCGGATGATTGATTCGGGCATTCGCGGGGAGAATTATTTTCGCGCCGAGATTACGGTGGGGCGCGTGGGAATGGATCAGGCGCCACCGGTACGGGAATTTGATTAAGGGGAAGGCCGAGGCGAAGGCTTGTGGATCGAAAATGGTCCAACCATAATGGGGCCACGTTCGATCTGGCTATCGAGCTCGGTCGGCTTCATCCAAGATTCCGCTTCATTGAACTAATACGGAGACGACCGATGCCACTGCGATCTCAGCGGGCCAAGCGGGCCAACGCGACACGAAGCTTTTCTTATCGAAGTTTGCAGAACCGGCAGCCGCGACATCGAATGCTGAGCATCGAGTGTCTGGAATCGCGGGCGATGCTCGATGGCAATCTCGGCATTTTGCTGTTGGATCATTCCAGCGCGGGAACGCTGTCGAGCGCCGGCGCCGGTGGAGTTGAAGTGACAAATGGAACGCTGGCGATCGACTCGAGCAGTTCTCTGGCGGGAATTGATCTGGGCAAGGGAAACGTCTCGGCGAGCACCATCAGCGTCGTTGGCGGTGTGAAGGCATACGCCAGCGGAAAGTTCGAAGGCGCTCATGTTCATTCTGCAGCGGTTGCGGACCCTTTGTTGGGTCTGCCGGCGCCGCCGACAACGACGCCTGTTCATAGTGCGGTCAATGCGACGGGCAATGTGTCGTTGACGCTATCGCCTGGGACGTACAAGGGAGGCATTCATATTTCCGGGAATGCGTCGGTGACGCTGCTGGCGGGAAACTATTATTTGGAAGGGGGCGGATTGTGGGTGTTGGGAAACGCCAAGCTGAACGGCAGCGGGGTGATGATTTACAACGGGGCCAAAACTGCCGGCGACGAAATTCTGCTGGGGGGCAATGCCACGGTATCGCTGACTGCGGCGAATAGCGGCACGTATCAGAACATTGTGATTTTTCAAAATCGGACGGTGGCGGCCCCGATTGTGGTTAGCGGCGGCAACATTCAATTGACGGGGAAGATTTATGCCGCTAAGGCTGCGCTGTACTTCAGCGGCAGCCAGCCGCTTGATATCGGAGGAAGCGCTACGGATGGCGTGACCGGCGGACTGATTGTCAAAGACTTGATCACGAGCGGAAAGGGAGCCATTACGGTCGACGCCACCAATTACAGCGGCGCCGATTTGGCTATTATGATAACCGATGACGCGGGGGGTTCCAGTGTGAGCGCGCTGTCGGGCGGCGCCATACCCGGCACGCAGATTACTTACACGATTACGGTAACCAACAACGGGCCGTTGAGTGTGACGGGTGCGACGGTCACGGATTCGTTTCCGGATGACATCAGCGACGACAGTTACACGGCGATAGCGACCGGCGAGGCCAGCGGGTTCACGCTAAGCGGCAGCGGGAACATCAGCGATACCGTCGATTTGGCCGCGGGGAGCACGATTGTCTACACGGTCAAAGTCGATATTAAGTCTTCGGTCATCGACACGTTAAGCGACACGGCAACGGTTACCGGTCCGGCCAGTCCGGTCGATCCCAACCCTGCGAATAATACCGCCACCGATACGGACACATTAACGCCGAGAGTGCAACTGGTCGTGGTGGAAACGGATGACGCCGGCGGCTCCACCAGTTCCAACACCACTGGCACTGTGAATGCGGGCAGCCCAATTACTTACACGATTACACTTACCAACAATGGTCCGAGCGACGCCGTCGGCGCGTCGCTCACCGACAACATTCCTGATAGCCTCGTTAACTCGACATTCACGGGCAATGGTGGCACTGAAAGCAGTAGTACGGGAGGAGGTAGTGATACATTCGCCCCGCTGAACATTCCCGCCGGCGGCACCATGACGTTTACCCTAACGGGCACGGTGGATTCGGGTGCCAGCGGCACGATTTCCAACACGGTGACGGCGACCCAAGGTACAGGCGAGACGCTGGCGGCGGGATCGGTGACGACCGCTACAGTGACTGACAATGTTTCTGATTTGACGGCTACGGTTACGGACGACCATGGCGGTTCCAGCAGCACGGAGGCCGTAGGGGTCGTGCCGCAAGGAGACACGATTACCTACACCATCGTAGTGACCAATGTTAGTAGCAACACCGTTGGATTTAATGTTCAGGGTGAAGTTTTTGATCCTTTGGCGATTTTTGCCGGGGTGTTCGATGTCGGTAGTGTAAGCGTCAGCAATGTTGCGCTCAGTGGTTCGGGTGCCACGGACACTCAAACGACAGGCAACGTTTTAATTAATGACAATGTGACGCTTCCGGCCGGGGGAAGCGTGACTTACACAATGACCGTCCAAACTCTGGCGATCTTTCCGGTGGAAACTAGGTTTGGAGAGCAAACTGGCGACGGTATTATCAGTGGTGTCACGGTTACACCGACTACCGGTCCTGTGCTTCGACCTGCTGTCGAAGACACCGTCAGCTAATCATTTCCGTCTCTGTGACTTTGCTGGGGCCGGGGCGTCGACAGCGCCGGGTGTTTAATGGCGATTGGGCGCGTGGGGAAAATACTGTTAGCGGTGGCGGGCAAATTGCCTCGGCGATGGGCCGTGAGCTAAATAGCGCGCAAAAAAACAAGCGGCCGGTTGATTGGATCAACCGGCCGCTCTAAAGCGAGAGTTCGCGTTATGTACTAAATCGATTGCCGGCTGAATCCCTTGCTTGCGCTGCGGGCTCCAGGCGACGAATATCGGTTACACTAGCTCTTTGCGGGCGCCGATCAGGGTCTTCAAGCGTTCGGCGAGCAGGGCTACGTCGAAGGGCTTCTTGAAGGTTTCGTTGATCGTGGAGCGATCGAAGCTGATGCTGCTGCCGTCGTCGGGTAGCAGGGCGATCAGAATCACGTCGCCGTACTGAGGATTGCGGCGAAGGTTCTGGCAAATTTGCAGAGCTTCGACGCGGCCGATGCTGAAATCGACCACGATGCAATCCGGGTGGAAACTTTCGGCCTGAATGCCAGCTTCAAAACCGCTGGCGGCGGTCGACAGTTTGAATGTCTTTTCCAGGGGCAGGTTACGCTTCAAATTTTCCAGCAGCACCTGGTCTTGGCCGACGACCAGGACTTTCGCCATGGCTTCGTCTTCCAATTCGCCCAAGGGCATGCCGTGTTCTTTCAAAAACTTAATCAAGTACTCGCGTGGAATGCGTCGGTCCTGGGAACCAGGAATCCGGTAGCCACGTAGGCGGCCGGAATCGAACCATTTACTTACCGTGCGCGGGGCCACTTTACAGATCTTGGCGACCTGTCCGGTTGTGAAAACCTTCATCGCAGGCTCTCCCTTAACTCTCGCTTTGGTTTTGATTGAGTGTCGCTGGTTGTAGAGGAAAGTCCTCTACAGGCGGCACTTTTAGCCCCGCGTTGGCGCCGGCGGCTGTCGCCGATATTGGATGGCTGCTGGGGCGGCCGACCAAACGCAAACCTGGGTAACGGGACCTTTGTTATTTCGCTTCTTCTTCGTTTAGGGCTGTGGCTCAACTCCCTTTGAACCGCTGCCTTAGTTGAGACATCGGCAATCCGGGCATCCGGAAATGGGCGAAAATCCGTAAGATGGTGAACACTTCGTTCAACCATCCCCACGCTTTCGACCCATCCGGCAGACTCGGATAAAGGGACGCACAGGGGAGAAGCTACAAGAGAGCCAGGCGGCACCATCGGTTCCGGCGACAGGCGCTTGGCAAGGCTTCGGTGGCAGGTTCCCCCCTGCAGCCTGTCCTACGGCTTATTCGGGCACGGTGCCCAAGTGAGTCGCAGAACAAGCCTTCCGATTGTTAGTTTCGATTCGCGACGCCAGCAGACTTTAGAAAGTTTGTCCGCTTGTAGGGACCATTCCTGTAGATTGGGCGGTGTCGGAGTGAACAGTCGGTCGGATTCGGCAAGTTGGAGTGGTTAAGTGGCCTGCACGGGCAGTTTGGCCACGACGGCGGCGGGGAAGGAGTTCTTACAATTTCTAAATAGTCGAATCCGACCAGCTGTGCTGGCGCGGACGTTTGGTTTGCCGCGATGGGGGGCCCATCGACGTTTTGCGAGCGGTTTTTATACTGTCAGCATATTGTCTGCTAGCGAGGACGAGCGGTTGGCATTTCGCAACGAATGTAATTCACAATGAATGAAAGGTGCGAACATGAATATTCAGCGCAATAACCTGTGGGTGTTGGCGGTGGCGTTTACAGTGCTTTTCAATTTCGGATGCAGCGACGAGCAGGCTGCGGCTCCGAACGGCAAGGTGGGCGCCCAGGAGGATGAAGATGGAACGGATTGGAAGGTTACCGATGAACACTGCGATGAAGCGCTTGCGAAAAACAACAAAGGGGAAGCTCGAGAGTGGCTGAAGGACGCCACCCACATTTTCTTTAAGGGAGACAAGAAGCAGATTGCGCAGTTTATCGAGGACTTTTATTCGGCAGGGGCAGAGCAGGTATACATTGCGGACACGGAGACGCATAACGGAAGTGTGTATGGCGGGTCGCTCCTAGTCGTGCTGCCGCAATATGCCGGGGCGCGTGCGAAGATTTTTGACCTGGATAAGAAGGTGTCGCAAGCGTTCGACGAAGACGCAGTCCAAGACAGAGGGCAGAAATATTTGTTCCACGCGTTTGATTAGGAAGGCGGGGTAGCAGCAGCGCGGATTTGCGCCCGGGGTGTCTGCGCAGACTTCTACGCGCAAGCGAGATTAGCTCGGGGCAACGGTTTACGCCGCTTCGGTGGCGGACTTTGACGGCGAGGAATCAGCGGCGGGAGAAACGGCTGAGGGTTGATCTCGTTCCGCGCGTTGGAGGGCGGCTGGGCTGATTTCGCCAGTTTCGCTAACGTCGTCGAAGCGGACCGATACGCGCTTGGAGACGCCGGATTCCTGCATGGTGACGCCGTACAACGTGTTGGCGAAGGCCATAGTTTTTTTGGAATGGGTGACGACGACGAATTGCGTCCACTGGAGGAATTCACGTAGGACGGTGACGAAGCGCTCGATATTGGCCTCGTCCAGGGCCGCATCGACTTCGTCCAGCACGCAAAACGGACTGGGACGGCTACGGAAGATTGCCAGCAGCAAGGCGACACACGTAAGCGTTTTTTCGCCGCCGGAGAGGAGCGAAATACTGCGGGGCTCCTTGCCGGGGGGACGGGCGACAATTTCGATGCCGCTTTCCAGGATGTCGACGCCTTCTTCCAGCACGATGTCGGCCTGACCGCCGCCGAACAGTTTGCGGAACAATTGCTGGAAGTGGCCTTTGACGGTTTCCAGCGTTTCGGTGAATAGGCGGCGACTGTCGGCATTGATACGGTTGATGATTTGCTCCAGCGAGCCCTTGGCTTTGGATAAATCTTCGTGCTGCGTGGTAAGCGATTGAAAGCGGGTTTCCAGATCGTCGACTTCCGAGAGCGCTTCCAAATTTACGCCGCCGATGTTGGTGAGTTTGCGGCGGAGGTCGGCGATTTCGGCTTCGACTTGTTCGCGCCGGTGCTGTTCTTCCGGCGTCGGTTGATGGGAAAGCTCGGCCAGCTCGATTCCGTAATCTTCACGAAGGCGACTTTCCAGCGTGGTGCGTTCGTGACGGATTTCGCCGGCGGCCAAATCCTGCGCGTGCAGCTCTTCTTCCAACTTGTGGATTTTGGTGCGATGCCGCTGCGCCACTTGAACGTGTTGGGCCCGGTCGGCACGAAATTGCTCGCGCTGTTGCGACAAGGTTGCAGCGTGGCCCGTGAGCGACTCGCGGCGGAGAAATAGTTCGGCCAATTCGGATTCGGCTGCAAGAATGTTGCTTTCGGCCTGCTCGCGGCGGTGGGTACATTCGGCCAGATGATCGTTGGCTTCGGAGATGGTCCGCTCGCGGTCTTGTCGATCTTGTTCGTAACGGCTGAGCTGGCCGCGCAGATGATCCAATTGTTGTTCGCTGCGGGCAAGTTCTACTTGGGCGGTAAGACAGTCGCGGTTACGCTGTCCGCGCGCGGCATCGAGCTCGTCGATTCGGCGGATGTTATCGGACATGCGTGCTTCGGCCTGAGCGAGATTGCCCTGCAGCTTGTCGAGCCGTTGTCGGGCTATGTCGAGCGAGCGAGTGACGGCCACTTCTTGTTCTGAGGCGGCTTGGAATTCGGTTTCCAGCGATGTTTGTTGTTCGCCAAGCTGATCGCTCCGCTGGCTGGCGGAGTTGATGCGGAGTTTTTGTTCGGCAAGCGCTTCGTTGGCAGCCTGATGCGCGGCCACGGCCTGGGCGACGGTTTGGTCTTGCGCAGCGGTTTGTTCTTCCAGGGCTTTGACCAGTTCCGTCAGGTCGTTGATTTTTTGCTGCCACTGGGCGATTTCGGCCCGCAATGATCGCAGTTCGCTACGCCGGGAAATTAATCCGGCAGAGGCGGAACGCTGTCCCACCACCAGGAGACCATCGGCGGCCAGAAATTCACCGGATAGCGTAGCGAAATTCTGTCCGCGGCCCGCCATTTCGCTGAGTGCGACTGCGTGGCTGAGATTTTCAACAATCCACGTGCTCGACAGGAGACGGCGAATTAGAGGAGCGAGTTCCGAGGCCGCCTGCACAAAGCGATCGGCGCGGCCAACGACGCCGATTTCTTCGGCGAGATCGATGTTGGACGGCGGCGGCGCCGCGGCATCGAGCGGCAAGAAGCCGACGCGGCCCGACAGGCGTTTGCCGTGTGCCGTGAGATAGTCGACGAGCCGGCGGCCTGGGGAAACGACAATGTGTTGTGCTTTTTCGCCAAGCGCGGCTTCGATGGCCGGGGCGATTTCAATACTGACTTGCAACAAATCGGCCAGCAGCCCGCGGACTTGTTGAAACGGGCCTTCTGGATTTTCGCGGGCAAACTGCAGAACTTCTTTGGGCCCGACGTCGACGCCTTCGTGGCGTTTTTCCAGCTCTTCCAGCAGGGCCGCGCGCTCGGCGAGGCCGCTAAGCTGTTCGCGCCAGCCGGCCAATTCTTTTTGGCGTGCGGCATGTTGGCGGCGGGCTTCGGCGAGATCATCACGAGCAGATTTCAGTTCGGCGATGCGTTGGTCGCGCCGTTCGATTAATTCCTGTTGACGCTGGGCAAGCGAGACCAGGTCTTGCTCGATGCGCTGTTGAGCGGATTGAAGTTCGGCCAGACGATCGCGACTGCGCTGGCGGGCTTCTTCAGTGCGGGCCAGCCGGCCTTCGAGCGTGCTGATTTCGCTGGTTAGGGCGGCGCTGGTGCGAAGCTGCTCCAAATGAGTCGCGCGGCGCAGTTCGTTCTCGCTACGGATTTGATCGAGCTGCGCCGTGAGCGCCGTAAGGGCCCGCTGTTGATCGTCCAGCTGGTTGCCAAGTTCGTGATGCTTTGCTTCTGCGGTTTGAACTTCGATTTGGGTAGCCTTCCACAGTTCGGCAAGATCGCCGGCGCGGTTGGATAAGGCTTGCAGTTGTTTACGATGACGACCAGTTTGGTCTTCCAGATCGGCGACGAGGTTGCGGCTGTGTTCGATGGTCGTTTCGATCGTGGCAGTGCGTTGACGATTATCGGACAAATGGGTTTGGCTGGTTTGAATTTCGATTTCGACGGCGGACGATTGGTTTTCCAGCTCGATGGATTTTTGTTCCGCGCTTTCAGCGCCGGCGGCTTCGGCGGGGATGCCATCGCGCAAATTGGCGGCTGCGGATTCGACGGCCGCCAGTTTTTCGCCGAGCGCTCGCCAATCGGCCAAGCCGACCTGAGTGCGAAGTTCTTGCAATCGATCGGCGTAGTCTTTGTAGCGGCGGGCCTTGGCTGCTTGTGCACGAACACTTTTCAGGCGGTTCTCAACTTCGTTGACAATATCGTGCAGGCGGAGCAAGTTTTGATCGACCCGTTCCAGGCGGCGCAGGGCTTCGATTTTTTTCGCTTTGAAACGGCTGATGCCGGAGGCTTCTTCGAAAATGGCACGACGGTCCTTGGCGGATGACTGCAGCAGCACATCGACTTTGCCTTGTTCGATAATGCTGTAGGCTTCGGTGGCGATGCCGGTACCGGCGAACAGATCGCGAATGTCGCGCAAGCGGCAGGGCTGTCGGTTAATGAGATATTCGCCTTCGCCGCTGCGATAGACGCGGCGAGTGACGTGAACTTCAGGCGTGTCGAGCGCCAGGCGGCGGTCGGCGTTGTCGAACGTGAGTGTGGTTTCGGCACTGTTCAGAGCAGTGCGAACCGATGAGCCGGCGAAAATGACGTCGGTCATTTCCTTGCCGCGAAGGCTTTTTACGCTTTGCTCGCCGAGAACCCACTTGATGGCGTCGACCACGTTGGACTTGCCCGAGCCGTTGGGGCCGACGACGACCGTGATACCGCGCGGGAACTCGAACCGAGTGCGATCGGCGAAGCTTTTGAAGCCGTTGAGTTCGAGGGCCTTTAGCATCAGGGGTCAGGTGTCAGGGGTCAAGATCCTGCGGTTAAAACCAGCCGCAGACTCTGAGGCGTATTAGACCGGCTCGGACAGGGCAATTCTCCCGTCAGGAGGCGGTCGCCGATCTTGTTATTTTACCCGAGAATGGCCTGGCTTGGCTGCGTCTTTTGACGAATCTTCGGTCGGATTTTTGTCGGCTTCGACCGCAGACGCAGGATGAACTTCGCCGTCCGATTCGCTGAACTTCGGGGCATCGCCGCCAAACAGGTTGGGCAAGGGCAAGTTTGATTGCACCTCGGTGGTTTGGCTATCGTCGGCGTCGCTGGCGGATTTTTTATCGTGTTGGATCGCGGTGCCGCCTTTATCTTTGTCGTTGCGGGCGAGACTGCGATTGCGATCGTAGACCCGGCCCCGTTCGGGAATTGCATCAACTTCAAAGCGAGTGGTCAACGCGCCACCGGCATGCGCTTGCTGCAATGCTTGCACGGCATCGGGATAATCGCCGCCGACTTCGACGATGCCGCGGATAACCTCGGCCACAGAGTTTTCCACCGTGCGACGCTGATCGGAATTCCGCAACGTAAAGCGAGCGATGCTGATTTGGCCGTCGGGCTGCGATTTTACGATGATCTGATTGCCGGCTTCCAAGGTGAAGGGCAACTGGAATTTTTGGTCTTCGCCGAAAAGCACGATTTCGGGTCGGTAGCTGTGAGTGACATGGACCATAGGCGGGCCGGCGCTGGGGACGACGTACAGCCAGAATTTATCGCTGAGGTGTTCGCCGCGCAGTTGTGGGTCACGCTCGTTCATGGCCCACAGGGCTCTGAAGGCGCCATAGCGCGTTTCGGCGCTGGAAACATCGAACAGATCGCGGAGGGCATCGGCGGCGTGCACATCGTTCAGGGCACACAAGGCGGTAAGCGCGTATGCCCGGAAGGCGGGTTCGCTTTTTACCGTTTCGGCGAGCACGGGTACGGCGCAAGATTGATCGAGATAGGCGAGCGATTCGGCGGAGTAAAAACGGACTTCGGCATCTGTTGAATCGAGGCCTTTTTTCAAAACGCGGACGGCGTCGGGGCCGATGGCTTCCAACCGTAGGGCAGCTTGGGCGCTGGTTACCGGATCGAGCAGTTGCCGCTCCAGTAATATCAGCCGCTCGATTTGTTCCTGCGGGGTTTCAAACAAGGCCACGCTGCGAACCACTTGCAGATAACGGCCTAAGTTGTATTTGTAGCGGGGATGAATTTCCAGCTCGATAAAGGCATCGGTTTTGGGCGTGGCGACACCTTGCTTTTCGCCGCGTACATACGTGTGGAAGCGGCGATCGATGACGTCGCCGATTTGTTTGCTTAGGAAAACCGATTTGTCGCTTTCGCGGAGCACCAGTCCGAGCGGGCGCGACTTCAACGCTACACCGCCGCCCAGAACGACGCCGCGCAATTGCGAAGCGGTATCGTCGTTATCCAGTGGCACCGGATTAACCAGGACCGGGCCCTCGGCCATGGCCAGCACGTGACCATTATGAACTTGACCGGCAATGACGGCCATTTCCTGCAGGCGGGTTTCCATCATCCAGCCGCCGCGCAAACTGGTGGTTTCGGTCGGCGGAGGCACGCGCACTTCCACATCGAGCGGATCTCCCTTGCGCACCCCGGGCGGCAAATAGGTGCGAGCCCAGGCCAATGTGTTGTTGGGCGAAGCCAGGACGTGATTCGGGTTCACCACTTTATGAGCTTGCATATCGGCAAGGAGCGAAGCGCGCTGCGGACCCGGCGGGGGATCGCTGCCGGTGCCGGCCAGGCTGGTGATCAAAACCGGACCTTCAACTCGAATATATGAAGTGCCATATGGGGCGGCGAAATCGCCCACAAGTTTGGTATCTGCATCGGCGCCGTCGCGGCCTTCGTGCTCCGGGCTTTGGGAGCGCGAATTCAATAGGGAGCCGGTGCAACCGGTAAGCGCGATCAGCGCGGCAGCGCACAAAGCCATTGCGAACGGATGCTTCGCAAAGGTTGTAATTCTTAATTGACGCTGTGTCGGCTTCATGCCTTAGCGCGCCTGTGGAAAACGAAATTTAACAGTCAATTACCGGCCGTGAGCCTTCCTGGCTTGATGAACGGCTGGTCGAAAAGTCCTTAATTGTCACTGCATGCCCGAACGGGCAGACTATTGGAGGGCGGGAGGATAGATTTTTGGCAGGGACCGGTCAAGGCGAAAGTGCAGCAGGCGGCGTAAGAAGAGGGAAGACGGGCAAGCTAGCATCAAGCCTGGGGCCAGTCGGCCGCGAGATCTGGCATCCATTGGTTGTCCCCTGTGTCGGCGGCAGATGCGGTTTTATTCGGCCACAAGCGGTGACGGCTGCGGAATGTGGTCGTAGGCTGTAAAGAACAGTGTCCCGTTGACGTTTGTCAAAGCATAGGGGTTAGAAGAATTGGCATATGTTTGCCCCAAAATATTGATGTAGGTGCCCGGATTAATGTCTTTGACCATCACGGTTCCGGCGGCGGTGTCGTCGGTTTTCCAAAGCTCGTAGCCGTTCGTGCCATCGTTGGCAGTGAAAAACAATGTGCAGCTGACGTTCGTTAATTCGCCGGGCCACGAACCATCGCTGCCCGGATCAATGTCATCGACCATGACTGTACCGGCGGCGGTGCCGTCGGTTTTCCAAAGCTCGGCGCCATGCGTGCCGTCGTTCGCTGAGAAAAACACCGTCCCGTTAACGTTCGTAAAATTGCCACTATAATCGAATGACCCGTAGCTGCCGGGGTTAATGTCATCGACCATGACCGTACCAGCGGCAGTGCCATCGCTTTTCCAAAGCTCGGTGCCGTGGATGCCGTCATCAGCTGTGAAGAACAGCGTGCCATTAACGTTCGTCAAATTGAAGATATGAGAAGGGCCGCCGGAGTAGCCGATGAAGTCGTCAGCGACCATAAATGTTCCGGCGGCAGTGCCATCACTTTTCCAAAGCTGTGTGCCGTGGATGCCGTCATCCGCGGTGTAAAACAGTGTTCCGCCGACATCGGTTAGCAACGACGGAGCAGGATAAAAACTGGTCGTGGTGTTGATGTCGTCCACCAATACGGTATTGTGGAACGACAGGTCCAGTTTACCCTGTGGTGCGGCGAGGACCACTACTTTGCCGGCCTGATACGTACTAATCAGGAGCGATCCATGCAGTTCCTGCAAAACCGATGGCAGGTTTTGCGAATGCTGGAAACTGATTTCCCGCTGAAGAGCTTTTTTCTGTGATTCGGTTTCCGGCGCTTGGGAAGACATGTATGCTATTTAACAAGATGGCAAAGCGGTTGAAACCATCAGATTAACAGCGATCGTCGCATTTGTTTAGAGGAGCTTTTATGGATGGTGGACCGATGCTTAAGAAAAGTTTGCCAATGATTGCACTGATCGTCGCGGTCCAGATCGCGCGAGTTTTTATCGCAAGCGACACGGTTCGTGCGGCGCAGCCGAAACCGTTGGAAATTGGGCAGCCGGCGCCGGATTTTGAATTGCCGGGGGTGGATGGTAAAACGCATCGGCTGGCGGATTTCAGCGCAGCGAAAATTTTGGTGGTTGTATTCACCTGCAATCATTGTCCCACGGCGCAGGCGTATGAGGAGCGCATTATTCGGCTCGATCGTGATTTCAAAAATCGCGGCGTGGCGATGGTTGCGATTTGCCCCAACAGTCCGGAAGCATTGCGACTGGATGAGTTGGGATGGACCGATCTGGGCGATTCACTGGAGGAAATGAAAATTCGTGCGAAGGATCGCGATTTTCAATTCCCGTATTTGTACGACGGCGATACGCAGACCGTGGCCGGGGCCTTTGGCGTGTTGGCCACGCCGCATGTATTTATTTTCGATGCCGATCGGAAATTGCGCTACCAGGGACGGATCGACAATTCCGACATTCACGATGTGACATCGCAGGATGCCCGCAATGCGATTGAGGCGCTATTGGCCGATAAACCTGTCCCGATCGAAACGACCCGTGTTTTCGGCTGTTCGACCAAATGGGCGGACAAGCGGCAGACCGCCGCCAGCGCGATTAAGAAATGGGACGCCGAACCTGTGACGTTGGACACGATTGATGTCGAGGGGATTAAGAAGCTTGCGAAGAACGAGGTTGAATCCGCGACGATTAGTAGTGCGTCGAAACCGGATGAGCAATCCACAGCGAAGAACACCAGGACTGGACCGGGACAGGCGAGCGACGATAAAAACTCCGGCGCGGGCAAGCTGCTGCTGGTGAATTTATGGGCCACGTGGTGCGGGCCGTGCGTGCAGGAGATGCCTGAACTGGTGACGATTAATCGCATGTATCGACAGCGGGCATTTGAGTTTGTCACGATCAGTTTGGATGAAGCGGATGCGAAGGACGCGGCGCACAAGGCGCTGGAAGAGGCGCACGCCTCGGGGAAGAATTTTCTATTCAGCGGAGACGACAAAGATAAATTGGCCGAGGCGCTTGATCCGCAGTGGCCAGGCCCGCTGCCGTATACTATGCTGATTGCGCCGGGTGGAAAAATAATTTATCGCCACAGCGGGCCGATTGAGCCGCTCGAAGTTAAGCGAGCGATTGTCGATTATTTGGGCCGTACATACGCGGGCCGGAAGTAAAAGCGGCGATCTACACCGCTCGCGGCGCTATTTTCATCGGGCTGGCGTGGTAGACTTTTATTGACAGCCATCGACGTTGCCGTCGATAATCCGGCAAGTGTGGCTGTATCTAATTTCAAACGCGGGAGAGGTACATGCTTGGCTACGGGACTTGGAAGAACCTCGCTTGGGCGCTGGCCATATTGGCTTTTGCTCTGCAATCGGCGGCGGCGATAGCTCAAGTAATGAATCCGGCCGGTCAGCCAACTAATGCGTCGGGTGTTAATCCATATTTGCCGCCAGAGAAAGATACGCCGACGCAGCTGAAGGCGCATATTGAAAAGATGTTGCGCGTTGGGCCGACCGCACGGCAGGTTGGTTTTGGCGAAGGGATGGTTACAGCATCGGTTCGAATTCTGGAAAGCAATCCGCCGGAAAGCCTGCGGGTATTTGCTGCCAGCAGTCTGCTGGACGGTTTGCACGAGTGGGCCGATGTGGAGCACAACGCGACCGCCGACCAACGGCTGGCTGAACAGGCGGCGAAATATAAAAACGACAACGATAAAAAAGTGGCTGCAGCGGCCCAGTTTTATGAGCTGGAACAACGCGTGCTAAAACCTGGCGACATTGCTCCGGGCGATGTGCCCAAGGTGCTGGATGAAGTGAAATTGGCGCTCACAGGGCGGACAGTACTGACAGCCGCCAAGTACCTGCGAATTGCCAATGGCACCGGCATGCTGATTAATTACTTGGACAGCGACGAAGAGGCGGCGAAGCAATTCAAACAATTCGGTCGTTTGTTGGAAGCCAGCGGCGATCCGGCGCTGGCGCGAGTTGGTACGCAAATGAAAGCCGCCAAACGCGATCCGAAGTTAGCTGTTGCAGCAGATAAATCGGCTGATAATCCAGCGGGTCAAGCGGCCCCCGCGGCCGGACCGGCGCCGGAAGCGGAGCCCAGACAAGAAACCGCCCAACAATGGTTGGACCGGATAGAGTCGCGTCTGAATTCGCTTACCGGCAGTGACCACGATGCGGAATATGCGGCCCAGAAGGCAGCTTTCGCTAAGGAATACCCGCAGGATCCGCTACGCTGGCGATGGAATTTGATGGATGCGCGCCGCGCCATGGGCGGAATGAAGAATCGGGAACAAGCCGCCAAAGTGGCTAAGACTGCCCTGGCTGAGGTAATGACGGCGGACGACGCAACGCCGGAGATCCGGGAAAAAGCAAGCACGATGAATCTGCAGTTGGACATTTTCAATCGCGTGCCCGTGGATGAATTAGCAAAAACCTATGCGGAGTACGCCAAGGCGTTTCCCAAATCGTCCGCTCGCGGCGTTTTAGCGGGATCGATTATGGAGCTGGCCGATCGAGGAGAAATTAGTGAGGAAGCCGTGATCCGGCTGCGCGATTTAAAAGCAAAAAGCGACGGTCTGCTGGCTGCAATTGTCGGAGTGAAGATTTCGGAATTGGAAAAACTGCTAGCGCTGAAGGCCAACCCGCTGGAATTGAAATTCACGGACGTGCAAGGCAAGAAGTTCGATTTGGAATCGTATCGAGGTAAAGTCGTGCTGGTCGACTTTTGGGCCACGTGGTGCGGGCCGTGCGTGGCGGGATTGCCGGAAGTGATCGAGCAATACAAAAAGTATCACGATCAAGGTCTGGAGATTGTCGGGATTTCGTTCGATCAGGATAAAGAGGCACTGCAGCAATTTGTGAAGGATAAGGAAATGGGATGGGTCCAGTTTTTTGACGGCAAAGGTTGGGAAAACGAATATGGGCAGAAATACGGCATCCACGCGATTCCCGCGATGTGGCTGATTGGGCGCGACGGAAAGGTCGTTGACTTCAATGCTCGAGCCGATTTACCGGAAAAGATTTCTAGGCTGCTGAAGAGCACCGAAGGGGCCGCGGAAGCTACGTCGTCACAGGCCGGAAAAGCGCCAGACAAGTCTTGAGCGGTTGCCGCGGACAGCCGACTATCGATCGACATCCCGCGTTAGTTCTTCTGTGCCGGTCGTTTTCCTAACATGCCCATTCTTGGCGCCCATCAATCGATTGCCGGCGGGTATTATCGGGCGGTTGAACGCGCGGCAGATGCCGGTTGCCAATGCGTGCAACTGTTTACGAAGAATAATAATCAGTGGCGGGCCAAGGCGATTACACAGGATGAGATCGCCAAATTTCAAGCGGCGCTTAGGGAGAACAAAGTCGAGCATCCGATTGCGCACGATTCGTATCTGATTAATCTGGCGACGCCGGATGAAGCGTTGTGGCGAAAATCGGTCGAGGCATTTGCGGTCGAACTACTGCGGGCCGAGCAATTGGGGATTCGGTACGTGGTGATGCACCCGGGTTCGTTCACGACCAGCAACGAGGAGGCGGGATTGAAACGGATTGCCCTCGCGCTGGATGAAATTCATCAGAAAGTTGGCAAGCTGAAAGTTTGCACGTTGCTGGAAAACACGGCGGGGCAGGGGAGTACGCTCGGATGGCGTTTCGAGCATTTAGCGGCCATTCTGGAGCGCGTTGCCGAGCCGAAACGGTTGGGCGTCTGTATCGACACCTGCCATTTATTGGCGGCTGGTTATCCGATTTCCACCGCGAAGGATTATGAAACGACGATCAGTCAGCTCGATAGAATCGTCGGACTAAAATTGGTGAAGGCGATTCATCTGAACGACAGCAAAAAGGAATTGGGCAGCCGGGTAGACAGACACGAGCATATCGGACAGGGAAAAATTGGCCTGGAGGGGTTTCGATTGCTGCTGAACGATGCGCGATTTGCCAAAGTGCCCATGTATTTGGAAACGCCGAAAGAAGACGAGAACGGCGATTCGATGACGGGGAAGATGGACAGGATGAATTTGGCGACGCTGCGGGGATTGGTGCGCGGAGAGCGATAGGCGGCCAGTAGAGGCAGACTTGCGAACGTCTATCCCGAGTGCGCGGCCGATGGTGGTGGATTTATGTTAGTGGCCGGTAATCACTGACCAGGCGCTGTGGAGTGCGTCGGGAAGGCCGTAGATATCTAAGGCGATGATGAGCAAGCAAGTCATGCCGCCGGTGATAAGCAGGAACCAGCCGTTGGCGTGATTGCCCATCCATTTTTTAGAACTGGTGAAATGCAGCAGGGGGAGCATTGCTAGCGGAAGCTGCATGGCGAGAACCACCTGGCTGAGAACCAGTAAGTCGGTGACGCTGCTATTGCCGCGCAATCCGAGGATGACGATAGCCGGCACGATGGCCATTAGCCGCGTAATGAGTCGCCGCATCCATGGCCGGATGCGCCAGTGCATGAAACCTTCCATCACGACCTGTCCCGCTAAGGTGCCGGTAATGGTGCTGCTTTGTCCGCTGGCTAAAAGTGCGACGCCAAACAAAACGCTGGCAAGGGAAGTGCCGAGTAGTGGCGCCAGGGTTAAATAAGCGTCGCGAATCCAATCGGACTTATCGTTGAAGGCCACGAACTGGCCGCCGGGCACTTGAACGCCAGTTTTTCCGTGAAACACCATCGCTGCCATCACCAAAATGGCGGCGTTCACGAAAAATGCTACCGATAGGGCGATCAAAGTATCGAAACTGTTGAATCGAATTGCCCGGCGGATGGATTTGTCGTCGGACTGAAGCTTTCTTGAATTCACCAATGCAGAGTGAAGATACAAATTGTGCGGCATTACGGTCGCGCCGATGATACCAATCGCCACTATGATCATGCCGTTTTGCCGAAGGCTGGGTGAAATCAGCGCTCGGCCCATTTCCAAAAAACTGGGCTGCGTTTGCGGCAGCACGAAGATTTCGATGAAATAACACCCGCCGATGGTGGCGACGAGCGCTAGTATGACGGCTTCGATAAACCGCATGCCCATGCCTTGCAGTGCCAATAGGAGCAGCACGTCGAAGCCGGTGATGATTACGGCCCAGAGCAGCGGAATGTGGAATAATAAATTGATGGCCACCGCGCTGCCGAGGACTTCGGCCAGATCGCAAGCGGCAATGGCAAATTCGCAAGTGATCCAATTCGGCCAACGCGTCCAACGGGGATAAAAGTCGCGGCAGGCCTGAGCCAAATCTTTGCCGGTGACAACACCAAGCCGCGCTGAAATGACTTGCATGAAAATCGCCATCACGCTCGACAAAGCGACAACCCACAAAAGGCCGTAGCGATATTCGGCGCCGCCTTGCAAATCGGTGCCCCAGTTGCCGGGATCCATGTACCCTACGCTGACCAATAAAGCGGGTCCGGCGAAAGCGCGGAGTTGCCGCCAAAAGCCGGCGCTTTCGGGAGGAAGATTCACCGTGGCATTCAGCCCTTCCAACGACCGGATGCCAACTTCTCCATTACCGCTTGGTAAGGAGTTGGCGAAAATCCTGGGCGATATGGCGGGCTGATGAATAGCACTCATGACGAACCGAGTACCGAGTGCCGCAAGTGCGGATTTGGCAATAGATTTCGATCTTGGGAATCTGCCAGCTTGACGAGTGAAAACCGTTATTTTGATTAGTCAAAATTAGAGGGAGTCGTTAGGTAAAGTCAAGAGATTTTCTTTGAAAGAGGTGAAAATAACCTCGGATTTCGACGAATCGCGGAACGCAATGGTTGGAGCGAGCGTTTAGAACCGCAATGCGGCCCCGGTGCCGACGAAGAAATTGTTGGCGGCTGCGTTTAAGCCGACGCCGGCTTCGATATCGAGCTGAATGTTATTGGTGACATGATAGGCGAATCCACCGTCCATATAGTGCTGAGTACGCTCGATGGTCTGGCCGCTTGGCGAAATCACATACCATTCGTCGTAGACTTGCAGTTTTTTGGTGATGTCACATTGGAGCGAAAGAGCTTGATCGAATTCGGTGAACACTGCGCTGTTGTCGTCAGCGGAGCGCATGACGGCGGTTAAGCCCGTAAGCGTGAACTTTTCGTTCAGTTTCCACTCGTAGCCCCACAACACGCCTGGCATGACCAGTCCGGCAGTTAGGCCGGGGCTGCCGCTGGGCACGCTCATCTGCGGCAATAGACACATTTGGGGCAAGATGCCTTCCTGCGGCGTCAGCGCTATTTTGCAGCCGAGTAACAAATCGTCGCTGCCGCTCAAATGTTGGCGGAGAGGCGGCAAAGGCGCTCTATCAATCGTGGTGTCGATGATCGAATAGTTGTATTCAATGCGCCATTCAAACCACTCGGCAAACATGCCAATTCGCCACAGCGTGTCGGGAAAATCGTGTTCCACTTGATGTACGCCGCCGGCATTGTCGAGCGTGTATGTGTAACCCGTTTCTAGTTGGACGACCCCGCGGCCGACCGTCACGGTGGAGACAGTGAATCCGGGGCGATCGGATTCCAGAGGTTCGTCCATGCTGGGCGGACCGCCGGAAAACGTGGTGCCGTAGCTCCATTGCATCAGCGTTTTGCGTGGTTCGCAGTCGCTGGGCCCGTAGCTGCATTTGGGTTCCTCTTCCTTGTCGTCACCTGTTTTGCAGTCGCCTTTCTCTTGGTCTGAATTGCCGGAGAGGCAGCCTCCAGATAGGCAGAAAAAGGGCGGACAATTACCGTCGGCGGCTTGCACCGGCTTGGGAGTGGCTGCCAATGTAAGGCAAAATGCTGCCACAATGCTCAGGCCTAACCAAAGAGCCGGCCGCAAGAAGACGGGGTATAAATCGACCTGCATAATGTTTCCCCGCGGATCGACTTTTCGAGCCGCCGATCTATTTAGACGCGCCTGGGTGGCTGCAGTAGAAAGCGCGGATTAGCTAGCACGATTGCAAGACTGCCCATTATAAATGTCGGCATACCGGCGTAAGGCACTGCATGCTGGGGCCGCGATTCGTTAACGGCACTCCCCGCTGTCCACGGGAAATGGCGATTATTCGAACGGGAAATGCTCTTTTCCAGCTTTTTTCGCGGCAAAAAGTTGACCATTTGGTTCCAGACAGGTAGATTGATCTCGGGCCTTTGTCGCCGACCTTTAGGACGGTACGACACAAATGGCTGGGCAATTCGCGCGGAACTTTTGGGCCTGCTATCATGGGCCTGACCTATTTCAAACGCTTTCGGATGGAAATCGACCTACGGGGTCGCGATTTTTCCAATTCCATCCTGCCGGCGAATTTTTATTTTGTTCCGTGGGACCGGGCGCATCTGGAAGCCCACGCGGTAGCAAAATATCACAGCTTCCGCGAGGAAATCGATTCCAATGTTTTCCCCTGCCTAGGCGATTACGCGGGCTGTTTGCATTTGATGGAAGAGATCGCTGCGAAGCCGAGTTTTTTGCCTGAGGCAACATGGTTGGTGGCATGTTTAGCACATGGTGATTCCGGCGAGAATCCAACAAGCGGCAAACCCGAAATAGGGATTTCGTTCGATGACAGACGGGACCATTTCGATCATCATGGGCCGGTCCGTTATTGCGGAACCGTTCAGGGTGTGATCGATCGCAGTGGAATGGGCGCCATCCAAAACTTGGGTGTCGTACCCGATTTCAGGGGACTTGGTTTAGGAAAGGCACTTATGGCGCGGGCTCTGGCCGGATTTCAAAATGCCGGATTAGGGCGAGCCTTTCTGGAAGTGACGGCGCAAAATTCCAGTGCGGTACAGCTCTATAAACGCTTGGGCTTTGCGCGGTCTCGGACGGTGTACAAAGTGTCCGAAGTCGCTTATGCCTAGGGGCTGCCGCGGGTTTCTATAGGGTCTGGGCGGCTTGGGTGTCTATATTTCAGGCGTCCAGCCTGGGTGACCGAATCGTTTTTGATAAGATACTATTCAGTCATAACGGCCCGCCGTACAACCCGAAGCGGCCCCAGCGTAACAGAGAACTAAGCCCTGCCTTTAAACCCCAGATAGTGGGATAATTTGAGATTGGTAGGCAGTTCCACCGACTGACACAGTCGGGCTAGGTATAAATTGTCGCCCACGACCAAACGCCAGACACCAACCCCGCCGGAGCAACTGTGCCCCAGCCTATTCTGTCCCACGAATTCGAGAATGGACTCGTTTTGCTCGGCGAGCCCATGGAATCGGTTGAATCGGCGGCCTTCAGCATATTGGTTCCGGCCGGGTCGGTCTATGAATCTGCCGATCGCTCCGGATTGGCCACGGTCACCTGCGAAATGACCCAGCGGGGCTGCGGAAAGCGCGATAGCCGCCAGTTCATTACGGATTTGGAGAATCTGGGCGTACAGCGGGGCGAATCAGTCGCTTCGGCGCATATGAGCTTTGGCGGAGCGACGCTGGCGAAAAATTTGCCGGCGACGCTGCGGATATATGCCGATTTGCTTCGCCGGCCACATTTGCCAGATGATCAGCTAGACGCCGCGCGGTTGGCGGCGCTGCAAGAACTGCGGTCGATCGAAGACGATCCAAGCCACAAAGTCATGCTGGAATTGAAGCGACGCTATTACCCGGACCCTTGGGGCCGGCCGAGCGAAGGTGACGTGGCTGCCGTGGAAGCGATCACCATCGAAGAAATCCGCGGACACTTCCAACGATTGTTCCGGCCGAACGGAACCATCATTGGCGTGGCTGGACAGATCGATTGGGCGGCCGCTAAAGACCTCGTCGGTGAGCTTTTGGCGGATTGGAAGCCGATTTCGGCAGACGAAGCAGCTGACGGCGAGCGCGGGGTTAGAACCGAGCATCTGGCACACCAGTCGAATCAAACACAAATCGGGATTGCCTACCATAGCGTGCCCTATCGGCATCCCGATTACTTCCGTGCCTCCGGGGCGGTCGGCGTTTTGAGCGGCGGCATGAGTGCCCGACTGTTTACTGAAGTGCGAGAAAAGCGCGGGCTTTGCTATACCGTGTTTGCGAGCCATCACACGCAGCGCGATCGGGCATGTGTTCTGTGCTATGCGGGTACCAGCTCGGAGCGCGCGCAGGAAACGCTGGACGTAACGTTGGGAGAACTGCGGCGCATTTCCCAAGGGATTTTGCCCGAGGAGCTGGCGCGGCTGAAGGCCAGGGTAAAAAGCGGGCTGATCATGCAGGGGGAATCGAGCTCTTCCCGCAGCGGCGCAATTGCCCGCGATTGGTATCATTTGGGTCATGCCCGAACGCTTGCTGAGTTGGGAAAATTGGTTGACGATTTAACAGTTTCCGCGATCAACGAGTATTTGGAAGAAAATCCGCCGAACGACTTTACGGTGGTTACGCTGGGACCAGCGCCGCTCGAGGTGCCCGTTGCAGCGTGAGGCGAAGCGGCGGAAGACAAATAAGCGCCCAGGAAAGACGGAATCGCATGGAATTTAAAACTGCCAAATTGAAAAACGGACTGGAAATTGTCGCCGAGTGCGATGACGCCGCATTTTCAACGGCCCTTGGTTTTTTCGTGAATACCGGCGCCCGGGATGAAACGGACGAGGTATCGGGCGTGAGCCATTTTCTGGAACACATGGTGTTTAAAGGGACGCCCAGCCGCAGTGCGGAGGATGTGAACCGCGAATTCGACGAGATGGGCGCCCACTACAACGCCTTCACCAATGAAGAGAATACGGTGTATTACGCGGCCGTGCTGCCGGAGTATCTGCCGAGCACGGTGCGGCTGTTGGCCGATTTAATGCGTCCGTCGCTGCGGGTGGAGGATTTCGACACGGAAAAAAAAGTGATTTTGGAAGAGATCAAAATGTACGACGATCAGCCGCCGTTCGGCGTTGACGAGAAATGCCGGGCGGCGTTTTTTGGCAATCATCCGCTGTCGCGCAGTGTGCTGGGCACTGCCGCGAGCGTTGGCGCTTTGAATGCCGATCAAATGCGACAGTATTTCGAGCGGCGGTATAGTCCGCGAAACATTGTTTTGGTCGGTTCGGGTCGGATCGACTTTTCCCAACTGTGCGAGACGGCTGAACAATGCTGCGGAAGTTGGCCGACAGTGGAAGAGGGCCGGCCATTGCCGCCGGCTGTGCCGCAGGCTGGTTTTCATGTGGTGTGCAAAGATACGGCCGCGCAAGAATATGCGATTATGATGTGCTCTGGCCCGACGGCTTCCGACGCCGATCGATATGCGGCGAAGATTTTGGCGACGGTGCTGGGCGACGACTCCGGCAGCCGATTGTATTGGGAATTGGTCGATCCCGGGATGGCAGAGCATTGCAGTTTGCACCACCACGAATATTTGAACGCCGGAATGTTTCTGACTTATATGAGCTGCGATCCGGAGTATGCGGCCGAGAATCTGAAGCGGATCGCGGGAATTTATCAAAACGCGATTGCCAAGGGGATTACCCAAGCGGAACTGGATCAGGCGAAAAACAAAATCAATTCGCGCGTGGTGCTGGGGAGCGAACGGCCCCGGGGCCGGCTGTTTAACGTGGGAGCAAATTGGGTGCAGCGACGGGAATACCGCAGCGTGCGAAACGACTTGGATGCGGTCGAGGCGATCACGTTGAAAGACGTGGCGGCTGTGCAGCAAAAATATCCGCTTACACAGCCGACGACATTCGTGGTGGGGCCGCTGGCCGAAATTTCGTCGGCGGCATAGTTTTTCGGCGATGGGAAGACGGCGCTACGAACCATTCGAACGCCGGCATCGTACTGCAGCGCGGATAAACGGTTTCGCGCCACCCTGGAAGCCACGTATCGTCGGGAAGTATACTGGGTTTATAGGCAATTGAAGCGTCGGTCAGTGCGAAAAGAGTGCCATGACGACCGAGGGAGGAAAGCAGCGCCGGAGCGTTCATTATTCTGGACGGGTCCAAGGCGTTGGCTTCCGGTATGCGGTCCGAACGGCGGCCACCGGATATGACGTGACCGGTTATGTACAAAACCTGGACGATGGCCGCGTGCGGGTGATCGTAGAAGGAGGAAACGACGAGATTGAGCGTTTCCTGGCCGAGATAGCCGAGCGGATGAGCGGTTATATTCGCAATGCAGACGTGCACCAATCGTCCGCCACTGGTGAATTTTCCGGATTTTCAATCGAACATTAAACGCCGCGGCAGATTAAGATCTTTGCATCGCACTCATTAGACATCATTCAATTATTCTTCTTTCGCTATGAATGTTTCCCTACTTTTGGCGTCGAATCCGACCGCATGGCTAACGCCGGTGTGGCTTATCGGCGCGGGCTGCGTCGGCGGTTTGTTCGTGCTGGCCGTGCTGTATGGATTGGCGAAACTTGTCGCACCACCGCTGGCGGAGGCTGCGGCCGGTAGCTTGCGAGAAAGTTTTGTATTGCCCTTTCTTAGCGTGGTGAGCGGGCTTGGCGCTTTTGCGTTATTGTCTGTGCTGTTGTCGCTGGGCGGGGTGGGTTATTTGCCATGGGAGGACATGACGCGATCGCTAGCTCGGTTGCCGAAGTCGAATAGTTTTCACACCGAATTTACGGTGCCGGCAGCTCCCGAAACAGGACGCAGCGATAAGCCGCAAGAATTTGCACTCGATTTTCGCCCGCAGGAAATTCATTCCATAGAAGTTCGTTCCGATCGCGATTTGGAATTCTATCTGCGCGAGCCTGGTTCCTATTTTGTGGGCGCCATTCCCCAGAAGGTAACGCTGAATGCCAACGAATCCTGGACGTGGCCGGATAATGCGGAAAAGACTCAACGGCAGGCGATGAATCCGTTTGCCGGGCGACGAGCGACGCTGTATGTGCTCAATCCGGCCGGCCAATCAGCGCACCTTGTTGTGTCGGGAGTAACTCGCGAGGAATATCCGCAGGTGGCCGTAGTGCCGTACACGGCGGCGGCGGTGGTCGGAGTGGTGCTTTTTTATTTGGCGCTGCGGTTGGCGATGCCAAAGGTTATGGCAGTAGCCAGCGCGACCGCGAAGGAATCGATCAACGAACCGCTGTTTCTGGTGGTTCTGGCGCTGGGGGCTTTTGCGCTGATGACCTTCGTCTTCGTTCCCTACAACACGTTCGGCGAAGACGTGAAGATGCTGAAGATGTGTGCCTTGGATTTGATCATGTTTTTGTCGATCATTGTGGCCGCATGGACCGCCAGCGTTTCGATCAGCGAGGAAATTGAAGGCCGCACCGCGCTAACGGTGCTGTCGAAGCCGATTGGGCGAATTCAGTTCATCTTCGGCAAGTTTATCGGCATCGTGCAATCGGTTTCGCTGCTGTACCTATTCTTAGGTGCAATTTTGTTGGTCGTGGTTTCTGGAAAAGTTGTTTACGACGTGCGCGAATCGTCGGCGCCGGAGGCGTTGTGGCCCGATTGCTATGTCGAAATGATCGGTATTGTGCCGGGCCTGGTGTTGGCATTTTTTGAGACCGTTGTGATCACGTCGATTAGCGTGGCTATTTCGACGCGGTTGTCGATGGTGCCGAACTTGTTGATTTCGCTTTCGGTGTATGCGTTGGGAAATTTGGCGCCGCTGTTGGTGCAGGCCAAGTTGAACGATCCGTACGGGATTGTCCATTTCGTGGGGCAACTTTTGGCCACCGTGCTGCCCGTGCTGGAGAATTTCAATTTGCATTCGGCGATTGCAGCCGGTCAAGAAGTGCCGCCGATTTATTTGGCGTGGGCGCTGTTGTATGCCTGCTTGTATAGCGGCGTTGCGATGCTGCTGGCGCTATTGTTATTTGAAGACCGCGATTTAGCATAGGCGGTATTCGCATAGCGCTTTGATCGGCGAAAGCGAATCGCCTGTTACTATTGCAGCGCGCGGCGGATCAAATCGTGATCGAAATAATTCACGCTCATGCCGGCGTCGATCACAATTTGCTGGGCGTTGATGCCGCTGGACCGCGGGCTGAGTAAAAATGCCGCAGCGTTGGCCACCTCGCCGGTTTGCACAGCCTGTTTGCGAAGCGTGGCTTGTTCGGCGTATAGATACGCATCTACATAGCCTGGAATGCCGGCAGAGGCAGAGGTTTTCAGTAGTCCCGGGGCGACGGCGTTGAAACGTATCCGCGAAAAGCTGCTGAAGGATTTCGCGAGAAACGCCAACGACGAATCGAGCGCCGCCTTCACTGGCGCCATAAAGCCGTAGTTTTCCGCCGCCATGCGTGTGGTGGAGATCGACACGGTGACTACTGAAGCGTCGGCATCCAACAATTCGCGCAGCGCATTGGATACGGCAATTAGCGAATAGCAAGAAATATCAACGGCACGTAAAAACGCGGCCTTGGGTGTTTGGTGGAAAGGTTTTAGGCCATCCGCATTTTCCGGCGCGCCGCCGTAATCGGCGAAGGCAATCGAATGGCACAATCCGTGCAGCTTGGGGCGAATTTCGGCCAGCTGATTTCGCAATCGCGAGATTTGATCTTCGTGCTCTACATCGCAAACCAAAACCGGCGCGTTACCGACGAGTTTTTGCACGCTTTCGCGGCGGGCATCGCTGCGGACCGAATAAACCACGTCGGCGCCGGCTTCGGACAATAGCTGACCCACATGCCAGGCCACGCTTTTGCGATTGGCGACGCCCATGACCAGAATCGTTTTGCCGGCCAATTGCAGATAGTCGGTCACGGCGTGGCCTCGCTTTTTGCAACCAGCATGCAGGCAAATTCCAATCGCACGGCCAATTTGCCACTGCAGGTTACCTTAGCGGCGAAAAAAAACGCGCCGGCCAGCCGCTCTCGCAATTCCACTTCAATTTCGATCGTGTCGCCCGGCCGCACCAGTTGTTTGAAGCGGACTTCGTTCATGCGTGTTACGACCGGCAAGTGCTGCGAAGAATCTTGATGCGAAAGGCTTGGATCGGAATCGTTCTTTCCTACGCGAGACTGGCTGAGCAAAATCGCGCCCGACTGCAGCGCTGCTTCGCACAATAGCACGCCGGGAACGATCGGCTCGTCTGGGTAGTGGCCGGCGAAAAACCATTCGTCGCCAGTGAAATGCTTGCGGCAAATAATTTGGTTGCCGTTCTGCGAAACAATCTCATCCACCCATAAAAATGGGGAGCGATGCGGAATGGCGGCGTGAATTTGGGCGAGACTCATCTTTAATTTCAGTCGGCTGCGGCAGCCAGGGAAGGGCCCGCTGATTTCGTTAACAGCGCATCGACGTCGTTGGCCACGATGACGCCGTAATTCATTGCCCCGAGCCAGCCGGACATAATAATGCCCACGCTACCGGCATGATACAGCCCGGCAATTTGCTGTGGCAATCCGCGGCTTATGGTCAAACCTTCAAACTTGGTGCCGAAGCTTGCGCCTTGAACGTGCCGAGTGTAATGCTCGAAGGTGCGCGGCGTGGAGGCTTCGGCATGATCGAGCCGCTGGCGAATGTTGGGAACGTATTTTTCCAGTGTGGCGAGGGTGGTTTCGATCAAATCGCACTTGCTGTGCTCGTACTCGTCGTCGTTCAGCTGGGACCAATCTTCGTAACGGGCGTTCGTGCTAGAAACCACGAGGCAGCGGTCGCTGCCGGGCCGGGTGTGCGGATAATAAAAGGAAAATGTGCGGCTGGTGATGTTGCGGCCCAGGAGCAGCTCGGTGCGAAACAACGGCGCCACGGAGCTGAACAGCAAATCGCCACAAGCCGAATCGATCATTTCGCCCGGCTTCAGGGCCATGTATACCTGCGTGCTGGAGTTATTCAAACGTACGGCCTGTGCTTCGTCAACAAACTGCCGATCGAAGTGTTGCTCGCCGATTAACTTCAAGATCGTAGTTTTCAAATTAGCGTTTGATACGACGGCCGATGTTTTAATTTCGCGCCCGCCGACGCTTACTCCGACCACGCGGCGCTGGCGATCGACCAGAATTCGATCGACGTCGCACCTGATGCGCACATCCACGCCATTGCGCTCCAGTTCTTCGTGCATCAGCTTAATGAGCCGGTCGGTGCCGCCTTCGAAGGTATACACCCCTTTCGACATGAAATTGGAAAACACAATACCGTAGGTGATGGCGGGATCTTCCAGTGTGGAACCGTTGGCGTAGGTAATAGGTTCCATCAGCAGGCGGATGACATCTTCGCGGCCGGGGAAAAATTGTTGAAACAATTGACCGACCGTGGTCGATTGATCGTCGTAAAAATTCATCCGGCGGACGGCGTCGAAAAATGCGATCACCTGCTCTTGTGGCACGCCGAATTGTGCGGTCAAAAGCCGAATGAAATCGTCGCGATCGAACGACGTGGTCAGCGAGAACATCGGATTGTCGAAACGGATGTGCTTTAGCTGCACAATGGAATCGGCAATTTCGCGGGTCCAATAGCGGCGGCAGCTTTTGATCATGCCGATGGGAAAGCCGTGCAGCGAGATATCGAAGATGTGGCCCCCGGGCCGGCGAAACCATGTGGCCATGCCCCCGAGCTTATAGTGCTGCTCCAGCAAGAGAATGCGATGGCCGGCGCGAGCCAGCGTGTTGGCGCTGGTCAATCCGGCCAGACCGCTGCCGATGACGATACAATCGTAGCGGTCGCTGACTCCTTGAAGAAAGTCACGTGGCATGATGCGGAGGGTTGCAAGTGCGAACCTAGTTGTTTCGCTGCAGCAATTTGTTCGCCACTTGGATACCGCTGGTTAGCGTGCCGACAATGCCTACGTACCCCTGATCGGCGCCGCACACCCACAGGTTCTCCAGGTGCGTACTTGCATCGTAGCGTTTTTGCGGTGCGCCGTACACCGCCCCATGTTCGTGGCCAGTGAAGTGCCGCACGGTAATGGGTGTGAACATATCGTGTGCCACGATGTGCTGAGCGAGATTGGGGATGAAGCGCTCGGCTGCTGCTACCATTTGTCCGAACCAGTGCCGTTTTTGATGTTGATATTCGGCCGGTTCCAATTCGGCCCAGCGATCGTAGTTAGCTAGCGCCGTGAGCCGAATGGTGCCTTCCACGGGCTCGGGCAATTTGACGTTTTGGATGTCACCATTTGTTTGGGTATCACCGTTTGTTTCATGGTCAACTTTCGCTTCACTGTCGGTGTAGCGGTAATTATTCGGCGAGCAAATGATGCCGCTGGTTACGTCGGCAAAATCGTTGGGGCGAGCGTAATTAAGATTTGGGCGGTCGTTGTAGAACACGATCGTATCGTCATAGCCCAGTTCGTGCGGTTGACAATCCAGCGTGCAAATTGCTTCGATGAACGCTATGTTTCCTGGTTGGCCGCCGTGGGACATCGGACCATTGGCAATTTCTTTGGAGCGGCCGGATATTTGATTGCTTGCCGGCGTCGTGGCAAGTACAGGTTGTCGGGCCGCTTGGCACAATCGCATGGTTTCGTTCCATCCGGCCGATGAAATAATTTCCTGCGTTTGCAATTCGCGGCCGTCGTCCATAACGATATTTAATGCTCGGTTGTCGCCGGGAATGATTTCGCGCACACCGGCCCGCAATTGCAGTTCGCCGCCGCAACGTTTGAAGCGCTGCACAAGATGTTTCAAAACCGTTCGGATTCCACGGCGCGGCCGACATAGGCCTTCCAAAAAAATCGCTCGAAACAATACGCTGAACGATCCCCAATCGATGTCGTGCTCGCGCGCGCTGCCGTAAAACATGATGGGGCAGAGTAGCATTTCGACCAAGAGAGGATCGTTAATGACGCTGGCCAAAATTTCACGCGAGGAAGCCGCCGCAAGGGGCGATTGGAGCTCGTCGTAATTCAGAAGTTTGTTCAGTAGGCGTGCATAGCCGTCGCGCTCGGTTGGAAAAGAGCGATCGATTTCCGCGGCGAGCAGAGCAGGATCGTTGTTGAATCGAAGCCGCGATTGAGGAAAAGCAATGACCGAGCCAATTTGTTCAGCCAATTCAAAATCATCCCAGGACAATCGCAATTGCCGCAACAGGCGTGGCAGCGGGCCGTGTTTGGCGGTGCGGGGCGCGAAGTTCGTCAGTGCGTGCAGGCCAACGTCGTAATTGCGACCGTCAAGCCGATAGAACGAGTTCAAACCGCCGACGGCATAATGCCGCTCTAAGATACAGACCCGGCGATTGAACATTGCCAAACGGATGCCGGCGGCCAAGCCGGACATACCTGCGCCGATAATTACCACATCGTACATGCCAGGGCGCAGGGAAAAGAGCGCGGGGGAGAGGAGCAGCTTAAGCGCGCTGCAAATCGCGCATCAACGGCTCCAAATACTTCACCGTTCCAGAAAGCGTTGCCAGATTTATGTAGTCGTCTTCGGGAATTTGAATGCGATAGCGTTTGCGGAGCTCCATGACGATGTCGAGAAAGTCCATGCTGTCGAGCTCGATCTGTTCGCGCAAGGGCTGATTGTCGTCAAGATTGCTGAGGTCCTCGTCGGGCACAATCTCGGCTAAAATGTTGATCATTTCGTCACGAATATCCGTCGCCGTCATGCTGCTAACTCCGGAGATATTTACTGAATGTTTATGTGTCTGGGTGATTAAGGGGTTGGGCGTCTGCGCTGAGGCCGGTTTAAACTTTCTTCACGACCACGACTGAATTGATTCCCAGCATTCCGAATGAATTGTTCAAAATGGAATCCACCTGCGGCAGCTCGCAGGGCTCGTGCACAATTAAACCCTCTAGCCGGCACTCCGGATCAAGCCGCTCCAAATTGATCGTGGGATGGCAGGCGCCATCGCTGAAGGCTGGAAGATTACCGGCCAACTCCAGCGCACCTGCGGCGCCCATGGCGTGGCCGATGTAACTTTTCGTGTTGTTAAATCGTGTGCCGCTGCTGCCGCCGAACACTCGACGCAGGGCGTCGCACTCTTGGCTATCGCCCGATGTGGTGCCGGTGGCGTGCGTGCTGACAATGTTGATTTCCTCGGCCGCAATTCCGGAGCGCCGCAATGCCAACTGCATGCATTGTGCTTGTCGATCAGGATTGGGCATTACAAAATCGCTGGCGTCGCTGTTGATGGCCCAGCCGGCAATTTCGCCGTAAATTTTCGCGCCGCGATCGCTGGCGTCGCTCATTCGCTCCAGCACATACATGCAGCCACCTTCGGCCACTACAATGCCGGTGCGCTGGGCATCGAAGGGGCGCGAGGCTTTGGTTGGATCGTCGTGCCAGGCAAGCGCGCCCTGCGCTTTGAAGCTGGCGAAAATGCCAAAGGTGTGAATACTTTCCGATACGCCGCCGGCCAGGGCCACATCGCATTCGCCCAGCAGCAGCATTTGGGCGCCTTGGATCAATCCGGCGTTTCCGGCCGCGCAGGCTGCGCCGATCGTGTAGTGCGGCCCAGTGATGCCCAGGCTAAGCGAAATTTCGCCCGCCGGGTTGTTTGCCACGGTCCGTGGATTGTGGTGATGCGACCAAAACTTTGTATCGTAGTCGAATGATTTAAGCTGATGAAGTTCGTTCTCGGTCTCAACGTTGCCGTGCTCGGTCACTCCGACGTAGATGCCAACCGTGGATTTATCAAGATTTGGCCAATCCAGCCCGCTGTCGGCCAAGGCTTCATTCGCGCAATAAACGCCGATGCTACCGGCGCGGGTGCCGCGGCGGACCTCTTTTTTCTTTTGGTAGCGCAGTTCGTCGAACTGGCAGATGCCAGCCACCGTGGAGCCAATGTAGCGAACTTCAAAGGCCCGCACCCCGCTACGGCCGGCCAACAGATTTGCGCGGAACTCGCGCAGGTTATTGGCGCCTGGCGCGGTCAAACCGATCCCGGTAATCACAATCCGTTGAGTATCGGGTCGAGCAATCATAAAGGTCGTCCGTGTCAGCGGTTAAACCCTCCAACCTACTGGACCGGCGGCAGGCTGACAAGTGGTTGTTAGGTCGGCTGCGGGGATGCGATTTGGAAGCTGAGTCGGCATGGCGGGGCGCTGCGATCCGTAATCTCCGTGGGTTGTTTCCCACCGTTGGGGGCGATTTGACCGTTTTATTGGGCGAGCGAATTAGGCGGTCGGCCCAGGTAAAAAACAGGCCATTCATACGCTGGCCAATTCGCGACTAAACATTTGCTTGGCGATGCGCTACAATCGTTGGTAGGCAGGCGGCCATACGGGCGGCGATCAATAGGAGTTCTACAATGACCACCGTGGAATGGATTGCAGCCGGGTTCGTGTTTGTGGCCGGCGTAATTATTGGAGCTTTGCTGGCAAAGAAAAAATCGCATGGCGGACGCCAGCGACAGTTTGCCGAAGCGAAGCAGCAATTTCATCGGATGCGGGAACAGTTGGAAGCGAAATTCTTGCAACGAGCGGCGCTGACCGGTAAGCCGCGTGGGCTGCGCTGGGCCGATTGCGAATTTGAAAACGACGTGACTTACGCCCGTGATCGCAAAACGCGCGAGCTGAGTGCATTTGTCGCCGTATCCATCAAATTCGAAGCGGTTCCCGGCGGCGGGATGGAAGAAGTGGAAGCGGTAGGTAATGCGAAATACGCAACGGCGGTGTTTCACTACGATCCGCGACAGTTGTGGGTTCCCGATCCGCAGCCGATCTTCAATCTGAATCCGAGCGAAGCGGTGCGGCGTTTCGAAAGCACGTTGGAACCAGTTGCTTCCGAGTGACGAGCGAAACGACGTCATTTTCCGCGGCAGTCCATGCTAAACGCCGATACCGACTGCCGCACGGAAATCTCCAGCCTTCACGAGTTATCGCTCACGCAATGGAAATCGGGCATCGCGGCATGGCTGGGCTGGTTGTTCGACGGGCTGGACATGCATTTGTACACGCTGGTGGCGCTGCCTTTTGTTGCGCTGCTAGTTAGCACGTCGGAGCATCCTGTCGATGTGCGCGATCCGGCCGTGGGCCTGCGCTGCGCCTGGATTCAGGCCGCGTTTTTGATTGGTTGGGCGCTGGGCGGCGGTTTATTCGGACGCATCGGCGATCGACTGGGCCGCAGCCGTGCATTGACGCTCACAATTTTCACATACGCCGTTTTCACGGGACTTTCGTTTTTTTCGCACACCTGGTGGCAGTTGCTGATCTTTCGCTTTTTGGCCGCGCTAGGAATCGGCGGCGAGTGGGCGGTCGGAGCGGCATTGCTTTTAGAAACCTGGCCCCACGGGTGGCGACATTGGATTGCAGCGGTACTCCAGTCGGCTGTGAATGTCGGCGTTCTGATGGCTAGTATTGCTTGCTATGTCCTATTGACGATGGCCGAATTGCCCAATCGATCAGTGTTTTTAGTCGGTATTTTGCCAGCACTGTTAGTGCTTTGGATCCGGCGCACGGTGCCCGAGCCCGACGAATGGCAAACGGCCAAAGCTCGCGCGATCGGCAGCCAGCCCGATTTTTTCGATTTGTTTCGTGGCCCTGTTCGCCGAACGACGGTGTTAGTGATCCTAGTTTGTGCCTCGGCGCTTTCGGCGCATTGGGCGTTTATGTTTTGGTTTCCGCAACATTTGCGAAATTTGCCTGACGTGGCCGATTGGACCGATGCCCAGCGCAGCGCTCTGGCCAGCACCGGGCTGGCGATCGTGATGGTAGCTTCGATTATCGGAAACTTTATCGCCGGGTATCTGGCAAAGCTGGTGGGCTTTCGGTTGGCGCTGGTCCTGATGTGTTTGGCATATTTTGCATCCATGTTTGAAACGTACGGGGAACCGCGCGATCACACCGAGATGTATTGGTGGTTGATAGCGCCGGGTCTGTCGCAGGGCCTTTTCGCACTATTTGCCATGTATTTGCCCCCGCTATTTCCGACACTGCTGCGGACCACGGGGGCAGGCTTTTGCTACAACATTGGGCGGTTGGCGGCCGCATTTGGAACGGTGTACTTCGTCAGCTTTAGCCACGCGGGCGATTATCGCCTGGCACTGTTCTATTCCGGCTTCCTGTTCTTGCCCGCAGCGGCTATCGGGCTGTTGTTACCAGTACTTCGGCAGATGAAGAGAATCCAGAGTCAGCAGCCATGAAGATGGTTTTCGATCATGAGAGAAGGTTATACGGGCGATTCTGAATTTATACGTCGTCGGAATGCAAACCGTCGAACCACTCGGAGACTTCGTTCCAGTTTCTGGGGCGAGAGATTTTGCCGTTCAGCGGCTTCCAACGCAATCCGCCCACGCTGACGACCAGTGTGCCGAGCTTGCGGTCTTTCTTTTTCCACTTGCCCCAGACTTCGAATTTCACGCCGGGACGGGTGATATCGATCGCTTGCTCCCATTTGGTAGGACGGCCTTTTCGTCTGCCTTTCATTGCATGCTCCGGAAAGCGTGAAAACGCAACGTTTATTGCTGTACTTACAATAATACGCTGCAGAGGAATAAATTTCCGGTGCGGGGAGGCGCCAAAACTGGGGCTCGGCAGCGCTGAACTGAAGAAATGTCAGATAATTCCTTCAGCCAGCTTTTATTTCTTTTGACACCATGGTAGAGGGCGGGTACATTCCTGATACTGTTTGGCGATTTCCTCGGACGGGAAGATGCAAAATCGCAATCCGTTTGGCTTGCGATTCTATTCGCTGAAAGGGCAGCTACTGCATCCATTCTCCAACCCGTCTATAGGAGTCCGCTAATGCTACTCCGTTCATTTGCCCGCTGGGCCTGCGCGTGTGGATTGGTAATCATCTCTGTCGAATTTCTTTCTATTGCCAAAGCGGCCGAAGTCACCACCGGCGTTAGCTTCAATCAGGTGAATTTCAATTGGGGGTCCTCGCCCGACGATGACTCCACCACGGGCGAACTGACGGTCGATCCTGCGGTGTTGCAGAGTTCCACAGGGTTATCGTCCGGATTTGTGAATGCTTATGCCGGCGGCCAATGGATTGTGCAAAACATGCCCCTGGTGAACGGCGATGGCGCCGGCACCACTTCGTTCAACCTTCCAAACGCCACCGACGGAGTAGTGGACGGTTCACTCACCGCCTACGTCGATTATTCCTCAGCGCCCGTGACCAGTTTCAGCGCGACGCCGACTCACTTGTACAGCATTACCGGTAGGGATTACGACGCCGAAGGGGACGGCGCCACCGATCCGTCGGGAACGGCCACGCCGCTTGTCAACGGCGCGACAACTTTTACCAGCGGGTCAACCACCCTCACGTATCAGTTCGGTCATCAAAACATCGATGCGGCGCGCAATCAATGCGCTCCGGCGGCGCTGGCGAATAACATCCAGTGGCTGCACGACACCTACGGCCTGCCGCTAGTACAGGGAGCGACTACTTATACAAATGTTACCGGTTTGAAGGGT
>Ga0182024_10002011_pt1 | contig 51286 bp, 38 predicted proteins | sample P32metaG_FD_120480 | JGI IMG/M metagenome (GOLD analysis project Ga0182024, IMG submission 120480) | Permafrost microbial communities from Stordalen Mire, Sweden - P3-2 metaG (Illumina Assembly) | ecosystem: Environmental > Terrestrial > Soil > Wetlands > Permafrost | place: Sweden: Stordalen... | reverse complement strand
GCGTTCTATAGCCGCTGCATCAAGCGGTGCCAACGGCCGGGTTGAGGGCGAGGTTCCGATAACGATTGAACGACTCGCAAGCGCAGCGTCCGAGGGAGGCTGGCGCGAAGCAAGAACTTTAACGCAATAAGGATCGAATGCACGGCCGTTACGAATTACGGGGGTGCCTGGAGTATTTCCGATCCGCAGCAAGCGTTGAATCGCAGCACTCAACATTGAATCTTCGAGGTCATTTTCATCGATCAGCAAGGTTGGGCTAAGCAAACTTGGCAGTTGATACAGCGAGGCTGCCGTAAAATCACCCATTAGAAATGCCCGGCGGCATAGAGCCTGAAGCAATTTCAAGATCGTTGACTTTCCGGTCGAGAGCGGTCCGACCAACCAGAGATACGGTGCGATGCGGAGGCGGTCAGGAAACCAACTGCAAAGCACAAACGCGGCAATGACTCTGAGAACCTCAGCTGGCAGGTCCACGTATTTGCGAATCGTCGCAACCAAATCCGCGAGCAGTGCCTCCGGCTGGCCACAACGGTCTATTCCGGTAGCGAGCCGAATGTTTTGAGCGAGGTTGCGATCGATCTCGCCCGGCACAAAGTAGTCGCCATCGTACTCGAACCGGGTCATGATTAGAGTTTTTTCATCTTTGAATACCAAAAGGCGAAATTCTTCCCACCTTTGTGGATCGCGCACCGTTTCGATTAGAGTCCCGTCGGAAAATGATTTGAAATGCGTGGGCTCGCACAGTTCTTCGGACTGCTGCTCCTTTGATGGCCGCTGCACTGGTTCCGAAACCGCTACGGGGCAGCCCCGCGAGCCATTGCACGCGCGGAGATTTGGATCCACACTTCCCAATTCGGCGGCCTTTGATGGCACCCTCGGTGACAGCCCAGGATCTTCATGTGCAGTAGAAGTGGGTGTGAATTGTAAGAGCATCATTGTGTTATCGTTCATGGTAATCCTCCATCGGACGGAAAGGCTAACTCGCCATTGGTCATGCAAACAATGTCGCGAAGTTCCTCGCGCCGGGGATTATCATACGGAATCCCACATCTTTGGACCAACGACTTAGCTAAACTTTTTTTGGTGGGTAATAGATACAAATCGATTGTGACCTGAAACACTCTGGCAGAGTATTGATCAAAGCCTAAGTCACTGCTCAGGGTAATATGGGCGAGGACGGGCGCACGGTTCGCTGGGCTATCAGCTGACGACTCTGAAGCTTCCATGCGATCGTCAAAGGCTTTCGCTCAGTTCCATCAGTAAGCAATGTCCTCGGATCAAAATAAATTGGGGTTCGAAGTTCGAGGTCATGTCAATGGCACTCTCCGTATAAGCAATCTCACGGCTCTTGGCAAATCGGTTTCTAGCCGTCCCCGGTAAGAAGCCACTCTATAGACTTCCCGAAATCGCGGCTTATTCTCAAGAGAATTTCGGATCCGATCTCAACCTTGCCACGCTCCATTATGGAAAGGTAATTCTGGCTGATCCCAATACGGTGCGCAAACTCTTGTTGCGTCATATCGAAGCCGCGGAGTTCACGAATCCGTCGTCCAACCGTCTTCCAGTCCACAGTAACGTTTGCTGATCCCGATTTTGCGCTTGACCTCATAATCCGTATATAGATATACTATCCTTATATGATGTTGTATAAATCGAGTCCGCTGGCCCTTGCGAGATACACATATAACTCTTTTACAGTCCTCGGCGGGGTAAGCGCAACCAAAGATTCGGGAGATGACCAATGAATCGCAACATAAACACAAAGGATAAGGGGCCTGAATCAGTGAGAAAGGAAACGCAACGACGCCTTTTGGCCATTCGAAACATCCGGCTTGCGCGACGGAAATGGGAAATCTCGCGTGACCAACTGGCCATGCTTAAAGACCTGACCGAAAAACTAGAAATGTCAGTGGCTGCAGGCCACTTGATGCTTATTGACCGCAATTGGTACGTGACTCATGCGGGCTTGCTCCAATTAGCCCAACGCAATCACTGCTCTGGAATGAGAACTGCTGTAGACAAGGGGCTGTCAGACCCGGCCTCCAATCGCTGGGTCTTTAGGGCGACCGTCTACAAATCTCCGCGCTCTCGCGGCTTCGTCGGCTACGGCGATGCCGATCCATCCAACGTCTCCTCCCTGGTCCACGGCGCCGAGATGCGCGTGGCCGAGACGCGCGCCGTCAATCGCGCCCTTCGCAAGGCCTACGGCATCGGGCTCTGTTCGGTCGAGGAACTCGGCTGGGCACCAAGGTCCAACACGCCCGCTCCGCCTGATCAGCGCTGCGCCTCCACGAACGGAAATAATGGTCACCACAACGGTCAACCTCGTCTCCGCGATCGTCTCTGCCTACTGATCCGCCAGTACCAGCTCGATGCTGGCCTCGTAAAAGCCTACGCGGCCGATTACTGTGGCACTGCCACCCTCCGAGAGGCCAGCCGGGATATGGTCGAAGCCTTCATCAACGATCTGGCCGAACGCGCTGCCAAGGATCGTCCGGGTTTGATTTGTCAACTCAACAGCTATGCCAAGCCACAGGAGGTCGCGCCATGAAACGCCTTATCCCTGGTCTACATTGTGATCAGCGTGAAAGTGATGACACTTTAGAAGGCATCTTCCTGGTTCGGGTCGATCGGGCTTTCTTCCGCTGGCATCCGCAGCGGCCTTTTTATGTCCTGCGGCTCGCTATTCTCGAACCAAGAGAACATCAAGCCCATTCTCTTACCGGCCGCCTCTACTGCACACCCAAGGCCCTTTGGAAACTTCGCTGGTTCCTGAGGGATTTTGGATATGACCGGGACCTGATGGGCAGAGACGAAGTTGACGAGAAAGCCCTGCGCGGCCTGCAGGGTATTGTCCGGATTTCTCATACAACGTTAAATGGCCGCACTTTTCTCAATCTCAGCGGGTTTGCCCCAGCCAGTGAGTGGGAAGAACTCTCCGTGGCGGTGACTACTCATCAGGAGGCGACCCATGACGTTTAGCTACACGCAAGTTTCGCAATTCCTGCGTTGCCCCAGAAGCTACCGCTATCGGTATCTGGATGGTTGGAGGGAGAAGGAGTCTCGGGCGGCTCTATGCTTTGGCCGCTGTTTTGAAAAGGCCCTCGCGGCGTTGTTCGAACGCGAGGATGCCGGTGCAGTGTTGTTTAAGGAATGGGGAACGTACCGCGAGGTTCCACTCGAATATTCCCACGGAGATGATTGGGAGAAACTGCTTCGTCAAGGAATCGGCCTGCTCGAGCAATTCGCCCGTGACAACCGCATCCGCATTCGCCAACCCCAGCAAAACCTACAGAAGAAAATCGTCCGTCCGCTCGCAAACGGTAACGAGTTTGTGGCCTATGTCGATGCCATCGGGCAACTGGACGGTACGCGACGTTTGCTGGAATGGAAGACGACAAGTGCTCGTTATCCGGATCAGCCCGAAGGGCTGACCTCGCTCGATCTTCAGCTGGTCTGCTATTCCTGGATCACGGGCATCTCCGATGTCGCCATTGTGGCTTTTGTGAGGAAGCGTGTTCCGGAGATTCAGTACTTGCTGGCTTCAATCACCGATGAGCAGAGGCAGGAATTTGGCCAGCTGGTTGATGCAACAGTCGGTCAAATTGAAGCTGTCCGGTTCCTTCCTCGGCCCGGAATCCGATTCCCACAGAACGGTTGCGTCAGCTGTGCCCATCTTGGGCTGTGTCTGGGGAATGAGGCACTCGTTGGCACCAAGCTGATTCGTCAACCGGGAGCGAGCGACCTTGATTGGCTTGACGTGCTTGACGACTAACGGCAGACCTTTGATGGCTCCGAAGCTCAATCGCAGGCGTGCCGTGTTTGTGCTCTCGAAGATCGATGAGATCTTGTCGTGGGAAAAGGCCACCGACCGCGAACGGGATTCGAAGTTTGTCGAGCTAGGCCGTTATCTGTGTGAAGTTCGGGCGGGCCAGTACTGGAGGGTGGATAACGTCCGTTCGTTCGACGAGTTTCTGGAGCGGAAATTCCCCGAGTCGAGACGCAAGGCGTACTACCTCATGGCTATTCACGAGCAATTGCCTCGTATTCACAAGGTAGATCTGCAGCAGGTTGGCTGGGCGAAGGCGACGGAGCTCGCGAAGGTGGCGAGGAGGGACGGTCAGAGGTTCGAAAGTGCAACCTGGTTGCATAAGGCCCGCGAACTGCCTAAGGAAGAGTTCAAACGCGAAGTCTCGAAACACCTGACCGGCAGGGAAACCGAGCCGTGGGAGATTCTCTATTTCAAGGCTTATAAGAGTCAACTGCCTGTAATCGAGCAGGCCCTTGAAACAGCGGCCCTGATGCTCGGTAGCAATAAGTCGCGGGGCTATTGCCTGGAGATGATCTGCGCGGATTTTCTGGCGGGAGTGAGTTTGGAAGCCGGTAACCAGGAGGCTCTACTGCCAGCGCTGACTCGCCTGGTGCTCGGTCTTCCGAAGCCACAGATAAGACAGCTTCTTGAAAATGTCCAGGTGACGCTTTGACCGGGGTCCGCTCCAAGCGTTCACGCTTAAGGCTTGACCCTGAAGCTTATCGCCAGCTCTGCCACGAAATCCTGAAGCGAGACGGCTGGCGTTGCCAATCGTGCGGAGGTTTGGAGGCTCTTCAGGTCCATCACATTCAGCCCCGGAGCCGACTAGGTGATGACGTGGCCGAAAATCTGATAGCGCTTTGTATCACGTGTCACCAGACCGCTCATAGATTACGTGACTAATCGGAGGGGGGACGTGGATCAGCTGGCCCATAGCCAACAACGAAGAGAGGGTGGTTTCGTAGGGGCGGAAGTCGGTGCGAGGTCCTGCCCGACATTCGGAATAGAAGGCAAGTCCATGTCAATCGATAGCGGGTCAAAAGTGGGCAGAGATCCAAACAGTATGGTGAGCGAAACGCGCACGGGCCCACATTGGGAGACTTCCTTGTCTACACGCGTGATCCAGTCTCGCGGCTCCGCAGCACTCTCCTCGCGTCACGCACCTAACGAACTTCCTGGGCCATCTTGATCAGCGTTTTCGGCGAGTACGCATTCGCCTTGTACTGGCTCAACATGCGATGCGTGTTGAAGAAACTCGCGTTCAAGCTGATGCAGAACCTCATGATGTAGCCGTAGGCTTCCGGAGCGCGGTAAAACATGGGGATAATTTTCTGTTCGAGCTTCTCGTAGAGAGAGGCGCTCTCGGCCGCGGACTCATCGCCATCGATTTTCGTGTCGTAGCCGATCGCCCAGCCCGTGACGCCTTCGACGCAGCCCTCCACCCACCAGCCATCCAGCACGCTCAGGCTGGGGACGCCGTTCAGCGCCGCTTTCATCCCGCTCGTGCCGGAAGCCTCTTGCGGCCGTTGCGGGGTGTTGAGCCAGAGGTCGACTCCCGAGGTAATCAGCATCGCCAAAGCCATATTGTAGTTTTCCAGGTAGATGACCTTGATGTCGTCCTTCAGTCCCGATGCGGCCTGAATTACGCGTTGAATCAGGGCTTTTCCCCCGAGATCGTGAGGATGCGCCTTTCCTCCGTATAAAACCTGAATAGGCCCCACTGACCTGGCGATCGCCTTGAGCCGCTCGGTGTCTCTGAACAGCAGGTCGGCGCGCTTATACGTCGCTGCGCGGCGCGCGAAGCCGATGGTCATTACGGATTCGTCAAGCAACACGCCGGTCCTTTTCTGGGCTTCCTTAATGAGCGCGGACTTCGCCAGGGCGTGAGCCTTCCTTATTTCTTCAATGGGGATTCCCACGGCGTAGCGCATGTAGGCGTTATCGCGGCGCCACTCGGGGATTTCCCGGTCGAACAGATCATGGAATGGGGGCGATGCCCACGTGGCCGCGTGAACTCCGTTGGTAATCGCGTGGATCGGGAAGTGAGGAAACATTCCCTGAGAGACTTCTCCGTGGCGCATCGCAACCCCGTTTACGTATCGCGAGAAATGGATCGCCAGGTCGGTCATGTTCATGGCGCTCTCCGCGGCAAAGCCTGCCTGCCGCAACAGAGCAGTCCGGGCATCGCCCAGAACCTGGCATACCAGATCCCAGGAGAAGCGATCGTGCCCCGCTTCCACCGGGGTGTGCGTCGTAAACACGCAGCGTCGCCTGACGACTTCGACGTCGGCTTCCACGGGCACCGTGTATTTGCGCTGTTTGAGCGTCTCCTCCAGCAAGGCCAGAGTGAGGAATGCGGCGTGGCCCTCATTCATGTGGTAACTGTTGGGATTGAGGCCGACGCTGCGAAGCAGATTCACGCCTCCCATTCCCAGCAATACTTCCTGGCAGATCCGGTAGCGCTTATCGCCTCCGTAAAGGCTGTCGGAGAGGGTGCGATCCCACTCCGAATTCTCCGGCAAGTCGGTGTCCAGCAAATACACGGGCAGAATGAACCCGGACATGCCGTGGATGTTGTAACGCCACGCGCGAACGGCGACATTACGATTCTCGATTTGGACCGTGAAGGTCGCCTCGACTGTATTTAGAACGGTGGAAGGGTCCCAGGGATCAGGCTCTTCGGTCTGATTTCCCTCTAGGTCCAGATGCTGCCGGAAATAGCCCTTTCGGTGTGCCAGCGTCACTGCCACCATCGGCAATTCCAGATCGGCCGCGGAGCGCAGCATGTCGCCGGCCAGAATTCCCAGGCCACCACCATAGGTGGGAATCGAAGGGTCGAGCGCAATTTCCATGGAAAAATACGCGATCTTGTTGGATAACTTTTTCTCCGCCACCATGCAGAGATCATAGCACCGAAGGGTCCAGCGGACCGGCAAGTGATTGCAGGGTTGCGTTCCACTTTTTACACCGCTCCATCTTGCGACACGGCCTGAAAACAATCGCGAACCGGCGTACAATAAACGATTATATGGAAATTTATTCCGTTCGATAGCGAGGCAAACATGCGTCATGCAATTCTGGGAGCTGGCGGCGTCGGCGGGTTGATGGGCGCGGCCCTGGCCAAGTGCGGAGAGGATGTCACCATGATAGTCCGCGCGGAATCTTTGAAAAATTACCCGGCTGAATTGTCACTTGAAAGCACTTTCGGCTCATTTGCGGTTCCGGTGGGCCTCGCCGCGGAAGTGGCGCAGCCCTACGACGTTCTCTGGGTCACGGTAAAAGCTACGCAACTCGATGCGGCGCTTCGCAGCGTGGTCGTAAAGCCGGAGGCGATCGGCGCGATTGTTCCCCTGCTGAACGGAATCGACCACGTGGCATTGCTGCGCTCGCGATTTGGGCATGACCGCGTGGTTCCCGGCAGCATCAGCGTGGAAGCGGAGCGCGTTGCGCCGGGCAAAATCGTTCACCGCTCGGGCCTTGCCCGCTTGAACATCTCAGCGATTGGGGAGAGCCGTTTGTCCTCCTCGATGGAGAAACTTGTGCAGTTTGGGTTCGCTTGCCAGTTCAGCGCGGACGAGATGAAGATTCTCTGGACCAAGCTCGCGTTTCTGGGGCCCTACGCGCTCACGACAACTGCCGCCGGCATGGACGCAGGCGAGGTGAGGGCCGACTCTGTTTGGCGGAATCGGCTCGAAACCTGCATTCGCGAGGCTTGTGCCGTGGCTACGGCGAGCGGAACGCCGCTCGACCCTGAAGGATTCGTTCAGTTTCTAAGCAAGCTCGACCCGGGGATGCGCAGTTCCATGCAGAAAGATGTGGCGGCAGGAAACCCCCCCGAGCTGGACGCCATTGCCGGGCCGATTCTGCGAGGCGCCGAAAAGTACGGGCTTCAGGTTCCTGTAACCCGCGACCTCGTGGAAATGATTCGAGGGAAATCGAGTGCGGCAGCCACACGCTGATCGAACTAAGGCTTTAACACAGAGGGCACAGAGAACACTGAGAAAATCCGAAAACTGCACCCACTGTTCGGATCCTCTTTGTTTTCTGTGCCCTCTGTGTTTAATCTTTTTTCTCTTAGTCCCCTGAAGAAGCAGCCTTAGCCTGTTCCCGATGCAACAGCGGCACGGCTACAAGATGCTCCGCGAGGAACCACACCTGCAACTCGTTGGTGCGGATCACATCGCTTACCAACAAATCGTTGGTCCCGTCGTCGCCGACTTCCGTGGCTTGCCTGGCCATCGTGTGCGCCTCTTTGAGGATGAACTCGTGCGCTTCGAGGAGCCGCGAAATCTGGACTGCCACTTCTTCCCTGCCACGAGGCGGGCGCGGAATGATGGTGGTCTCCGCGACGTCCGCCGCCATGGCGATGCTGACCCCTCCCAGGACCTGAATCCGCTCGGCAATCGTATCCACCAATTCATCCTGCTCGCCATGATGTTTGTCGAACAGCAGATGGAGCTGGTAGAAAGTGACTCCCGCCACCTGCCAATGATGTTTCTTGTACATGTCGCGGAGCGTGATCGTGTCGGCCAGCAGCTGGTTCAGGTTATTGACGCTTGATTCGCACGCTGTTTCATCGAGGGCAATCGGCAGCTTGGCAATTTTGTTGTAAGGCTGGATTTCCCTGGCGTGCTCGTGCAGGACCGGCTGGGCGCGCTTGGTCCCTTCTTCCAGTTGGTTGTAGCGCGCGCGGTTGTCAACTTTTTTAGCACTCATTGCAATGTCTCCCTTTCTCTTTTTTTCAGGATGCCGAAAGATTTAATTCCGAGGCTCACGGGACGAATGGCACGCAATGTTTCGCGCGGGTCCGGCCGGGCCGCCGCATAGCCACGGACCGCTGCCAGCTTTTGGCCGCCGCGCGCCAGGGCTATCATTTCGTATACGCCCGCGGAGATTCTCTGTCAAGCGGAGGCGACCGTGGGGAAATCACACCCAAAATGCCACAGAGGCAAAGAGACACAGAGCAGGATCAAAGAAGTGTTTCGCTTCTTTTTCTGCTCTGCGCCTCAATACCTCTGCGGCCGAATTTGAGTTGGATTTAGCTGGGGAGAAGAACGGAGTCGATCACATGGATCACGCCGTTGGATTGATAGACGTTCGAGATCGTGACCTTCGCGGTGCCGCCCTTTTCATCGGTGAGGATGATGTCCTTGCCCTGCATGCTGATCCAGAGCTTGCCGCCGCTCACGGTATTGAGTTCTGCTTTGCCATGGCCTTCCTTGATGGCTTTCGCAATTTCCTTGCTGCCCAACCGCCCTGCGACGACATGGTAGGTGAGAATTTTCGTCAACATGGGCTTGTTCTCCGCCATCAGCAGGGTATCCACCGTGCCGGCCGGAAGCTTGGCAAACGCTTCGTTGGTCGGAGCAAACACGGTGAACGGACCGGGGCCTTCCAGCGTGTCCACCAGTCCCGCCGCTTTTACCGCAGTCACCAGCGTCGTGTGATCCTCTGAATTCACCGCGTTCTGCACGATGTTTTTTGTCGGAAACATTTCATGCCCGCCAACCATCGGGTTTTCCACCACCATGATCCCAAATGCCGCAACCAGCGTGATGATGCACAACTTCGCAATGTTCTTCATGTTCGTTCCCCTCTCTTTTTCATAAAGTTTTTGGCCTGCAGTCATTACTACGGGGACGCTGCGCGGATGGATGAGAGCCGGATTCAATTATTTTCACAGATGTAAGTGGACGTCGCAAATGACTCACTGTTGGTGCAAACCGAACCGGGAGGCGAATGTCTCCAAATCCTGTTGCTCTTGTAAATCATCTTCGATACACTCCCGTCATTCCGGGCTCGAATTGTCGCAGTGAAGGGCGAAATTAGATTGAGGTGGCATCGATGAAAACAATCAAGCCGCTCGTCGCAGCGATTTCGCTTTCCGCGCTGTGCTCCTTTCTGGCTATCGCGCAGCAGCCCGCGCAACAAGCTCCCAAACAACCCATGAGTTTCTTCATCACCAGCGCGGGCTCCGGGCACGGGGCAAATCTGGGCGGCCTCGCCGGAGCCGACCGGATCTGCCAGACGCTCGCCGCTGCGGTTGGAAGCACGAAGACCTGGCACGCGTACATGAGCACGCAGGGGCCGAACGCTGTGAATGCCCGCGACCGCATTGGTACGGGCCCCTGGTACAACGCCAACGGCGAAAAAATCGCCAATGGCCTCGCCGATCTTCATGGAGATACGGCTGAGCTCGCGCGTGTCGGCAACAATCTGGTCAAATTTACGGGCCTCACGGAAAAAGGCGGGACAGTCAACGGTCGCGGAGACACGCCGAACATGCACGATATGCTGACCGGTTCGCACACTGACGGCACGGACTATACCGATGCAGCCGACCACACGTGCGGCAACTGGACCAGTGACGCGTCCACCGGCAGCGCGCAGCTCGGGCATTTTGACCGCAGCGGCGGCGGTAACACGTCCTGGAATTCCGCTCATCCTAGCGCGGGCTGCAGCCAGGATAACCTGGTAAGCACAGGAGGCGCCGGCCTGTTCTATTGTTTTGCCATCAACTGAGGCGCAGGATCCCCCTTCCCGTGCTGCCGGAAATCATTCCAGGCCACTCGACAAAAAGCGCGGCAATATTCTTAAACAAATAACATAACTCTGCTTGCACTAGCCAACCGCTTGTGTTATAACGTCTACGTTAGCTGGCAGGGGCGGAAGTACCTTAAAATCTAAGGTGAACTAACCCAGCCGCCTCTGTCTTGCCTGTCATTCCAGCATCCCCTCCTTCCCTCTTTTGGCTGAATCCGCCGGCCTATATCCTCGGCCATGCTCTGCAAGGGAATGTCGCCCGTCAGGCGTCAAAGTGTCATTCCGGGCGGAGCGAGGAATCTCTCTTTGGGTTTTCGTATGAGCAGGAAAAACAAGGAGGGATTCCTCTCCCGCAAGGCGGGATCGGAATGACAACGTTATTTTTTGGGGGCGGTAGGAGTAGGTGGTTCAGGCGTTCAGGGGTCTGGGTTTTTCCGGGGAACGCTCATGCGAGCGCTGCTTTGATGCGCTCCGGAGTGAACGGCACCTGCCGGATGCGAACTCCGGTTGCGTCAAAAATTGCGTTTCCTATTGCGGAGGCAACGAGCGTGATGGCGGTTTCTCCCGCGCCCGTCGCGGGCATGTCGGGCCTATTGAGAAGCACCACATCGATTCTCGGCACATCGAAGCCAAGCGGCAAAGTGTGGTATGTCCTCCAGTCGATCGATGTTACTTTCTGATCGTCCCAGGTTACTTCTTCCATGAGTGCGCGGCTCATGCCCTGCAGAGCGCCGCCTTCCATCTGATTCTTCAGCCCGTCAGGATTTGAAATCGGACCCGAATCATTGGAAATGACAAAGCGCGTCACACGCACGCTGCCTGTGTCCTGGTTGACTTCCACTTCGGCAACCATCGAGGCGTAGCCGTTGCCGCCTTCATAGGCGACGCAGGAAATGCCGCGTCCGCTGGCAACACCGGTTTTATTCATCCGTTGTTTCGGAGAGGGTCTCGTCTCCCAGTCCGCATTCTTTGCCGCTGCCTTGACAACATCGATCAAGCGGGGATGGCTCAGGTGGCGCAACCGAAATGCAACAGGATCGGCTTGCGCGGCGGCCGCCAATTCATCCATGAAGGATTCGTGCGCAAATGTGTTCTGGAGGCGCTGGGGCGACCGTAAGGGGCCCGTCCAAAATGAAGATGCAACGTTATGAAGCAGCGAGCGTTCCGCATGGATGGTGCCGGTGCCTTGCGATTTGCCCGCAACCTGGCCCGCCATGTAGGAGGCAACAGCGTTACCACCGTTGTTGTAAGAGGTCGGCTCAGGCGCGGGGGACCTCGCCTTGAATTCCTCCGGCTGAAATCCAGCGAGCAATCCGGTAATCACATTTCCGGGAGTGTTGTAACCGGGACGATTGCCCAGCACCGGAGACCATGCCTCGTGATCCCAGGCGATGATGTTTCCCTGCGCGTCCAGGCCGGCGCGGTCCTCCATCACGAAAGCGAATCCGTAGTTCTCCCACGCCATTTCGTCTTTTCGCGTGAGCTGCACGCGCACGGGCTTGCCAACGGCTTGCGAAAGCAGGGCTGCGTCAAATGTGACCGTGTCCGCGCCGTTGATTCCGTAGCAGCCTGAGCCTCTGCGAAAAATCACGCGCACATTCGCGGGTTCGAGGCCCAGGAGCATCGCGAGCGTGCCCCGCTGTTGCCAGACGGCCTGGGTGGGCGACCAGACCGTCGCTTTGCCGCTCTGCACATCGGCAACGGCGCAGGAACTTCCGACCGACCCGTGCATCTGGTAGGGGTGGTAATAAGTGGCCTTCACAACCGTTGCAGCTTCGGCGAGTTTTTGTTCCAGGTCGACCGAATTTACCATCAAGGTGTCCCGCGCGGGCTTCTGATTCCGGAGGTAATTGTAGAAAGTGGAGTAATCGGGAAGTCCGCTTCCGGCGGTCCAGGTAACTTTCAATTTGCTGGCTGCTTGCATCGCCTGCCACGGCTTCTGGGAGACGACGCCTACGAAGTTTTTCCTTACGACGACTTTTACGACGCCGGAAATATCCTTCACGGAGCTCTCGTCGACATTTACGAGGGTGGCGCCAACCGCGGGCGGCCGAACCACCATGCCGTGTAGCATGCCGGGCACGCGCACGTTGTGCACAAATTCAAATTGGCCAGTGACCATGGCGGCCATATCGGGGCGCGGCATGGGCTTTCCGAGAACCGTCCATTCACTCGCGGGTTTGCGTGGAGCGTTGGGATCGAGCTTCAGGTTGAACTTCTTCCCTGCCACGAGTTCGCCGTATCCTACTTTTTTCGCCGCATTGTTTTTCGCGTGAATCGCGCCGTCGGCGGCAACAAGCTGGTCAATCGGAACGCCCAGTTTTTTAGACGCAAGTTGCAGGAGAGCCTGGCGCGCCGTGGCTCCGGCCTGGGCCAAATTGCTTCGATTGAAATTAGTGGGATGTGACTGGCTTCCGGAGGTGACGCCCTCATCCGGTGTCATCGAGGTATCACAATAAATCAGGTTCACGCGATTAAAGGGCACGCACAGTTCCTCCGCAACCAGCTGAATCTGCGCCGTGGAAATTCCCTGGCCTATTTCTTCTTTTCCGGTATAGGCCGTCACTTTGCCGTCGGACGCAATCGCAATCCAGGAATCAAGCTCGTTTGGCGGGGGAGCATCGGCAGCCAATCTCTCCTGGGCCTGCGCGTCCAGCGGGTTCAGCATGCCTGCCATGCTGAAGGTGACGATCAACGCGCCAGTTCCCTGCAGGAAGGACCTTCGGGAAAACCCCGAGCGCTCCAATGCTGCCAAAGCATCCGGCTTCAAGGAGTGCAAATTATTCGCGGCCTGCGATTTTGTTCTCAATGGGAGATTATCCTAGCGGGCGAATTCACGATTCCCGCCATTTCCTGTCTCGCGCGTTCAATCGCGCGAAGCATTCGGGTGTGGGTGAAACACCTGCACAAAACGTGCGACATCCCTTCCTGAATCTCGCTTTCGGTCGCTTTTGGATTTTTATCCAGGAACGCCTTCGCCGTAAGGATGACGCCGTTCAGGCAAAAGCCGCATTGCGCGGCTTGCTCGGCGATAAAAGCTTTTTGAATTGGGTGCGGCTTTTCGATGGTGCCCAACCCCTCCAGCGTGGTGATCTGAACGCCTTCGACAGACTTTACCGGCGTAATGCAGGAACGGATCGCGGCGCCTTTGACGATCACCGTGCAGGCGCCGCACTGGCCCAGGCCGCAGCCAAATTTCGGGCCGCGAAGCGCAAGGTCGTCGCTCAGAACGTAAAGCAATGGAGTGGCTGGATCCACATCCAAGGTGTGCGTCCGGCCATTCACGTTTAAGGTAATTGCGCTCATATGTCCCCCAAAGTATGCCCGTGGCCGATTTTCGTCAAGGCCCGTGCCGGCGCATGGATGCGGTGCTAATTTTTCAAGTGTCGCGGGAAAACCCAGCGATTGTTCTGATATCGAAATACGCGTCCCACAAGTAGAAAAGGCCGAGATACTTGTCCCGGCCTTTTCTATTCCGCAAGTTCAGTTACGCATTTCCCACGGTCCGGCGTTTAGCTGTTTCCCAGAAATTCGACGTGAACGTATGTACCCAACCGGACGTTGTAGGCAAGGTACCATCCTGGATGATCCGGGTCTTCATAGATCACGATCTGATCGGAATCCCACAGCCAATCGCTGCAGTATCCGAAATCGTAGGGAGCCACCGAGAAATAGAATCCATTGAACCAGAAGCGGTCCGGACCCCCGCCGGCAATGCGCCATACGTGTCCCCTTCCAAATCCGCCCGTAAATTGGCCATGTTCAAAGGGATGATCGAGATGGTAGTGCGGATCGTTGGGGCCTGTGTCGTGGCCAATCCATTGACCCGTATTGGCGTGAACGTGAGGAGCGGCAGGATGCCCCGCCACGTCACTGTTATTGCGGGCCGGTACCAACGTGTTTTTCGGCTGTTCCGTCGGAGTATTGCGGCCCTGTTCCGGCGCCCGTTGCGGCGTCGGGGCGGGAGCCGGTGCAGGACGTGCCGCAGGAGTTGGTGCGGGACGCGCGGCAGGAGCCGGGCCTGGATGCGGCGTTGGACCACGAGAAGGGATATACCCGCCACCGACATTGGGAGCGGAACGTGTTTTCGGCGCACCTTTCTGTTGAGCAGATGCAGGAATTGATATCAACAAGAACGCTAGAAGAAATCCAAGAAGAGTTTTCATTTCCATCTCCCAATTGAGCTTTAGGATTTGTTCGCAAGGATGATTGTCGGGACATTTTCCTTCGGGCTGGTCTTCAAATGAGATGGAGGCAAACGAATATCCGGGTGCCTGCTTCCGTACCATTATCATCCCCGTCCTCATTCTAAACATATTCCGGCAAGGATGGAAAGAATACGGGCTTCCCTGAAATTCGGATAAGCGATACGATTCAAAATCTCGGGATGGGTCCATCATGAAACTCGACAAGATCTACACACGCACGGGCGATGAAGGCAAGACTTCCCTCGGTGACGGTTTGCGGCTGCCGAAATTCCACATTCGCGTGACCGCATATGGGAGCGTCGACGAAGCCAACTCCGTCCTTGGCATTGCGGCCTTGCATGTGAATGACGCCACAGTCCTGAAAGACCTGGGGCACATCCAGAATGACCTCTTCGACGTGGGCGCCGATCTATGCCGGCCGGAGCGCCAAAACGCCGCGGCACCGCCGCTCCGTGTCACCGAGGGGCAGGTCAAATGGGTCGAGGACAGGATTGATCATTACAACGCGGATTTGTCGCCGCTCGACAGTTTTGTGCTGCCAGGCGGCAGCCCGGCGTCGGCGCACCTCCACCACGCCCGCACAGTCACCCGGCGCACAGAAAGGGATATCGTGCGATTGGCTTCCGAGGAACCCGTCACACCTGCCGTGCTTGAATACGTCAACCGGCTTTCCGATTTGCTGTTTGTTCTTGCGCGATACCTGAACGATAGGGGCGCGACGGACGTGCGATGGAAGCCCGGCCTGCACCGGTGAAATTGATGACCGTGATTTGGCGTTTAACGATTTTGAATTATTACTCGCGCATTTTTGATTAAGGAGCAATAGCGATGGACGTTTTTGATTCCTTCAAGGCAGCTCAAAAGGAAGGATGGGCCCATTTCGCGCCGCTGGAGGCTTACACAACGCCCCCCGCAGCACGACTGGTAAAGCGGGCGCGGATTCGTCCCGGACAGCGGGTGCTTGACGTCGCATGTGGCACTGGTGTTGTCTCCGTGACGGCCGCACGTCTGGGAGCTCACGTGACGGGGCTGGACCTCACACCCCAGCTTCTGGAACGCGCGCGCGAAAACTCGCGCATTGCGGGAGTCGAAGTCGAATGGATCGAGGGAGACGCGGAAAAGCTCCCGTTTCCCGATGCCACGTTCGACGTCGTGGTCAGCCAGTTTGGCCACATGTTCGCCCCAAGGCCTGAAGTGGCGATCGCGGAGATGCTCAGGGTATTGAAACCCGGAGGAACCATCGCGTTCTCGACCTGGCCGCCGGACCATTTTGTCGGCCGCATGTTCACGCTCAACGCCAGCTATATGCCACCTCCGCCACCGGGCGTTTCTCCTCCGCCACAATGGGGCGATCCGAATATTATCCGGCAGCGGCTCGGCGCCGCGGTGAAGGATCTTGTTTTCGACCGCGCGACCATGCTGGTCCCCGCTCTGAGCCCGCAGCACAACCGCTCCCTGATGGAACGCACCGCGGGGCCCGTGGTGAAACTCGTGCAGGCGTTGACCGCGAGCGATCCGGCGAAGCTTGCTTCGTTCCGAAGCGAATATGACGCAATTTTCAATGAGTATTTCGAGGAAAATATTCTGCGGCAGGATTACCTGATCACGCGCGCCACGAAAGTTTGAAAGGTAGCACGGGCTTCAGTCCGCCTGCCGGACTGGCAGGCCTATGCGGTTTTAACGCAAAAGTCTACGAAGCTGGGGAATGTGTGGGGTGTTTTGAAATGCACTCCGGCAGCGGCTAAAGCCGGATGAATTCCTACACTTTACGGCACGGCTGAAGCCCTGCCCTACAAACCATCGACGATCACAGAAGCCTAGAAGCCTGCTTGACGCGGAAGGACCGAACTACGTTTATTTGCTCGCCATCGTCTGTTCGGCGCGCGCCTTCAAGGCCTGAATATCCTGCTTGCTTCGGATGACCATCCGGCCCACGCGGTTTGCGTTGTAGAACATTGCGCTGAGCTGGACCTGTCCGTTCTTCTCGGCCATGTGGAGCGCACGGGTTGATGTGCCGTGGATCGGCCACGCGAAAAGAGTCCAATTCTCGGTCTTCGGATCGAACCGGGCAACGTAGTCGCTTCCCTGCAAGTTCATCCATACGTTATGGGAGCTATCCACCATGCCCATGTAGGGATTCAAGCCGGGCCGCGGAGCGGGATAGAAGGTCTGCTTCAGCGTATGGGTATTGATCCGCAAAAGATTGTTGCCAGAGTAATCGGGAATCCATACGTCATCGCTGTTCTTGTCCGCAACCAGGCGGCGCGGGGCTTCCGTACCCGTCCCTCGAGGACCGAGCATTTTTAGATCGTCCGCGGAGAGGTCGCCATCTTTAATGAGGGTGTCCTTGTTTGGCGGCACCTTGATTTCCAGGGACTTGCCCGTCTCCACATCACTGTGTCCGATGATGTCGATGGAAATCTGAGTCCACCATCCATTGCCGTCTCGATCACCGGTCATACCGTAGCTCCCGCCCGGTTGAGTCAAGGAAACGAATTCCTGGAACTTCTTGGTCTTGGGATCGAAGCGGATCGCTCCCCGCCCCGTGGAGGCCCAAATGTCGCCGTGGCCGTCTTCATCAATGCTGATGTTCGCTCCCGCCATGCCGGCGTCGGGTTGGAACACTTCTATCTTTTCGGTTTTCGGATCGATTCTGGCGACCTTGCCCGATGGGTCCGCTCCAGCTTCGCCGGCCTCGGCAGCGGCGTTGATCGCGCCGTTGGTGTTGAGGGTGACCCAAATCATTCCGTCATGGGCGAGCGCGATTCCATGCGTTGTGGCCGCATGACCCCCTTTGCCGGGGTACATGAGGTTCGTGACATCTCCGGTCTTGCCGTTAACATGGCCAACCGTGCGGTCGGCGGAATCGGCTTCGTTGTAGGTAAACCAAACGTCGCCGCTCAGGTCGACTTGCGCGTCATGCCCACCCTGAGCGCCACCGGAACCTTGGGAAGTACCGACGGACCAATCGTTCCCGTTGTTGAGGTTGTATCCCCCGCCCTCTTCCAGCGGCAAATCGTACGAATAGATGACTGGAAGAACCGCGTCACCCGAGGGACGCGGAGGAAGCTTCATTTGCAATGCCGAAGGTCCGGGACCGCGCATTTCCGTCAGATACGCCGCAAGGTCCTTCTTGAAATAGGTCATAGCCCCGTTGGGCCGCTGGTCGTCGGGGTGAAATCCGCCGCTCGTATTGGTGCGGCTCATCGCGTTGATAATCGCTTCCCAGCCCTGCTCATCAAACTTGTTTTGCAACGCGATGTTGGCTCCATGGCAGGAGGTGCACTGGCGCATAAAGACGTCTTTCATGCGGCGGTGATTCGGGGTGTCTTCGGGCAGCGCGGCTTCCATTTCGTCGCCGGAAAGCTGCAGCCAGTAAGCCTTAGTTTCCTTCATCGCAAAATCTTTTCTTTGCGAAGCGCCTTTTAAGGTCACATCGCCGCTGGCTGCCTCGAACCCGACGGCTTGCGCCCACACTTTGTATTTTCCTTCTTCCATCGCTGGAAAGTAATAGGCGCCCTGATCATCGGTGAAGACGGAAACCGTTACGGGCCGGCCCTCAATCTTCGCGAAAACCGTCACACTCTCGAGCTTCTCGCCGGAGGCTGATTTCACCGTGCCCGTCAATATCGAGGTTTCCGCGGCATGGCCGATTTTCGGAATCGACACCGCAGCGGCGAGAATCGTAAATGCCGCGATTCCGAGAACCCAGTCTGAAATCCTCTTCTTCTTTTCGGTCATGATCGGCTCCTTAACTTATCTTTCCGGACGTTCGCTCGAAAGTACGTGAGGCGGACTGTCTAAAGTCTTGAGAAAGTCGAGAACATATCCGACCTGTGCGGCGGTCAGGGTGTACTTGAATCCGGGCATCGTATTAGTCATGCCGTCCATGATTGCCATGCGGATCGCGTTTTCATCGGCGAGGACGATGGCTTTGGACAACCCGGGGCCGAGAGTTTTGGCGCTGGGCGTGGCGGGAACGTGGCACATCGCGCATTTTTGTTGAAAAATGCGCCTGCCCTCTTTCTGAGTGTCCGATAAGGCGGTCTTCGGGGGCGATTGCTGCGCGAACGCCGAAACCGGTAAAATTGCGAACAACAAAATAAAAATCGAAGCGCCGCGCTTCATTTCCAACCCCCTTGAGCAAACAGCTGCCTCTTTCACGATTTCTTTGAAAAGCATTGAAACACATTTGATTTGGACTGTCTCTGCTTATAAATTGCTACGCTGGATTGCCCGGTGTGTCAAGCAAATTGCAACCTGCATCGAGGACCAATTTCAGCTAGAGGCGGGGTGAATCCGCGGCCTAATTCTGTCCGCCTGCTCGCGGGACTGGCTTGCTACCGGGATATCGTTCGATATAGCATCCTATCCATTGTCCGGCGCTCAGAACCTGTCCCGGAGCAAGAAAAAGCGATTTCTGTTCCAGCAACTGCGTCATCTGGAAACGAATCTCATGGGAGGGAATACGATGCGTGCGAAAGAATTACACCTGCTTGTGATTTCGGGAATCCTGATTGGGGCCTCAGCTTTCAATGCCGCAGCGCAACAGCAGGCGCCGCCTCCTTCGAAATTCAAATTGAGCACTCCCGCCTACGCGGAAGGCTCCATGCTCCCGACGCAGTACACGTGCGCCGACCCGAACGCGGCATCGCCTGCATTGCAATGGGTGAACCCGCCGGCAAGCACCGTCAGTTTCGCCGTCATTTTTCATGATACCGACGCTGCTCCCGCCAAGGGAACGATGGACGTCACGCACTGGATCTTCTGGAATATCCCCGCAAGTTCCACGCAGGTGATGGCAGGCATCAAGCCGGACACGATGCCCGACGGGTTAGTGCAGGGCAAGAACGTGAGGGGCGTGAATGGATTCCAGCCGCCGTGCCCTCCCGTAGGCGGGACGCCGCATCACTACATCTTTGAAATGTATGCCCTGGACCAGAAGCTTGACCTGCCCGCAGGAACCGCCCGTGCCGACCTGCTGAAAGCGATGGACGGGCATGTCCTCGGGAAAGCAACCTACGTGGGCGTTTTTGGGAGATAATACCAACTTGCCGCCAGGCGGCGAACCCTTCAATCGAGGGAACGCACTGGCGCGCTTTTTATGAATTCACTACAAAATAGATTCATGCCGAAAACGTCACTGAAACGGCGCGGCCTGTTTGCTGCAATGGCCGTTGCGCTGCTTCTTGCGTCCGTCGGCTTCCTGAGTCTCGCGAAAGCGCAGTCTTCTGACGCCGCGACTCCTGCGTCCACATCAGACGCGAGGCCGCTGCAAATTGACCGGGGCGCCGTCGCACTCTGGCAAACTCTGCTGAAGCTCCGAACGCGCGCGAGCCTGCTGCTCGTCGTGGCTCATCCGGACGATGAGGACAGCGGCATGCTGACCCTCGAGGGCCGTGGACGCGGCGCGCGTACGATGATGCTCACGCTGAATCGGGGCGAGGGCGGACAAAATGTAATGTCCAACGATTTTGATGACGCCCTCGGGCTGGTGAGGACCCAGGAACTCCTCTCCGCCGACCGCTATTCCGGAGTGCAACAATTCTTCAGCAGCGTCGCCGATTTCGGATTCTCGAAAACGCGGGAGGAAGCACTGTCTTTGTATGACCACGATCGCGTCCTTGCCGACGCGGTGCGAGTCGTGCGGATGACGCGGCCACTGGTGGTCACCGCCGTGTTCGTAGGTGGCCCGACCGACGGGCACGGGCAGCACCAGGTTTCCGGACAAATCGCGCAGGAAGTCATTGCCGCCGCCGGAGATCCTAATATGTTTCCGGACCAGATTCGCGAGGGATTGCGCCCCTGGTCGCCTCTAAAAATGTACGCCCGCGTCCCGACCAATTCCGTTACTCCGAAGGGCATCCACGACACCGCTACCGATAAATATTTTCCTGTGCGGTTCTATGATTACGTTCACAAGGACTGGACGGAGGGCCTGCCTTCCGTAGACATTGAGATCCCCGAGGGCAACTATGACCCGGTATTGGGCGAATCCTACCTTCAGGTGGCAAGGGAAGGATTGGCGCTTCAGAAATCGCAAAATGGAGGCGGCGCAATTCCCTACTCCGGCCCGGCGGGCGTTCCTTATCATCGATACGCATCGGCGGTACCGGCAACCGGGAAAGAGAACTCCTTCTTCGACGGAATTGATGTCTCGCTTGCGGGAATCGCCAGTCTGGCGCAGAGCGACCAGAATGCGTTTCTGAAGGATGGACTTTCGCGGATTGACGCGCTGGTCGGGCAGGCCATCGGTGCATTTTCGACCGATCACCCGGAAAAAACCACGCCGATGCTCGCGCAAGGATTGCAGGAAACAAATTCCCTCGTGGCGCAAGTTACCGCGAGCCAGCTCACCGATGATGCAAAATACAATATCCTGCACGAGTTGCAGATCAAGCAGGATCAATTTCGGCAGGCGATCATCGACTCACTCGGGTTTTCCCTCGAAGCGACCATAGCTCCAAAGAAGGAACCGACCCGCGATAACTTTTTCAACGCCGGGCCAACGGAATCCTTCGCCTACGCTGTTCCCGGCCAGGATTTTGACGTGAAGATTCACCTCGATAATCCAGCGGCGACGCCGCTCAAAATTAATCGTATGTGGATCCAGACGCCCGCGGGCGAAACGTGGACCTTCACGCCCGAAACTCCGGTGGCCGCAAATCTCCCGGCGGGACAGCAGCTCGACCAGAAATTTGACGTGCGCATTCCCGAAAATGCGCAGGCGACGCGGCCTTACTTTTCCCGGCCCACCGAGGAACAGCCTTACTACAACATTTTGGACGAGCGCTACGCGACGCTCCCGCTTGCTCCCTATCCTGTCACGGCTTGGCTGGAGTTCAGTTACGAAGGCGCTGTCATTCACGCGGGACAATCGGTCCAAACGGTGACGCGGCAAAATGGATTCGGCACTGTTTTGAATCCACTGATGGTTGTGCCGGCGGTATCGGTGCGGATCGCGCCGAAAGCAGGAATCACGACGCTCGGCTCAAAATCATTTGCGGTGTCGACCCTGATCCATACCGAAGTCGAAACCGGGGCAAAAGGCTCGGTAAAACTCGATCTGCCTCCCGGCTGGCGCTCGGAGCCCGCCGTCGCCTCTTTTGACCTGCAACGCGCGGGCCAGGAACAAAACATTGCGTTTCAGGTCTTCCCCAATCAGCTGGAGCAAAAGACATACACGGTAACCGCGGTAGCCGACTTGAATGGACGCGAATATCGCGAGGGCTACACGACCGTCGGCTATCCGGGACTCCGGCCTTACAACCTGTATGCGCCGGCGACTTACCGGACCTCCGGAGTCGATTGCAAAATCGCGCCCGGCCTTCACGTTGGCTATGTATCCGGTACCGGCGATGAAGTGCCGCAATCACTGGCGAGCATTGGCGTCAAATCCGATTTCTTGAGTTCGGAGGAACTGGCCCGTGGAGACCTGCAAAAATACGACGTCATCGTGCTGGGAGTTCGCGCGTACGCAGCACGGCCCGAGCTGACCACGGATAACCAGCGGCTGCTGGATTATGTAAAAAACGGGGGCGTGCTGATCATTCAGTACAACACGACAGCGCAGACGGACCGCGACTTCGTCCTTGGGCCTTATCCCTACCGCTTGCCGGGCGCATCTGGCGCAGGAGGCGTTATGGATGAGACTTCGCCAATCGCATTCCTCGATCCCAAAAATCCAGTCTTGAGCTGGCCGAATCAAATCGGACCACAGGATTTCGCAGGATGGTTCGAGGAGCGCGGCCACGGTTTCCTGACCGCTTATGACGAACATTACAAAGCGCCGATCGAAACGCACGATCCCGGCCAGGACCCGCAAAAAGGCGGCCTGGTGTACACGCCCTATGGCCGCGGGGTTTATGTTTATGTGGCGTTCGCGCTGTATCGCCAATTGCCTGAGGGCGTGCCCGGAGCCTACCGCTTATTCGCAAACCTGCTGAGCCTGCCGCGAAATCCCGCGCTGAAACAAAAGTAGATATCGTATTTTAGTTATCTGGTGTGCCTGTGAAGCGGGTCAATCAGCCATAGCCAATCGTCGAGCAAAAACTCGATTCGAATGGCCAGCAACGCAATGCGGCCCATGACGGTATATCCGAAACTCGCGCCGAACGTGATCATCAGAAACCAGATGCCAACGTTGGCAGTCTTGCCGACAAATCCAGTGTGTTCGAAGGAGAAAAAGAAATATGTCAGGCAGGAAAGGACGCCAACCACGACGATGAGGTTCTCAACCGACGCCCAAAAATCAAAGGCGCCAAGATTATTCACTACGAGCGGAAGAATGGAACTACGAATTTGTTCGAGGAAATCGCCGTGCAAATAGGCGACCAACTGGAGGCCTGCAGTCGTGCCAATGATGAAAGCGAGCGGCCACCGGGCGATCCAATCCCCCCTCGGGGCCATACGCCAAAGCAGCATGATGCCCAGGACCAATGGAATCAGGTACCAAAAATCTCTTTTGGCATCCGGCCCGGACAATCCCGGCATGGCCCATTTCTGTATCATTGTCGGCCAGACTTTACCCAGCAGGTTCGGGATCAGCACATCCCAAAAGGCGATCACCATCCAATACCCGGCTGAAAGTCCTACGTAGATGGCTTCGACTATTTTGTAAATGGGATTGTCTCGATAGAGAAATGAGAAGATGGCTATCGTGAAAAAAGCCGCGATCCACAAGCAAATCGTCCGCGGAATGCTAAGCAGATATTCCCGCTGGTTGGGATTTGCGGACTCGCTACGGATGTAGTCGTCGTAGGTTGCCGGGTCGTACCGGTTCCATTGGCCGTTGCCCACCGGAACAGCGCGGACATACTCGCGCCCCATCCCGTTCGTTGTGAAAGCGGCGCGCCAAATGAGGGTGCCAGCGCCAAGCAGCATGATCGCAGCCCAAATCATCGTTTCGCGCTTCATGAACGCGACTCCCGCCGCTTGTCGGCAAAGTAGAGGATGTTCGCCATCACAATAAGAAAAATAATCAGCAAGTGCGCGACGAGTTGCGGGCCCATGCGGCGCAAACCGTCGAGGTATTTCGGATTTGGGTGCGGTCCACCGTACTTATCGATTACCAGCTTTTCATACTCGGCTGCGCCTTTGATTGCCCCAAGCAGGCCGGGGAGCTGCCTGGGAACATACGGGTACAACTGCGGGGCCTGCACGCCCGTGCTCCCGCCGACAAGGTGTATGGTCTCCGGAAATGGCGTGACGGCATACTGAACCCACTCCTTGATTCCGGGATAACCAGCCGAAATATCAATGACAAGCTTCATCTGTTGGATATTCTGGATGCCGTGCATCATGGGAATATCCTGCAATGGCGTCCCTCGGCTGTCGGTGGTGTAAAGCTCCCGAAGATTGGTGACGATAACTTTAATCACGCCTTCATTGCCGGATTTGTAACCAAGGTTCACGTAATCCTGCCCGTAAACCAGGTTTGGGAAGTCGGACTTCAAGACATCATCAATCGTAGCGTCCGCGAGCTGCGAGCCGACCGGCCACAACGCCATAAAGTACATCTTGAGTTTCTTCTCCGCGCATTGCTTCACGAACGCAGTGGCCATGGGACTCAGCTCGCCCTCGCTGGACGGATCATAATCAAAAGCAATCAGGACGGGATCGCCGGCGTGGAGCTTCTCGATTTCGTTGAAGGTCGCTTTGGCCAGCGCGCCGGGAATCTCAGGGAAGGTCCGCCCCGTGACGCCCACAAAATAGATCGGCACGAGAACAGCCCAGAACATCAGGAGAAAGATCCACCTGCGATCGAGCGTGCGTAAAGTAGGCAGAAACCCGCGTGATACAAATTGAGCGGCCAGTGGCGCCAAAGATCCCAGGACAATCACCACCAACCACCATTGCTGTTCCAGGAAATCTCGCAAGTCTTAGTCCTTCCCCAAGTAAGAACGATCCGCGCCGATGAGCACCTTGAGCGACGCGGCAACGATGCCCAGCGCGATTCCGATCATGATTGCGCGATTTCCTGCTGTATTGAACACGCTCATGATCAACACAGTGAGATTCTCAATTTTCAGGCCTGTGAAATACTTGAATCCGGACCACTTACTGGGGTCGATCCAACTGGTCAGCGCGACCCCGGCAAATGTGCGGCCCAGGAGAACGATAAAAGCAGTTCCCAGCAGTAACGCGGCCTCCACATTTTTGGCGCGAAAGGCACGGAAGGCGGCGGACGCGATATAGAAGGCAAGCATCGCAAACAAAGTGGCGGTCAGCGGGGTATACCCGTACTGATAGATGAACCAGAATCCGCTGCCCATTTCGCGGTAGTAGCCGGTCCACGCCATGTTCGGAAATTGCGGCGAAGGATGCACGCCGATTTTACCAAGACCGATAAACAGCGTCCCAAGGAAGGATACAAGCACAACCGCCGAATACCCCCAGCCGCTTTTGCGATCGGAAATACTCTTCAGATGAGACATCAAAAGATTGGCGCCACCCAGGACAAAGGCTATGGAGCTCAGGATGTCGAACCAGATGGAGACGTTCTCGCCCCAACTCTGCGCCGGCGGAATGAAGTACGAAGCGATCAGGACGAATCCGCCCAGGGCAGTGATGAGAAGTGGAATCGTTCGCTTCATCCATTCGCTCCTTAGGAAAGAACCTTTCGCGTCAGATAGTCCACAAACGCTCGCATCGCCGGTGAATTCGTCAGCACGACAAGTGTTTCCGCGATGACACCCGCGATCACGAGCCCCGCCACGATCAGTTTTCCGACGTCCTGCCCTTTCAGGCTGCCGATCTGCCCGGGTTCCCCGGACAGGTAAGCCGAGGCAGCAAAGAACTCCTCGCCGATTAATGTGTAGTCGCACGCCGCGACAAAGAATGGGAGTTGAGCGGGCTGGCCCGTGCCGGCGATTTGAATCGCGCCGATGGCGTTTCCCATCTCGGCAAGAATCAGCGATTCGGCAAAAAAGGAACCCATATAAAAGCAGGCGGCTGGTTTTTCGCGAGTCATGTAGCCCTGAATGTGCGCCACGTAGGCGAATTGCTCGTCCGTCACGTAATAAATCTTGTCGGAATTGTAGGAGTCGGGGCGCCCCGCAGCCAGGAACGCCCCCTGCACAGCCTCCTGCCCGGCTGTCATGACGAGCGAGTGGCTGGTCGGCACCTCAATCTGCGCGTTGTACTCCGCTGCGGTCTTCGCTACGCGGCTCAGGATGCTCATCCCGGCGATGGTCTGCATATCGTTCAGGTCGCCAATTCCGGGAACGAACAGGCACGAACGCCCCATCTCCGTCGCGCGGCCAACGGCTTCGTCGATGGCTTCGAGGCCCGCGATCCTGCGCACCTTCAGGGGTACTCCTCTGCGCGCCAATTCAATGAATGCGATTACCGAACCGCAAAAAACGAGCAAGATCACAAGAAACCAAACCCGAGTGCCATCCAACCATTGCATGGTTGGGGCCACAGGAGCGCTCGTAGAGGCGGGGGATGACTCTGTGAGGTCTTTCGATATCGCCACCACTTGGAATAAATACGGATGGTTGCGAATAAGGTCGCTCACGGTGTAACGATTCGTTCCGGGCGGGACCGTGTCCACGACGGTGAACGTCGCATCTTCGGCGGTTTTCTTGCGGATCAGGTACCCCTGCAACGAGGAATCGCCGAGTGAGAGTGTCCAGCTCAAGTCAATTCGCGTCCCGTCATCCCAGTCGTGATCCACCGCCGTTAGGTTTGCCGGTGGCGCAGGCGCAACCGATTGCCCGAGAGCCGCAACCGGAAGCAGCCCTGCTGCCCACATCACGAGTACGGCAATCCAAACTTTCACGAAAGCCTACCCTTCGATCAATTCCACGTTCGCACGAGGAATGACGACGTTCTCACCGGAATCGAATGTCACCTCAAGAACTCTCGCCTTGGATCCGGAAGCGAGCACCCGCAGTTCCGGGGGCAATCCGCTAACCGACCCAATCAGCCCGAAGTAGGGATCACGAATGATGCGTACAGGCTTGCCTATTTCCAGGTAACTTTCGATGACGACCGACTCGGCTTGCTGCGCAAGTTCCCGCTCGGAGAGAGGAATTACAATTTCGGGGCGCATGACGCCCGCGCGAATCTGCGTGGCCCCATTCACTGCCGCGTGGTCGCCTTCTCGCGATGCGAGCAATTTGAAGGTTCGCTCGGCCATGGCGATTTCGCCGAAACCTTCCGTCACGATCAGCGTCAGGCCGACGCGCTCCGATCCGGTGATGGCCACGCCCAGATTGTAACCGAGAAGTTGCTCAAGGTCCTTATCGTCAAGGCCGCCGGTGACAATCGCCGATACGCCAGTCTGGCGCGCCTTTTGGATTGCATCCATATCGATACGCGCCCCCCCAATGACAATGCAACCTTTCATATCCGGGAGGATTAAGTCGCCAGTCAATTCCTGCTCGTGGCTTTTGCACGCCAGGCGGATCGGGCCGAATGTTTCCCCGCCGATTCCGAAAATTCCCTGCACAAGAGTTACTTCGGCTTCGATCACGCAGCCCTCTTCGGGAATGACTTCAACGACCGTGCCGGCGAGGAACGCCTCCACCTGCAATGGCTGTGGTTCACCACGCAAGATTACCTGTCCGGTCACGGAGGAAATCGATTCGATGGTGCCCGCAACCTTGGACGCATACTCGACACGGAACTTCCCGAAAATGCCTTTGGTTCGTGCCAGCGGCTCGCCGACTGTGACGCGGTCCCCCTCCTTCTTGAGCATGCAGCCCGGCACATCAGTGGGCGAAAGCGACAACAAGTTGGCGAGATTCAACGGCATCGCGTCGCCGGGGATGAACGTCTGCGCTACGATCTGTTGCGCCGTGACGCGATCTCCGTTGCCTACCAGAACATCGCCTCGAATCGGCAGTAGCCGGCGGGCGCGATGCTTTATGCGCGCGACGACTTTGAGTCCGGGAGTGTATGCCTTTGCCACGGAAACCTCACCTGGTCGCAGCGACTATTTCAGGATAGAGCTGCATGGCCTCAACCCATTTCTTCACGAGCTTGCGGCTAATATCGCGCTCGACGGGAACGGCGAGCGGTCGGCCCCGCGCATCGAGTATCAAGCCAACCGCCCCCCCGCGTGCCTGCCGCTCGACTGGTTTTCCGGGACCTGCGCCAAAGTCGAAGCCGCGCTCAGGCTCAATCGATACAGATGCTGTCTGTCCCTCCTCCAGAGGGAAAAGACGAATATCGCCATACATCATCTGGCCCGACTCGTTCAGTGTGGCCGACTTGATGGAGTATCGGAAGCACGGGCGGTCCGGCTTTCCCGTTCCCTTTGCGGCAACACACGTGCCAAGATAAATCAGGCAATCCCGTTCGAACACTTCCAATGAGGCCTGCGGATGCACCTGGGCCAGCACTCCCAGATGCGGCATCATGAAGATGGAGTCCTTGGCAAGCGTGGTGAATCCCTCCGGCTCGAAGGCGTCGATGAGCATCATCGCGGTCTGGTGCATACGCGGAGCGTGGGACAGCACTCCACCGGAAGCGACCAGCAAATCCAGCTTCATGTTGTCGACGATGGTCTGGCCGGAGATTTCCTGCCGAAACGTATCGCCCACCGTGCGCTGCTGCTGAACTCCCTTAAGCGTGGTGGCGAATTGCTTGTGCTGCAGGTAGGCCAGCCGCAACGCCTCGCGCGAAACGGCCTGCTCGAAGATCAGGGCTTCCAGCGTCTGCGGAATCGTGGTGGGGCGAATCATTTTATTTTTTACGCGATTGCGCAAATCACTTTCATCCATGTCGACGTGCACCCAACGGAGAATGTTCGGCATGCCGGCTTCGGCGCATACATTGGCAATCGAATAGCTCATGCCAAGATTGGCGCTGACCGTGCGGTTGAACGTGCCGTCGAAGACGCTGAAGACGTCGGTGGTTGCTCCCCCAATGTCCACCCCTACCACATTGATTCCCTGCCGGCTGGCGATGGTCTGCAGAATGTTGCCAACCGCACCGGGCGTCGGCATGATGGGCGCATCCGTCCATTGCAGGAGTTTGTCATAGCCCGGCGCATGGGCCATCACGTGCTCGAGGAACAGATCATGCACCGCGTCGCGTGCAGGGCCCAGATTTTCGCGCTCCATCACCGGGCGCAGATTGTCGACGATCGTGAGTGCAAAGCCTTTGCCAATCACTTTCTGGACCAGGGGCGCGGCATCCTTGTTGCCCGCAAATATGATTGGCATCGTGTATTCGCTGCCAAACCGCGGCCGCGGCTTGGCGGGAGCGATCAGTTCCGCGATTTGCACAACGTGCGTTGTCGTGCCACCGTCAACCCCTCCGGAAATCAACATGATGTCCGGACGCAGATCACGAATGCGTTTGATTTGTTCGTGCGGGCGGCGCTTATCGTTCGAGGCAATGACGTCCATCACAATCGCGCCCGCGCCAAGGGCCGCCCGTTTAGCGCTCTCGGCCGTCATCTCGCGGACCACTCCGGCCACCATCATTTGCAGCCCCCCACCGGCGCTGGAGGTTGATATGTAAATGTCACAGCCTTCGTTTTCCGTCGCAGGCCTGATGATCTGGCCGTTTTCATCAATCAGCCGGCGACCGGCCAGCTCTTGAATCTCGGTGATCGAGTTCACGACGCCAACGGTGACGTCGGCAAACGGTTCCTCAACCGTCGTGGGAGCCTCACCCCGATGGGTCTGGCGGTATATTCCATCTACCTTTTGAATGAGGATTGCTTTTGTCGTAGTGCTGCCACAATCGGTAGCGAGAATCAATCGAATGTGGTCGGGGTCCATATTAGGCATGAGGCTCTCGGGATGGCGGGCCGGCACCGTTACGCTTGGACCTGTTGCCGCCCGGCTCCTTGATGCCGGACTCGGCTTCCAGCGCTTCAAGCCGGTGACAAATGTAACCGATCGATCCGCGTTGCTCCATAAACCGCGTGAGATTCTCAAATTCGCCTTTATCCACGATGACGGTAGCGAATGGCTGGACCAAACGCAGGAATTGCGCCGAAACGTAATTCAACGGACGACTCATCTCGAGTGTAAACATCGCCGGGATGGTCAACCGTCGACGAACGATTTCGTTGCAAAGCCTCTCGATCAGACTGCGCTGCGACTCATTGGGAACTAGGTCCTCGGGCGAATCGATTGCAAACGCATGCTTCAGCCAGTTCACTTCGTGAATCCTTCCGCGTGGATCATTCGATATTCAGTATAGCCTTGCACTTCCGTGCCTCAGGATCAGCGCACGATAATACCATCCTGGTTTCCGAAGGGGTGGAAGAAAACGGGCGTTCATGGAGCAAGTTGAAGTCTGAAACCACCGGCCGCAGGTAGGAATTACATAGCCAACTGTTTCATTCTATTAACAGCACTCGATGCGCCCATGCCGTCGAATGATGCTCACAAGAGGTGCCCCTGCCGCGTCTAGTAGGTGAGAGCCTTATCGCATGCCATCTTGCGGAACGTATCCCGAAGCCGGTTTGACATCCAACCTGCAGGCGGAATTTAGCAAAAATGAGGCCGAGTAATCTATTCTAGGAACAGGAATGCTCGTCGTTGGATGCGATGGATTTTGCGGCGAGATCGAAATGCGTTACGCTTTCCAGGTGATTCCACGGAGGTGCCTCATGCGTGCGGCGCTCAGATTTTCAGCGGTTTTTTTCATAGCTATTTCATTGATGTTCGCGCAGGAGAAGCCTGCCGGGGACACTGACGTCACGCGCGCGACGCTGGACAACGGACTGAGAGTCGTGATCGTCCGCGATCCACTCGCTCCGGTTGTCACTTTGGAGCAAAACTACCTGGTCGGTGGAAACGAAACCCCGGCGGGTTTTCCGGGGATGGCGCACGCGCAGGAACACATGGCGTTCCGGGGATGCTCGGAAGTGTCGGCAGACCAGATTTCCGCGATCTTTGCCCAACTGGGCGGCAACGGCAACGCCGACACGCAGCAGAACATCACGCAATATTATTCCACGATTCCCGCCTCTGACGTGGACATCGCCTTGCGAGTGGATGCGGATTGCATGCGGGACATCGAGGACTCGCAGTCCGAATGGGCTCAGGAAAAACCCGCCATCGAGCAGGAGGTCGCCCGCGACCTGTCGAATCCGACGTACAAGTTCATGACGCGCCTCAATGAAGACATGTTCTCCGGCACGGTTTATAGCCACGACCCGCTGGGCACCAAGGATTCATTCGACGCGACGACCGGCGACATGCTCAAGGACTTCTATAGGAAATGGTATGCGCCCAACAACGCGATCCTCATCATCGCGGGCGACGTGGACCCCGCCGCGGTGCTGGCCAAGGTCAAGGAGTTCTACGGAGATATTGCGAAGAAAACGCTGCCCGCGCGTGCCGAAATCAATCTGCAACCTGTGAACCCGGAATCCTTCACCCTCGACAGTAATCTTCCCTACCTGCTCGGATTCGTCGCCTATCGCATGCCCGGGACGGACAGTCCTGATTTTGCCGCGGCGCAAATTTTGGCGGACGTCCTTTCCAGCGAGCGAGGCAATTTGTTTGATCTCGTGCCGCAAGGAAAGGCGCTGCAAACCGAATTCGGATTTGCGGAGGCCTACACGAAGGCCAGCGTGGCGTACAGCGCCGGAGTTTTGCCCGCCAATGGAAACGCCCAGCCGCTGATTGCGGAGATGCGCAAAATCCTGTCGGATTACGCCGCCAACGGCGTCCCCGCGGAACTGGTCGAAGCTTCCAAGCGCCGCGAAATCTCCGGGGCCGAATTCCGCCGCAATTCCATTCCAGGGCTGGCGGCCGAATGGTCCGACGCGCTCGCCGCCGAGGGCCGCAACTCCCCGGACGAAGATGTCGATGCGATGCGGCGGGTTACGGTGGACGACGTCAACCGAGTCGCCAAAGAATATCTCGTCGATGACAATTCGATTTCAGCGGAACTCAAGCCCGTGCCTTCCGGCGCGGCGGTGGCCTCAAAAGGATTTGGCGGCGGCGAACAGACAACTTCAGCTCCCACGAAGGCGGTCGACCTGCCTTCCTGGGCGGGGTCGCGCCTGCTCGCGCTTGAATTGCCTCCCGCTCCGCCGTCATCCACTGAGATGAAATTGCCCAACGGCGTGCAACTCATCGTGAGAACGCTGAAGGTTACTCCCACGATCACAGTGATGGGTGAGGTCCGCCACCAGGCGCAACTGGAGTCCGCTCCCGGGAAAGACGGAGTCGCAGACGTGCTGAACGATATGTTTTCGTACGGCACCAAGAACCTCGACCGGCTGGCGTTTCAAAAGGCCCTCGATGATATCGCCGCCGACGAATCCGCCGGGTTCAGCTTCTCCGTGCAAGTGTTGAAGCAGGATTTTTCACGTGGCGTTCAACTCCTTGCGGATAACGAATTGAATCCCGCGCTCCCAAACGATGCTTTCAATGTGATCAAGCCGCAGACCGCGCAGTTCGTCGCCGGCAGAACCAAGAGTCCCGGATATCGCGCGAGCCATGCGCTCAATACGGCGTTGCTTCCGGCTGGCGACCCTGCACTGCGGGAGGCGACTTCGCAAACTGTATCGTCATTGACTCTTGACGACGTGAAGCAGTATTACTCCAATTCGATCCGGCCCGATCTCACGACGATCGTGGTGATCGGCGACGTCACGCCGGAGGAAGCAAAATCCGTGATCGAAAAGTGGTTTGGATCGTGGAAGGCGGTTGGCCCCAAGCCCGCGGTTGATCTTCCCGCCGTCCCGCCGAACAAGTCCTCGGCAGCCAACGTTCCTGATCCTAGCGAGCTGCAGGATTCGGTGGACTTATCCGAAACGGTTGGCATGACGCGGTTCGATCCAGATTACTATCCACTGCAACTCGCCAATCACGTGCTGGGAGGAGGCTTCTACGCTACACGCTTGTATCACGACCTGAGGCAAGTCACAGGTTACGTCTATGACGTGGACGTCCGCTTGACTGCCGGAAAAGCTCGCTCCTTTTATACGGTTACGTATGCCTGCGACCCGAAGAACGTATCGAAGGCGCGCGAGCTAATTCAGCGCGACCTCGTTTCCATGCAAGAGGAAAATGTCACGCCCGCTGAACTGCAGCAGGCCAAGGCGCTGCTTCTGCGGCAGATCCCGCTCGCGGAATCGAGCGAAGATGGCGTGGCCGGTGGCCTCCTGGGCCGCGCCCAAATCGGATTGCCGCTCGACGAGCCCCTCCGCGCCGGGAAGCAATATTTTTCCATGACCGCGGATCAGGTTCAGACAGCCTTCGCAAAGTGGGTGCGTCCCGATGGCTTCGTGCAGATCATTCGAGGTCCGGCGCCGGAGTAGATCGCGTCGCTTTTCTGCTGCCCGCCGTGCACCCTGATTTACAGACGTTCCAGCTCGGTGTATATCTTTCCGAGAGGTTGTTACACCCATGACTGTGAAACAAATTCGAAACCTTGCGCTATTCATCCTTTGCGCGCTCTTGATTCCTGTGGCCCGCGCCGACGAAGGAATGTGGCTGTTCAATAATCCACCGCTCAAGATTCTCCAGGACAAATATCATTTTCAGCCCTCGGCAGCGTGGCTCGAGCATTTGCAGAAGGCCTCGGTGCGATTTAACAGCGGCGGGTCGGGGTCGTTCGTGTCGCCGGATGGCCTGGTGATGACCAATCATCACGTGGGCGCCGATTGCCTGCAGAAAATCAGCACAAAAGATAAAAATTATGTCGCGACAGGCTTTGAAGCCAAATCGAATGCCGAAGAACCGAAATGCGTGGATCTGGAACTGAACGTCCTGATGAGTATTGAAGACGTTACCAGCCGCGTCGTGAGCGCGGTTAAGCCGGGCACCGATTCCGCCGGCGCCGAACGAGCGCGCCGGGCGGCGATCAACGAAATCGAAAAAGAGTCCTTCGACAAAACGGGCCTGCGCAGCAACGTGATTCCACTCTACAACGGCGGCTTGTATCACCTGTACCGCTACAAACGGTACACGGACGTGCGCCTGGTATTTGCGCCTCAAAAAGCCATCGCGTTCTTTGGCGGTGATCCGGACAATTTCGAGTATCCGCGGTACGACCTCGATATCTGTTTCTTCCGCGTGTATGAAAACGACAAACCCGTGCGCGTGGCGGATTACTTGAATTGGAGTGAAGCGGGAGCCAAGGAAGGAGACTTGATCTTTGTTTCCGGGAACCCCGGCCACACCGACCGCCTGGACACTGTGGCGCACCTCGAATATTTTCGTGACTTATCGTTCCCGTGGGCCCTCAATCTCCTGCGACGCCGCGAAGTCCTGCTCGACAACTATTCGGAACGCAGCATCGAAAACGCGCGTCGCGCGGAGGACGAATTGTTCGGCATTAAAAATAGCCGCAAGGCGTATCTGGGCATGCTCGCCGGGCTGCAGGACCCCGCCATTATGGACAAAAAGCAGGTGGCGGAAGCGACTCTGCGGGATGCGGTGAACAGTGATCCCAAATTAAAGCAACCCTACGGTGATGCGTGGGACCAGGTCGCAGCATCCTTGAAAACACTTATCAAAATCCGCGATGAATACAACATGCTGGGCTCCGGTCGCGGCCAGGCATTTAATAGCGACTTGTTTTACATCGCCCGGACCCTCGTGCGCCTCGCGGAGGAGACCTCCAAACCCAACAACGAGAGGCTGCGCGAATATTCGGAAGCGGGCCTCGATTCACTCAAGCTCGAGTTGTTTTCGGAAGCGCCGATTTACAACGATCTGGAAACCGTCGAGCTGGCCGATTCGCTGGGAATGATGGTTGAAACCATGGGCGCTGACAATGACCTGGTGAAAAAAGTTCTCGCGGGCAAATCGCCGCGCGAACGCGCCGTGGAACTGGTCCAGGGCACCAGGCTTGCCGATTTTGCGGTACGAAAGCAATTGGCGGATGGCGGAATGAAGGCCATCAACGATTCGCATGATCCCATGATTGAGCTTGCGAAATTGGTTGACCCGGTCTCGCGCCAGGTCCGTCAGACCTACGAGCAAGAGGTGGATGAACCGCAGCGCGAAGCCTACGGAAAGATCGCAAATGCACGTTTCGCCCTGTACGGTTCGAGCGTGTACCCGGACGCGACATTCACGCTTCGCCTGGCATTTGGCGAGGTCAAGGGATACACCGAAGATGGCAAACAAATACCCTGGGCGACCACGATCGGCGGCACCTACGAACACGCCGCGGCACACGGCAACAAGGATCCTTTCGAGCTGCCCGCGATCTGGAATCAGAGAAAGTCGCAGTTGAACCTTTCGACGCCTTTTGATTTCGTCAGCACGGCGGACGTTATTGGCGGTAATTCCGGAAGTCCGGTCGTCAACCGCAACGGCGAGCTGGTCGGAATTATCTTCGACGGCGATATCCAGTCATTGGCTTCCGATTACATTTACACCGACCAGCAGTCGCGCGCTGTTGCAGTACATTCCGCGGGAATTCTGGAAGCGTTGCGGAAGGTCTACGCGGCGGACCGCCTGGTTGCCGAACTCACGGGGAAAAAATAACATCAGCGGCTGCCTCCGCAGGGGCGGAAAGCTTCGAGCGAAGAGGAGTCCTGAAATATGTTTGTGCCCCAAACGTTTGTAACCGCGCTGCTGATGACGATTTTGAGCACAATCTGCTGGGGATCCTGGGCAAACACGTACAAACTAACGAAGAACTATCGCGTTGAGCTTTTTTACTGGGATTATGCTGCGGGCATTTTCCTGATTTCGCTGGCGCTCGCGTTTACCCTGGGTTCCACCCCCGGCGGCGATCGCAGTTTCCTGGTGAATCTTCATTCCGCAGCGCCTGACAACCTGTTTTATGCGGCGGTCGGTGGATTCATTTTCAATATTGCGAACTTCCTCCTGATCGCCGGAATCGGAATGGTGGGACTTGCCGTCGCCTTTCCCATTTCCATCGGGATCGCCCTGGTCGAGGGCGTCGTTTTGAGCTTCCTGATCGCGCCCAGAGGAAACGCCGGCCTGCTTGGCTTCGGAGTTGCGATGGCCGTGGTCGCTGTGATCCTGATAGGCAAGGCCTACGGCGAGATACGGAGGAAAGACTCCCACGCCGCATCGCGCAAGGGCGTGGTGGTATGCGTGGTCTCCGGGATCCTGATGGGCGCGTTTGCCCCATTCATCACGCGCGCGATGACTTCCTCCAATTCGCTTACTCCCTACACGGCGGCCGTTCTGTTTACATTTGGGGCGTTCCTCTGCTGCTTCGTGTTCAATATTTATTTAATGAAGAAACCGCTTGTGGGTGAGCCCGTGGGTTTCGGCGGATACTTCCGCGTTCCTGCTTTCTACCATGTGCTCGGCTTGCTCGGAGGGGCCATCTGGGGACTCGGCACAGTTTTCAATTTTGTCGCCGCGAGCCTGATCGGCGTGGCCATTTCCTATGCCATTGGACAATCGGCGCCGATGGTCGCCGCGCTCTGGGGAGTCTTTGTCTGGCATGAATTCCGCGGAGCGAACAGTCGCGCGAAAACATACCTCGTCGGAATGTTTTTATGCTACCTGCTTGCATTGGTGCTAATCTCACGCGCTTATCAAGGCTCATAACGAGTTCGTGAAAGGTTGTGGATCGGAATTCCTTATGCCGGAAACCAAACGAATCACGGTTCTTGGAAGTTTTGTCGCGGACCTGACATTTCGTACGAAGAATGTGCCTGCGTGGGGAGAAACCATCCTGGGATCGGATTTTCGGCTTGGCCCCGGCGGGAAAGGGTCGAACCAGGCCGTTGCCGCCGCCCGGCTTGGAGGCGAGGTGAGCTTCCTGAGTAAACTGGGTCGCGACGCATTTGGCGAAATGGCGCGCCGCACCTACCAGCAGGAACGCGTTGATGCCCAATTTGTTTTTGAAACCGCCGATTACCCTACCGGAGCCGCAACCATCATCCTCGATGAAGCAACAGGCGAAAATGCCATCATCGTTGTCCCTGGCGCTTCCTTCCAGATCACTCCCGCGGAAATTGATCAGGCTCGGGGCCTCATCGCTGAATCCGCCGTGTTCATGACGCAACTTGAAACGCGTCTGCCATCCGTTGTGCATGGCTTGAGGCTCGCTCACAGCCTGGGCGTAAAGACGATTTTCAATCCTGCCCCGGCGATGGCGGTCCCGGAAGAAATATTCGCGCTGTGCGATTACCTGACGCCAAACGAAACCGAGGCGGCAACGCTGACAGGTTTACCGGTGAAAAGCATCGCGGAGGCTGAACACGCCGCCGCTGCATTATTGTCGCGGGGAGCGCGCAATGTCGTCATCACCCTGGGCGCGCAAGGGGCCTTCGTGAAGAATCCCCAACTCGCAAAGCTCATCGCCGCCGTAGACGCCGGCTCCGTCGTTGAAACCACGGGCGCCGGAGACGCCTTCAACGCAGGATTCGCGATCGCCCTGTCGGAAGGGCGCGACATCATTTCCGCCGCGCAATTCGGCTGCGCCGTCGCAGGCATTTCCGTGACGCGCCACGGGACCGCACTATCCATGCCTATGCGCGCGGAAGTGGACGCGGTATTGCGAGCAATGGGATTATGATTTTTCCAGATATAAACATAGAGAGGACATCCGAATGAAGACCCGGAAGCTAATGGTTGTAGTGGATGAATCGCCCGCGACCACAAAGGCACTCGAGTACGTGGCCCAGATCGTCGCCGGGCGGACGAATTTTCGAATTTCCCTGGCGCATAGCCTGCTGGGGCCTCCGAAAGAACTGGTTGAGCTCAGGGGCGCCGAGAAGGCCCGCCTTCGAGCGTACAGATCCCAGTGGATTGCGTCGGAGGAGATGACGGAGCAGCGCGTGCTGCAGCGCGCCAATGCTGTTCTACGCCGGGGCGGAGTCGACAGCGCGGCGGTAGAGGCGCACTTTTGCTACCTGGTGGACGGGACCCGGATGGTCCAGGAGGTCCTGACGTTTGCAGGAATACGCAAGTGCGACACCCTCGTGATCGGGCGAGCGTCGCACTCCTGGCTGAGCAAACTCATTGAAGGTGACCCGGCCGAGGAGTTCGTGCGCCGAGGGAAAGGTTTTACGATTTGGGTCGTGGAATAAAATTGATGAACCAGATACCCTTGGTAACCGCCGCTGAGCGTCGCGGCCATCACGATTGAATTGGCCCAGACGGGAGGGGGCCTATTCATAGAACGCCCATTATGACGCAACAGCCGCTTGTATCAAATCTGAAGAGCTCCGATTCGGAGATGCTCGATTTACTGCGTGGAGAAACGTTCAACTATTTTCGCAACGAAGTGAGCCCTCAAAATGGCCTGGTCGCCGATAAAACGCAGCCTGGATCCCCTGCGAGCATCGCGGCTATTGGAATGGCTCTCAGCGTGTACGCGGTCGTAGTCGAACGAAAATTACTCACGCGAACAGAGGCAGTTGCCAGGACTCTGACGGTTTTGAGATTTTTTCAATCCAGCCATCAGGGCTCGGAAGCTGACGCCACGGGATACAAGGGGTTCTACTACCACTTCCTCGACATGCAGACCGGCCGGCGAGCCTGGCAATGCGAATTGTCGACAATCGATACTGCCATCTTCATGGCAGGCGTCTTGACGGCGGCGAGTTATTTCGTCGAACGGAACGATGAAGAAGCCGAGATACGCGAACTTGCGGAATTTCTTTACGGGCGCGTTGATTGGCAATGGGCTCTCAATAACGCAAAGACGATCTGCCACGGCTGGAAGCCCGAGTCGGGATTTCTTCCCTACCGATGGGATACGAACTACAGCGAGGCCCTGATTCTCTACGTCCTGGCCCTGGGATCGCCGACCTTCCCGGTTGATCCGACGGGATACCAGGAATGGACCTCAACCTTTCAATGGAAGAAATTCCACGACATCGAATATCTATATGCCGGACCGCTATTTATTCATCAAATGTCTCATCTGTGGCTGGATTTTCGAGGCATTCATGACGACTTCAACAGGGAATCGGGTATCGATTATTTTGAAAATAGCAGGCGGGCCACCTACGTTCATCGGCAATATGGGATCGATAATCCCATGGGGTTTGCGCACTATCACAAATACGGGTGGGGCCTGACGGCAAGCGACGGCCCGGGGCCTGCCGTCCTCAATGTGAACGGTGTGCGAAGAGAGTTTTATGATTACACGGGGCGAGGCGCGCCGTTTGGCCCCGACGACGGTACGATTTCTCCATGGGCGGTCGTTGCTTCCCTTCCCTTCGCTCCGGAAATTGTGATTGACACGATCCGCCACGCCATCGAACGTCTTGGTTTGAAAGGACAAAGTTCTTACGGATTTGACGCCAGTTATAATGCAACTTTTCCTGAAACGGGCAAGAATAAGCATGGTTGGGTTTCGCCCTGGATTTTTGGCCTGAATCAGGGTCCTATTATCCTGATGATTGAAAACTTTCAATCGGAACTTATCTGGAAGACGGTCCGAGGATGCCGCTATATCGCGGAAGGATTGCGCCGCGCCGGTTTTCGTGGAGGCTGGCTGGATCAAACCTAAACCTCGCGTTCAGCGAAGTCTCTGTGCAGAGGCGCCACACCGTGCTTTCCGCCGGACCCGTAAAGGGGTCCGGCGTACTGCACGGCATGGAGATCAGCAAGCTCTTTGCGTAACGCAAGCGCTTTTGTCCTGCTTCACTCGGATGTACTAATTCGCTCTGGCACTTCTGGAATTATTATCCAGTTCGCGCAAGAGAAGCCGGGCTGCTTCCGGCACGGGAACCTTGCCGCGCAGGATATCGTGGCGATCCACATTCTCCCCGTACATGGCTTTATCTCCACTTTTGTCGGCTTGCACTACCGAGCCTTCCAGGCTGACGCCGGCAAAAAGCCCCTTGCTGCGCGCATACGTGAGAATTTCTGCATTCATCTTGGCATCGGTCGCGGCGGCGGCATTCCTTCCAACCGGGCCGGCTGCCACGGTCGCGTCGGCGCCGAGTTTGAATTTATCACTGAGAAGGCTCTGGAGGGCGTGATCGTTCATGAAGAGCATCACGATGTCCGTCGAAGAGCCGCCAATCTGGTAACCCACGCTTCCGCCATTGATGGCGACGAACATGGGAGCGCTCCAGCCATGCTCGGTGCGGCAAGTCGCCACGCCGCGGCCATAGTTGCCGCCAAACACAAACGCGAATTTCACGTCTCCTGGAATGATGGCAATGCATTTCGCGTCATTCAAAAGATCCTGAGGAATTCCCTTGTCCGGCGTATTCATGATCTCATGAAACACATCCGCGGCTTTATGGGTACGACTAACGTCTTCCTCGCGATCCGAGGCGACGGCGGTTAGTGTCACAAATAGAGTCAATACTGCAAGAATCATAAGGCGTTTCAACATTTTATTATCTCCTTTAGGTCACGGACCTTTCGTTTAAACCATTCCATTCAGCCAGAGGGCGAACAACCCCTAGGCCAATTCCTCAATCGTTAACCAGTTATATTTCTCGGCAAATTTCAGACCGAAGGGATGCACGATCGCAATCGCGCGTTTTGACTGGTCCTTCTTGGGCGCGAGCACGACCAGAAATCCGCACCCCTCTTTCGCCAGCTCAAGAAGCTCCTCGACCTTCGCTACATCCTGTCCGATTTGCACCGGGCTTGTGGACTGTTCCTCGCTTTGTTCGAATTCGGACATGACTTCGTGGCTGTTGTAGTGCGTCACATCGCCCTGCGTAAACCCGCCATCGAGGAGAGCTTGCTGCGCCTTCTTCGCGTCATCATCGGTTGCGAATGCCATCACAATGTGTCCCGTTGGGCTGAACACGCCGAGGGAGGCTGGAAATTTGTCTTTTGTAAGTTTGGTCACGTTTCTTGTCTTCGTCCGAGATCGGGTGTCTCCGTTCCCGATGCAATCCTAAGGTAGCGAGACCCAACATTTCTGTTCAATAGGGAACACCTTGTAATTTCAGTTGTTGGGCCCGGTATAAAGCTGCAGGCCTGTGGGCCAGGGGGGTCCATCATGTGTGCAATTTTGAACAGACTCTGCCAGACCTCATTTCTTATGCTTCCCAAGTTGGCGAGTCATGGTTGGACTGGTATCGCAGTTGCTCCGCCCCCGAAAATACGGGAGCACCTGGTGAAAACTAAGGTATTCACCTGATTGTTTTCGAGGGGTTCCGGTGGTATGTGGAATTGTTTAGATGGCTGAAGGTCCCAACGACCTGGGCTTAAGGATGGCGCCATGCTACAACCGACAAAGGCTTTGGTCACCTGCCGGGTCTGTAACGCCTCATACGAGTCAGAAAGTGCGCTGGTGGCACATCAGCAAACCTCTCATCGCGGGGCCGCATCATTAAAGATGTCGGCAGCCCCGGCGGCCGATTCAGTTTCTTCAAGAGGCAGTGAGCCTCAGAAACAGACAGCTTGATCGCGTCAATTGAGTTGCTCAGGGAATTCACGATCTTGCCCACCACGCACGACTGGCCCTGCGATGACGAGCCGCGATTACGCCCAAAACCGTTCGCGAATACCCACTTACGTCACCGGGAGCAAGTGTGTGCGAAAAAGGAATAATGAGTGCCGACCTCCAAATATACGCCCGAAGCCCCGAGTACAACGACACCCCCAGACTTACCTCTAGATCACGTTGTCCACGAAAAGCATCACCTGTGGATCTGGCTTCTTGCTCTTGCAGCGGTGCTTATTATCGGAGGAGCCTGGTATTGGCATCACCGTGCAGCTGCCGAAGCAGCCGCTGCGGCGGCGCGTAACGAAAAACCTCCTGGGATTACCATCACGTTCGCGACGGCTCAAAAGGGCACCATCGGCGTCTACCTGGACGCCATCGGAACGGTAACTCCAGTCTATACAGATTCCATAACCAGCCAGGTAAATGGGCTTGTCGAAACCGTGTCTTTTAAGGAGGGGCAACTCGTACACAAAGGCGATCCCCTGATTGACATCGATTCGCGCCCATACCGCGCAACTCTCTTGCAGGCGCAGGGAACCTTGGAAAGAGACGAAAATGTCCTCGCGGAAGCTAATCTGGACCTGCAACGCTACAAAGCTGCGCTGGCACGCAAAGCTATCGCGGAACAAATAGAAGCGGATCAGGAAAAATTAGTTCTTCAGGACGAAGGCATCGTCAAAAACGACCAGGGCACGGTGCAGTATGACCAGATCCTGGTGGATTACTGTCATATTACCTCCCCGATTGATGGCGAGGTCGGATTGCGGCTCGTGGATCCGGGCAACGTAGTGCAGGCGAGCGGAGCGCAAACCCTCGCCGTCATCACGCAGTTGCAGCCCATCACCGTAATTTTCACAATCCCAGAAGACAGTTTGGGTCCGGTCGTAGCACGTCTGCGCGACAAGGCCACGCTAACTGTCGATGCTTATGACCGCACCGCCCAGACGAAGATCGCAAGCGGTCAACTGGCGGCGCTCGATAACCAGATTGACACGACGACCGGGACCGTAAAAGGGCGATCCGTATTCACCAATTCAGGTAACGCGCTTTTTCCGAACCAATTCGTAAATACACGGCTCCTGGTGAACACGCTTCAGGGCGTGACGCTGGTTCCTGAGTCCGTTATTCAGCAGAACGGACAGGCGTCCTTTGTTTATGTGATTCAGGACAATGTAGCGCACATGCGCAGCGTGAAACCGGGAGTCACCAATGCGGGCCTAACCCAGGTGGATGGAATCAACCCCGGCGACGTGGTCGCCAACAGCGGTTTTGATAAATTGCAGGATAACACCAAAGTTGTCATTTCAACCAAGCCCATCGCTCCAAACACTACAGCGAGCAACGCCCCGTGAACCCTTCCCGACCATTTATTTTGCGGCCCGTAGCCACTGCTTTGCTCATGGCCGCGATTTTTCTGGTCGGTATCGTTGGCTATACGCAACTGCCTGTGTCCGCGTTGCCGGAAGTCGACTACCCCACGATCCAGGTGCTCACGTTTTATCCTGGGGCAAGCCCGGACGTAATGGCGACGACGGTGACGGCTCCGCTCGAACGCCAGTTCGGCGAACTTCAGGGCTTGAGTCAGATGACCTCGACCAGCGCTGGCGGGACTTCAGTGGTCGTGCTGCAATTCAGCCTGACTCTGAACATTGACGTTGCCGAGGAAGAAGTGCAGTCCGCCATTAACGCCTCGCAGAGCCTCTTGCCGGCAAACCTGCCCGCCCCGCCGATTTACAGCAAGACGAATCCCGCCGATGCACCGGTGCTTACGCTGGCCATTACTTCAAGCTCGATCCCGCTTTCCCAGGTCGAGGACCTGGTGGACACGCGCCTCGCGCCCAAAATTTCACAACTCAACGGCGTCGGCCTGGTGACCATCAGCGGCGGCCAAAAACCCGCGGTGCGCATTCAAGCCAATCCGCAAGCGCTTTCCTCCTACGGCATCAATTTGGAAGACTTGCGCACTGCCCTCACCCAGGCGAGCGTGAACACCGCCAAGGGAAATTTCGATGGGCCACGCCAGGATTACCAGATCGATGCCAACGATCAGCTTATCAGCAGCAAGGATTACCGAGAAGTAGTCGTTGCGTATCGGAACGGCGCGCCGGTCATGCTCACCGACGTGGCAAATATCGTGGACGGCGTTGAGAACAATTACCAGGCAGCATGGATGAACCAGACTCCCGCGGTCATCCTGAATGTGCAACGCCAGTCCGGAGCGAACACGATCAGCGTCGTCAAAAGCATCAAGCAACTGATGCCGCAGCTTGTGGTCAACCTGCCTGCGGGAATTCAAGTGACCACGCTCACCGACCTCACGACTTCCATTGAAGCATCGGTTTCTGACGTTGAGTTTGAATTGATGCTGACGGTTGTCCTCGTTGTTCTGGTTATTTTTCTTTTCCTCAGGAGCATCTTCGCCACCATCATTCCCAGCGTGGCCGTGCCGCTGTCTCTGGTGGGCACGCTCGCCGTCATGTACGTACTGGGCTACAGCCTCGACAATTTATCGCTGATGGCGCTGACCATTTCCACTGGTTTCGTAGTGGACGATGCCATCGTTATGATTGAGAACATCTCGCGATACATCGAGGAGGGCCAAAGGCCCATGGAAGCGGCTCTTTTGGGCGCGGAACAAATCGGCTTTACGATCCTCTCGCTGACGGTTTCACTCATCGCCGTGCTTATCCCGCTGTTGTTCATGGGTGACGTGGTTGGACGGCTGTTCCGCGAGTTCGCCGTGACGCTGGCCGTCACGATCGTTTTTTCGGCCATCGTCTCCCTGACGCTCACGCCCATGATGAGCGCGCGCATCCTGCGCCATATTCCGAAAGAGCAACAGGGACGCTTCTATCGGGCGACGGAACGTGCTTTCGAGCGCATGATCGAGTTCTATGGGCGGACGCTGAAATTCGTCCTGGGTTACCAGACAATTACTCTTCTCGTTGCGCTGGGAACGCTGGCCCTTACCATTTTCCTTTACATCGTGATCCCTAAAGGTTTTTTCCCGGTTCAGGATACCGGCGTCATCCAGGGTATCTCACAAGCGGACCCGACGATTGGCGCAAAAGCCATGGCGGAACGGCAACAGGAACTCGCAAAGGTCATTCTGGCCGATCCTGCCGTCGAGAGCCTTTCGTCGTTTATCGGTGCGGATGGAACGAATACGACGACCAACAGCGGCCGCGTATCCATCAACCTGAAGGCCCTCAGCGACCGCAAAATCAGCGCTTCCGACGTGATCCGCAGGCTCAAGCCAAAACTTGACCAGGTCCAGGAAATCCAGCTGTTCATGGAGCCTGTCCAGAACATTACCGTGGACGACCGCGTGAGCCGCACGCAATACCAGTACACACTGGAAGATCCCGATATAAACGAATTGAATGATTGGACCAATCGTTTCGTCGCCCAGCTGAAAAAGCTGCCCGAACTCGAAGATGTCGCTACCGATCAGCAGACGGGAGGACTTGCGGTTTCCCTTATGATCGACCGCGTCAATGCTTCACGCCTGGGCATTGCGCCTGCCACAATCGATAACACGCTTTATGACGCCTTTGGCCAGCGGCAGATCAATACGATGTACACGCAAGTAAATCAATACCACGTCATTCTGGAAACCCAGCCGCAGTTTCAGCGGGACCCGAACATTCTGAATCATCTCTACATTCAATCGAACGCTTCTTCCGGCGCCAGCGGTCCGGGAGCTGCCACCTCATTTGCCGCTTCAGGATCGTCCGCCGCAGGTTCAAATGCGTTGACCGGTACGGCGCTGTACACTCCATCGTCCGGGACGCTCACGTCACCCACCAGTGCGCTGTCGCCGACCACCTCAACGAAATCCAGCAATGCCACAACCAGTTCCGCCGCGAGCAATTCTGTGCCTCTGAGCGCATTTTCCCACTTTGAAAAAACGACCGAACCCCTCGCGGTGACTCACCAGGGCCAATTCCCCGCAATCACTGTGTCGTTCAATCTCGCTCCGAACTCCGCACTGGGCACCGCCATAACAGCCGTCGACAAAGTGCAAAAAGACATGCACATGCCTCCCACGATTCAGGCAAGTTTTGAAGGCACTGCGGCATCCTTCACGGCTTCGCTTTCCAACGAGCCTCTGCTCATCCTTGCCGCTCTGGTGGCCGTCTACATCGTGCTCGGCGTCTTATATGAGAGCTTCGTTCACCCTATTACTATTCTTTCAACTTTGCCCTCCGCCGGTGTTGGCGCATTGCTCGCACTGATTATCTTTCACCAGGATTTAAGCGTCGTAGCCCTGATCGGCATCATCCTCCTGATCGGCATTGTTAAAAAGAACGGAATCATGATGGTGGACTTCGCTCTCGATGCCGAGCGAAATCGCGGTAAGAATTCGACCGACGCGATTTACGAAGCCTGCCTGCTCCGCTTCCGTCCGATTATGATGACCACGATGGCCGCATTACTTGGAGGACTCCCGCTCGCCTTGGGAACTGGGATCGGTTCCGAGTTGCGCAGGCCGCTGGGCATTGCCATGGTCGGCGGACTGATCGTGAGCCAGGCTCTCACGCTCTACACGACTCCGGTTATTTACATCTTCTTCGACAATCTGGCGCAGCGCTTTGGGCACAAATCACAATTGCCTGAGGATGGAAGCGAACTGGCGCCGGCGGGACACGAATGAATATCTCCGCGCCTTTCATTCATCGCCCGGTGGCGACAACACTGCTTACAGCGGCGGTGGCCATTGCGGGGGGGATTGCGTTCATGGTGCTCCCGGTGTCGCCCCTGCCGCAGGTGGACTTTCCTACGATTTCAGTCAGCGCGAGCTTGCCCGGGGGCAGCGCCGACATTATGGCCTCCTCGGTCGCCACTCCACTCGAACGTCAATTCGGCCATATCGCGGGCGTAACGGAGATGACGTCGGCAAGTTCGCTGGGCAGCACTTCCATCACGATTCAATTCGACCTCAGCCGGGACATTGATGGCGCGGCGCGCGACGTTGAAGCCGCCATCAACGCCGCGCGTTCCTATTTGCCCGCCAACCTGCCGGGGAACCCCACGTATCGCAAGGTAAATCCCGCGGATGCGCCGATCATGATTCTGGGCCTTACGTCGGACAAATACGGGCCAGATAAGCTGTATGACGAAGCCTCGACCGTCATCGAGCAAAAACTTTCGCAAATCCAGGGCGTGGGGCAGGTGTCGGCCGGAGGCGGCGCGCTGCCATCAGTGCGCGTCGATGCAAACCCCACGCAACTTGCCAGCTACGGGCTTACGCTTTCAAATTTGCAATCCCTGTTGAGCTTGCAAAACGCGGATATTGCCAAGGGCCAAATCACGAACGGCGATGTTACCGAAGACATCATCGCGAACGATCAAATCTCGCACGCTGCGGACTACAAACCGCTCGTCGTTGGGTATCACAACGGCGCGGCAATCCGCCTGTCCGACGTCGCCCAGGTGACGGACTCCGTGCAGAACGTGCGTGCCGCCGGATATTTGAACGGCAAGCGCGCGGTTACGCTGATCGTCTTCCGCCAGCCGGGCGCCAACATTATCGACACAGTGGACAACATTCAAGCGCAGCTTCCGTTCATCAAGGCGTCCGTTCCCCTGGGCATGGATATCACCATCGTTCTCGATCGCACCACGACAATTCGCGCCTCGATCAGCGATGTCGAAAGGACGCTGCTCATCTCCATCGCTCTAGTCATCATCGTTGTGTTTATTTTTCTGCGGAATGGCCGTGCAACCTTAATTCCCGGTATTGCCGTGCCGGTTTCGCTGCTTGGCACGTTTGCGGTGATGTATCTGTTCGGCTACAGCCTCGATAATCTTTCGCTGATGGCGCTCACCATCTCAACCGGATTTGTCGTGGATGATGCCATCGTCGTGATGGAAAATGTCTCTCGGCATCTGGAGAACGGCATGAGGCCCTTCGCCGCAGCTCTCAAGGGCGCGGAGGAGATCGGGTTCACCGTCTTCACCATCAGCATTTCCCTCGTTGCGGTTTTTATTCCCCTTCTCCTGATGGGAGGGATTGTTGGCCGCCTCTTTCGCGAATTTGCCATCACTCTCTCCGCAGCGATCGTGGTTTCCATGATGATCTCGCTGACCACGACGCCGATGATGTGCGCCTATCTGCTGAGAAACGAGCATACGCAGAAGCATGGCCGCATTTACCAGGCCAGCGAAAAGGCATTTGATTCGCTGCTTTCCGTGTACCGCCGCACTCTGCACTGGGTGCTGGACAATCCGACTCTGACACTCATCGTGCTGGTCATCACGATCGCGCTCAACGTTGCACTCGTCATTAAGATCTCGAAGGGATTTTTCCCGACGCAGGATACGGGCGCGATTACTGGAGGAGTTCGAGGGCCGGAAGATTCTTCCTTCCCCGCGATGGATGACTCCGTGAGGCAGATCGTTGGGGTCATCACAAAGGACCCCGCGGTTGCGAACGTAATCGCGTTTTCAGGCGGCGGTGGCGCGACGAATACGGGCTCCATTTACATTTCTCTCAAACCCCTGGCGGAACGCGCCGTAACCGCTACACAAATCATCGACCGCCTGCGGCCTCAACTTAATCGGCTGCCGGGAGCGTCTACGTTCCTCCAGGCCGCGCAGGATCTACGCATCGGAGGCCGTGGCGGGAACGCGATGTACCAGTACACGCTCGAATCCGACAACGTCCAGGACCTTACGAAGTGGGGGCCCGTCCTGCTGGGACAAATGCAGCATCTTCCAGGCTTGGAGGACGTCAGCTCCGATCAACAGAATGGCGGCCTGGACGAAATGATGAACTACGACCGGGTCACTGCCGCGAAGCTTGGAATTACGGTACAAACTCTGGACTCCGCGCTGTACGGAGCGTTTGGCCAATCGGAAGTCTCCATCATACATACGCAGCTCAATCAGTATTACGTTGTGCTCGAAGTTGCGCCTCAGTATTGGCAGAGTCCGGAGGGATTGAAAGACATCTACCTTCACACCGCCAGCGGGAGCGTCCCCCTGAGCACTGTGGCCGGGAACCAGGCCAACACAACTCCGCTCGCCGTCAACCATACAGGTTTGTTCCCTTCGGTCACGACATCGTTCAATTTAGCCAATGGAGTTTCTTTGAGCGACGCCACCAACGAAATCAACCAGATGCAACAAAAACTCGGGACGCCGTCATCGATCCAGGGCTTTTTTGCGGGAACATTGCTGGCGTACGAGCAATCTCTCAGCACGGAACCATTGCTTGTTCTGGCAGCATTGCTGGCCGTGTATATCGTTCTCGGAATCTTGTATGAAAGCCTGGTCCATCCGTTGACGATCATCTCGAGCCTTCCGCCTGCGACCGTAGGGGCGATGCTCGCATTAATGCTCTTCAAGCAGGATCTGAATATCATTTCGATCATTGGAATCGTATTGCTGATCGGAATCGTGAAGAAGAACGCCATCATGATGATCGATTTCGCTCTGCAGGCCGAGCGCCAGGAGGGAAAGAGCCCGGCCGATTCGATTTTCGAGGCGTGCATGCTGCGCTTCCGCCCGATCCTGATGACTACAATGGCGGCTTTGTTCGGCGCGTTGCCTCTGGCGCTGGGAACGGGCACGGGGTCGGAACTCCGTAAGCCGCTGGGCATCACCATTGTCGGCGGCTTGATCATGAGCCAATTGCTGACGCTCTACACGACACCGGTCGTCTACCTGACTTTTGACCGACTCCGCCTGCGCGTGCAGGGGAAACAGCACGAAATGCAGAAGAGTGTTGGACCGGCATCAAGTCCTGCGGATTGATTTCGAGACGGGAGCAACGAGTTGCGATTATTTTTGACAGAAGACAAGGCAGCGTTCATTCCGGAGAAGAAATGCATCTGGCTCGCAGTTGGAGTTGCGATTTTATTCCTCCTGAACGGCTGCAATGTAGGACCCGTATATCACAAGGCGGACGTCGAAACTCCCGCAGCCTACAAGGAATTGAACGGCTGGAAAGTAGCCCAGCCGCAAGACACCGCGCTGCGCGGCAAATGGTGGGAAATATTCGGCGATCCGCAATTGAATGACCTTGAAGAGCAGGTCAATGTTTCCAACCAGAATATTGCGGCTGCCGCGGCTAATTTTCTGGCCGCCCGCGCAATGGTCAAGGAAGCCCGCTCCGAACTCTTCCCGACCGTGACAGTGGGGCCCGGCATCACGGCGCAGCGTCCGTCAGCGACCACTGGAACGACCACTTCGGGGACAACAACCGGCACGGGACAGACTGGCGCGTCGAGAGGGACATTTGCGGATTACACTCTGCCCTTCGACGCCTCTTATCAAATTGATCTGTGGGGCCGCATACGCAACCAAGTGAAAGCGAACATCTATGCCGCCCAGGCGTCAGCCGCCGATCTTGAAAATGTCCGCCTCACTGCTCAGGCGGAGATTGCAGTGGATTACTTTTCAATCCGATCCCAGGACGCGCAAAAACAATTGCTCGACGAGACGGTGAAGGCCTTCCAGGACTCGCTCGACCTAACGACAGCGCTCTATGAAACCGGGATTGATTCTGATGAAGCCGTTGCGCAAGCCGAGACACAGCTCAACACCACGAAAGCGCAGGATACCAACCTCGGCATTCTGCGTGCGCAGTACGAGCACGCGATCGCACTCCTGGCAGGCAAACCGGCCTCGTCATTTTCGATTCCCGAACAACTGCTGAATGCGAGTCCTCCAGCAATTCCTGTGGGCATCCCATCGCAACTGCTCGAACGGCGTCCCGATGTAGCTGCCGGAGAACGCAGTATGGCTCAGGCGAACGCGCAGATCGGTGTGGCGCGCGCAGCCTACTTCCCCTCCCTCACGCTCAGCGCGACGGCGGGCCTTGAGAGTACTTCGTTTACGAGTTGGTTCACATGGCCCAGCCGCTTCTTTTCAGTGGGCCCACAAATGAGCGAGACTCTATTCGACGGCGGATTACGCCGCGCCACGATGCAGCAATACCGGGCAACATACGATGAAACGATTGCAAACTATCGCCAGGATGTGCTGACGTCCTTCCAGCAAGCGGAGGACGACCTCGCAGAGCTGCGCATTCTCACACAGGAAGTTCAGGAACAGGACGCCGCCGTGATTTCGGCCCAGAGGAATATGGCGCTCGCCACAGATCGCTACCAACTGGGACTTGATCCCTACTTGAATGTCATCACCGCGCAAACAGCGCTGCTGGGAAACCAGGAGACCGCGATCACATTGAAGATGGAACAGATGACCTCAAGCGTACAGCTGATCGAGGCGTTGGGCGGAGGATGGGACACCTCGCAACTGCCATCAGCGGCATCCATGATTGCTAAACCGTAAATCACAAAGATGTAGAGGTGGGGAATTTGTTTAGTTGACGAGACATCGTACCGATTACTTGCTATTTGATGCCCCAAATACTAAGGCCGGGCGTCTGAACCCGGCCTTCGATTTCAAGAATTGGTTGCGGGGGTTGGATTTGAACCAACGATCCCGCCTCGGCGGGATTATGAGCCCGATCGATTTTCTGCGCCTGTGAGATTTTCAAAACTTCGGCCGGTGAGTTTATAAAAACCTTCTCCGCCCTTCTGTTTCTTCAATTCAATCTCGCGCTTCCTTGCCCCTCCTGACCAGCGTCGGACTAAAGCGCAAGAATGATGCCTTGGAAAAAACGCAAGGTGATCTCGCATCGCTAATCGAAAAACAAGATGAGGCCAATTCGAAACTAACTGATGCGGCTATTGCCGAGGCCGGAACAAAGGCGGCAGAAGCGGAAGCTAAAGCGGAGGGGTTCCGCTTAAACATAGCAGAGGCGAACCAACAAGCCGAGGAAGCTAAAGATCGGGCGGCGCAAGCTTCTTTAGAATTAGCTAAATTTAAAGCCCCTAGAATCTTGACCTTAGAACAGCAGGGTCGAATTTCAGAGAAACTAAAACCATTCGCAGGAAAGCAATTTGATGTGGCATTGACAACCGATCCAGAGACCCAAGATTTATTGCTCCAGATAGAAACTGCTTTGAAAGCAGCAGGATGGATTGAAATTGACTGGACTGGCGCAGCTGTCACCTTCAACCGAGATAAACAGCCCATTGCCGGTCTGGTTGTCATGTCGGGTGTCGTCGTGCAGATGCATGCCGACCAAGTTCCCGAACTATGGAAGGCCGCTGAATCATTGGCTATCATTTAGGACACTACCGAACAGCTAGCGCGTAAATTTTCCTTATGAGCACTTCTAGTAGGAATCTCAGCTTACATTGGATGGGGTAAGTTTTTGGGCAGCCACGAACTTAGTTTCGATCCTGTTATAGCTCGGCGCCGGCTTGATTACTTTAAGTAAGAGAGCTTCTATTGAATCTCGCATAATATAGTTGACATAAGCCGAAGTTTGGTATAGTTTGGCTGGCATGGGCAACCCACGTGGTGTGAAACGGGATTTTGATGCGCTGGAGGCGCGCCGTCTGCGGGC
>Ga0182024_10002010_pt1 | contig 51319 bp, 50 predicted proteins | sample P32metaG_FD_120480 | JGI IMG/M metagenome (GOLD analysis project Ga0182024, IMG submission 120480) | Permafrost microbial communities from Stordalen Mire, Sweden - P3-2 metaG (Illumina Assembly) | ecosystem: Environmental > Terrestrial > Soil > Wetlands > Permafrost | place: Sweden: Stordalen... | reverse complement strand
CCCGCCTCACGGCGAGTTTGCCTTTTTCAGCTTGGGGTTGGTCGAGCCCCGCACTGTGCAGCACAGATCGGCCGCTGTGAAGCGGTGAGGGCGGTTTGCAAGGGAACTGGACGGATGTACTAGCACGCGCGCCAGCTCAGGCAGCCTGGCGGTCCAGCTCAACTCCGGGTGCGTCGGCCGCCGGCTCGCTCGCCGCCGGCTCGGACGCGCCGGGGCGCAGCAGCAGGATCGTCGTCAACGCCCCCGCCGCACAGATCAGCGCACCCACGCCGAACGCGAGCTGGTAACCGCTGCTGAGCGCACCGAGACCCGACGCGCCGTGTGCGAGCTGGCTCCTGGTGTGGGAGGCGGCGATCGTGCTCAGCACGGCCAGCCCGAGCGCGCCGCCGGCGAGCCGCGAGGTGTTGAGCAGCCCCGAGGCGAGCCCGCTCTGAGCGCTCGTGACGCCCTGCACCGCCGCGATCGTCGCCGGCACAAGCGACAGACCGAGGCCCGCGGCGCCGAGGACGCCCCCGGGGAGCACGGTCGCGAAGTAGCTCCCGCCCGGTCGCACGCCGCTCAGCAGCGCCAGACCGGCGGCGGCGCTCAGCATTCCCGCAGCGAGCACCGCACGCACGCCGAAACGCGCCACGAGCCGCGGCGCCATCGCCGAGGTGGCGACGATGCTGAGTGTCATCGGCAGGAACGAGAGGCCGGCGCGCAACGCGCTGTAGTGGAGCACCTCCTGCAGGTACAGCGTCAGGAAGAACCACATCGCGAACACCGCCGAATACAGCAGCGCGATCACCAGGTTCGCGGCGCGAAGCCGCGGCATGCGGAAGATCTCAAGCGGCATCAGCGGCGCGCTCGCGAAGCGGCCCTCGACGAGTGCGAAGCACCCGAGCAGCAGGGCGGCGAGGGCGAGCGGCCCGAGCACGCCGGGCGCTCCCCAGCCGAGGCTCTCGGCGCGAACGATCCCGTAGACAGCCACCATCAGGCCCGCGGTGACGAGCACGGCGCCCGCGACGTCGAAGTGCCGGTCCATGTCCTCGCGCCGGCTCTCCGGAACGATCCGGCGGCTCGCGAGGATCACACCGGCGCCGACCGGCACATTGATCAGGAAGATCGCGGGCCATCCGAGGCCCTGCGTGAGCAGGCCTCCGAGCAGAACGCCGCAGGCGCCGCCGAGCCCCGCCGTCGCGCCCCACACACCGAGGGCGCGGTTACGCGAAGCGCCCTCGGTGAACGAGGTCATGATGATCGAAAGGCTCGCTGGCGAGATCACCGCTCCGCCAAAGCCCTGCAGAGCGCGCGCGCTCAGCAAGAGCCCGCGCGAGCCGGCCAGGGCGCACAGCAGCGAGGCAACCGTGAACAGCGCCGTGCCGGTGAGGAACACGCGCCGGCGGCCCAGCAGGTCGGCGGCGCGTCCGCCCAGCATGAGAAAGCCGCCGAAGGTGATCGTGTAGGCGTTCACCACCCACTGCAGCCCCGTGGTCGTGAAGCCCAGGCCGGCGCGGATGGACGGCAGCGCCACGTTGACGATCGATACGTCGAGGATGACCATGAACTGGGCCAGGCATACGAGCACGAGCACCGCGTTCGACCCGCGCGGCAGCGCCAGGCGCGCGGCCCCGCGGCGGCGGCGTGCCGAGGAGACGACTGCTGTGTGGATGCGCTCGGCCATTGCAGCAACCTCTCGTTTGCTGGTACGATGAGTACCGTAGCATATTGTTTGATAAATGTCGTACCAAGAGATGAAGCTCTACCACCCAGACCGCGACGAGATCGAGCTGTCCGGCGTCCTGCACGCGCTAAGCGATCCCCAGCGGCTGCACATAGTTCGCCTTCTCGCCGCCCAGAATGTGCCGGTACCGTGCGGGAGCCTCGAGCTCGGCGTCACCAAGTCCACCGCCACCCACCACTTTCGCGTCCTTCGCGAAGCCGGCGTGATCCATCAGACGCCAACCGGCACCACCAAGCTCACCGAGCTTCGCCGCGCCGATCTCGACGCCCGCGTCCCGGGCCTGCTGGACGCGGTGCTCGCCGCCTCGCCGGCGATGGCCCCGGCCGGCTCCTGATCGCCTCAGGACGGCACACGCGGGTCCCACCGCGAGCTGCTACACGGCGCTTGCGGCCGTCAACCGCGCACGCCACTCCTCGGCGTCCCGCCGCGAGGGCTCGCTGTCGGCGAGGAATCGCGCCAGCACGGCGACGAACCGCCCGGGCTCCTCGAGCTGGGGCATGTGGCCGACCCCCTCGAAGATCTCAAGGCGGCTGCCCGGCATGCCTCGACAGGCGTCTTCGCCGTGACGGACGGGAATGATCGGGTCGCGCTCGCCCCAGATGATGAGCACCGGGACGCCCTCGGTCAGGTACAGCCGGTCACCGGCGCTGACGCGCTGGCCGCCGGTGCCGACGACCGAGCGCAGCGTGGCAAGGAAAGCATCGCGATGGTCGGGGTCGGCAAGCGAGGCGTAGCCCCGGGCGACCTCGGCAAGGTCCGGCTTGGGTTGCAGCCCCACGGCCGCCAACCCGCGCGCGACGGCGGACCCGGCCACGCGGCCGGGTCCGGCTGTGGCGGCGATGAACAGGCTCACGCCCGGAAGCGCCGCTGCGCGCAGCACCGGGCTGACCTCGGAACCGAGCCCGCCGCTCGAGACGAGCACCAGGCGCTCGATGGTCTCGGGGAACTGGTAGGCGAACTGCATGGCGATGCCGCCGCCGAGCGAGTGCCCGACGAGAGTGGCGCGATCGTGGCCCAGGGCGACCAGCAGATCGCGCAGTCCAGCCGCGAGGGCCCCGATCGAGTAGTCGCCCGCGCCGGGCGCCGACGCCCCGTGCCCCGGAAGGTCCGGCGCGATGACCGTGTATTCGCGCGCCAGCAGCGCGATGACGTCCTTCCAGCTCTCCCGGCTCCCGCCCATCCCGTGGATGAGAAGCAGCGCCGGGCCGCTACCCGCCTCGGCGTAGGTCACCTCACGGCCGTGCAGCGAAACCGTCTTGGTCCTCATCGCCGTTCAGCATACCCCCGGGGTCGGCGCCGGCAAGCGTTCGATCGCGGCCGATTCCCGGTATTCCCGGTAACGTGCGGCTTTCACCGATGCTCGAGGAGGGCCAATGAGCACCAGCGACACCATCCCGCAGCGCACGATCGTGGGCATAGAGGGGCTGCGCGCTCTCGTGGGGCAGGAGATCGGGATCTCAGGCTGGAGGGAGATAGATCAGGATCTCATCAACCGCTTCGCCGACGCCACCGGCGACCACCAGTGGATTCACATCGACGTTGAGCGTGCTCAGCGCGAGTCCCCGTTCGGGACGACCATCGCCCACGGCTATCTGGTCCTCTCGCTCGTGCCCGCATTCAACGAGGAGATCTTCACGGTGGAGGGCCTGAAACTGGCCGTCAACTACGGCCTGAACAAGGTCCGCTTCGTGGCACCGGTGCCCGCCGGCTCGCGGTTGCGGATGCGCGCGCAACTCGCGGAGCTGTCCGAGGTGGCGGGCGGCGAGCAGGCCATGCTGGCACTCACAATCGAACGAGAGGGCGAGGAGAAGCCGGCCTGCGTGGTGGAGCAGCTGGTCCGGTTCTACGCATAGCGGGCGGGCGGGCGCCAAATCACGGCACGACCGTGAGCGTCGCATGCATTCCCAGCCTCGCGTGTTCGGGCAGCGAGCACCACAGGCGGTAGGTGCCCGGCTTCAGATCCACCACGCCGTTCCAGCGCTGCCCCGGCATCAGCTGTGGGGCTGCGATCTCAGTCCTCGACGAAATCGCGCGCAGGCGCAGGTCATGTGGGTCCAAGCCGCGGTCGATCGTGTCGAGATTCACCGGCCCCGCCTTCACGATTCCGCGCGACAGCAGCAGACGGTACTCAACCTCGGTGACCTGCAGATGCGAGGCGACCGCGCCCGCGGCCCTGGGCCGATGCCCGGAGTGGGCGCGCGCACTGGGTGAGACCGTCAGGGCTCCGAGGAGCCCGAGCACGAGGAGCGAGGTGATAACCCGAGATCTCATCTGATGAGAGGCCCGCACCGCGCGCTCTGCGATCACCCCGCGTGCCGTGTCGGACATCTCCGTCAAGGATGGCGGAGGAGCTCCCGCTGCTCAATCGGCAATCCGTCCACCGAGCTCAGAGCGTTTCCTCGCGCAGTCGCAGGTAGCGCGTGAGGCCCTGAAAGTTCTGCTGCGGGCGCGTGGCCTGCTCATAAACGGCCGCCGTGGCCGATCCTGCCGCGGTGTCCGCGGTGGCGGCGGCCACCCGCGCCCGGATCGCCGCGGCGAAGCCGGCCTCATCGAGCTCGCGCGCCATCTCCTCCACCTCGTCGAGGTGCCCGCGCAGCGCGGCCAGGTGGCGCCCGACGTCGTCACGGGCGCCGAAGTGCATGGGGGCAAGGCGGCGCGGGCGCCAGCCCTCGATCAGATCCAGCGAGGCGCGCCACGCCCGCAGATCGATGTCCGGCGGCGGCGTGGGCGCGAGCACGGGCCCAGTGCCGATTCGCACGCCCGTGACATCGCCCGTGAAGGCCCAGCCGCTCGGCTCGTGCAGGTAGGCGACGTGGTGGGAGGCGTGGCCGGGGGTGTAGGCGACCCGGAACCGGGCAATCGCCTCGCCGCCGCTCAGCATCCTCAGCCGGTCCGCCGGCACGGGCAGCACCTCCCCCCACAGCCGCTCCATGTCGGCCCCGTACAGGCGACCGGCGCTCCGCAGGAGCTTGCCCGGGTCGATCAGATGCGGCGCGCCGCGCTCGTGGACCCACACCTCGAGATCCGGGAAGCGCTCGAGCAGCGAGCCGCTGGCGCCTGCGTGATCGAGATGGATGTGGGTCAGGGCGAGAACCCTCGGAGGGTGCTCTTCGAGCACCGGAAGCAGGGCGCTCAGACAGCTGCTTGGGCCGGGATCGACGATCACGTCTCCCACCCGCCAAGCGCCGAGCACCTGCGGGCGGCCGAGGTGCATCAGGTCGATGAGTTCGGGCTCGGCGTCGAGGAGGGCGGACATGGGCGAGGGCGCGGCCGCAGCTCGCCGGCGCCATCGGGTGATCCTACAATCCGGCCAGTCGAACTTCGCAAAGGTCCCACTTTGCGAGTATTTTCGAGACCGATCCTGCTGTTTGCGCGATACCCTCTGCCGGCAGCGACCGCACGAGCCCATACCGCTGCCGCCCGAGGGGTACGGAGGCCGGAACGGAACAGTCAGGAAGCCCGGCGCAGCCCGGGCTTCGGGCGCTCTGGAGACCCTGTCGTCCACACCGCTGCGGTGCAACCGCGCTAAGGTCAGGGCACTGCGAATTCGTCGAGGGAGCAGATGATGTCGGCCACGAGCCCCACCGATCGTGCGGCCACGCACGAGGTCCTCAACCAGCCGCCCCCGCTTGTCGACTACAACGCGTTCGAAGCCGACCCGGTGCTGATGGGGGCGCTCGTGCGGGAGGGTGGCGAGTGGGGCCTTGAGCGAGTCCGCGACTTCGGCGCGGCGGTCGCCTCCGCCGAGGCGCTGGCTCACGCCAAGCGCGCACAGCGCAACATCCCGGTGCTGAAGACGCACGACCGCTACGGCAACCGCATCGACGAGATCGACTACGACCCGTCGATGCACTGGATGCTGCGGCTGGGCGTCGAGCGCGAAGTCAACTCGCTGCCGTGGCGCGAGCCGCGAGCGGGCGCCCACGTCGTCCGGGCCGGCATGTTCCACCTCTTCAATCAACTCGACACCGGCCCGTGCTGCCCGATGTCGATCAACTACGCCGCCGTCCCGACGATGCGCCAGGACGAGGCTCTGGCCGAGGAATGGGAGCCGCGACTGACGTTGCCGGACTACGGCGCATTCGCCCAGGCGGGCATGGTGATGACCGAGAAGCAGGGCGGCTCCGACCTGCGAGCCAACTCGACGATCGCCGAGCCGGCCGGCGACGGCTGGTTCGAGTTGACCGGTCACAAGTGGTTCTGCACCCACCCCGTGTTCGAGGTCTTCTTCACCCTCGCCCAGACCGATGCCGGGATCACCTGCTTCGTCGCACAGCGTCCGCACCCCGGCTTCCGCCTGCAGCGCCTGAAGGACAAGCTAGGCGGCCGCTGTCTCGCCTCCTCGGAGGTCGAGTTCGACCACCTGCCGGCGCGCATCCTTGGTGAGGAGGGCCGGGGCACGGCGTTCGTGGTGGAGCAGCTGATCTGGACCCGCCTGGACACGCTCACGGCGGTCGCCGGCATGATGCGCCGCGTAGTCGCCGAGGCGATCTGGCACGCCCGCCACCGGGTAGCGTTCGGCGCCCCGCTCGCCCAGCAGCCGGCGATGGTGAACGTGCTGGCCGACATCGCGCTCGAGTCCGAGGCCGCGACCGTCTCGGCGATGCGGATCGCCCGCGCGTTCGACTCCGAGGATCCCGAGGAGGCCTCCTTCCGTCGCCTCGCGCTCGCGGTGATGAAGTACTGGGTGTGCAAGCGCGGCGCTCCCCTGGCGGCGGAGGCGCTCGAGTGCCTGGGCGGTAACGGCTACGTCGAGGAGGCGCCGATGGCCCAGTTCTACCGCGACATCCAGATCGGCACCGTGTGGGAGGGTTCGGGCAATGTGATCGCGCTCGACGTGCTCCGCGCGCTCCACCGCGAACCGGAGGGAGCGGCGGCGTTTGTGGGGCAGTGCGAGCTTGCCGCCGGCGCGGATCCTCGCTTTGACGCGCACATGCTGCGCGTGCGCGAGGGTCTCGCCGCGCTGGCCTCGGATCCGGCGGCGGCTCAGTGGAGCGCTCGCCGCGTCGTCGAGGACATGGCGCTGGCGCTGCAGGCCAGCCTGCTCCTGCGCCACGCTCCGCCGGTGATCTCCGACGCCTTCTGCGCCGCCCGCCTTGACGCGCGCGGCCTGGCGTTCGGCGATCTGCCGCGCGGCGTCGATGGGTCGGCGATCGTCGAACGCTCTCTGGCGCTGTAGGGCTCAGGCCGGCGGCAGCTCGCCGGCCACGAAGCGTTCCCGCAGCACGAACTTCTGCACCTTCCCCGACGGCGTCATGGGGAAGTCCTCAACGAACACCCAGATCCGCGGCGCCTTGTATGCGGCGAGCTCGGCGCGGACGTGGGCATCGAGCTCGGCGCGGTCCGGAGCGGCGCCCGGCGCCGCACGCACGAAGGCGCACACCTGCTCGCCCCACATCTCGTCGGGGATCCCCACGACCGCGACGTCCCCGACGGCCGCGTGGGTGAAGAGCCGCTGCTCGATCTCCCGCGGGAAGATGTTCTCGCCGCCCCGGATGATCATGTCCTTCAGCCGGCCCTCGATGCGGCAGTGGCCACGGTTGTCCATCGAGGCGAGGTCGCCGGTATGAAGCCATCCGTCGCCGTCGATGGCGGCGGCGGTCTCCTCGGGCATCTCGTAGTAGCCGTGCATCACGTGGTAGCCCCTGGTGCACAGCTCGCCGACGACGCCGCAGGGAACGGTCTCGCCGGTGGCGGGCTCGGCGATCCGCACCTCGGTCTGCGCGAGCGGGCGGCCCACCGTCGTGGCCCGATCCTCGAAGCTGTCGTCGAGGCGCCCCTGGGTGATCACCGGCGAGCTCTCGGTCTGGCCGTAGATGATCGAGAAGCGTACGCCCAGGCGGTCCTCGATCCGCTTGACGAGGTTGGGCGCCACAAGCGCACCCCCCGAGAGGGCGGCGCGCACCGATGAGAGATCGCGCGTGGCGAACCCGGGGTCCTCGGTCAGCGCGATGAGGACGGTGGGAACGCCTGAGAGCGCCGTCGCCCGCTCAGCCTCGATCAGATCGAGCACGAGCCCGGGCTCGAATGCGAGGACGGGAACGTGCGCGAGCTGGTGGGAGACGCAACCGAGCGCGCCCAGGCCGCACCCGGCGGTATGGAACAGCGGGAAGGGGTTCACGTAGGCCTCGCCCGGCGCGAAGTCGAACTGACCCAGGGTCATGCGGGCGTTGTTCGTCAGCCCTCGGTGGTGCAGGAGCGCCCCCTTCGGAAAGCCGGTCGTGCCGGAGGTGTACTGGATCTGGACGGGATCATCCGAGTCGACATCAGGGAGCCTCTCCGTCGGCGTGCCGGACGCCAAAAACTGATCGAAGTCGGAGAACCCGATCTCCTCCCGCAGCCCGGGAAGCTTGGCGCGGACCGCCTCGAGCGACTGTGCCATCGGGTTGCCCCGGAACTCCTCCAGCAGGAGGATCCCGGCCGAGCCGGATTGCTCGAGCACGTAGGAGAGCTCGCCCGGCTGGTAGGCGGGGTTCACCGTCACGAGGATCAGCCCGGCCAGCGCCGCGCCGAACTCCGCCACCTCCCACTCCGGGACGTTGGGCGCCCACACGGCGACGCGCTCGCCGGGGTCGAAGCGCGCGAGCAGCGCACGGGCACAGCGTTCGGCGTCCTCGAGGAGCTCGCCGAACGTCCAGCGCCGGCGCTGGCCGGGATCGGGGTGCCCGCCGATCAGCGCGATCTGGTCGGGCGCAGCCTGAGCCGCGTCTCGCAGGATCCCTCCGACCGTCGTGTCGAGCACCCGGTCGCTCTGGTCGGCCGGGTAGTAGGACTCGCTCAACGCCGGGGTCGTGACCGCCATGCCGCTCCTCCCTCCTCCCGACTCACACTATCCCCGCACCGACGGGTGCGCAAGCCGAGGAGCACCTCAGCGCACGCCCAGCACGTCCACGCTGATGGACTGGATGGTGAAGTGGCCCCCGCCCTGGCCGCCGCCGGCTCCACAGTCGTCGGCAACCCGCGCTGAGAGCGTATGACTGCTCGGGGCCGGCGGCTCGAACAGCGAGAGCGTCGAGCGGCTTTCGGATGGGAAGCTGAATTCCGGGTGGCGACTCCAGCTGATGGGAACCGTCTGCGTCGCTTCGGCGGAGCCGCTGGCGACCGAGGTGTCGGCCACAGGGCTCCCGTCGAGCAGAACCTGGACGTCCGCGCCCTGGCTACCGGAGGCGGTGTGGCAGGCGGCTTCGGGGGCCGTCGTGAGAATCACCTGACCCACGAGCTGGTCCAGCTCTTCGCTGCCCTGGGTCCACGTCGCACCGGTCAGTGCGTCCCCCGTCCAAGACGGCAGCGATGTCGCCGTCGAGCTCGTCGGGACGGCGCTTACGCTGCGAGCCCGCGCGACCACACTAGTCCCCGATGCCCCCGCTGGTCCTGTCGCGCCGGTGGCTCCGGTCGCGCCGCCGGCTGAGCCGAGCGGTGCGACGGCGGGACTCGCGGCTACGACGGCGCCCGTGGGTCCAGCCGGCCCGGTGGGACCGGCTGATCCGGTCGCGCCGGTGGCGCCGGTGGCGCCGGTCGCGCCGGTCACCCCCTGGGCTCCGGTCGCACCGGCTGCACCGGGGGCGCCGGTTTCGCCGGTTGCACCGGTGGGGCCCGTCGCGCCCGTCACTCCCTGGGGCCCGGTCGCGCCGGTCGCCCCGGAGCCGGGGACAGACGTGCCAGATTCTCCCTGCGCCCCCGTCGGTCCCGTCGCGCCCGCGGCTCCGTTCGTCCCGTTGGCGCCGGCCCGCCCCGCGGGTCCGGTGGGTCCCGTCGCGCCGGTCCACCGCAGCTTCACTTCACCTTTCTTGCATTTCGTTCCGGCGGTGACGATGTGGACCGAGCCGCCCACCTGCTTGGCGCAGGCGAAGATGATCCCCGCGTGGGCCTCGGGAGCCACGGCGAAGGCGCCGAGCAGCAGCGCTGCGACTGCAGCAAGCCCGGCGATCCTGCGACGGCGGGTGGGAATGGACATAGCTCGGATTCCTTTCAAGTCTCAGAAGAGCGCCGCATCGCGCACGCCATGGAGCGTTCGCCGCTTACTGCGCCTCGTTGAGTGTCCTCACTCCCGGGGATGCGAGGAATGCGCCACGTGCCCCATCTTGCGTTCAACGTGCTGAACGCCTTTAAGTGTAATCCCGGCCTCCGGCGCGGTGCGCCGGTCCGATCGCGCGGCCGATGAGGCCGATCCGCTCACTCGGTGAGGCAGGTGTCCTCGTCTGAATAGGCCGGTGAGCAGGCGCACACGATGCGCAAGGGTCCAGCCCCGATGTTGACTACCTTGTGACGCGTCCCGGGCGGGATCAGAGCACAGTCGCCCTCGCTGATGAGCCGCTCCTCGCCGTCCATCAGCAGCCGGCCCTGACCGGCGCTCACCAGATAGAGCTCCTCACTTGCCCGGTGGTAGTGCTCCGCCGTCGCGCCGCCCGGCGGGATCGTCGCCTCGGCGAGGCTCTGGTTGCGGGCGGGCGCCGACACCGGACCCGCCCACTCGCGGATCTCCGAGCCGTCGAGTGTGACGAAAGGCTCTATCTGCGCATAGGACCGGACGTGCATCGCTACGTTTCTATGCTCCCTTGCGGTGGTCTCACGCAAGATTAACCACAAGCCGAGACCGTGACCTCCGCCGAGGCCCCTCCGCGCGAGACCGCCAGAGTCGCCGCGGGCGATCTCGACGTCCCCGAGGAGCTGAGCGGACGCAGATTGCGCTCGCGCCTGCTGTTCGCCTGCGGGCTGGTTCTGGTGGTGATCGCGATCGTTGCCCTGCTTCCCGGCCTCGGGGCGCTGCGCACACAGCTCTCACACGCCAAACCCGGATGGCTGCTGCTCGGAATGGCTCTGAAGGTGCTGTCCGGTCTCGGTTATGTCGTCGTCTTCCGGATGGTCTTCTGCAGGCGCATGAGCTGGCGCGTCAGCTATCAGATCGGCATGTCCGAGCTCGGTGCAAACGCGCTGTTCCCGACCGGCGGAGCGGGCGGGCTGGCGCTTGGGGCCTGGGCCCTCAAACGCGGTGGGATGCGCGCGGATGAAATCGCGCGCCGCTCGGCAGCGTTCTTCCTGCTCACCAGCGTGCCCAACGTCGTCGCTCTGATCGTCGTCGGGATCAGCCTCGCCCTGCGGATCTTCGGGGGAGAGACCAATCCCGCGTTGACCGTCCTGCCGGCGGCGATAGCCGCGGGGTCGATCGTCGGAGCGCTGCTGGCCGGGCGTACCGCGGGGAGGCTGCACGCGCGTCTGGAGCGAAGCGAAGCGGGCGATGCCTCACGGCTTCGGAGCGTCACGCTGAAAACCCTGGTGGCGATCGCCGATGGCGTCAACGAGGCCGTCGCCATGCTGCGGGCCGGCGACGCATTGCTGATCTGCGGTCTGATTGCCTACCTCGTCTTCGACGTGATGATCCTATGGGCGACATTTCAGGCATTCGGCGCGGCCCCGGCTCTGGCAATCGTGTGGATCGCCTACCTGATCGGCGAGTTGGGGGGGCTGATTCCCGTGCCCGGCGGAATCGGCGGCGTTGACGCCGGCCTGGTCGGAACCCTCGTCCTATACAACGTCCCGATCACCGTCGCGACGTCGGCCGTGCTCGCGTATCGAGCGATCGCCCTGTGGGTCCCGGCGGTCCTCGGCGCCGGCGCATTCGCGGCCCTGCGCCGCACCCTGCGCGAGGAGTCTTCGAAGATCGCCGTCTGCGCACCCCAGACGGAGATGGAGGTGATCGGGCTCGGGCGGGTCGTTATCGACCCCAGCCAGAGCCGGCTTGGCCCGATTCACCGCTAGCACTAGGGTGCCGGGGGTGCTGTCCGCCGATGTACGACAGGACCTCGCGCGACTCGCGGCGATCGTGCGCGGCTCGGCCTCCGCCGGGGAGGCCGAAGCGGGCGAGCTCCTCGGGGAGATGCTGAGAGAGCGCGGCCTCGAGCCCGTCTTTGAGCAGGAGATGGCAGTCGGCGGCTACTGGCAGTCGACCGGGCTGGCGGCGGGCGCCGCGGCCCTTGCGGGCGCCCTGGGAGCGCGATCGCGTCGCGCCGGCGCGCTGCTGGCCGGCGGCGCGGCGGTATTGATGGCCGATGATGTAGACAACGGCGCCCATCTGCTCCGGCGGGCGCTGCCGCACCGGGCCACGACTAACGTGCTGGCCTGGGCGGGCGATCGGCATGCGCGCGAGACGGTGGTCATCGTCGCCCACCACGACGCGGCCCACACCGGTCTCCTGTTTCACCCGGGCCTCGTGCCGCTGGTGAATCGCATCGCCCCGGGCTGGTATGCCAAGCAGACGACCTCGACCCACACCGGCCGGCTGCTTGCACTTGGACCGGTGCTCGTGGCGGTTGCCAGCGCGCTCGGGCTCCGCCGTGTGCGCTTGTTCGGCGCGTTCTGGAGCGCGGTGACCGCAGCGGTGCTCGCCGACGTGGCCCGCTCGCCTGTGGTGGCCGGCGCGAATGACAACCTGAGCGCGGTGGCGGTCCTGCTGGCGATGGCCGAGCAGCTCGCGCAGCGGCCCGTCACAGGGGCGCGGCTGCTGCTGCTCTCAACCGGCAGCGAGGAGTCCTTCATGGAGGGTATGCGTGGCTTCGTGCGCCGCCACCGCTCAGAGCTCGATCCGGCAAGGACGCGCTTCCTCGCGGTGGAGTGCGTGGGGTCCCCGCACCTGATCCTGATCGAGGGCGAGGGCATGCTGCGCATGCGCGACTACGACTCCTCCCTGCGTGATGAGCTCCAGGCTGCGGCGGATGAGGCCGAGGTGCCGTTGTGGCGTGGACTGCGCCTGGGCGCGGGCGGCACCGATGCGCTGCCCGCCCTGCGCAGCGGCTATCGCGCAGCCTGCATCGCGGCGTGCACCGACCTCAAGGTGCCGGCCAACTACCACTGGAAGTCCGACGTGCCCGAGAACCTGTGCTGGCAGACGATCGAGCAGGCCGCTCTCCTGGCGATGAGGCTCGTCCGGCGCGTGGGCGAGGCGCAGGCGGGCTGACGCGCGAGACGCTCGCTCGACGCAGACGGCGACGCCGTTCCGCTCGCGCCCGGCCGAGATGACGCCATCACACTGGTAGCGTTGGGCGGGTGCTCATCTCGACGATGAACGATCTCCCGGGCTATGACATCGAGGAGGTCTTCGGCGAGGTCTTCGGGCTCACCGTCCGCTCACGCAATCTCGGCTCGCAGTTCGGCGCAGTGCTGAAGGGGCTCGTTGGCGGCGAGCTGAAGGGCATGACCAAGATGCTCGCGGCGGGCCGCCAGCATGCCACCGAGAGGCTGGTTGCCGAGGCCGAGGCGAAAGGCGCGAACGCTGTCGTCGCATTTCGCTTCGACACCTCCGAGCTGGGCTCGATCTGGACGGAGATCTGCGCCTACGGCACGGCCGTGCGAGCCCGAAAAGCCTGACGGGGCGCGCAGATCCGCGGTCGCCTACCCGGGCCCGAGGCGATTCGATGGAGCAGCTCGGCGAGGGGGCCGGGGAGGGAGAACATCGCCCAGTGCCCCGTCGGCAGCTCGTGAAGCTCCCAGTCGGCGCCGGCGAAGGCGGCGGCGCGCTGGTCGCCCTGCTCGATCAGCTCTCCCACCGCTGCCAGGCTCATCCCCCCGTCGGCGCCGAAGATCGCCACGCGCCGGATCTCATCGCAGGGTCGGCCCGTCAGACGCAACGGCGAGGTGAAGCTCGCATAGGGCTGGTCGCTCGCGCGGGACTCGATCAGGCGAAGGTCCGAGGGCTCAAGGCCGGCGGCGCTTCCGTAGTTCCCCGACAGGAGCGCGTCACGGCCGGGGGCGGGCCATCGCCAGCCGTCCCCGTCGCGCTCGACCTCGAGGCGCTGGCGCGCTCGCTGCTCGGGCGTCTGCAGATCGGCGATCGCGGAACCGTCCGGGACGGGCGAGGTGTCCAGGTAAACGACCGCCTCGAGACGCTCGCAGCGGCGGTCGGCAACACCGGTGATCACCGCCCCGGCGTAGCTGTGCCCGACGAGCACGACGTCGGCGAGCTCCTCGCAGTCGAGCAGGTTGACGACGTCGGCGATATGGCAGTCAAGGTCGACATCCCCGTTGGCGAGATGGACGCGCTCGCCGAGGCCCGTCAGCGTGACGGGATAGACCTCGTGATCGCGGGCTCGCAGAAGCGCCGCGACCTCACGCCAAGCCCACCCGCCGAGGCATGCGCCGGGGACCAGGACGATCGGGCGCCGAGGCTGGCCGTGCATCCGCGCTAGCCCGCCGGAGCCTCGCCGCCGCCCTGCTCGGCCCCTTCGCCCCGCGCAAGCCACTCGAGTACCGCCGAGCGCCCGAACCGCCACTCGCCGGCGATCCGCCGACCGGGCAGCTCACCATCCCGCGCAAGGGTCTGGACAGCCTGTCTCGGCAGGCGCAGCAGGCTCGCGAGCTCGTCGAGGGTGAGCACCTCCTCCCCACCGATGTTCGGCGTCTCGGCGATGTCGATGCGCCCGACCTCGAGTCGATCGGCGAGCAGCTCACTGACAACCTGCTGCTTGCGCCGGCCCGTGGCGTCGACCAGCCTGTCCAGTGCCGCGGCCTGGTCGCGTGGAAGCCTCACATACAGCGGAACACGATCCTGCACGTCAGCTCGAGGATAGCACGTGCTATCCGGACATATGCGTTTCCCCTCCCGGCATCCGCACCCGCCCTCGCGAGCGCGCCCCCGGCCCCGGTAGGTGTACCGTTGAGCCGTGAGTCCCCGGCTGCGCCTCCTTGCGTTTGGGTCCGCCGCGGCGCTGGTCATCGCGGGCGCCGCCTGCGCGGCGCTGGTCGCGGGAGTGGCCGGCGAAGTCCTCACCATCGTTCTGATATCGGGCGGCCTGGCGGGAGCCCTGCTGCTGCTGTTCCTCGAAGTCGGCCTCAGTGAGGAACGAGACCTCGCCCGCGACGAGGAGCGCCGGCGGGCCGTTAGGAGGCGGCCCCTCCACCTGCGCCGTGGACCCCGGCGGCGGCAGCTGCCGCGGCGTCCCCGCTGAGCGGGGCCTCCTCGCCGTTCGGCCTCTGGGCCAGGCCGAACGGGCTTCCCTCGGAGTCCTTGCAGATCGCCCATTGCTCCCCGGGATGAACCACGCTTCCACCAAGCTCGCGCACCCTCGCGAGTGCCTCGGCGAGGTCGCTCACCCCGAAATAGGGCAGGGAATGGGTGTCGCCGGGGCCGCGTCCTCGCTCATGCACGCCCACCGCTGGGCTCTGAGAGGCGGTCTGCCAGCCCTCCCCCGCCGCTCCGGTGCGGAGCTCGAGTTCGACGCCGAGAAGCCCGGCCCAGAAATGCCGGGCGCGACGGGGATCGTCCGCGGGAAACTCGATGAGCGACAACGGAGGGCCCTTGGCGGAGGATGGATCCTGGCTGCTCATCGCGGGGACTCTACCCTCAGCAGGCCGTGGGATTCGCGGGAAACCTCCGAAAGGCATGGCCGCATCGGCGTGCTCCGGCTGGCGCTCGCCGTCGAGTACCCGTCGAGGGGGCCGCCGAGGAGGTACGAACGTAACAAATCGGGGTGCACATCTTTGGACGATGGACCCTACGTCGCGACGGCGCGGTGGGGGATCATCATTGACGGCGCGTGGATGGACGCCCGAGTGCAAGGACGACACCCCGGGCCGCTTCCCTCTCCTCCTGGCGGTCCGGGGGCGTCGTCCCCGTCGCGGCTTCAGCGGGGTGGGGCGGGGCGCCTCGCGGAGGCCCCTCGCATGAGGTAATCGGGCCGGGCGCGAGGCTCTTATGGAAAGGGATGTTTAGTGTTCCGGTGAAGGGGTAGTATGTACAACGGAACCTGGATCGAAACCTTGGGGAGGGAGGCAGAAATGTCTTCAGTTGCGGTCGCTACAAGCGCGCTAGGCGCGAAGTCATTGACGGGCAGGGACCAGCTGAATCTGTTCGAGCGCTGGCAGGAGGATGGTGATGTTGAAGCGCGAGATGAGCTGGTCGAGCGCTTCATGCCGCTCGCGCGCAGCCTCGCGCGACGCTACGGGCGCTCCTCGGAGCCGTTCGAGGATCTGCTGCAGGTGGCCTCCCTGGGACTGCTCAAGGCGCTGGACCGCTTCGACTCTGACCGCGGCCATGCCTTCCCATCCTTCGCAGTGCCAACGATCCTCGGCGAGATGCGGCGGTACTTCCGCGACTCGGGCTGGGCCGTGCACATGCCACGTGGGCTGCAGGAGCAGGCGCTTAGGGTGCGCGACGCGCAGGAGCGGCTCACGAACGACCGTGGTCACGCGCCCACCGTCGGGCAGCTCGCCGAGTACCTCGAGCTTGACACCGAGGGCGTCCTCGACACATTGCAGGCCCTTCAGGCCTACGAGACCCTTTCACTGGACGCGCCTCCGCCCAGCGCCGAAGACGAGGCGATGACATACGGAGACTCGTTGGGGCGCGACGATGAGCGCTACGAGCTCATCGAGCTCGACGCAACCGTCACCGCCGCGCTCGCGCACCTTCCGGCCCGCGAGCGCCTGATCCTCCACCTGCGGTTCGTCGAGGATCTCACGCAGACGGAGATCGCGGCTCAGGTCGGTGTCTCACAGATGCAGGTCTCCCGTCTACTGCGCCACTCGCTGGACCAGTTGCGAGCGCTGGCCGACGGCGCCACGGCTACGCCCTAGGGGCATGGCGTTTGGCGGCGCGCCGCCGGCCGCGGAGGCGCAATCGCCCCTGCCCTTCTACGGCCCGACCCGACGTCGCTCGGCGCGGTTGGGTTGCCGCGCCCAGGATTGGGGGAGGTTGAAAACGGGCAATTACATGCCAGACACCCCGACAAACGGAGGCGTAAGAATGGTGGCTCTGGTTGCTCTCGTCCTGATCCTGGCCATCTTTGGCGGCCTGGGCTTCGCGGTGCACGTGCTGTGGTACGTGCTGATCGCAGCTATCTTGATCTGGCTGATCGGCTTCTTCATCGGCGGGACGCCCGAGACCGGCGGGCGCCGTTGGTATGGGCGCTGGTAGCGCGTGACATCGGGCAGCTACGGCGTGGAGAGTCCGGGACAGGAGCACGGCATCGATCGGCCGGCGGGCATGAGCTCAGCCGAGCCTGCAACGCCCGGCGGGAGCTGCGTCGAGAACCGATTCCACCACGAGGCGGTCTTCTACAGCAGCGAGGATGGGTTTCTGGAGGCGACCCTGCCCCTCGCCAAGGATGCGCTCGCCGCCGAGGAGCCCCTGCTCGTGGCCGTGGGAAACGACAAGGCCGAGCTGCTGCGGAGGGCCCTCGGCCGAGAGGGGTCGCGGGTGAGCTTCACCGACATGGAGCTGCTCGAGAATCCCGCTCGCATCATTCCGGCCTGGCGTCGGTTCCTTGAGGACAACGCCTCTCAGGATCGCGCCGTGCGGGGCATCGGCGAACCAATCTGGCAGGGACGAAGCCCGGCGGAGGTGACCGAGTGCGAACGGCACGAGTCACTCCTGAACGTGGCTTTCGACGAAGGTGCCGCCTGGAGCCTGCACTGCCTCTACGATCTCGACGGCCTGGACGAGGGCGTGATCGAGGCGGCGCGGCACAACCACCCCTTCGTCGGCGAGGACGGCGCCAGTCGGGCAAGCGACTCATACCGGTGTGGTGAGGTGGCACCCGGCCCGTTCGGAGGCACTCTCCCCCGGCCCCCCGCCGGCGCAGAGGAACTGGCGTTCGCCGGCCGAACGGTGGGGTGGTTGCGTCAACTCGTAAGCGAGTGGGCATTGGGCTTGGGGCTCGGTTACGAACGCACCGAACAGCTGGTCCTGGCGGTCACCGAGCTCGCGTCCAACAGCGTGTACCACGGCGGCGGTGCCGGCACGCTGTGGATGTGGCGCGAGCAGGGCACATTGCTGGTCGAGGTGCACGATCGTGGCCACATCGAGGAGCCGCTAATCGGGCGGACACGTCCAGGTCCCGAGCAGCCCACAGGTCGTGGCCTGTGGGTCGTGAATCATCTCTGCGATCTGGTGCAGATCCGGTCGGCCTCCACAGGCAGCGTCGTGCGGGTGCACATGCGCTTGGGCTAGCTCGCCCGCGGGTCCTCAGCGCTTCCTTCCCTCGACGGCCCTGCGGTCAAGTGGCCGAGCGCGAGCCGCGCAGGAAATGCAGGATCGCATCGGCGACGAGCTCGCCGACCTGCTCTGCATCGACCATGCCCCCGCTCACGAGCGCGGCGATGCCCTGGATCGTGGCGAACAGGACGAGGCCGACCCGCTTGGGCTCGCCGGGTTCGAGCGCGCCCTCGGCCTGACCCTGCTCGATCAGCTCGAGCATGACCGAGAAGGCGCGCTCGGCAGCCTCGTTCAGCGCTCCGGACTGCTCTCTGTGCTTGCCCGCGAACATCAGCTCGAGCAGCGCCGCATCGTGCGTGGCAAAGCGTATGTAGGCCGCCGCGATCGCCCGCAGGCGCTCGGTGAAGTCCTCTCCGGCGTCGTCGATCGCGCCGCGCAGCTCGTCCCCCAGGCGCTCGAACCCCGCTTCGGCGAGGGCGTCAAGCAGCGCCTGGCGGTCGTGGAAGTGCCGGCGTGGTGCGCCGTGGCTGACTCCCACCTCACGCGCAAGCTGGCGCAGCGACACATCGTGGACGCCGCGCTCGCGGACGGTGCGCTCCGCCTCCGCGAGCAGAGCCGTGCGCAGATTGCCGTGATGATAGGGGCGCTCCACCAACAGCTCGCGGCGGTCCGGCGGACTCAAGTTGTCGTTGACATCATTGTGGTCATCGACTACATTGTTGCTCATGACTACTTCAAGCATGACACACATTCCTGACATGACCGGACAGAACGTGATCGTGACGGGCGCCAACAGCGGCATCGGCCGCGCCGCCGCCGACGCGTTCGCGGGCGCCGGCGCCCATGTGGTCCTCGCCGTGCGCGCCACCGATCGGGGCGCGGCCGCGGCCGCGGCGATGCCCGGTGAGACCGAGGTCCGCAAGCTCGACCTCGCGAGCCTCGCCTCAGTGCGTGAGTTCGCGGCGGCGTGGGAGGGCGATATCGACCTGCTGATCAACAACGCGGGCGTGATGGTGCCCCCGCTGACCCGTACCGCCGACGGCTTCGAGCTGCAGTTCGGCACCAACCACCTCGGCCATTTCGCGCTGACCAACCTGCTGCTCGAGCACGTCACCGGGCGCGTGGTGACCGTGTCCTCGACCGGGCACCGCATCGGCAGGATCGACTTCGATGACCTCAACTGGGAGCACCGCTCCTACAAAGCCTGGGCCGCATACGGGCAGTCGAAGCTCGCAAACCTCCTGTTCACCTCAGAGCTGCAGCGCCGGCTGACCGCCGCCGGCTCCGATTTGCTGGCCAACGCCGCCCACCCCGGCTACGCCTCGACCAACCTGCAGTTCCACAGCGGGCACCGGGCGTTCGATCTGCTGGGGGCTGTCGGCAATCGCCTGCTCGCGCAGGATGAGAAGGGCGGGGCCCTGCCCACGCTGTACGCGGCGACCGCAGACATACCGGGCGACAGCTTCGCCGGACCCGGCGGCTTCATGGAGCAGCGCGGCGCGCCCAAGCTCGTCGGGCGCTCGAACGCCGCCAAGGACACCGAGGTGGCAGGGCGCCTGTGGGATGCCTCAGAGACCCTGACAGGCGTAGGCTTCCCGCTTGGCGCCGCAGCTACGGCCTAGCCCGTCGCGAATCAGCCGGCGTGGGGCGAGCGCTGCCGAAGGCCGTGCCGGGCGCGTCGGGTAACCTCATTCCCCCAACTTCAGGCAGCCGTCGAGCGCGTCGACGCGCACCGGCGACCGTCAATGTCCAACACGGCGATCTGGCCAAGCCGGCGCACCGAAAGGAAGGGAGCCCAGATGAGCAACCGCACGTTCGTGATCGGGGTGGGAATGTCGAAGTTCGACAAGCCCGGCACCAAGGAGGGCGACTACCCGGAGTGGGTGCTCGAGGCTGGATCGCGCGCGCTCGCCGACGCGGCCATCGCATATGACCTCGTCGAGCAGGCCTACGCGGGCTACTGCTACGGCGACTCGACCTACGGCCAGCGTGCGATCTACGGGCTCGGCCTGACGGGCATCCCCGTGGTCAACGTCAACAACAACTGCTCGACCGGGTCAAGCGCTCTGTTCCTCGCGCGCCAGGCGGTCAAGGGCGGCCTCGTCGACTGCGCGCTTGCGGTCGGCTTCGAGAAGATGGAGCGCGGCTCGCTCGGCATGAAGTACACCGACCGCACGCCGGCGATGGACAAGCACATGGCGCGCATGTTCGAGATCCGCTCGCCGGAGGAGTCTCCCTTCGCTCCGCAGATGTTCGGAAACGCCGGACGCGATCACATGGAGCGCTACGGCTCGACGCCCGACCACTATGCCTGGATCGGTTGGAAGAACCATAAGCACTCCGTCAACAACCCCTATGCGCAGTTTCAGGACGAGTACTCGATGGAGGACATCAAGGCCGCCAAGATGATCCACGAGCCGCTGACGAAGCTGCAGTGCTCCCCCACCTCCGATGGCGCCGCCGCGGCGATCGTCGCGAGCGAGCGCTTCGTGGACGAGCACGACCTGTGGGCTCAGGCGATCGAGATCGCCGGCCAGGCGATGGTCACAGACCTCGCCTCGACGTTCGACGAGAGCGCCGACTGCATCAAGATCGTCGGCTACGACATGAGCAAGGAGGCCGCGCGTCAGGCCTACGAGGAGGCGCAGGTCGGACCCGAGGACATCCAGGTGATCGAGCTGCACGACTGCTTCAGCGCCAACGAGCTCATCACCTACGAGGCGCTCGGCCTGGCCGAGGAGGGTCACGGGCATGAGCTCATCGACGCCCAGGGCACGACCTACGGCGGACGCTGGGTGGTCAATCCATCCGGTGGGCTGATCTCAAAGGGGCATCCGCTTGGCGCCACCGGGCTCGCGCAGTGCAGCGAGCTCTGCTGGCAGCTGCGCGGGAAGGCCGACGCACGTCAGGTCGACGGGGCGAAGGTCGCTCTCCAGCACAACATCGGCCTCGGCGGCGCGGCTGTCGTCACGGTCTACAGGCCACCGGCAAGCTGAAGCCCATGACCTCCGGGCAAACGAGCTGGCCGATGATCTGCTTGCGTTATGTGCTGCCGGCCGCGGTGCTGCTCGGCGGCCTGATCGTGATGGCCCTGGGACGCGAATCCGACCTTGAGGGCGGCGCCGGCATCGTGAGCGCGGGCCTCGCGATCTATGCGATGAACTGGCTGTACCGCGCCTCGGTGGACGGCGACCGGGCACGCGATGACGAGGAGGCCGCGCGGGTCTACCTTGAAGCATACGGCCACTGGCCGGACGAATCTCCCCGCACCTAGCCCGCTGGCGCAAGCCTGAGGCCAAGGCGGGTGAGTCCAGCACACTCACCCGCCGCTGATCGCACGCTCGCGCCCTTGGGCGCTCGGCGCTCGCGCGCGCAGATCAGACGCCCGTGGTGCTCAGGCGTCGCCGCTCGCGCCGCTCGAGAATCGTCGCGAGCAGCAGACTGACCTCGAACAGCAGGTACAGCGGGACCGTCTCGAGCACCAGGGTGATCGCGTCGCCGGGCAGGAAGGCGGCGACCGCGCCGCAGGCGAGTATCGCGTAGCGGCGGTTGTGGCGGAGCTGTTTGGGCGTGACGACCCCCGCGCGCGTCGCGGCGAGCATCCCGACGGGCACCTGAAACACGAGCCCCATGGCGAGCAGCGTCACGGCGGCGAAGTGGTAGTACTGGTTGGCCTGCACCAGCACGTTGAACTCGCCGCTGTTGAAGTTCTGAAAGAAGCGCAGTGCAGAGGGAAGCACGACGAAGTAGCCGAACGTTACCCCCATCACGAACAGGAATGGGACCGCCAGCATGAGCGGCGTCGCAAGCCGTTGCTCCTCAGGACTGAACGCCGGCAGAAGGAACGCGTAGAGCTCGAAGAGAATCACCGGGAGTGCGAGGATGAACGCGAAGATCAGCGCGATACCGAGCGTGGTCGTAAACGGCTCGCCGATCCCGAGTGTCACCGGCTTGTTACCTTCCGGCGGCTTTGACAGCCGGACGATCGCCCGCTGCAACCGCGGGCTTACGCCCTGAAGAGATGCACGGGTCGCGGGCGTGGCGCCACTGCCGGGGCGCTCGAGCGTGCTCACGACGAGCTGCAGCTGCGTTGCCACCGTGCGAGTGCTCTGCTGCACGGTGTAGGTGGCGCCGAGCGGGCCGTTGCCCGCTCGGACCTGCTTCTGAGTCTGGCCCGCGAGCGGCTTATTGATGATCTGAAGCAACGCGTGGTTCTGCCACATGCACAAGCCGAAGGCGACGGCGAGCGCCGCAAGGGAGACGATCAGCCTCCCGCGAAGCTCCTCGAGATGGTCGACGACGTTGAGTCGGTCTTCGTGACCGATGGAGGGTACGGCGACAGCCATCGTTCAGGCTCTCGACTCGTCTTCCCGGCTGCGGCCGTCAGGCCGCCGGCACCTCGTTGTCGTGCACTGGCGCAGCGACGGGTGCGGGGACGGCTGCTGCGAGGGGCGCTCCGGCCTGAGTGCCGCCCGCCACCGTGGCCGGCAACTGCTGCTCGGCAGTGAGCGCTGGCTGCACGCCCTCACCGGTGAGGGACTCCTTGAAGCCGCGCATGCCGGTCCCCAGTGACCTGCCCATCTCGGGCAGTCGCTTGGCTCCGAACACGAGCAGGAGCAGGATGAGAAGGAAAGCGATGTGAATCGGATTGTCGAGACCCATGCGTAAATCATCTCCTTGTCTTGGATGCCCACGCCCGGCGGGATGGGCTGACGGTTGGATGAAGCGCCGAAGCGCTGACGATCATCGAAGCGACGTCTGTTCGCCGCCGTTTGGGATGTACTACGCGGCGGTCGATCTGTTGGATCACCAGGCCGTCGCACAACGCCTGCAGGCGGTCCGGCCCGGCCTCAGCAGCTGTTGTTGCGCGCTTCCGTCGAGAGGCCGCTGAAGTAGGACGGGAGCTCCTCGTAGCTCGTCCCGACGTACACGTAGCCGATGTTCTGCTGCGCCAGCGAGCCGCATGCCGAAAGAGGCTGCGCCGCCGTGGGGCCGTCGGGTGCGCTGTGGATCAGCGCAGCGAAGTCGTTCGCCGGGTAATCGAGCTCCCAGGCAGCCTGCGTCCAGGAGGTGTAGGGGTTTTCACCGGGAGTGTCATAGGACCCCTCGAAAGTCACCACGATGTCCGCGTTTTCGGCGTCTTCCCCGTCGAGCATCCAGTCTGAGACGGGATTCTGACCGAAGTTGAACACGACCTCGTCGTTGTTGCCCTCGTGGGAGTGAACGTAGGAGGCGAGCGTCCGGTAGAAGCCCTGGTTGCTCGTGGTGGTCCCGGGAACGTCGTCGGAGACGCCGTCGAAGAAGATCCCCGCGATCTCCCCGGGGTAGTAAGCATTCCAGGCGTCGACCTGGCTCTCGACGCTCGCGATGCTCGCCTGACCGTAGTCGGTCCACACGTAGCCGACGACCGAGGCGCGCCCGTAGCGGTAGCAGTTTTCGATGACGCCCGCCCACGCAGGCTGGGCGGCGCTACCGGGCCCGCCCCCTTCTGCGGCGGCGTTGGCGACTATCCACGAACCCCCACCCGATCCATTGGCCTGCGAGCAGGCCTCTGTCCAGTCGACACTGTTGGCATCGTCGTACAGCGGGATCAACTGGTTCTGTCCGGCGCGCTGGTTGGCGCCGTGCGACCCCGACGCGAGGGCCGACCCCGCAAGCGCGCCGGCGATCGCCAGCATGGCGGCCCCGAGCAGCGTCCGTTGAAGTCCATGTTGCCTTGATCTCATCGCGGTCTCCTCGAGCGTGGACGCAACGCTCACCAACACCGCCGATGGAGGACTCGGTTGAAGCGACTGGAATTGAGTTGAATCGACTGGAATAGGTTTGAATCGACTTGACCAGTCTCCCCCGCGCGAGCCCGAACCGCAATGGGTCATCCGCCCGGGGTCCGTTCAGAGCCTGAACGTCTCCCTCCGCCCGGACGGCCACTGGTAGCCTTTGCGGACGGTCCGGCAGCGCACCGCGAGGACACGGCGATAGTGGGCATCTGATGGCAACTCCAGGGCACGAGCGCGGCGAGACGCGTGCTCGAACATTCCCCGGCCGGCCCGAGTCGGTGACCGCTGCACGCCGGTTCGTTCGCGATGTCCTGCGCGATCAATCGCGCGAGATCATGGATGCCGCCGAGCTGATGGCCTGCGAGCTGGCCACGAACTGCGTCCAACATGCCCGCTGCGACTTCGAGCTGGCGATCCATTCCCAGGGCCAGATCCGCATCGAGGTGCGCGACAGCGACCAGGGCAGACCAGTTGTCCGATACCCAGCACCCGAGGACCGCTCCGGACGGGGGCTGCGGATCGTCGAAGCCCTCTCGGACACATGGGGGATCATTCCATCCTCGAGCGGCAAGACCGTGTGGTTCGCCCTCGAGGGACTCAGTCCTCGCCGGTGAGCCCGGTCGAATCCTCGGTCAGCCGGGCGTAGACGCCGGGTCGGCGGTTTCGCAGAAATGGAAACAACTCGAGCCAGTCGCGGCGCTGGTCAAGATCCAGCTCGGCGACGAGCACGGCCGCCTCGTCGCGGGGCGCCTGCACGAGCTTGCGTCCGTAGGGGTCGCAGATGAATGAGGAGCCGTAGAAGCGAAGCGGCGACTCCACGCCGATTCGGTTCACGGCGACCATGAACACGCCATTCGCTATCGCATTGCCGATGATGACCTGCTCCCACAGCGGCTGGGTGTCGAACTCGGGGTGGTCCGGCTCAGAACCGATCGCGGTCGGATACACGAGCACGTCGGCGCCCTGCAGGCTGTAGGCGCGGGCGACCTCCGGGAACCACTGATCCCAGCACGTGGGCAGGCCCAGGTTCGCCGCCCCGAGCGCGACCACGGGGAACGGGTCCCCCTCGCCCGGTCCGGGCCGGAAGTAGCGGTCCTCGTGGTAGCCGGAGCTCGCCGGGATGTGCAGCTTGCGCGTGCGCGCGACGAGCTCGCCGCCGGGCGCGACGATGATCGCGGTGTTGAAGCCGAGTCCGTCGCTCGCGTCCGCGCGCTCGTAGAGCGAGGCGTGCACGTGCGCTCCGGTCTCGCGCGCCATGCGTGCGGCGAAGAGGTACGTGGGCCCGCCGGGCAGCTCCTCGGACTCGACCCCGGCCGCCCCCGGTCCGGCGGGGTCGGTACCGAAGTAGCGGCTGAGCGTCAGCTCCTGCAGACAGACCAGCTGCGCGCCCGCGTCCGCCGCAAGCCTGACCCCGACGGCAAGCGCCTGCGTGTGCTCCTCAGGGTCGGGACGCCAGCGCTCCTGCACAGCGCCGATGCGGAACGGCATCCGCCGCGGCGCGTCCCTTCGCGCCGGTGAGAGATACGGGCCCGAGGCCTCGATGAAACGGATCGTCTCGGCCACCTGCCGGGACTGTAGACGCTCGACCGAACAGGGCCAACCCGGCGCTCTAGTGTTCGCCATGCCTTGAGCGCCACGATCGATTCCACCCCCGCCGCCGATGGCTTCCGGGCGCCCGGCGAGTTCGAGCCGCACTGCGGTTGCTGGATGGCCTGGCCCGAGCGCCCGGACAACTGGCGGCTGGGAGCGAAGGCCGCCCAGCAGTCCTTCGCTGCCGTCGCCGAGGCGGTCAACGCCTCCGATCCGGTCACCATGGCCGCATCCGACAGCCAGTTCGAGACCTGCCGCTCGATGCTCTCGCCATCGATACGCGTGGTTGAGATCTCGACCGACGATGCCTGGATGCGCGACACGGGCCCGACCTTCGTGCTCGACGGCGACGGCACCAGACGCGGCATCGACTGGCAGTTCAACGCCTGGGGCGGGCTGCTGGGAGGTCTCTACCTCTCCTGGGAGCGCGATGAGCGCGTAGCCCGGAAGGTGCTGGAGATCGAGGGCGCTGACCGGTATCGCGCACCGATCGTTCTCGAGGGCGGCTCGATCCACGTGGACGGACAGGGAACGGTCATGGCCACCGAAGAGTGCCTGCTGAACCCGAATCGCAACCCGCAGCTCTCGCGCGAGCAGATCGAGCGGGTGCTGTTCGACCACCTCGGCGCGGAGAAGATGATCTGGTTCGGCCGGGGCGTATGCGAGGACGAGACCGATGGGCACATCGACAACCTGGCGTGCTTCGCACGGCCGGGAGTGGTACTGCTCACCTGGACCGAGGACGAGTCCGATCCCCAGCACGCGATCTCCCGCGACGCCAGGCGCCGGCTGGAAGGCACGACCGACGCTGCCGGACGGGCGATCGAGGTCATCTGCCTCCCCTCCCCGGGCCCCATCACCATCACCGAGGAGGAGGCGGCGGGCGTGGACGCGGTCGAGGGTAGCCGTCCGCGGCGTTCCGGCGACCGCCTGGCTGCCTCGTATGTGAACTTCTACCCGGGCACGACCCGCGTGGTGTTCCCGCTGCTCGACAGCCGCTTCGATGGAGAGGCCGCCGAGCTGCTCGAACGCTGCTTCCCGGGTCGCGAGGTCGTCGGGGTCCCAGCACGCGAGATCCTTCTCGGCGGCGGCAACATCCACTGCATCACACAGCAGGTTCCCGCGCTCGCCTGAGCCACGGCACGAGCTCGCTTTTGCAATCCTGGCGGGGATGCAGCTCGGGAAGATAGGCGTCTGGACCACCTTCCACGCGATCGGTGAGGGAAACGCCGGCGAGGCCGCCAAGCTCGTCGAGGATCTCGGCTTCTCGACGTTCTGGCTGGGCGGCTCACCGAAGCTGCCAACGGTCCGGCCCCTGCTTCAGAGCACGAGCCGCCTGATCGTCGCTACGGGGATCGTCAACGTCTGGCAGAACGAGCCGGCGCAACTCGCGGCTGAGCACGCGGAGCTCACCGGGGCCTTTCCCGGGCGCCTACTGCTCGGCATCGGTATCGGGCATCCCGAGGCCACGAGCGACTACTCAAGGCCCCTGTCGACGATGAGGGAGTTCCTCGACGGGCTCGACGCCGCCGTCGATCCCGTGCCGCAGGATGAGCGTTGCCTTGCGGCATTGGGCCCGAGGATGCTCGAGCTCAGCGCGGAGCGCTCGCTGGGCGCGATCCCCTACTTCGTCCCGGACGAGCACACGCGTTTCGCCCGCGAGCGGCTCGGGCCCGGCGCGCTTCTCGCCCCCGAGCTCGCGTGTGTGCTCGATACCGACGGCACCCGAGCTCGCGACACGGCCCGCGGATACGCCCAGCTCTATCTGCGTTTGCGAAATTACACAAGCAATCTGCTCAGGTTCGGATTCACCGAGCAGGACATCGCGGATGGAGGCTCCGACCGGCTGATCGACGCGGTCGTCCCTCACGGCAGCCCCGAGCAGATCGCAGAGACCGTTCGTGCCCACCTGGACGCGGGTGCCGACCAGGTATGCCTGCAGCCGCTCGGCGCCGATGGCATCCCGCGCGAGCAGTGGATCGCGCTGGCATCGGCGCTGATCGACTAGATGCCCGGCGTGGGGTCGCGCACCGGCATCCGGCGATGCGATGCTCCTGCGATGCATATCGAAGACGCAATCCGCACCCGTCGTACCCACAAGGCCTTCGGCTCCGAACCGCTCCAGCGCGAGACCCTCGACGAACTGTTCGAGCTCGCACGCTGGGCGCCCAACCACCACGGGACAAATCCGTGGCGCTTTCACGTGCTGGGCCGCGACGCGCTGGCGCGCCTGAAGCATGCGGCAGGCCCGGAGCACGCCGCAAAGCTCGACCGAGCGCCAACCCTCATCGTTGTGAGCGCCGCCCTCAGCGGCGAGGAGCTGCAGGACGAGGAGGATCTGCACGCCACCGCGATCGCCGCCTACATCGTCCTGCTCGTCGCCCATGGCCGAGGGTTCGCCGGCTACTGGCGCACGCCGGCCGTGCTGCGCACACCCGAGGGCCGGGCCGCTGTCGGCCTCCCGCCCGGGGAGCATGTCCTCGGGCTCATCCACCTCGGCCCGCCACGACAGCAGAGCGCGCCGCCCGAGCGTGAGGATCCCAGCGCGTATGTCACCTACCTGGACTGAGCACACGGCCTCCACGACGGCCCAAGCCAGGCGGCGAGCAGGCCTGACCGCGATCGGCCTCTCGCTCGCCCTGGCGCTGTCCGCGACCGTGGTGACCCGGGCGCCGGCGGCGAGCATCGGGCCGGAACTCAGCGCGTCGCTCACCCCAGCTGAGCTGACCTACGGAAATGCGCTCATGGTCAGCGGACGGGTCCTCGCCGCAGGGCAGGGCGCCCAGGACGCACCGCTCGCGTTGCAGGCAGAGCCCTACCCCTATCGCCGCTTCATCACGATCGCCCACGCGAGCACCGCGGCCGACGGCGGCTTCGCCTTCTCGGGCGTCAAGCCCGATCGCAACACCCGCCTGCGTGTCATCGACGAAGCCTCGCCCGGCGCGATCAGCGCGGTGCTGGGAGTGATCGTCGATCCCAGAGCCGCGATCAACGCGGTCAGCGCGAGCCGAGGCCGCACTCGCCTTAGCCTGCGGGTGGAGCACACCCGCGAGGGCGAATCGGCGTCGGTGAGCGCTTGGTGGTTCGTGGCGGCGGCGGGGACGCGCACGTTCCATCTCGCGGCGGTCACCCCCACGCGCGAGATCACCGCAGGCGTGACCTACGCGAGCGCGACCGTCGACCCTCCATCCAGGCGGTTCTCCTATCGCGTGTGCTTCAACCCGACCTGGGAGCAGGCCATGGGCGCGTCCCCGAGCCACGGCCGCTGCAACTCGACGGCGAGCGCGTTCCAGTACCAGGGCGAAGGCCTGGGCGTACCTGTTGCCGCCTACCCCTCAGCCGACGCGATCGCCGCCGCCACACGCTTCCTGGATGCGCGCGCCGGAAGAACCTCCTTCGCCGTGGTGGACAGCACGGGGCGCCTGTACGGGGTGCACCTGCACGAGCACTTCCAGACCGCGAGCGTGGTCAAGGTGATGATGCTCGTCGCCTACCTGCAGATGCTGGAAGCGCAGCATCGCGGCCTGCGCGGGTCTGACACCTCGCTGCTGTACCCGATGATCCACATCTCGGATAACAGCGCCGCCTCGGCGGTGCTCGCGATCGTGGGCGATCGCGCGATCGCGCGCGTTGCGCGGGAATCGGGCATGAGCGACTATGCGCCGGGGGTCGGCTGGTGGGCGTACGCGCAGACCTCCGCGGCAGACCAGGCGCGCTTCTTCTCCGCATTGGAACAGCTCATCCCGCCCCGCTTCTATGGCTACGCCCGCGGCCTGCTGTCGGGCATCGAGCCGTCGCAGAGCTGGGGCATCCCGCCCGTCGCACGGCCGCGCTGGCAGGTGTTCTTCAAGACCGGGGCGCTTCCGTCGGAGGGGCTGTTCAACGAGGTCGCGCGCCTCGAGCGGCCCGGCCTGACGTTCACGATCGCTGTATTCACGAGCGGCGACCCGTCGATGAGCTACGGGGAGCAGACGATCCAGGGAGTGGCGGCCGCCTTGCTCGCGAATGCGCCGTGAGGAGCCGCGTGGGGGCGCCTGTCCGCCAGGAGCTAGACCGGCGCCAGGAGCCGCGCGACGGCGTCCTCGATCGCCACGAGCAGGGTCCAGGTCGAGTTCGCGTGGCCGATGTGCTCGCCGAGCGGAATCGTGGCCGTGTCCTCCACGAGCTCGATAAGCGCCGACTCCATCCGTTCGGCCAGGCAATCGCGGATTGCCCCCGTGATCGCGAGCGGCACGTCGATGACCGGCGGATCTCCGCGCAGGGCATTGGTGAGGCCCCAGGCTTCACTCATACGCTCGCGCGAGCGTATGAAGTCGAACTCCCCCCTACCGCCCGGCATGCGCTCGGCCGCATACTTCGCGTTCCACTCATGATCGCGAATCACCGCCGCCGCGTAGACGAGCGCTGCGACCTGCTCGGGATCAACCGCCAGTCTGACCGTGGCTGGGCTGCGCATTGCGAGCGCCTCTTCCAAGTGGGTTACGTACCGACCCGGCCCCGGAGCGCCACGTTCCGGGGGCGCGTTCATTCAGCATCCGTGCAAGCGTGCCGAGTTCCCTCATTATGGGACCGCACGCGGATTACCGCGCCGGCTCGAGTATTCCATCGCGCAATTTGGTCGGTAAACGTGCGCCGGAGGGCACGCCCAGGACCTCACAACAGATCCTGAATCCGGTCGTTGCCGGTGTCGACGACAAATACGACGCTCGAGGAGCTGACGACCACCCCTTCTGCTGGTCAGGTCAGGCCTCAGAGCCCCGAGGGGCGGGCAGGCCGACCGAGGGGCGCAGGAGCACGAGCGCGGCGACGGAGCCGGCGGCGGCGAGCACGAACGGGACCGCATCGCCGGTCGCGGCGGCGACCGTCCCTGCGGCCGCAGGGCCGATCATCGCGCCGGTCGCCCAGGCCGCATTGAGGAGACCGAACGCCATGCCCTGGGCGAGCCCGGCGCTGTCGGCCCCTTCCGAGACCAGGGAGAAGGCAGGCGTGAAGAGACCTCCATAGGACACGGCGGCAAGCACCACCAGCGGCGCGTAGATGACCGGGCTCGCTCCGGTGGCCAGGGCCAGTGAGACGGGCACGCTTGCGATCAGAGCGACGCGCGCGAGGGTGGTGGCTCCGCGGGCGTCGCTGAGACGCCCGATCGAGGGCGCGGCGGAGGCCTCCAAGCCGGCGCCGACGAGCCAGGTCACACCGATCGCCGTGGCCCCCCAGCCGGCGGCGGCGAGGTGCAGCGGAGCCAGCACCGAAAGCACGCCCACGAGCATCGACGCGACCGCCAGCACCCCCAAGCCGCCCGTGAATCGGCGCGCGCTGAGCGCGCTCTTCAAGGTCACGTCCACAGGTTCCGGGGTCGAATCCGTGTCGATCTGAACGGTAAGGACGGCGAGGATCACCGCCAGGCCCGACAGCGCCGTGAAGACCGTCGCCCGGCCCAACGCCCCGGCCGCCACACCGATGACGGGACCCAGCAACTCGCCCACGACAGCAGCGCTCATGGCGCGGCCGATCACCTTCCCCCGCTGCCCCCGCGGCGTGCTGTCCATGAGCCAGGCGAAGGCGCCCGCCCAGGTGAACGCGCTGCCGATGCCCTGAATCAACCGCGCGATGACGAGTGTCGCGAAGTCGTTGGCAAAGGCGAAGCCGACGCCGGAGAGCCCCATCAGCGTAAGGCCGACGAGCACCGCGCGCCGCGGGCCGAGCCGAGCCGCAGCGCGACCCCCCGGCAGTCCGCCGATCAGCGCTCCCGCCGCGTAGGCGGCCACCAGCGCACCTGCACCTGCCTTCGAGAGATGGAGCTCGTGGGCGAAATGTGGCAGCAGCGGGGTCAGCGCCGAATAGAGCATCGCATCCACCAGGACGAGGGCAGACACCAGAATCAGCAGACGCCGCATTCCGCTCAATGTATCTCGCGCGGTTTTCGCCTGGTTGTGGCAGATTGGGGCCTACCTTGAAGCTCGGAATCGGCTCACTGTGAGTGGAGACCCGCCCGCCCGGGCGAGCCGGGCGATCGTGGCTGGAGCCGTACAGGGCGTCGGCTTTCGAGACGCGACCCGGCGCCGCGCGGGAGAACTCGGTGTCGCGGGCTGGGTGCGCAACGCAGATGACGGCACGGTGGCGGTGCACGCCGAGGGACCGCCCGCGGCAGTGGAGTCGCTGATCGACTTTCTGCGCCGAGGCCCTGCGGGAGCCGCGGTCGAAAACGTTTCCATCGCGGAGGGACGCGTTGAGGGCCATGAGCAGTTCGCCGTCCGCGGTGTCAGCGCCGGCGCGTTTGTCGTGCAGCATCACGCCGCCGGCACCCGCCATTTCGATCTGCGCCTCGAGCTGGCCCGCGTAATGCGCTCCTGGGCCGTGCCCAAGGGGCCGTCTCTGGACCCATCGGCAAAGCGCCTGGCCATCCAGGTGGCAGATCACGGGATGGACCACAACGCCTTCGAGGGTCCCACCGAGCACGGAGGCGTGGTGGTCTGGGACCGCGGCCGATATGAGCAGGGCGGCCGGGTGGCGTGGCCTGAGGCGCTCGACCGCGGGCATGCGGTGTTCGTCCTGCATGGGGAGAAGCTGCGCGGCGGCTTCGTGCTCCAGCGTACGCGGCCGGGCCCGCAGCCGCAGTGGCTGCTGCTCAAGCGGCGCGATGATGAGGCGCGCCCCGGGTCGGACATCGTTTCAGAGCAACCTGCGTCTGTCCTGAGCGGCCGGACGTTGGAGGATGTGCTGCGCGACCCGGAGTAGCTCGCGTTCCGCAGTCCGATGTCAGCCCTCTGCAAGCCCTGCCACCAGCCTCGCGATGACCCGGCGGACCTCCTCACTCGCGGTGGCCTGATCCTCTGAGCGCGCGATGTACAGGGCCGCCTCGTCGAGAGCCCCCACGAGCACCTGTGCGAGAGCGGCAACCGGCTGCGATGGGATCCGCCCAACCTCGATCGCGTGGGTGAGCAGGCCCTCGAGCAGGCCCAATCCGTAGCGCAGGCCGATCTCTCGCCAGCGTTGCCAACCAAGCACGGCCGGACCGTCGAGCAACACGATCTGCTGGACCTCCTGCTCACCGCAGGCGTCCAGCCAGGCGTCCGCACCGAGCAGCATCGCCTCGATCGGGTCACTCACTCCGGAGGCGGCTAGGCGCTCGCCGAGCCGGCGGGCGAGATCCTCCTCGACCGCCTCATAGACGGCCTCGAAAAGGTCGGTCTTGTCGGTGAACTGGTGGTAGAGCGCCCCGCGGGTGACACCGGCGGCCCGGACGATGGTCTCGGTGCCCACCCCTCCGAAGCCGCGCTCGGCGAACAACGGGCGGGCGGCCGCCACCAGGGCGGCGCGGGTGGCCGCTGAGCGGTCCATTTGAGATCGTCTGTTGACTTTCATACAGATTGTACGTATGTTACGTGCTGACTGTATGAAAATTTAGACCAGGGAGCAGACATGCCGACCATCGATCTTCCCCACGGCACCGTGCAATACCGTGCCGCCGGCCCAGAGAACACCGTTGCGCCGCCCGTCGTGTTCGTCCACGGCTTCCTCGTGAACGCCACACTATGGACCAAGACCGCCGACGCGCTGGCGCTCGCCGGCGTTCGCTCCTACGCCCCCGACCTCCCGCTCGGCTCACACACCATCGCGCTCGGCGCCGACGCCGACCAGTCTCCGCGCGGCATCGCCCGTCAGATCCTCGCGTTCGTGGAGGCACTCGAGCTCAGCGACGTGACGCTGGTGGGCAACGACACCGGCGGCGCCATCTGCCAGTTCCTGCTTGACAGCGATGCATCGCGGATCGGCCGGGTGGTGCTGACCAACTGCGACGCGTTCAGGAACTTCCCGCCCGCGCCCTTCGGCCAGCTGTTCAAGGCCTTCCGCAGTCCCAGCGCGATCCGCGCTCTGATGGCTCCCATGCGAGCGGCCACCGTCCGGCACTCCCCCGCCGGGTTCGGACTGCTCGTCAGCCAACCCCTCGACGCGGAGGAGACGCGAGCGTGGGTCGAGCCATGCCTGAGCGACCCCGCCATCCGCCGAGACGTCGCCCGCTTCGCGCAGAAGGTGGATCCGGAGGATCTCAACGCCGCGTCGAACCGCCTCGGCGACTTCGATGGCCCCGCGCTGCTGGTTTGGGGCGCCGCCGACCGCTTCTTCAAGCTCGACTACGCCCACCGTCTGGCCGACACCTTTGCCGACGCGAGGGTCGTGGAGATCGAGAACGGCCGAACGTTCATCCCCCACGACGAGCCCGCGCGGCTGGCGGACGAGATCGTCGCATTCCAACCCGCCTAGGCGCTCGCCCCTGTGGGATCCTGCTGGGCGGTGACGGTGAGCTCACATCCCCACCGAGCAGCCCTGAGGGACCGCGTCGGGCAGCTCGTGCGTGCGATCGAAGGCGATGACGAGGCGACGATCGAGGCGATCCTGCGCGTCAGCCGCTCGCGACGAATGTTCGCTCCACTCGCGTTCGTCGTCGGCGCCCTCGCGATGGTCCTCGACGGACTGAGGCGGCTCCTGTTCAACTGGCGGCTCACGCTTGTCGTGCTGCTACCCGCCCTTTGGATCGAGCTGTCGATGTTGGATCTGAAGGCCCACGTGCTGGGCGGCAGCTCCCTTCCCACACTGCGCGGGCCCTTTCTGATTCCGATCGCCCTGGCGATTGTGCTCGTCACCGCGGGCTGCTTCTTCCTGAACTCGGTGTTCGCGTTCGCGATCGCGCGATCGCCCCGTCCCGCGATCAGGCCGGCCTTCGCTGCAGCGCGCCTGCACAAATCGCCCATCATCGCCTCGGGCGCCGTCGTGGGCTTGCTGCTGGCGCTGTCGATGACGGTCGCCGTGCGTTGGCGGCCACCATGGTTCACGTTGTCGCTGGGAATCATCGTCGGCGTGATGATGATCTGCTACGTGGCGGTGCCCTCGCGCCTGATCGGGGTGAAGAGGACCTACTCGAGGCGCGACAAGCTCACGGCGACGGTCCTCATGACGGTGCTCGGGACGGTCGTCTGCACACCGCCGTACCTGCTCGGGCGCCTGGGGATCGTGATGGTGGGATCGCGCCCATTGCTGATCCCGGGAATCCTTGTGCTTGCCCTCGGTTTCTCGCTGCAGGCCGGGACGACGGGAGCCGTGAGGGCGGTGCGGATGGGCGCCGCGCTCACGGCCGGGGAGCGGTCTGGAGAACTGGAGGCCGAGGAGGCCGCCTCTGGCGCGACGAGCCCAGTGGACGTTGCCTGACAGGGCAACGGGAGATCAGATGCCGTGTTCGGCGAGGACCTCGCGCGCGGCGACGGCGTCGACCAGCCGCTGGTGGTCGAGTTCGTTTTGATCGGCGTAAGCCGCCGAGAAGCGGGCGATCGCCTCGTCGAAGCGAGGGCCGGCGCCCAGGTAGGCGGCGATCGCCAGCCGGTCGCCGGAGCGGGCGTGCGCTCGGGCCAATGACCACCCGCAGGCCCGCGCGTATGCGTGCAGACCCGACTCACTCAACGTCGACAGGTCGGCCGACGCCTTCCAATCCCAGAGCTGACGGACGTAGAAGTCGTGCTGCTTGCCGTCGATACCTTCGCTGCGCTGCCAGCCCAGGAAGATGTCGCTTGCCGCCTGCGAGATCCGCTGGCCGCGGACAACGCGCTCGCCGTGGTTGTCGAACTCGCTGTCACCGAGGTAGGGCTCGAGCACAGAGGGCTGCGCCTCCTTCGCCTGCAGTACGAGCGGATCCTTGCCGTCGCGGCCCACGAGAAGGAACACCCATGCGCGCGTGCCCACGCTCCCGACGCCGACGACCTTGCGGGCCATGTCGAGGAACCGGTAGGTGTCGAACAGGTAGCGCCTGTCGGGGTCCAGGCAGGCGGCATACTCGTCCAGCAGTTTCCGAATGTAGGCGGTCTCGTCGCGAGCGTCCTGCGGGCTGAAGAGCTCGCGCAGCGGAACGAGCAAGGGTGGGACGCTGCGGAAGCGCAACTCGCCGCCCGTTCGCTCGGTGAGCTTCTCCACGGCCCGCAGGCTCGTCTTGCGCCGCGCCTTGGCGAACGGCTTTGCAAACACCACTCGGCCCGTCGCCCCCAGTTTCCCGCCGAAGCGATCGGCCAGTTCACTGGCGTTGAGGCGCTCGTACCAGACGTCGAGGTGACTGGCATCGGCGAACCCGCGCATCGCCGCGCGATACTCATGCACGCAGCCCTTCACGATCCGCTGCCGGCGACCGGCTGGGAGCCCGACGTCGCGGCCCGCGATCTCGGCGCTGGCCGCCATCCGCTTGACGTCCCACTCCCACGGGCCCGGCAGCGTCTCGTCGAAGTCGTTCGGGCTGAAGATGAGCCTGCGGTCGGGAGCTGCGAATCCGCCGAAGTTCGAGATGTGGGCGTCGCCGCAGGCCTGCACGACGATGCCCGTGTCCGGCGTCGAGGCGAGGTCAGCCGCCATGATCGCCGCCGCGCCGCGGTAGAACGTGAACGGCGAAACGAGCATCCGCCCGTAGCGGATCGGGACCAGCTCCTGCACGCGCGAAGCCGCTTGAGCGCTCAGCACCGCGATGGGATCGGGCCGGCCGGGCGCCGGGGCCCATTCGCCGTGGGCCGAGCGTGGCACCTCCCGCCGCGCCTGTCGTCCACGCTCTGCGCGCTCGCCGGACTGCAATGGGGCGGGAGCCGACCCGGTCATGCCGAGGCCTGGGGGAACGGCTACGAGATCCGGGTGTTGACGCGATCGGCCGACGGACATGATGCAGACTTTAGGGGCGGCCGTTGAGTTCTTGCGCGACCTCGACAACCGACGTGCGCTCGTAGAAGTCGACAGCGACGATTGCGCCCTTGAACCCGCGCTCATCCAGGCAGCGCTCAACCCGTCCACGGAGAAAGAACGCCCGGCCGATTCCGGCGTTGAGGGTCGGACTGGGCGGGAACGGCGGGATCCAGTGGTTGATGAGCAGCAGGGGGCTGTCCTCTTCGCCTCGATAGCGTTTGCAGCTCAGCTGGTCCGGGCGTGTGGCGCCGAGGGGCGTGTCCTGGATGAAGGAGAAGGCTGGCATGTACCAGGCGGGCACTCCTCCCTTCTCCTCGGCAAAGACCACCAGACGCTGCCCGCGCGCGATCAGCGTCCCCAGGCTCGGAGGCGGCTCGCTGCGATCGAGCGTGGCAACGTAGCCCGCGAGCCCCGCGCGCTCGAATGCCCGCTCGATGGTGCTCGGCGGAACGTAGTCCTCGACGATCACGATCAGAACCTGGTCGGGGTTGTCCTTGAGAAACCGCCTGATCACCTCCAATTCCCGATCCAATGGCTCAGCCCCCAGCTCGCACAGGGTGTGGCACAGATACGGCTCGGGCTTGCCGTTCAAGCGGCCCACGCCGACCTCGCCGGCGATACGATCGGCGACGCGGAGCGCGCTCCGGGGAACCTGTTGAGCGACCTTGTTGCGATCCGAGCCCTCGGCGGCCAGATCGGTCCGCACACGGCCGGTCATCGGGTCATAGACGCCGTAGTGGACGTCGAGCAGGAGGGCGCGGATTCCGTCGTCGAGCTGTCGCGAGATCCCGTAACGCTGATTGGCGAAGTGCCAGCCCGGCTTATCGGAGGCGGCGAACGAGTTGTGGGTGCCCGGGAAGACGACTTCGTCAAGGCGACGCCCACACAGCGCCGCGGCGCCGTTGCAGCTTGCGAGGGATACCTCGCCGTGCCCTTTCCCTGCCGGCCGGCCGACGAGGAGGAGCACCACCACGCCGGCGGCGATTAGAGCCGGCAGTGAGACGACAGCCCAACGCGCCCGCATCTGCCGCTACCCGGATGTCTGGCCTCGACGGTTCATGCTCAGAAGGAAACTATTGCTTCGAGCGGCCCCGATCGCGACCCGCCGGCGCCTAGGCTGCTCCTGAGATGTTCGTATTGGTCCTGATCGGAGTGCCTCTTGTCGAGGTGTTCGTCTTCATCGAGGTGGGGCGTGCGATTGGGTGGCTTCTTGCTGTCGCCCTGCTGCTTGGGACCTCCGTGATCGGCTTGCGGCTCATGCGCGTCCAGGGGCGCTCGGCGATCGAGCGCGTCTCCAGGGCGGTTTCCGAGCATCGGGCACCCGCCCGCGCCGCCATCGACGGAGCGCTCGGATTCCTCGGAGGCGCGCTGCTGGCGGTGCCGGGATTTGTCACGGACGTGCTCGGCGCACTGCTCCTGTTTCCGCCGACGCGAACGCTGACGCGCCGCTGGTTGTCGCGCCGCTACGCGGGTCGCATGATGAGCTTCCTCGCAACGGCAGGACGGTTCGCGTCCGACTACCGCGGCGGGCCGCCAGCCGACGTCGAGTCAACGGCGGTCGAGGACGAAGCCGACCAGCTTGGCCGCTGAACGAGCGGCCCCGACCGCATGGCCGGGGGTGCACGCCGATGATTGCCGACAGAAGCCAGCGGGTAGAGAGGATGCGATGCGCTCTTCGATCAGGCGGCGGTGGGGCTTGGGCGTCGGTCTGTCGGCAGTCCTGCCGCTCGTGGTGTGGGCACTGATGGCGCCCGTCGCGGGGGCAGCCGTCCCACCCGAGCAGGATCCGTTTTACGCATACCAGGGCTCCACTCCGCTCGCGAACATCGCGCCCGGGACGGTTCTGAAGACGCGCGTGCTGCCCTACCACGTCGCCGGTCTCCCGCTACCGGTCAACGCTGTTCAGCTCCTGTACCGATCCACCGGCGAGATCGGCCAGCCGACGGTCAACGTGACGTCGGTCTTGCAACCGCCCCTGCGCCTGGGCCCATCCGCCGTCGTCTCCTACCAGTCCTTCTACGACTCGCTGAACCCCGAAGACGAGCCCTCGTACGCGATCTCGGGCGGGTTGACGCTCGGAGGCCTCATCCCCACCGCCGAGTCGGGGCTGATCGCACCGGCGCTGCTCTCCGGGGAGACCGTCGTGGTGCCGGACACCGAGGGCGAGAACGCGGACTTCTCGGCCGGCCCCGAGTACGGGATCAATACGCTCGACTCGCTGCGTGCCGCGCTCAGCTCACCGGCGACCGGTCTCACAGCTGCCAGCAAGGTCGGGCTGATCGGCTACTCCGGTGGCGCCATCGCGACGGAGTGGGCGGCTGAGCTGGCTCCGTCGTATGCACCGGACATCAACTCGCGCATCGTGGGCGCAGCCATGGGCGGCGTGCTCGTAGACCCTGCGCACAACCTGAACTACGTCGACGGCAGCACCATCTGGGCGGGTGTGATCCCGATGGGCCTGATCGGCATCTCCCGTGCGTTTGACGTCGACCTCACTCCGTACCTGAGCGAATACGGGCAACAGCTGTACAACAAGCTGCAGCGCGCCTCGATCACGCAGGTGCTGGGTTCCTACGCGGGGCTGACCTGGGCCGAGCTTGCCAAGCCCCAGTACCCAACACCCGAGAGCGTTCCCGTATTCGTCCAGCTTGCGAATCAGCTCATCATGGGCAGCCGCGGCACCCCCACCACTCCGCTGTTCATCGGCCAGGGCGCCGGCGGCGAACTCGAAGGGACGCCGGGCAACAAGCCCGGCATCGGACCGGGCGACGGCGTCATGATCGCCGGCGACGTGCGCAGCCTGGCACGCGAGTACTGCAGCCGCGGCGTTCCAGTCCAGTACGTCCAGTACGAAAATCTCAGCCACATCTCGAGCGCGGTGGCGTGGCTGCCCGCGGCTACGGCCTGGCTGGACGGCCGGTTCGCGGGCCAGACTCCGCCCCAGGACTGCGCGCAGATCGCGCCTGGCAACTCGCTGGCTCTGATCGAATAAGCGCCGGGCCCCGCAGGGCGGCCGGAATCCTTGGCCCCGCTCCCGTCGGACCGGGGACACGTCACTAGGCTAGGTGGATGAAGCACCTGCACGGAGCCGCTCAGTCCGCCGTCGGCCTACCGATCGAGGACTGCCTCGCGTTCCTCGCGGCCCTCGATGCCTATCCGAGTTGGTACCCGGACGTCGTCAGGGAGGTGGAGGTCGTCGAGCACGACGACGATGGCCTGCCGCTCAGGGCGGAAACGAAGCTGCATCTCTCCTACGGGCCGGTCTCGAAAGACCTCGATCTCCTGCTCGCCGTACGCGTGCAGCGACCGGATCTCGTCCAGCTCACGCACGTTCCCCGCGGGCACTCGAGCGGCACGGCATTCGACGCCACCTGGCGGCTCGAGGACCACGGCGAGACCCATCTCGACCTCGAGCTCGACGCGACCATGCCGGTGCCGCGGCTCGTGCCGCTCGCGGGCGTCGGCGACGCGTTCGCCGCCGGCTTCATGCAGGCCGCAGTGGCAAGACTCGAGTCCGGACCCTAGGGCCAACGGGAGCGAGGGCCCCGAGGTGGCGGCCCGCGCCGTGAAGCACAGGCCACCACCCCGTCGGCTGGCTTCAGTAGCGGAACCTCACCCGCCACGACGCCTTGTCGTTGCAGCGCGAGCCGGGCGCCGTCACCTTGACCTCGATGTTCTCACCGGGCGCCGCGGAACCCGACTCTTTGGTGTTTGAGCAACTGCTCTTGCCGGCCGTGAGCGTGCACGAGAGGAGCGTCGCACCGGTCGTGTTGTCGATGACGGTGACGGTCGCGGTTTCCGTGCCGTTCAGCGTGGTGTTCGTGTCGGCGTACAGGTTGGTCACCGTCGCCCCATTGGCGGGCGTCGGACCTGCCAGCAGGTTGCTTGACGAATAGCCGCTCGTCTTCGCAGGACAGGGGCCGTTACCCTGACCGGCGAGCTCTGTGTAGTTCAGGCAGTAGCCGCTCGGCACGCTCTGGGAGCTTGCGAACGTCGCGATCGCGGCGTTGCCTGCCTGCCCAGTGGCTCCCGTTGCGCCGGTTGAGCCGCTCGCTCCGGTCGCGCCCTTGGCCCCTTCTTTGCCGGTGGGGCCGGTTGCTCCGGTCGCTCCCTGAGGTCCGGGCGCTCCGGTCGCTCCGCTCTTACCGGTGGCTCCTTCCTGTCCGCTTGCGCCGGTGGGCCCGGCTGCTCCGGTTGCTCCGGCGGATCCCGTCGCGCCGTTACCTCCGTTGCTTCCAGCTGCTCCGGTCGCTCCCTGGGGTCCTGTGGCTCCGGTCACTCCCTGTGGTCCGGTTCCACCTGTCGCTCCGGTCGCTCCGGTTTCGCCGGGGCTTCCGGTCGGGCCGGTTGCTCCCGTCGCACCGGTCGCCCCTGTCGCTCCAGTTCCGCCGGTCACGCGCTGCGGTCCGCTTGCTCCCGTCGCGCCGGTAGCTCCGGTAGCTCCGGTGGGTCCTGTCGGGCCCGTCGCGCCCGCCGGTGGGACCGTAGTGATCACAACCTCCTGCGGTTTGCCTTTGCCTGAGGCGAATTTGCCTTCCTTCGCGCTTTCAGCGATGTAGCTGGAGCCCGCCCCGCCGCCACCGCCGGCGAGGCAGGCGCTTCCACCGCCGCCACCGCCGTAGTAGCCGCCGCCACCGCCGCCGCCACCGCCTTCTTCTGCCTGGGCTCCGCCTTCGCCACCGGCGCCCAGCGCGCCGCTCTTCCCCGATTCGCCTTCAAAGCCAGCAGCGCCGCCTTTACCTCCGGTCGCGGTGCCGCCTTCACCGCCGCCTCCCGGAGTAAGAGTGCCGAGGATGAACCCTGGTGCGCCGTCACCGCCAACCGCGCCGGTCGCGCTCCCGCCGGCGCCGCCCTGAGAAAGTTCCGATCCCGGCGGTGGCCGGCCAAATCCATCGCCGCCGCCACCACCACCACCGGCCACGATCAGCCGGGAGGCGAGCGAGCCTGAGATGGTGCGCACGTCGGAGGCGCCGCCCCCGGCGCCATGGCCGGATTGGGGGCACTCGTGGACTTCGCCCTTCTTGCCGCCGACGCCAAAATCGACGTACAGCGTTTGGCCTTCGCTCACCGTGAGCACGGCGCTCACCTTGGCGCCCGCCCCCCCGGCGCCGGCGCCTTCGGGGTAGCAGGCGTCACCTTCCTGCCCGGCGCCACCGACGGTGGTCACTTCGACATGCGTCACGCCCGCGGGGACATTGAATTCCTGCTCGGAGCCTTTGCCAGGTTCGAACGTCTTGCTTTCGGCGAAAGCGCTCGCACTGAAGCCGAGCACCCCCGGCAACCACCAGCACCAGACCGACGCCGGACCGAAAGCAACCGCTTCGCAGTCTTAGGAGGACTCCCTCCCCGTTGTGGTGGCGCCCCGGCGCGGCCAGCCACGTGACCAGCGTGACGGGAGGTCGGGCGCCGCTCTCGCTGTGATGGGACCCACGCAGCCGAGGGCTCTGCGGCCTACGCTTGTAGGGATGTTGTCGGCTCATCTTGACGTGGTGTCCCCGCGGTCCGGTAGAAGACGCGTCCTGGCTGGCGTGGCGACGGCTTTGATAATCGTGATTGCCGCGCTGGCCGCGGCGATACTGGCCTGGTCCGGCGTGACGCTCGCAGGCGACTCAACGGCGCTTGCGCGCGTGACGGTCCAGCCTTTGGGCGGGACGATCGAGCACATCGAAGCGTTCGGTCCAGGAGGTCAGCGGTTGCCGCTCGCGCTCGATGGCGGGCGTCTGACCCCTCTGAGACAGCTGACTCCGGGCGAGCGCGTGTCGGTGGACGTGGAGGTTCGCCGGCCAGGATGGATCGGCTGGGCTTTGGGCAGTCAGCACAACGAGCAGCTGACGTTGCGCGCTCCGGTCGCGCATGTGACCGAACCCTGGATGACGGTACCGTCGGGCTCCGGCGTGCACGTGCGCTTCGACCGGCCGGTGAGCGTGGTCGTGTATGCGAACAGCGACGGCCTGACCCGCCGCTCGCTTGGCGGCGGCCAGACCTCGGTCTCGCTCGGCAGGCAGCCGGAGACGGGCAGCACCGAGGTCGCTGCCGCGGCGCGTCCCTGGGAGAGGGTCGGCGCTCCCGCACAGGTCAGCTGGTTCCCGCCATCACACGCCGCGGTGATGGCCACCATTCCTGCCGCGGGCGGGCGAATCGCTCCCGCTACGGCGATCCACCTGACGTTCTCCAAGCCCGTGAGCGACGTGCTCGGCTCGGATCGCCCACGGCTCTCGCCGGCCACGGCCGGGCACTGGAGCGAACCTGACAGCCACACGCTCGTATTCACCCCGTCGGGGTTCGGAGCGTCGCTGGGCTCCCAGCTGCACGTCGAGCTCCCGCGCGAGGTCGCGGTGGCGTCCGGCACGTCGGGCGGCCTGCGCACCACGAGCCGGATCGAATGGACGGTCCCCCCCGGCTCAACGCTGCGCCTGCAGCAGCTCCTTGCTCAGGCGGGCTATCTGCCTGTCGATTGGCGGCCATCGGGCGCGGCCGTGGCGCGCACGCCGAATGGACAGGCGCAGGCGGCCGTCACCCCTCCCAGCGGGAGCTTCCGTTGGCGCTACCCCAACACCCCGCGCAACCTGCAGGCGCTGTGGATCCCGGGTCAGGCGAACGAGATCACTCGCGGCGCGGTGATGAAATTCGAGAACACCAACGGGGTCACCGTCGACGGTCTCGCGGGGTCGACCGTGTGGCGCATGCTGTTGGGCGATGCGATCGCCGGAAAGCATCAGAGCAACGGCTACAGCTACGTGTACGTGCACCGCGAAGTTCCCGAGGGGCTCACGCTTTGGCACGACGGCCGGACGATCCTGACCTCGGCCGCGAACACCGGTATCTCCGGAGCGGAAACCGAACTCGGCACGTTCCCGGTGTTCGAGCACATCCCCGAAGGCACCATGAGCGGCACCAACCCCGACGGCTCGCACTACGAAGATTCCGGGATCAAGTGGATCAGCTACTTCAACGGCGGCGACGCGCTGCACAACTTCAACCGCTCGTCGTTCGGGACCCCGCAGAGCCTCGGCTGCGTCGAGCTTCCGCTCGCGGCCTCGGCGGAGGTGTGGCCGTACACGCCGATCGGCACACTCGTCACGATCGAAACCTGACGAGCTCGCCGGCGAACTGGTGTTGCTCGCTCTCCCCTGTCGACTACGCGGCCCTCGAAGACCGACCGACGGACCGATACCGTTACGCCGACATGTCGCTTCCGGCCGACGGCTATCAGCTCAAGGGGATCTCCTCGAAGGCGTATGAGCATCCTGCCGACCGAGCTGCGACGGCCGCGCTCAAGGCGATCCCACGCCTCGACACCGTCGTGCGAAAGATCATCGAGTTCGGCTACGAGAGGGCGTTGCGCCGCGGCATCCTCGGCTCGGCGGTGCGGCTGGGTGAGGATCAGCTCAGCCACGTGTGGCACGCCCACGCACGCGCGTACGCGACGCTCGACCTCGAGCCGACGCCGGACCTCTATCTGATGCCATTTCCGATCGCCAACGCCCTGACGGTCGGTGCTGGGCAGCCGCTTGTGGTTGTCAACTCCGAGTTGGTGCAGCTGCTCGACACCGAGCAGCTACGCGGCGTGTTTGGCCATGAGGCGGGGCACGTGCTCTCCGATCATGTGCTCTATCGCACGGCTTTGGTGATCCTGCTCAGACTGTCGGTGCTGCCCGGCATCCCGGTGCCGCTGTTCCCGCTGCGAGCAGCGCTGATGGAGTGGTTTCGCGCGGCCGAGCTGAGCTGCGACCGCGCCGCAGCGCTGGTTACTCGTGACCCACTCGCGATCTGCCGCACGCTGATGGTGATCTCCGCGGGCGCCGAGGCGGCCAACCTCGATCTCGACGTGTTCATGAAGCAGGGCCAGGACTACCGGGAGAAGGTGTCTCCTTTCGACCGCGTTTCGCGGCTGTTGAGCGACCTCAACCTCACACACCCGATGTCGGTCCAGCGCGTGCACGAGCTGACGGCGTGGGTCAAGTCCGGCGACTACGACCGCATCGTGGGGGGCTCCTACGTCTCGCGCGACGAGCCGCAGAGTCCTCGTGCCGAGGCAAGCGATGCGGTCGCTCACTATGCCGAGCGCTTCCGCGACACATTCAGCGAGCTCGCGGGGTCGATCGACGACGCCGGCAAGCAGCTGAGCGAGTGGCTACGCAAGACGCGCCGGACCGATGAATAGGCTAGGCAGCGCGAGCTTGGCAGGTGGCGCGTAACAACGGCGCCCAACCTGGACATCTAGCTTCAGTGACGAGCGAGGAACGCTTCGAGGCCATAAACGGTTCGGTTATAACCGCCTATAGGTCGTAAGACAGCGTGAGCCGGCCCCAGGGTCCTCCGGTCGGCTCGCAGCCGACCGGACCGCTCCAAAGCGGAGTGCGGACCGGAGGTCAAGAGAGCCGTCACTGGTGGCCCCGCTTTAGCGAAGCCAGCCGAGCGCGAGAACGATGCGACGGGCGTTGACGGCCGTGAAAGGCTGGTCAGAGTTTCGCTCTCTTCCTCACGCACCGAGGGCGAGCGGGGGTGCCGGTTGTGTTGCTCGAGTCGAGCAGACGCAGGCGCTGATCGCGTTCGGGACGACCCGCACGCTCGCACGTGATAGCTTCGTTGGAACGGGACGAGGTGAGGAGGTTGGATGTCCGATAGCGGTGCGCGAGTCCCTCGCGTCCTTGCGATCGACGCCGGCGGCACGATGACCGACACGTTCATCGTGGATGGGCGCGGTTCGTTTGTCGTGGGCAAGGCGCAGACGACTCCTGAGAACGAGTCGATCGGCTTCATGGCATCAGCGCGCGATGCGCTGGGCCAGTGGGACTCGACTCCAGAGGAGGGCTTCCCCCCAATCGTCTCGGGCATCTACTCCGGCACCGCGATGCTCAACCGGCTGCTCCAGCGCCAGGGGCTGAAGATCGGCTGCATCGTGAACGCCGGGCACGAGGACTACCTGCGGCTCGAGCGCGGCATCCAGACATACCTCGGCTATTCCTACTCCGATCGCCTTCACGTGGCCACCCACTTCCACAATGAGCCGCTGGTGCCTCGCGCGCGGATGAAGGGTGTTCGTGGTCGCATCGACGTGTTCGGCGACGAGGTCCTGCCGCTGCGCGAGCAGGACGCAATCGAGGCGGCCATCGAGCTGCTCGACGACGGGGTCGAAGGCATCGTCATCTCGCTTCTCTTCTCCTACCGGAACGCCGAGCACGAGATCCGTGTGGCCGAGATCGTCGAGCGCGAAAAGGCAAAGCGGGGCGCCAACGGCGCTGTCCCGGTCTTCCGCTCGTCCGAGCTGTATCCGATGCGGCGGGATCTGCCGCGACTGAACTCCACCGTGATCGAGGCCTATGCCGCGGAGCCCTCTCGCACCACCCTGAAGGCGGTGCGCGACGTTACCAAGGCCCACGGCGCGCCGTTTGAGTTGCGGGTGATGGCCGCGCATGGGGGCACCATCTCAATTGAGGCGAAGGAGCTCGGGCGAACGCTGGTCTCCGGACCGGTCGGCGGCGTGGTGGGCGGGCAGGCGCTTGCCCAGCGGATGGGGTTGCGAAACCTACTGTGCACCGACATCGGCGGTACCTCGTTCGATATCGCGTTGATCACCGACGGCCGCTTTGAGATCACTCAGACGCCCGACATCGCGCGATTCCTTCTGAACATCCCGCTTGTGCGGATCGATTCGATCGGCGCAGGCACCGGCTCGTTCGTGCGCGTGAACCCGAACTCGAACCGGCCAGAGCTGGGGCCCGACTCGGCGGGGTCGCGCATCGGCGTCTGTTGGCCTGAGGGAGGCACCGACACTGTGTCGGTCACCGATCTCAATCTGGTGCTGGGCCGTCTCAATGCGGATTACTTCCTCGGCGGCGATGTGGAGCTGGACGTCGAGCTCGCGCGCGCAGCGATCGAGCGGCAGATCGCCCGGCCCCTGGGCCTTGAGGTCGACGCGGCCGCAGCCGGCGTCATTGAGCTGTTCGAGCAGACCCTCAAGAACGAGGCTGTCGGGCGGATCCTCGGCAAGGGCTACTCCCCCGCTGACTACACACTCCTATGCTACGGCGGAGGCGGTCCGCTCCATGTCGCCGGGTACACCGAGGGGGTCACCTATAGAGAGGTGCTCGTGCCCGCTTGGGCCGCCGGATTCTCGGCGTTCGGCTGCGCGTGCGCGGATTTCGACTACCGCTATGACCAGACGGTAGACATGCCGCTGCTACCTACGTTCGGCCAGCCGGAGAAGGCGGGAATCGGAGGCATGATCACCGCCGCCTGGGTCGGGCTTCAGGACCGTGTCGCCGGGGAGTTTGCGAAGTCGGGGATGGCTCGGGACAGCATCCGCTTCACGCATGCCGTGCGCATGCAGTACTACGGTCAGCTCAACGACATCGAGTTCGTCTCTCCGCACGCCGGGTTGCAGGACGCCTCGCAGGTGGACGACCTCATCGACACGTTCGAGGACGCCTACGCGAAGATGTACGCATCCTCAGCCCGCTCGCCGGAGTTCGGCTACCTGGTCACCCACGTGATCGTCCACGGAACCGTCGACGTTGAGAAGCCCGCGCTGCCGCAGCTGCCCGAGGAGCCCGGCAAGCCGCCGCTGAAGGCGAGTAGACAGGTCCACTGGGGCCGCGCCAGCCGCGATCAGTTCGTCGAAACCGAGATCTTCCAGCTCGAATCCGTGACAGCCGGCAATTCGATCGACGGCCCGGCGATTGTCGAGCACTCGGCGACCACATTCGCGATACCACCGGGACGCCGCGCGACGCTTGACGGTCATCACATCTTCCACCTCGCGAACATCGAGGGGATCTAAAGATGGCGATCATTGACGCCACAGGTGAGCTTCCGAGCGCCACTGCGGGGATCGGCTGGGAGGGCAGGCGCCTGGACGAGATGCTCGCAGAGTCCGAGCGTCTGTTCGCGGACACCGGGCACTACGGCGGCCTGCGCGAGCTCGAGATGATGAGCACAGACCCGATCGGCTACGAGAAGCTCTTCTCCCGGATCCGCGGCGGGCTGGTGTCCGCCCGCGAGACGGCGCTCAACATCTCGGCCTCTCCTATTGTGCGCGAGCTCGGCGAGCTGTGCTTTGCCCTGTACACGCCCGAGGGCGACTCGCTCGCCCTGTCCACCGGCATCATCGTCCACGTCCACACGATGTCCGACGCGATCAAGTGGATGATCCGCAACGGCTACGAGGACAACCCTGGCATCAGGCGGGGAGACATCTTCGCGAACAATGACCCGACGATCGGCGACGTTCACAACGCCGACGTGCAGACCTTCGTGCCGATCTTCTGGGAGGGCGAGTTGGTCGCCTGGGCGGGCGGGGTGACACACGTGCTCGACATCGGTGCGAGCACGCCCGGCGGGGTGCCGGTGGGGCCGACGATGCGCTACGAGGACGGCATCGACCTGCCGTGCATGAAGATCGGGGAGCAGGATGAGTTGGCGAGATGGCACCTCGAGCGCTGCAAAAAGCGGACCCGCGCCTCGGTCTACTACCTGCTCGACGAGCGCACCCGCCTGGCCGGCTGCCACATGGTCCGCGCGGCGGTCGAGCGCATCCTCCTCGAGGAGGGCGTCGATCGGCTCAAGCGCTTCAGCCGCGAGGTCATCGAGGAGGGCCGGCGCTCGTTCAAGTCACGCATCCGTGAGATGACAGTCCCCGGGCGCTACCGCTCCCCGGCGGGCTATGACGCGGAGTTCGCTGACAAGGTGCAACTCCCGGCGCGCGCGCGCCGAGACGTCATCATGCACTCAACCTTCGAGGTGCGGATCGGCGGGGACGGCACCTATGAACTCGACTACGACGGCTGCTCGGCCTGGGGCTGGCACTCGATGAACTGCACGCCATCGGGCATGCAGGGGGCGATCTGGGTCATGTTCACCCAGACGCTGATATGCAACGACAAGGTCAACGACGGCGCGTACTTCGCGATCGAGACCAACTTCCCGGAGGGCACGGTCTCCAATATCGGCGACGCCGAGGGCTCGACCGCGATTGCCTGGGCATTCCTGCAGCCCTCGTTCACGGGCTTCCCGCGCACGATCTCCCGCGCGCTGCAGGCTCGCGGGTTCATCGAGGAGGTGTTGGCCGCCTACTCGGTGTCCGGCAACGTGCAGCAGGGCGGCGGCATCGATCAGTACGGCAGTTCCTCGGCGATCATGAACTTCGAGGTCTCGGCGCAGGGCATGGGCGCGAAGTACGTTCTCGACGGGACCGACTACTGCGCAGCCATGTTCAATCCCGAGGGGGATATGGGAGACGTCGAGATGTGGGAGCTGATCTCCCCGTTCGTGTACCTGTCGCGGAAGATCAAGGCTTCCTCCGGCGGCCCCGGGCGCCATCGCGGCGGGTCGAGCTTCGAATCGCTGTTCATGGTCAACAAGACGCCCTTCTGGGAGCTCCAGAACATCGGGACCGGACGCGTGCTCTCCTCCTCCGGGCTGTTCGGCGGCTACCCCGGAGCCACCGCGTACATACACAACATTCACGGCGCCGACCTGATCGAGCGCGCCCGCCGCGGCGAGGCCTACCCCGTCGCCGACGGCGACTTCGAGAGCCCAGCGCTGATGGAGATCCAGGGCAGCTCCCGCGACTACAAGAACGACGGGATGACACTGCTTGAGCCGTACTCCAACGGAGACCTGTACCTGTCCGTGATGAAAGGCGGCGCGGGGCTCGGCGACCCGCTGCTGAGAGGAGTACAGGCGATCGAGCGAGACGTCGAGGAGGGTCATCTCCTTCCCCGCTTCGCCGAGTCGGTCTACGGCGTCTCCGACCGCGCCGCGTTCCGACAGCGCCGCCTGGAACGGGCGATTCCGGTGCGCGACTGGGTGGCAATCGAGCGCCAGAGGATTCTGGCCCAGGAGTTCGCCGAGGTGGTCAAGGTGATGTATGCGGAGTCGATGCGACTGTCACCGCGATGGGCGGCCGAGTACCGCGGATTCTGGGATTTGCCGGAGGACTTCGAGTATGACGTCGTTACCTCAACCGTCGTGGCGGAGCGCTCCCAACCCGGCAAGCTCGATCCCGACGACGCCGCCGATGCCTTCCTCGCCGCATCGGATCCGCGTCCTGGCGAGGACGGCGTCGTCGCCGCCGCCGCCGCCGGGGGCAAACTCGACAGCCAGACGCTGGCGGCCCTGCTCGAGGAGAAGCTGTCCCGCCGCGAGGTGAAGGACATCCAGTCCGGCTACAAGGATGCGGATCGGTTCGAGAAGTGGGTCGCGGTGCTCCAGGAGCGCGTCCCCTACGACGACCCGATCGTGCTGCCGGCGGGCGAAGGGCTGAACATCGTCCGACGCCGACTCGATGGGCAACTCGTCTACCGCTGCGACTGCGGGCACGACTTCTGTGCCCACAATCGCAATTGGAAGATGGACGCCGTCGTCCATGTGCGCCAGACCGAGGAGGCGCTGCTCGAGATCTACCCCAAGATGGCCGGGCCGGATCCGAAGCTGCAGCAGATCCGCGAGTACTACTGCCCCACTTGCGCGCGCCAGCTGGAGGTGGAGGCGCTCCAGCCAGGCTATCCCGTGGTCCACGAGTTCCTTCCGGACGTTGAGGGCTTCTACCGTGGCTGGCTGGGGCGCGAAATGCCGGCGTAGTGATAGTCACGAGCGCTAACAAGCTGCGGCATCAGCCCACGCCCGTAAGCGTTGTCAGTGTTCCAGTTCAACACGTTCCTGTTCGCCAACCTGGTAGGGCTTCGCTCACGTCAATGCCAAGGCGCCCTTTGGGTGCATGCCGAGTTCCCCGCTACGAGCGTGACCGCTCGGGGCTCTCTCGGTGTTTGGCTCCATTGCGAGCGAGCGAGCCGGGCTGCTCCGTGCGCCCGTCACGCTTCGCCGCTGCCACGAGCTCGCGCATGGACTGTTCAATTCCATGACACAGCACGTCGATGTCCGGAGCCTCGTCGTAGTCACCAGTGACGCCGAACGTCAGCCCGCCGTCATAGGAGAAGATGGCCACTCCGATCCGGACGTGCCCCCCGAGCGGAACGTACGGGAAGCACTCGAGCACCCGGCGCCCGGCTGCGTACAGCGGGTGCTGGGGGCCGGGAACGTTGGTCGTGACCGTGTTGACGCTTCGCTGCGGCATCCGAGTAGCGGCGCGTAGCCCGAGCGCGAGCAACATCGCGGGCGCGAACCCGCTGAGACCCACCAGGACGTCGCCCGCCACGGCTTCGCCCGAGTGCTTGAGGTGATCCATCTGCGCGCGCATCGCCGCGAGCCGCTCGACCGGATGCTCAATCCCCACGGGCAGGTTGGCGAAGATCGCCGAGACGCGGTTGTTGTACTCGCCACGCTCCTCCGTGGAGCGCACCGACACCGGGACAAGCGTTCTCACATCGCGCTGCGTGGACTCTTCGCGGCCCGCGAGCAGTGCGCGAAACCCGCCTGCGATGGCGGTCAGAACGACGTCATTGACGGTGCCACCGAACGCGCCGCGGACGCGCTTGACATCTGAGAGCTGTGACCGTGCCCACGCCCAGCGGCGGTGCGGGCCTATCGGTCCGTTGAGCGACGACGATGGCGGCGGCGCAACCACACCGGTCATGGTCCACAGCCCGCGAGCGGTCGCAGCGGCGGTCCTGGCTGCACGGGCCGGCGAGCGCGCCGCTGAGCGCGCCGCGCGCAGCTGCTCATACGGACTGACCGCTCTTCGCAGGAGCGCTTGGACCGCCAACTCCGCCCCCGACGGCTGGCGCTCGGGATGCCAATCGTCGGCGAGCGCGAGCTTGGGGTCGCGCTCAGTGTCGAGGATCACAGCCAGGAGCTCAGTCCCCGAGACGCCGTCGACCATGCAGTGATGCAGCTTGGTGATGAATCCCCACCGCCCCTCGCTGAGCCCCTCGATGATCCACATCTCCCATAGCGGCTTGCCACGGTCGAGCTGCTGAGACATCACGCGCCCGACCAGGTTGCGTAGCTCCTCATCGCCACCGGGCGGCGCGAGCGCGGTACGTCGTAGGTGATAGCCCAGGTTGAAGTGCGGATCGTCCACCCACACTGGCCGGCCGAGCGCGATTGGCACGAAATGGACCTTCTGCCGGTAGCGCGGAACACTCGACAGGTGCGTCCGGACCATCCGCGAGAGCGCCTCGTAGCTGGGTGGCGGGCCCTCGAGAATCGCCACCGAGCCGATGTGCATGTGGCTGACTTCGTCCTCGAGGTGCAGGAACGAGGCATCTTGGGGGCTAAGGCGCTGCACGGCTCCCTCCGCCGGTTAAGGTTGCGAGGACCATTCAACCGTACCACCGCCCCGTGCCGGCCCTCGGCGCATCGGCAACACCCTCTCGAGCTGCCAGCGAGGCGATCGGATGCGGGCCTACGGCTAGGTCATGCGCGAGGCCGCGGTTGGACTCGGCTGCTAGGAGGTTCGCTCAGTTTGGAGCCCGTCAAAAGCAGGAGCGCTGATCCGTTCGGCGGAGACGACGGTTAATCGTCCATTGCGCTCGTCAGGGCGGGCGATGCTGGGACGCTCGCTCGGCCCGGAAAGCGCTCATATGGAGGTACATCCGTCAAGGGGCAGGGTTGATCGGCCGCGGATGCGATGGGGATGATCATGGGTGCGACCGGCGTCTCCCGGGGCGCCACGAGCTGAAGGGCCGGCGTGAT